>Ga0136615_10001071_pt1 | contig 12895 bp, 13 predicted proteins | sample AntDrymUQ2882206_2_FD_106647 | JGI IMG/M metagenome (GOLD analysis project Ga0136615, IMG submission 106647) | Polar desert sand microbial communities from Dry Valleys, Antarctica - metaG UQ288 (22.06) | ecosystem: Environmental > Terrestrial > Soil > Desert | place: Antarctica: Dry Valley...
ATCAAGAGATACCGCGCGCACAGCCACCGCATCAAACGCGAAACCGACAGAGGCCAACTCCACAACGACCCACCCAAGATCCACATCTTCAAGCTCCCATGCCTAACTTAGCGGCATTGCCCCCTACGACCGCCACGCGACTACCTATCCCGGCTATCCCGGAGACCTGCCGCCCGGCGAGGGCAGTTGGTTCGTAGTTCGTCGCGATGCGCTGGTTCTGCTCGTTTGCATCCGCAGGTCAACTGCCAGGTAAACCGCAGTACTGGCGAAGGGCCGACTCGGGGCGCGTTGACCATCAACTACTCGGGCACAAATCGCATTAGCCCGAGACGATGCAGCACTACGTCGACAGTTTCATCGATAGCTGATGCCTTGAATACAAGGCCAAGGCCGATCGGCTGCTTGATGCGAACGAGGGTGCTTGCCGGAAGTCGGAGCACTTCTCCAGAAATTTGCTGAGTATGTACCGCAGCCATGACGCCCAGTAAGATGAAGCGGGACCCAACAACTGTTACACCCTGCCTGTCCTGGTACATGCCGCGGTCCAGGAGTAGGACCGGACTGCCACTTGATCCTGGAAATACTGCCGCGTCCACTAAGAATGCGGGTTTGCCTTCGTAGTCAACTTCTAAAGGCGACGCAGTGCGGCCACCCCTCACAACAGGAAGAAGGCTGACACTGTCGAAAACGCCCGCCGGGTACCCAATAAATGTAATGTCTTCGAGCGCCGACACGAGATCGATATGTGAAGAGTTGAGCGCCATCAGAGATGGGATATGTCCCAAATGTGCAGGCCTGCCCGCAGCCTCCGACATATTAAGGAACGCACCGAAGTTGATAACGGAAACGTCGACCGCAGGGTCTGCGTGACTAGCGAAGAAGCGCGCATGTGCTGCATGCTTGGGGCGAATCTCGATGGTGACGCCTTGCCCAAGGACGGGTGCCGAACCGTCGCTGGCCATTACGTCTACTAAGAGTCGATCTGCGCCTTCCAGTACGTGCTTGTTGCTGACCAGGAAGATGTGTGAGTCGGTGTCTGAAATCGGAACAGAGTACATGAAAGCAGTAGCCGTCGTTTCCTTTTGTTGGATATGCGCAGTCACTCTAGCTGTGCAGAAGAAAAGCTTCTCGGTGAAGGTTTCGTTGCGCAATTTGGTCACGTTCCTTCCAGTCTCACCCACTGTGCTCAAGACCCGGCACCATGCAGTACAGTAATGGAGTGTCTCCTCTCGTGATACTGGCGAGCGCCAGCGACGGCCTATCTAGCGACATCGTAGGTCTCGTAGCCGCCGCAACAGGGGTGTTGGCCTCACTGGGAGGGGCCGCGCTCGGCGTCAACCTTCGTCGGGTAGCCGTAAGGCGCTTGAGGTCCGCTGAGAAAACGGCCCTCATAGTGCACGAGATTTCGGAATCAAACTCAGTTGGTATGCCCGGCCGAGACGGTGATGGAACCTCGTTGGAACCTTCTAGCACTTCCTCCGAAGGGCGAGGATCCTGGGAGCCGATCACCTCTCCTCAAGATAGCAGCGCGCGATTCATTGAGTCGATCGGACAAGCGGCAGCGAGAACATCCGCCGCACAAGCGGATCTGTATGTCGAACACCATAAGCGCGCACTAGCACTTCATAGCCAGTACCAGCAAGCTGCACTGTATGTTGGGATCTTTGGGTTCCTAGTGATCCTCCTGGGCGCAGTCCTCTCCTACATTGCCGGTCTCGACGTAGGTATCTTGACTGCGTCTTCGGGCGCCATTGCGGAAGGTGCCGCAGCCCTACTGTTCAAACAGGCAGATAAGGTCGACACACGAGCAACAGACTTGTCAAATAAGCTGTATCGAAGTGTGGAGCGCAGCGAGGCCCTCCGTCAAACACTGAGCGTCGCCGCAATGGTTACAGACGAGCAGGCGCGAAACCGGATATACACAACTATCGCGCTGCAGGGCGCAATATCTGAATCGACAACTGTCGAACTTGCAGCCACTGACCCTACTGCAGGTGGTATAGATGTGTCTGCTGAGTAATCACTGACTGCGCCCTCGCTGTGGCACGCCCGTCCGCGGCGTCCGCTGAACGCAGCCGCGCGCCGCGCGGGGACCGGCCGGAGGCCGCACGCCCCGCGCGAGCGCTTGCGGCTGCATCGAACACAGCGCCGCGCGGCGCCCGGCGGGCGCCGCCTTGACAAAGTATGGGAATTCTAATCACTCGCATGGAGGACATACGGAGGGCAAGTCTGTAGCTCGCGGATAACGGCCAGGGTCTTGTCGTCGTGGCGCTTGGCCCGGGGGAGCTGGTGGCCGTCCGGGTCGGCGTACGCCTCCCAAACCGAGGCGCGGTGGAGCAACCGAGATGCCTGCGTGGGATCGGCGGCGATCGCGGGCCAGTTGTCGAGCCCGAGATGCTGTAGGACGTCCACCGCGCCGTCGGTGGCACCTCTGCCGGTCCTGCCACTTCGCGAACCGCAAGCTCGCCGCGTCCTGACCACAAAGCCCCCCGCGGGCAGGTCTCCGAGATGACCGCCACGGCAGGCCAAGCAGGACTCGGGAGCGGGGCGGTGGGTGCGCGCCATCTCGTCAACCTCCCAGAGGGGGGGCTATCACGCCGTCGGCCGGGGGCAAGCTCGCGGAGGCACGCGCCGGCACGGTGGGCAGGTTGCCCCCAGCCGACGGCGTGATCGGGCTACGCCAGGTCGACGAGATGGCGCTTCGGCCCCGACGTGGGGCGGAGCATTTCCGGAGCGCACTACCTATCTGAGCCCGACGCGCGTTGACACCAGGTGACATGAACCAGCAGCTCAGACGGCACAGGGCAGCATGGGCCGGTCGTCGAGAGCCCGCCGCGTCCGCCTTGACACGGTAGAGGCCACTGGCTCAATTCAGTATCGCCCACCAGCTAAAATGGCCTGGTCAAGGCGGCGCCTACCGGCGCCGCGCGGCGCTCTGCCCGATGCAGCCGCAAGCACTCGCGCGGGGCGTGCGGCCTCCGGTCCCCGCGCCGCGCGGCCGCACTCACCCGAGCCGCTACGTTGACGACATGCAACGCTACAATCTCTGGAAACGACCACCGTTCAACAATGGTGGATCGAAATTCGACTGACGTCGGACTATGAAGACGTGAAGGAGTAACGTGCGAATCGCTAGTGCACATGTGACAAGCTACCGCAGCGTGATCGACTCGGGATCCTTTGATATCGAGCAAGACAAGACCATTTTAGTTGGAATCAATGAGGCCGGCAAGACCGCACTGTTGAAAGCTATTCAGAGCATTAATGCGCCTCAAGGGACACCTCCAATCGACTATCTCGCTGACTATCCGCGAGGAAATCTCAATGACTTACAGCGAGGATTAGTCAAGCTAGAGGACGTAAAGGTTGCGGAGGTAACGTTCAATCTTGACGATGACGACCTGAAGCTCATTCCTCCACAGTGGAATCTCGCCGCTAGGCCGACTCTAACCATGCACCGCTACCTGAATAACGTGCGGAAGTATAGTGTATCCGGCTTTCCTGATGTCCCACTGTTTGGGTCCGTCAGGAAGGATCTCGTTCGCCTCCGGGCTCACGTCCACAGCCGCGCCGATTCTCAAGCTGCGCTCGACGCCATCGACGAATTGGCGGTCTGTTCGGATGCGGATTCGATCGAAGGTGCGGATGCGACCAAGCTTCAAGAAGTCCTTGCGGTGGTGCTGCCGTTTGTAGATGAAGACAATACCACTGAGGAGAATCGTTGGAGCAGGCTTGATGCGGCATCGAAGATCAGTTCGGAATGTACTGCAGTAGTCAATACGCTAGTCCCGAAACTGCCGCTTCTGGTCTATTACAGTACCTACTTTACAGTCCGTCCTAGGATCGACCTAGAATCGCTCGCCGCAAGGCAGGCCCGAGGCGATATCGACGAAGAGTACGACTTCGGAAATCTTTGCCTCCTTAAGCTGTTGGGTTTCACGACTGCTGAACTCTCTGAGCTAGGTGCTGGTGCGCCTACGAAGCCGGTTGACTACGTGGCCAACGAGACATCGAGACGCAATCACGACGAGGCTCTAGCTTCGCATCAGCGCAAGTTGGATGACAGACAGTATCGGCTCAATGCCGCAGGTGTGACCCTAACTCGTGATATCCGGCGAGTCTGGGGGGACGACACGCTGCAGCTCAGAATCATCGCGGACGGCCAGTATCTAAAGGTAATGGTCGTTAATGATCTCGGTGTTGAGGTGGAACTCGACCAACGAAGCGAGGGATTTCGGTGGCTTGTTTCATTCTTTGTTGTGTTTCGAGCGCAGGCTCAAGGCGACTTGGCTGGTGCCGTGCTGCTGTTAGACGAACCTGGACTCAGCCTTCATGCGCTCAAACAGCAAGAGTTCCGAAAGACCATTTCCTTGCTGGCAGAAGGCAATCAGATCATCTACACAACGCATTCGCCATTCATGGTTGGCTCAGATGAGCTCGGATTCGTTCGGGTGGTCGAGATGATCTCACATGAGCAAGGGACTAGGGTTCACACAAGACTTCAAGTGGACGATCCTCGTTCGATATTCCCGCTTCAAGCTGCGCTCGGTTACGAGCTTGCACAGGGAATGTTTTCGCAGAAGAAAAACTTGGTTTGTGAGGGCGTCACTGATATGTTCTACTTAACGGCCGTAAATGATGCCGCAGAAGCGGACGGTGCTATAGCTCTCAAAGGTTCTCCGGCGATCATTCCTGCAGGTACTGCAAGCAAAGTTGCCTACTTCTGCACCATATATGTGAGTCAGAATCTGAACGTCGTGGCGTTACTGGATTCAGATAACGCCGGCAATATGGCTGCCTCGCAGGACTCAATGGTTGCACTTCTGCAGAAGAAGTCCATCTTGCGCACTGGGGACTTCATTGATCCATTGATTCGTGGTGCAGAGATCGAAGACTTATTCCGTACTACACTTGCAGGTGTTGCTAAGAGTCTCGGATGGGATAGCGTCGCCACCATCCAGAGTGACTCTGGCAGGCCTGTGATCAGTATTCTGCAACAGGAGCACGGTAAGGCTGTGTCGAAATGGAAACTGGCAAAGGCATTTACTTCGTGGCTCAGAGATAACGGATATTCATCGCTTGGCAACGATGAGCGGACGTCTTGGGAAAAACTGGCAGCGGCCATCAACAAGGCATTCTGATAATTGGGCGATTGTTGGTGCCATGTCATCGAGCGGGATGCCGCTCGCCGGGCAGGTCTTTGATGGTGGGGTGCGTCATCCTGTCAGCCTCCCCGAGGGCTACCACGCGGCGGGCCCGGGGGCAAGAGCTTCGCGACATCGGCCGGGCGGTTTCGTCGAGGGCTCTGGCCCCTCGGGGACGGCGGAGAGGGTCCTAACGCAGTGCTGCATCGAGGAACACGGCAGCATCGGGGTGCAGCTCGCCGCGGCTGACATAGGTGTCTTTGAGGAACTTCACCTGGCCCATCAGGTCGGCTTTGGCTCGGTCGGTTAGGCTCAGCTCGTCATCGAGGATCGTGGCGTAGGTGCGTCGCCAGGTATGCGGAGTCATCCATCCCAGGCCCACCTCGTCGCGGACCCTGCGCACGCTGCGTCGTACATTCGATGGCCACCGGTAGGTGGGTTGCCCGTCTCGTCCTGCGGCTGCGAACACTGGCCATTCGGGGTTCTCGTCGCCGTGGTGTCGGGCTCGCAACCGCGTGGTGACCATCTGTGGCAAGGGCACGATTCGCAGCGCGCTGGCGGTCTTGCCGCCGTGCACAGTGAGGCCTTTACCCTTGACCGGGTAGACGTTCTGCCGCACGGCTACCACCGGGACCAGGCGCATGTCTGCGTCGGTAACTACTGGGATGCCGTCGAGGTTCAGGTCCATCCAGCGCACCGCGCACAGCTCCCCGACCCGCAGCCCTGATCCGATCGCGAAACGGATCAGGTCAGATAGATCGCCACCGACCGCGACCTTGTCCGCGTCGACGAAGGTGAGCAGTCGACGGCGTTTCTCGGCGGTCAGACCCCGCGGCGGCGCTTTACGGTGCCCCTTGGGGGACTCGATTCGCTCCAGCTCGCGGACCGGGTTCGCGGCGACCGCCTGGTGGAGCACTGCCTGCTGCATGATGCCCGCGACGATCGCGCGGATGGTGCGGCGGGTGTTCGCCGCATACCGGACCTTCTCGGTGGTGGAACCGTCGTCGTCCTCGACGGTGCGTCGAGCCTTCTCCAACCGGGCGAAGAAGGCATCGATCTGGGCGACGTCGCATTCGTCCAGCCGGAGCTCGCCGAGCTGGGGGAGGACGAGGCCGTCGAGCCAGTGCCGGTAGGTGTCGGCAGTGGAGTCCTCGCGTCGCTCTTTGATCTTAGTTATCCACACGGACGCGGAACCGGGAGTCGGGTCGGAGCAGCTCGGTGCGCTCGCCGCGACGCTGACGCAGCTCGTCTTGCAGTGCGTGCTGCGCGGCAGCCCTCGATGGCCCCCATCGCTCCACGCGACGGGTGACGCCGTCGAGGTCGCGCACCAGGCACCGAGCCACCCACTGCCCGCCCTCGCGGGTGGCCTTGACCGACCCGTGATGCCCGAGCGCGAGCGGTGGACGGGCCATGCGCCCCCTCCCGGACAGAGGTTTACGTCGGGTTTCCGACAGGTATGATCTTCCGGAAGGGTAGCAGGCGCTGCGGACGAAGCCACGACCTGCGGTGATGGGTGCGCCGCCAGGGACTCGAACCCCGAACCCGCTGATCGAGCGTCACATCTGCTACGGCAGTCGCTTGTCGGCATCCGTGCTGGTAAGCGGTGGCGTGTTCGACTTCCGGTCATGGACGGTGGCCGTCCATCTGGTGTCATGCTCCGGTGTAAGCGTCGACCAAGACGACAGGTGGATCATGCCCGGGCCGGGACTTGTGGCCGTGCGCAGGTGCTGCGTAGGTGCTCGTGTCAGACCTTCCTCTCCTGATCAAGGCGGCGCCTGCGCCGGTGTTGTTGCAGCCGCAAGCACCGCGCGGGGCGTGCGGCCTGACGGCCGGTCCCCGCGCGGCGCGCGGCTGCACCGGAGCCGGGCGTGATCGAGACACCGCGTTCAGTTGCAGCGAACAGGAAGGGCATGCCCTCGCCGGGCAGGCAGGTCTCCGAGATGGCCGGCTACGGACGGTCACCCTCCAGGCGGGGAGGGGGGAGAGCCCGCGACGAGCAAGGTGGCCGGGACGAGGGAGCGGCCAGCCCCCCGGCTCGCAGGATCGGCGATCTGTTGACCACGTAACGGATCTGGCGAACTCGTCGATGTAGAGATCAGATGCGGCTGTCGTCGCGAAGGGGGATGATCGCCAAGAAGTGGGACCGACGGGGACGCGCGTTAGGTCAGCGTGACTCCACTAAGCCGCTCACGCGCCAGGTTAACTCTGGTGGCCTGTACGAATAGAAAGCTGAGAACGTTGAGTAAACTCCCAAATCGACAGTTTCCGCGCTGGGCCGGGATAGCTTTCAGTGTTTTGGCACTTGTCTGTGTCGCCTTACTCGTTCTGACTGTGCAGATCGTAACCTCAGGCCCTACGGATCCGGCTGGTCCACCTCCGCCGCTTCCGACAGACTCCACATCTGCAGATACCGCGCTTAATTGCCAGGAGCAAGCAGAATTTACTGAAGCAACTTACGATGTCAGCGGAAGTAGCCAAGAGGGCGCGAGTGTCGTTCAATTCTACCTAGGTGGATACGTAGATCAGACGTTCACGGCGCAGTTGCCGTGTCTCATAGAAGTTGCAGTAGTTACGGCCCTTGACCCCAATTTAGGACAGCCCACTACATTGCGGGAGTGCGGGCCGAACGGCTCGATCGGTAAGGTGTTGTATCAGATCAAGGAGGGTGAGACAGTACTTGACGACCAAGAGCGACCGGCCTGTCAGAACGTACCCACACGATGGACACTTGAATCTCCGCTCCTTCTTACGGTCGGCAATACCTACACGCTTCGTGTGACGAATTTAGAGTCGAATAGACTCAGCATCTACTTTAACGGAAACGGGAGTGCCAAAGGCTCTACGCTCCACAATGCGGTCAACCCCGAAGGTTCAGGAGTGCAATACGATAAGGCCGTAGCAGGGACGATTCTGGGTAGACCCGCCTGATCTGCCTCGTGGGTACGAAATCTATCTTTGATTCAGCATCTCGTCGTTTGGATCGTGTGACAGAGAGGACCACCTTCGAACTCCTGACGGATCCCGCCCCCCTCCAAAGGCTCCGGATCACTAATTGGATAGCCGAGCGAGCCCGCAGGGCCACCGAATTTCTCGTGATAGGGCAGCCACAACTCCCCCGGTACCCAATAGCACTCCTCCCCGCCACGCTTCAGGATGCCGCTGCGTGATTTTCCCCCCGCACCAAGGTCCAATCGCCAGCCCCCAGGTATTGCAACACCCTCATTGTATGGATATCCCGCTCTAATAACGCTCTCGACACCGTTGCCTCCGCCGATTGCGACATAACATTCATGAAATTCTCCTTCAAGTAGGGAAACGTTTTCGGGCACGGTTGCGAAGATGGCACTTGCTCCAGCAGGCCCAAGAAAGTTTTGATGATAGCCGGCCTCAATGACCGAAACAGGATTCTTAGGGCAGCCAATACGTGCGCTACCACCATGCCGAGTGTATACAGATTGGAAGGCCTCTGTCAATTCAGCGTTTCCTTCTCCGACCAGAATGTACGGGCCGGTGCATGAGGAATCGACATTAAGCTGTGCACGAGCCGCGAGTGGGCGTGCGAGAACAACTAGGTCGATTGCTACGAAGCTTAGGATCACCAGGATCGCCTTGTCCCGCAAAGTACTATTTCGAACTGAAGCTACAATGTTTCCTAGGCCATCGAATCTGCCGTGGTTGAGTCTGAGAAGTGTGAGAATCACTCGGACTACCAATGCGGTCGATATCAACACTACGGCGTACCAAATCAGCGTTGTGGCAACGGGGAGGCCTATGATTGTCACGATGCCAAACGGAACAGAAAATAATAGTGTCCAGACGCCGACCGTGTCGGCTATCTGGCCGAGGGTAAGCCCTCCTCCGTCAATCGGCGCTGGCTGGTGCTTGTCCTGCTCGTCCTCCATGAGCCAAGTATGTTCACGAGCCCCCCCAGCCCGCCAGCCCGTAGCTGGTCGCCTTGATCAACAACGGGGCCTGTGCTGCCTGCTAGATCGCTCCAACCGAAGGATCAGCAGCCGGTCCGGGCACGGTCGGCCGGGCGGTCGTCATCGATCGACCCTGAGGACCAGGGTCCTGCGATGAGCGTGCGATACGCCGCCGGTACCTGTTGCAGTCAGAGCCACGATCAACCCAGCCGCCCACAACCCACCGTCATGGTCCTACATTGCCCCCAAGCGACGGCGTGATTGGGCTGCGCCAGGTACGTCAGCCGCACTTTGTGACCTGATCATGCTGCTTCGACCTCGCGTTGGAGTCGTGTCCGTTGGTGGAACCAGCGGGCGCGGGCTTGGTGGCGCCGTCGCCACCAAGCCCAGTGCAGATGCAGGGTCAGTCCACCCCAGGTTCGGGTGAGCAGCAGGAGGAGGCGTTTGACCTCGGCGACGGTGAGGGGGATCAGGCCCGGGTTGGGGGGTGGCTGGTCGTCGGGGCTGGTCGGTGCTGGGGGCAAGGTCGAGGTGGCGTCTCGGGTTGCGGCGGCGGTGACTGAGCAGATGGCCAGCGCCGCCATGGTGAGCACGAGGTGGCGGGTCAGGGCGGTGTAGCGCCGGACCTGGCTGTGGTCCAGACCGAACTGGTCTTTGCCGACCTGGAAGTCCTCTTCCACCGGCCAGCGCATGCCCGCGACCCTGAGAGTGTGCTCAACCGTCGAGGAGTTGTGGTACGTTCACACTCACCGAACGGCGTGCCGCGCCAATCTGTCCTCCTGTCGACCACGTTGGGACTGTATAGAACGTTCGGTAGGATTTCTGATCGTGGAAGTGCACCTGATGATCGAGAAACATACCGGCGCAGTGGACGAACCACCTCTCCCGACCTCCGCCTCCGAGCTGCCGACGCGGTCTGGCTGCGCCCGGAGGTGCTCACCCGTCCACCGTTGAGCACACTGCTGCGTCGCGCCCCCGAAGCAGCTGTCGACGGAAGCGACCTCGCAGGGTGGGCCCCCGAGCGATGGTGAGCTGTTCGCCGCGCGCGCAACCATGGTCACAGGAGCTCGCTGGTTCCACGTCCACCCGGCAAGCAATGCTGGACGCCTACGAGCTCGAACCTAAACTCGGCGCCATGGCCGTCGACTTCGCCGTGACGCTCGCTGACATGCTGCATCCCTCGCTGGGGGCGTTTTGCCTGCCGGAAAACCAGCCTGTAGCGAGGCACCGCGAGGTCGACACGAGCAATACGGGAGTGGTCCGGCATAGCGTTCACCGCAGCCAGCTAAGCTCGGCTGCGAGTGTCACTGACGACTTACGAAGGGGCGTCCTTTTCCTCCTGAGGCTCCGTCTCCTCGGAGTCAGCCACCCCGGACTCGGTTGGGACACCATCGTCCGATTGCCAGGAATTCTTCGCCAGAACGAAGTCGAGCAAGTCGATGGTGGGCTTGTCACCCGCTCGCGCGTCTTGTTCGAATGCGATCAGCGGCATGTCCCCCGGAAGAGACTCGACGGCCTCGGAGATCAGTGACAGCGCTTCAGTCACCTGCTGCGCGTCTAACAACCGCTCCGCAGCACACAGAATCAGAGCCGTGTTGAGCCTAGCCGGTAACGCCTGACCGCGACCCCGCTGTAACTCGTCGCGCCTGAGGTTCACCAGGTGCAACAATCGCTCTGCGGGCCACTCGATGCCCTGGGACGTCAGAAGGCGGACGACGAAACCTACAACGCTCGGTGGATCGAGGTCCGCTCGATACTGCTGAATGGCCTTCGCTGCCCCCGGTCGGTGATGCCGCGGATTGAGGAAGGTGTGCCACAGGACGTACAACGCGATCATCGGCTGACGCGACTCAGGCTTTGCCTCGCCGAGCAACGTCTGCTCGATCTTTTCCAGAACGGCCGTCAGATCGACGAGCTGCGCGTCGTCTTGGTCAGCAAGTACGTCGAGGAGCAGTTCGATGAACCCTTCGAGGAAAGCCGGCGCCGCTTGTGGCGTGAATCCCTCTGCGTTGCCGATCCAGTATTGCGGCGCCATCTGCATCTTCACGATTCCGGGCAGGTGGTCGCGATAGTCGAAAGCTTGATCGAGATCCGTCGGTGAGCGTTCGACGAACACTTTGATCACGTGTCGGCACAGCCTGTTGAGTCCCTCAAGGCTGAGCACCGATCGGCCTTCTGATGGTAGGGTGTCGGCTCGGTCGGAGATCACCCAGAGTTCCGGTGCTAGAATCTCGAGTGTGTGCACGTTGCGGGATCTGAACCGGTAGGCGACGTCGAGGGCGTTAGGCAGATCGTGGCTGCGGATCGGTCTTATGGCACTGGTTGCTTCGAGCCTGTAGAAGGAGGGTTCGACATGGTCGAGAGTGAAGGTTCGGAAGCGTCGCGCTAGCGACAGTTGGTCAGCTTCGAGTACCCCGTTTCGGACTTTGGTGGCCTGCTCAGGATCCAGGTCTGTTAGTGTGGCATCGATGATCTTCCGCTTCTTGGGGTCGTAGATGTCCCAGCTTCGCGTCTCCTCGGGTGAGGTGGCGATTTGCGCGAGCGATTCGAGTGCGGCGACGAAGAGCGTGTATGCCAAGCTTGGATCGTCGCCCACGAGGTAGGTGGCGTCGACAACTCTGTGGATCGCTCGCATTACGGCTTCGAAGTGGCTCCGTTGCAAAGCGAGGAGCTTGGAACAGAACTCGCGGGCCTCGTCGAAGTCCTCGGGCCGCAGGAAAATCTCAGGATCGAAGGTTCTGCGCAGTATGTTGGATGGCTTGCTCGCGGGCGGCCCACCCAGGGTGTGTGGCACCAGTCGTTCGACCAAGGCGGCATTTCGCGAGCAGGTGATGTTCAACGCGAAGGCGAAGACGGCTGCCGCATCGTCGAGTAGTTCAGTTCCCCCGGTGGCAACCATGATTTCCGGCTCGCCGTCGGGTCGGATCGCCTCCAAACGCTCGACAGCCTCGATGGCTATCGGGCACACCTTGGAGGGGCTGGAGGCGAACAGGAAACGGCCGACCGGCAACTCGATGGCGTCGGCCGGGTAGGTCCAGCTGCTCGTGTAGAACACCGCGCGGTGCAAAGTCTCGTTCAGTAGCACGTCTCGGAAGTACATGCCTGTGACGATTTGCAGCACTGGCCAATGTTCGCTGTTGCAGCGGTGAACGTCAAGGTCCTTTACTCGTCGCCGACGCGGAACCCGTAGCTGGGGACCTTGTGCGACGTCGCCCGATGACGCCTGCAACCTTGGGCAGGGTCGTCGGCATGAGTGGCCACGACGGGCTGTGCGCTCAGCGGCAGAAGCGGATGGTTCATGGTCTGCGCAGGACAACGGTGCGACCGTTGGCACCCGCCGAAAACTCGGTTGCCGCGGCTTGTGCTGCTCACCTACGGTCGGCGCATGACGATCTTCATGGTTCGCTGTGTCCGGCATCGGGCGGTCACGGCGAGCGTGGGGCTGGCACCCGCTCGTTGACGAGTGGGCCGGGCGCACCGTTGCCGAGGCCGATCTGCGGCCCGGGGAGCTGGTCATGGACATCGGCGCCGGCCAGGGGGCAGTGACACGCCAGGGGCAGGCCAGCCGTACCCGCGGTGGGACGTGCAGGCCGGGCGACCCCTGCCACGTCACGCGTTCCGCCCAGCACCACAGGTCGACTCGGCAGTCCTGGTCATCCGTTGCCGGTGAGCGGCAGATCCGGTCGTGTGTCATTGAAGATCAATCATGTGCGTCAGACGCGTACGGTTGATGGTGGATCGCTGCAATCGCTGCAGGAGAGCCGCCGACGTCCCTCTGCTCCACGCCGGGTCGGGCGCTTCGGTCACGGTGTTCTACAGTTGCGTGAC
>Ga0136615_10001077_pt1 | contig 12855 bp, 15 predicted proteins | sample AntDrymUQ2882206_2_FD_106647 | JGI IMG/M metagenome (GOLD analysis project Ga0136615, IMG submission 106647) | Polar desert sand microbial communities from Dry Valleys, Antarctica - metaG UQ288 (22.06) | ecosystem: Environmental > Terrestrial > Soil > Desert | place: Antarctica: Dry Valley...
AGAAGGTCTTCCGGCCCGAGTTCCTCAACCGCATCGACGAGGTGATCGTCTTCCACAAGCTGGCCAAGGAGGAGATCTCGGAGATCGTCGAGCTGTTGCTCAAGCGCGTGCGCGAGTCGCTCGCGGAGCTCGAGCTGTCGCTCAACCTCTCCGACGAGGCCTCCGACCTGTTGGTCGAGAAGGGCTGGGACCCGGCGATGGGGGCGAGGCCGCTGCGCCGTGCGATCCAGCGCTACATCGAGGATCCGCTCGCCGACGAGGTGCTCTCGCGCAACCTCTCGCCCGGCTCGACGGTCGACGTCGACGTCACGACCAACGAGGAAGGCGAGCCGGACGTCAAGATCGAGATTCAGAAGCCGTTGCGCAAACGTGAGGCGGTGGCTGTCGGAGCCGAGGGCGGCGCGCTGCCCGAGACCGGCGGTGGTGACGACGCGACGGCGACCGACCAGGGTCTCCCTGACGAGCCCGACGTCCTGCCCGACGTGCCGGACGCTCCGCCTGAGGACACGGGCGACTCCAAGTCGCAGTAGTAGCGCCCGTGGCGTCGCCCAGTCGGGCGGGCGGGTCTCTAGGCACCGCGGCGGGCCTCCCACGCGAGACCCTGACTTTCGCGGCGATCGCTCAGCGGCCGTCAGGACGACCGTGGAGCGTTGGTGCTCGTCGGGCCCCTCCGCCTGACCACCGCGAAGGCAATGGCGAACCCCATCAAGAGGAGTGCCAGCAGCTCTATTGGTCCTGAGGCGAGTCCGGCAACCAACAGAAGGCCCGCGAGCACCAAGGCGATCAGAACCGCGAGAAGCGCGACGAGGACGCGTTGGCTCCTTGACATGGAGCGAGTCTCAGTCATAGGGCCGGTAGTGACTCCTGCCCTGCTGATTCCGACGAGCCTGCTGGGTGGTCGAAGCGAGCGCCTCTCTTGCGGCTGAGCCGCCGCACTTCGTTGTCAGCGGCTCTCGGCTATCCCAGCCTGCCTTCCGAGCCAGAACACGGCCACTAACACTACGAACGCCACTAGACCTGCCAGCAGCCCGGCTGTCGCAGTCACGTAGACCATGATGGCCGTGGCCGCGACGACGTAGACCATGGTGATGCGGGTGCGGGGCCGCTGCGGCATCTGCTCGCCGGAGGCGCGACCACGGACATCGCGAACCCGCCGTGGTGGGCGATGGCCTGCTGGTAGGCATCGAGCGTGACGGTGTCTTCCGAGAGGTTGCTAATGCGCCGGGAGAGGTCGGCTAGCTCCGGGCGCTGGTTCGTGCGCCCGAGGGTCGGAAGGCCGTTCACCGCGCTCAAGGGGGGCGAGGTCGTCCGCGTCCGAGCCTAGTTTGAGCAGATGGCCAGATCCGCGACACTGTTCGTCTGCTCGGCCTGCGGGCATGAGTCGGCGAAGTGGCACGGCCGCTGCCTGGCGTGTGGGGACTGGGACACGCTCGTAGAGGAGGCGCGCGCGGCCGCGACGGACCTCGGCGGAGCCCGTCGGTCGGCCAAACCGCTGCGGCCGGTGGCCCTGCGGGACGTCGAGGCCCCGCGTGTGACGCGACTGTCGACGCGGATCGCGGAGCTCGACCGAGTGCTCGGCGGCGGCATCGTACCCGGCTCGCTCGTCCTGCTCGGCGGCTCGCCGGGCATCGGCAAGTCGACCATCACTGCGTCGGCGCTGGGCAATCTCGCCAGCGCGGGGCACGGGGTGCTCTACGTGTCCGGCGAGGAGTCGGCGGCGCAGGTCCGACTGCGAGCTGAGCGCCTGGGCCCGGAGGCGTTGTCGGTGCCGATCGTCGCCGAGACGGACCTCGACTCAGTGACCGCGACGATCGAGGCCGAGCGCCCCGAGGTGTGCGTCGTCGACTCGGTCCAGGTGCTTCACGCGCCGGAGCTGAGCGGAGCGCCCGGTTCGGTCGGCCAGGTGCGCGAGGTCGCGTCGCGCCTGATGCGCTTGGCCAAGCGGCGGGGGGTTGCGATCGTCCTTGTCGGCCACGTGACCAAGGAAGGTGCGCTCGCGGGGCCGCGGGTGCTCGAGCACCTCGTCGACTGCGTGCTCAGCTTCGAGGGGGAGCGAGAGCGGACCTACCGCACGCTGCGGGCGCTCAAGAACCGCTTCGGTTCGACCAACGAGGCGGGCGTCTTCGAGATGCGCGACGAGGGGTTGGTGGAGGTCGAGGACGCCTCCGCCCGCTTCGTCGGCGAGGCGACACGCGCGCCGGGCTCGGTCGTGCTGTGCGCGATGGAGGGCTCGCGTCCGCTGCTGGTCGAGGTCCAGGCACTGGTCGCACCGACCGAGCTGGTCCCGCCGCGGCGGATGGCGAACGGCGTTGACCGCAACCGCCTGGCGCTGGTGTTGGCGGTGCTCGCCCGGCATGCCGGCGTGGCCGTCGGCTCCGCCGACGTATTCGTATCGGTGGCGGGCGGAGTTCGGGTCGACGAGCCCGGCGCCGACCTCGCCGTCGCGCTCGCGGTCGCCTCCGCGTCGCGGGGTGTCTCGCTCGGGCGCGGCGAGCTCCCGCTGGCGACGTTCGGTGAGCTCGGTCTCACCGGAGAGCTGCGTCAGACGAGCAATCCCGACCGCCGCCTGGCGGAGGCGCGGCAGTACGGACTCGACGGTGTGATCCGCCCGAGCGCTGGGTTGACGAACATCCGCTCCGCGGTCGCCGCGGCCTTTGGGAGTAGCGAGCAGCCCGCCCGGGTCGCTTGAGCCGCCGGGTGAGGCGAGCGAGGGCCGAGTCCGGCATAGTTGGGTCCCTGTCACCAGTCAAGGAGGATTCGTGAAGCTCTTCCCGCCCAAGATGCCTATCGCGCTCGCAGCCGCCGTCGCCCTGCTGTGCGCGTTCCCGCTGGCAACTGGCTCCGTGGCATCCGGTCCGACGGCGAAGGCCGCGGCGAAGAAGTGCGGCAACGTCAAGACCCGTAACGGAAATCGGGCACGGTACGTCTCCGCGGTGCGTGTCACGTGCTCGATCGCTCGGAAGGTGGCCAAGCGCGCGAACGGCAGCCGGCGCTTCCGGGCCCTCGGCTTCAGTTGCAAGGCCCGCAAGAGCAAAGGGCTGCCGGGCAGGCTCTACGGCTGCGGCCGCGCCCGCGCCGGCAAGGGCCAGGGCGTCGGCTTTCTCTACGCGGCATCCGGCGCCGGGTGATCGCGTTTCCGCTACGTAGAGCCAAAACCGCACCGCGTGAAAACCGGCGATGGCGTATGATCCCAGCAGATGTCGTACGCGGGGGATGACGTAGCCGAGCTAGAGTCACGGCAAGAACCCCGGCTCGTCCGAGCTCTCGAGATGATCGCGCCTGGCACCGCCGTCCGCGAGGGCGTTGACGCGATCATGCAGGCACGCACCGGTGGCCTGATCTGTATGGGCGACAGCGAGGAGCTCTCGTTCCTCTACTCGGGCGGCATCAAGCTCGAGGTCGACTACACGCCGGCGTTGCTGTTCCAGCTGGCGAAGATGGACGGCGCGATCATCCTTTCCTCGAACGGGACCAAGATCAGTTGGGCCAACGTGCAGCTGATGCCAGACCCGACGATCCTCTCGCTCGAGACCGGCACGCGCCACCGCACAGCGGAACGCGTGGGCAAGCAGACGGAGGCGCTCGTGATCGCCATCTCGCGCGCCCGTAGCGTTGTCTCGCTCTATGTCGACGGCGCGAAGTACGTCCTCGAGGACATCCCCGTCGTGCTGGCGAAGGCCAACCAGGCGTTGGCCACGCTGGACAAGTATCGCAGCCGCCTTGACCAGGTGACCACGCGCCTGACCGCGCTCGAGTTCGAGTGCGGTGTGACATTGCATGACGTGCTCACGGTGCTCCAGCGCTCGGAGCTCGTGACGCGGATGGCCGTCGAGATCGAACGCTACATCGTCGAGCTCGGAGCCGAGGGACGACTTATCGAGATGCAGCTCGAGGAGACGATGGTTGGCGTCGCGGCCGACAAGGCCGCACTGGTGCGCGACTACATCCTCGAGACCGACGACGAGAGCTTTGCCAGCGTGCTGGACTCACTGGCCCGCCTCCCGCACCAGGACCTGCTGGATTTCGGGCGCCTGGCCGAGATGCTCGGTCACGACCGGAAGCTGAACACCCTCGACCACCCGATCTCGCCTCGAGGGCATCGGATCCTCGGCCGAGTCCCGCGGCTGCCGAAGCTCGTGATCAATTCGATCGTGGGCACGTTCGATGGACTGCACGAGATCATCGCCGCTGACGACGGGGAGCTGTCGGCGATCGAGGGCGTAGGGGACATGCGAGCGAAGGACATCCGCGAGGGCCTTCGTCGCCTGCAGCAGATCAACCTCGTGGATCGCTACCTGCAAACCTGATCATGGAGCCGCTCCGGCGTCGCGCCGGGCGCTGAACCAGAGGAGGACGTCATCACCGAAACTGCTGTTGAGCAAGAGATCGAAGACCTCGAGATCACCCGTGAGGTTCCCAACATCGATTACGCGATCGGCGACCAGGTCGTCTATCCGCATCACGGAGCTGGCAAGGTCCTCAAGAAGGAGCAGAAGGAAGTGCTCGGCGAGACTCGCGAGTACCTCACGATCAAGATCCTTCACAACGACATGACCGTGATGGTGCCGTGCGAGAACGCCGGCCGCGCCGGCCTGCGTCGTGTGATCGGGGAGGCAGCCGTCGCCAAGGTGCTGTCGGTCCTCCAGGATGACGTGAGCCAGATGCCCAAGAACTGGAACCGTCGCTTCAAGCACAACCGCGAGAAGATCAAGACCGGCGACGTCTACGAGCTCGCCGAGGTAGTGCGCAACCTGGGCATCCGGGAGGCCGAGAAGGGTCTGTCGACAGGCGAGAAGCAGATGTACACGCGCGCCAAGAAGATCCTCGCATCCGAGCTGATGTACGCGCTCGACATGGGCGAGGACGAGGCCGAGGAGCACCTCGACTCGCTTATCACGGGCGTGCACGGCGCGGTCGCGACCGCCTAGTACGTGAGTTCGCAATCATCTCGTGGTCCCGTCGTCAGCTCTGACCCCGTTTGGCGGCGGCACGCGGTTGGCGCTGCCGTGACGTTGGCCAGTGCTCTCAGGCGGGACCACTTGCGCTGACACGGTGGCCGTTGTCGGGATCGTCCCCGCCGGCGGCAGCGGGCAGCGCCTTGGAGCCGCGGGCCCCAAGGCGTTCGTCTCGCTCTCGGGCCGGCCGTTGGTGGAGTGGAGCGTCGACGCGCTCGAACCGTTCTGTGAACGGATCGTCGTCGCGGTGCCGCCCGGCTACGAGCAGCCACCAGACCGAGTCCGCGGTGCGGGCTCGCGCTCGGGCTCGGTGCGAAACGCGCTCGATGCCGCACCCGCGGCGACCGTCGTGGTCGTCCACGACGCAGCCCGCCCAATGGTGGACGGGGCGCTTGTCGAGAGTTGCCTGTGCGCGCTCAGGGGTGACGCCACGCTCGCGGGAGTCATCGCAGCGGCGCCGGTGACTGACACCGTCAAGCAGGCTGGCCCCGACGGACGCGTGACCCGAACGCTCGATCGCACCATGCTCTGGGCTGTCCAGACGCCCCAGGTGTTTCGCGCCGACGCCCTGCGCGGTGCGCTTGCCGTCGATGACGCGATGCTTGCGGCGGCGACCGACGACGCCGGACTGGTCGAGGAGGCAGGCGGGACCGTCGCAATCGTTCCCGCGTCTCGCGACAATTTGAAGGTCACTACGGCCCTGGACCTGAGAGTCGCCGAAGCACTGCTCGCCAACCGTGTGTCGTAGTCGGGCCCCGCCGCACGGCCCGCCTAGCACCCAGGGTCGTAGGGTGGCCCCGTGCTCACCGATTACCACGTTCACCTCCGTCCCGACGAGGACGACACACCGCCCGAGCGCTACTTCACGATCGCCAACGCCCGGACCTACCGCGACACGGCCGCAGAGCGGGGCATCGCGGAGCTGGGAGTCTCCGAGCATGTGCATCGCTTCCATCAGGCGCTCGACGTCTGGGGCCACCCCTTCTGGCGTGCAAGCGCCCGCGATGACCTCGACGCCTACTGCGCCTTCGTGCGCGAGGAGACAGACCTGCGGCTCGGCATCGAGGCCGACTTCGTTCCCGGACGCGAGGATCGGATGGCGAGCCTGCTCGAAGCGCGCGAATGGGACTACGTCGTCGGCTCGGTGCACTTTCTGCGCGACGAGGCCGTCGACATGCGCGGCAGCGACTGGGACATCTGGCGCTCCGAGAACCCCGACGCCGTCTGGAAGCGCTACTTCGAGACGCTGGGCGAGGCGGCCCGAACCGGGATGTTCGACATCCTCGCCCACCCCGACCTGGTGAAGGTCTGGGGCCGGGGAGCGCCGATGCCCGACGGAGACCTCCGGCGCTTCTACGAGCTCGCGATGGACGGCATCGCCGAGTCGGACGTGGCCGTCGAGGTATCGACGGCCGGTCTGCGCAAGCCGGTAGGGGAGATCTACCCGGCTCGCTCGTTCCTCGAGCTGTGCCTCGAGGCGGGACGCCCCGTGGCCCTGTCGTCTGACGCCCACGTGCCCGACGATCTCGGCCACGGCTACGGCCACGCCGTCGAGTGGCTTAGCTCGATCGGGGTCACCGAGCTTGCGGTGTTCGACTGTCGCGATCGGCGCCTAGAGCCCCTCGGGTGAGCTTCCGCAACGGCATCGGCTGGGACTCGCACCCGCTGGCGGAGGGGCGGCCGCTGATCTTGGGGGGAGTCGAAGTGCCGGACGCCGAGCGCGGCCTCGGTGGCCACTCCGACGCAGACGTCCTGACCCACGCTGTGATCGATGCACTGCTCGGCGCGGCGGGCCTAGGTGACATCGGCCACCACTTTCCCGACACCGACGAGCGATGGCGGGGCGCCGATTCGATCGTGCTGCTGCGGGAGGCCGTGCGGCTCGCGGCCGAGCGGGGTTGGTCCGTCTCCAATCTGGACGCGACGGTCATCTGCCAGGCGCCGAAGCTCGCCCACCACCGCGAGGCGATGCAGGCGCGGCTCGCCGAGGCGGCCGGGGTCGCCACCGACGCCGCGAACGTCAAGTTCACCACCGGCGAGCAAATGGGATTCGTCGGGCGTGGCGAAGGCATTGCGGCGCTCGCCACAGCGGCCTTGAAGCGCTGACCGACCGCGTCTATCGTAGCCTGCCGCTGGTGCGCGAGATCCGCATCCACGACAGCCTCACCAACTCGCCCCGGCTGCTCGAGCCTCGCGAGGAGAGCAAGGTGGGCATCTATGTCTGTGGGCCCACTGTCTACGCGCGTGTCCATGTGGGCAACGCACGACCGTTCGTCGTATTCGCATTGCTTAAACGCTTTCTCGAGCACCAGGGGTACGACGTGACGCTTGTCGAGAACGTCACCGACATCAACGACAAGATCTATGACGCGGCTCGCGAGGCCGGCGTGTCGAGCACGGAGCTAGCCCGCGAGATGACCGACCACTACGTCACAGACACCGACGGTCTCGGCCTGGGTCGGCCCGATCACGAGCCCAGGGCCGTCGACATGATCGGGCCGATCGTCGCTCTGATCCAGACGCTGATCGACTCCGACCACGCCTACGCCGTGAGTGGAGACGTGTACTTCCGCGTCGCCAGCTTCGAGCAGTACGGCAAGCTGTCGAACCGTACGCTCACGGAGATGGAGCAAGGAGGGGGGGACGACGAAGCGGAGCTCAAGCGTAGCCCGCGTGACTTCGCGCTCTGGAAGTCACGCAAGGAGGGCGAGGACACGTGGTGGCCCGCGCCCTGGGGTGAGGGTCGCCCGGGCTGGCACATAGAGTGCTCCGCTATGGCCGAGCAGCTGCTCGGGACCGACTTCGAGATCCATGGTGGTGGATCGGACCTGATGTTCCCCCACCACGAGAATGAGATCGCGCAGACCGAGGCGGCGCGCAGCGAGCCGTTCGCCCGCATCTGGATGCACAACGGCATGGTCCGGATGGGCGACGCGAAGATGGCCAAGTCGGTCGGCAACATCCACCTGCTCCACCGCGCACTGGAGGAGCACGGCCGCGACGCTCTGATCATGTACTTCGTCGGCGGCCACTACCGCCAGCCGGTCGCCTTTTCGGCCGCAACCCTGGCTGAAGCGACCCGTGCCGTAGCCCGCGTCCGTGAGCTCTGTCGTCGCCTCGCTCCTTGCGGTTCGGTGCCGGAGAGCCTCGATTCGCACGTCGAGCGGTTCTTCGACGCGCTCGCCGACGACTTCAACACCCCCGCCGCTCGGGCCGTCTTGTTCGAGTGGGTTGCCGATGCCAACCGCCGGATCGATGCCGGGGAGACGGTTGGGCGCGGACGGCTGGGCGAGATGCTTAACGCCTTTGGGCTGGAGCGTCTCTTGGACTCTGAGGACAGCGTCGGCGCCGACGCGCGGGTGCTGCTCCGTCAGCGCCAGCAGGCGCGTGCCGACGGCGACTACGACCGTGCCGACCAGCTCCGCGACGAGCTGGCTGGCCTTGGCTACACGGTGCGTGACACCGCCGGTGGTGCGCGGCTCGTGCCTGACGAGTGATCATCTACGGTCGCAACCCGGTTGCCGAGGCGTTGTGCGGGCCGCGCGAGGTCCAGCGGATCTGGGCAACCGAGCGCGCGGCGCGGGTCGACTGGCTGCGGGCTCGCGACGTGTTGACAAGCGAGGTCGGGGGGCTGAAGGAGCTATGCGGGTCGGCAGAGCATCAGGGGATCTGTGCCGAGGTCGGTCCTTTTCTCTACGAAGAGGCCGACTCTCTGCTGGCCGACAGGAACGCGCTCGTGCTCTGTCTCGACGAGGTGCAGGATCCCCACAACCTGGGGGCGGCCGCGCGAGTCGCCGAGGCGGCCGGCGTCGCCGGAGTCGTGCTCCCCGAGCGGCGAGCGGCCGACGTGACCCCCGCCGTGTGCAAGGCGTCGGCGGGCGCCGTTGAGCACCTCCGGATCGCCCGTGTACGCAACCTCGCCGACTGGCTCGAGCGGTCGAAGGCCGGTGGTGTCTGGATCTACGGCGCCGATACGGGCGACGCCGCGATTCCCTACGATCGGCCCGACTACGGCGGGCGGGTCGTGCTCGTGCTCGGGTCGGAGGGGAGAGGCCTCAGGCCGCGCGTGGCGGCCACGTGCGACGCGCTCATCCGGCTGCCACAGCTCGGCAAGGTAGCCTCGTTGAACATTGCGACAGCCGCCTCGGCGCTGGTCTACGGCGTTCTGCTACTGCGGTCAGCGAGTGCGCCTCCCGGTGCGCCAAGCAGTAACCGACTTCCGAGTGGGGTTGACAGAGCTTCGCGTCGTCGCGATACTCGCGGGCGATGATAAGGCTGGAGTCGAGCTTCATGGTCGGCATCTGGTAGAGCGCGGCGCCAGGGGAGGTAGCGCGCATTTATCCCAAGGGTTCCCTAAAAGGGGCCTGAGAGGAGCATAAGTGGCTGCCCCAATCTCCCCTGTCGCCCCCGTGACGAACCCTCGCGCTGCACTTGAGCTCGAGGACACCTATCTGATTGCCCTCGCGAAGCAGGGGCGTAGGGATGCGTACGACCGCATCGTCAAGCGCTATCACGGCTTCGTGCGGCTCAAGGCGAGCTCGTACTTCCTAATCGGTGGTGACGCCGACGATCTGATCCAGGAAGGCCTCGTCGGTCTCTACAAGGCGGTCCGCGACTTCAGGACCGACCGCGAGTCGAGCTTCCGCAACTTTGCGGAGCTGTGCATCACGCGGCAGATCATCACCGCGGTGAAGACGTCGACGCGGAACAAGCACACGCCCCTGAACGAGTACGTCTCCTTCTCTCAGACGTCGGCTGCGTCCCGCGGCGACGGCGATCAGACGCTCGACGAGCTGCTGCCCGGCCCGACGGCCCACGACCCCGTCAATCAGGTCATCTCCACCGAGGAGCTGCAAAGCCTGATCGCCTGCCTCGGCAGCGTGCTCTCCGCGCTCGAGTCCTCAGTGCTGGCGCTCTACCTCGACGGCTACTCCTACGAGGTTATCGCCGAGCAGCTCGGCTGCGACACGAAGACGGTCGACAACGCCCTGCAGCGGGTCAAGCGAAAGGTAGGCGCCCACCTCGCCTCGCGCGCGGTGCCCGCCTGAGCGAGGCCTCGCCGTCGTGCCCGTCGAGGATCCAGTGGGCCGAGCGTTCTGAGAGCACTGGAGTCACGCGGGATACGCTGGGGGTGGCGCAGCACACGATGCCCGCCTAGCTCAATTGGCAGAGCACCTCTCTTGTAAAGAGGTGGTTCTCGGTTCGAATCCGGGGGCGGGCTTGCAGTGATCGGCTTCAGTCGAGTAGAGCCGCGCCGACGGCCATCTCGATGTTCCCGTGTCCATTGGATGACACCGGGACCTTGGGCGGTTCGTCCTCGCCCTCGACGTTGAGTCGCCGCTCGAGCTCGCCCAGCACGGCGCCGAACAGCACATGGCGCCAAGCGGCCTGGGCGAACGCTCGCCGGTTGTTCGTTAGCTTGGTCAGCTCTTTGCGGGCCGGGTGATGACGGTCGGCCAGGCGGCCCAGGGGCCACGTTGCGACGTGTTCGACCAGCGCCATCGTCGTGGCGCGCACGACCGGATGGCCTGGAAGGAACGGGCGCAGCTGGGCGTAGGCGGCGCCGAAGACGACGCCGTTCTGGACGTGGAGGGCCAGACCGGCCAGGGACCAGCCTTCGCCTCGCGTCACCAGCTTTCCAAGGAGCTCGACGTCGTCGTGGTCGCTGTCGAGGAGGCGTTTGTCCGCCGGTTGCTGGGCGGCCCAGATCGCGGCAGCGAGGCCTCCCGCGATCGCTCCGTTCACGCTGCGCTTGAGATCCACATACAGAAGCGTAACGCCGCGGCCGGGCCCGGGTAGCTGACGACATGCCTTTCTCTGGCGCCCATCCCGAACGAGCGAACCTGGCGATCCACCACGAACGTATCCGCCGCCGCGGCGTCAACAGGCCCGTCTACTGGCTCATCCGGGCCTTCCTCCAGCCGGCGCTTCACCTCTACTTTCGTCTGCGCCGGACCGGACGGGGCCACATCCCCAACGGCCCGGTCATCCTCGCGGCCAACCACCGCAGCTTCCTCGACCCGTTCGTCATCGGCTGCTGCGTGCGCCGGCCGATCTACTTCGTCGCCAAGAGGGAGCTGTTCCGGAATCGCTTCGTGGGCTGGCTCCTCAACTGCCTCGGGGCGTTCCCGATCTGTCGTGGCGAGTTCGACGAGGAGGCGATGGCGACGGCGCTCGCACTGCTGGAGCGTGGCGAGGTGGTTGTCATCTTCCCCGAGGGCAAGCGACACCGGACCGGCCCGCTGAAGCCGCCCAAGCGTGGCGTCGGCAGGCTGGCCCTGGAAAGCGGCGCACCAGTGGTCCCGGTCGCCATCACTGGCACGTCCCGCGCGCGCAGCGGATGGCTGATCAGCCCCGTGAAGGTGAGCATCCGCTGTGGCCGAGCGCGTGCCTTCCCGTGCGTCGGCGCACCATCGCACCACCTCGCGATGGAGGTCACCGCGCGAATCTGGCCATGCGTCGAGCTGCAATGGGCCTGGCTCGGCGGTCCGATGCGCGAGCGCCCCCCGGTCGAGCCCGAGCGGCTCAAGCGCCAGGCGGCCTGAGCCTCGCGCGGGGGTAGGCTGATCCATGCGTGGACGAGGAGGTAGACAAACGCCGCCTCGACGGCGAGTTCACAGAGCTCTATCGGGCACACCTCCGCGACGTGTACAGCTACTGCTACTACCGGATCGGCGACCACCACGACGCCGAGGACCTCACCGAGCAGACCTTCCTCCAGGCCTACCGTCACTTCGAGCGAGCGCAGCGCGAGTCGCGCGGTCGGCCGCTGCGCCCGTGGCTAGTCCGCATCGCGCACAACCTCGCCGCCAACTACTACCGCGACCGCTCACGGCGCCCACAGACCCAGCTTGAGGATGCGGCAATCGTGTCCGCTCCACACGACACGGAGGATCTCGTCGAAGGACGCGAGGAGCTGCGAGGGGTGCTCGACGGCGTGTCGAAGCTTCCCGACGACCGCCGCGAGGCGCTGATCATGAGGTTCGCCCTAGGTATGGACAACCGCGAGATCGCTCGCGCCATGGACCGCACCGAGGGGGCTACGAAGGTCTTGATCCACAGGGCGATCAAGCAACTGGAGCAGGGCTTGTCCGAGGACCGGCGGGGGTGAGCAGGAGATGAGCCAGATGAGCAACGTGGAGGCGCTCTTGCGCTCGGCGCTCGTACCGGTCGAGCCGTCAGACGCGCTCGGGGACCGCCTCGAGCGCGGCCTCTCCGAGATCACTGATGCCGCCGCGGGCGAGCTCGCCGACTGGGAGCTGTCGGCGATGGGTGACCCGCGCGCGTGGGGGCGGACGATCGCTGCGGTCGTTCTCGGCGGCGCGGCGGCAGGTGCGCTGGTGGTGGTGCGGGCGCGCCAGAAGCATCAGAAGCGCCACAGCTCTCCCTTCAGGGCACTGCAGAAGGGCGCGCGCGACGTCCGTGGTGACCTGGCAAGGCGCCTTGGCCGCTGACGGCCTACAGAGCGATTGAGTTTGGGCTAGGCGTGATCTAATCCGCGCAGTTCGACGCAGTAGTTGCCGGACGCGTGGGATACGGTGACGACATCAGGAGCCTCGCGGACGAAGAAGTCATGCACCTGGTGCAGGGAGGCAACCCCCGGGCCTTCGAGTTGCTCTTCGACCGCCACGGCGGCGCGGCCTTCTCCCTCGCATATCGAATGGTCGGTGACCGGGTCATCGCCGAGGATGTCTCTCAAGAGGCTTTCCTCTCCATTTGGCGTAGCCGCCTGCGCTACAACCCGGCTCGCGGGAGCGTGCGGACCTGGGTGCTGGGCATTGTCCACCACCGCGCGATCGACGCCCTGCGTAGAAATCTCGTCCACGACCGACGACGCGCCAGCGCCGAGGGAATCGAGGAGAGGTTCGAGGCCCGCGAGCTGACCGACATCGAGGTCGCG
>Ga0136615_10001081_pt1 | contig 12848 bp, 15 predicted proteins | sample AntDrymUQ2882206_2_FD_106647 | JGI IMG/M metagenome (GOLD analysis project Ga0136615, IMG submission 106647) | Polar desert sand microbial communities from Dry Valleys, Antarctica - metaG UQ288 (22.06) | ecosystem: Environmental > Terrestrial > Soil > Desert | place: Antarctica: Dry Valley...
CCGCCCGCCTCGTGCCGGACCGGACCAGCTTCCAGGTCCCTGCCACAAAGCCGTCGAGCAGGAACATCGGCTTGCCCAGGCTGCGCTGGACCCGTACCCGTAGGGAGTCCGGCACGATCCGCGAACGGTCCTCGTGGGACAGCAGCACGTTGTCGAACTCGGGCAGCAACCGTGGCGCTGCAGGCACTTCCGGATCTGCGAACCGGCCGTCGAGTACGTCGAACAGTTCCCGGCCGCCTACGTCGGTGAAGGTGCGCAGTTGCGGGGCGAGCCCTTTCAGGATGTCGCGGATCCCCGGCAACCCGGACCCGGTACGGATGTCGCTGGCCGAGGCGGGACCGAACGCGGCCAGGTACCGCAGCGCGACCGCTTCGGCATCGGGTTCGCTGACCAGGGACCGACCCAGCCACGCTTCGACGGTCGTGAGCGTCACCGGGCCGCTGTGACCCCATAAGCCGCGTGGTGGAACCTGTACGAGCGGAAGCACGCAGGCCACCACATGCCACAGCGCGAACGGGTCGCGGTCCGGCCAGAGCGCCGCCAGCAGTTTCCGGAGCTCAACACCGGTTCGTGGTCGTTCGTCGACTGCGTCGCGGCCCGCCGCGGCCACCGCGTCGAGGTCGAGCCCGTCGACCAACTCCTGACCGAAGGTCGAGTTGCGCCTGGCTTCGGCATCCAGCACACCTTGCAGCAGCGGACGAATCGCGAGGTAGTCGGCGGCGGTGTGCAGGTGCAGCGTCTTGCGCAACGAGGTCCCGCGTACGGCCTTCCGTTGCATGATCAGCGAGGCCAGATCGTCGGGGTCGAAGTCCCGCAGCCGGCTCCAGAGCCCGACGTAGGGAGCCAGCGGGGACTGGGCCTGCATCCCGACCAGGTGCACGATCGCCTCACCGGCGGTCATCCCCGACCGATCCAGCAGCAGCTGCCGGTCGAGCAGCATCCGGTTGAGCGCTCGCGAGGACAGCCGCGGGCCGCCGGGATCGCTCACCGATCAGACGCTAGCCCGGTCGGCTCACGAATGACGGCGCCGGTTCCCGGTAGGTCAACAGCTTCAGCGGCCGGCCGCCTACCGCGCCGCCGGTCTTCACACAAAGGATGAGTAGGTCGGCCGTACGCAACCAGCGCACCCCGAGATTTGCCGCACGTCGACCCAGCACCAGGTCGTTGGATACCAGCGTTCCCACGCCGAGGGCCGCCGCGAGCACCGCCTCATCGACAGATCCGGCAGGGTTCGGTCTCGACTCCGGCCAGTGGGCGGATCGCTGCCTCGATCGCGGCCGCATCCGGATGCCCAGAGGCAAGTCCGGCAGCGACTGTTTTCCGTTCGGACGACATCCGGGAGCTGAGTGCTCACCAGCGATGGTGCAGCTTGTCTCGCCAGGAACGGCCGTCGGGGTCATAGACAATCCGGTACATCGGTACGGCCCACAGCCGGGTCGCCACGCCCAGCTTCTCCGGCCGATGCGGGCGCAACCGGCCGGGCGGGCGCGACCCGGCGCGTCCCCGTCGATGCCACTCCTCGAGCGCGTCGGCCGACCCGGAGATGGCCGCAACGGCAGAGTCCGGGTCCAACAGATCGCCGTCCTGACTGCCGTCCTTGGCGAGGTCCATATGCTCGCGCCACAAAGTCAGTCGGAGGTCACGGGCGAAGGTCCGCGCCCGATCCCCCGTCCCGGCCGGATCCTGAGGGTCGCGTTCGTCGAACGTGGAATCAAGGATGCTGCATGACAATTCACTGTCGTGCGTCCACGAGCGCCGGTTGAAGTTGTCACTCCCGACACCGGCCCAGATGTCGTCCACGACGCACACCTTGGCGTGCACGTACACCGGGGTGCCGTCATGATTCTCGACGTCGAACACGTGCACCCGGCCACGACCGGCCCGCTGGCAGATGGCGATCGCTTCGGCCCGACCGACCTGGTTCGGCGGGAGCGCGAGCCGGCCGTCCACGTCGGGATACCGGGGTACGACGACGACCAGCTGCAACTCGGGGTTGTCACGCAGCGCGTCGGCGAAGAGCTTGGCCACCTGGGTGGACCACATGTACTGGTCCTCGAGATAGATCAGCCGGCGCGCTCGGCGGATCGCCTTGCCGTAACCCCGGGCCACGGATCGTTCACCGCGCGGCGCGAAATCGTAACCCGGCCGGATCGAGGGGTAGGTACGCCGTACCTGCACAGCATGCGGCCCGCAGGCCGGCGGATCGGGCGGCTGGTCGGGCAGCGGGTCGGCACTCAGGTCGGCCTTGCTCAACTTGTCGCGTACCCAGGCGATCGGGTCGTGCGAGTCCAGCGAGGTCGGGTCGAACCATCGCTCGCGAAAGGTCGTGTCCAAGGCGCCGATGACCGGCCCGTGCAGTTCGAGCTGTACGTCGTGCCAGGGCGGGCGCGGACCGTACTTCTTGGACATGGTGATGGGTTGCGGATCGCCGTTGTGCTCGGCGTCGTCGCGGCGGCCATGACACAGGTCGATCCCGCCGGCGAAGGCGACGTCCTTGTGCGTGCGGCCGACATGACGCAGGACGACGAGCTTCTGGTGATGCGAGCCCGCCCTGCGTACCCGCTGGTCGAGCAGCACCTCACCGCCGGCGGCCTCGACCTCGTCCCCGAGATGGCGGCTCTGCTCCTCGCTGTAGCCCATCTTGTCCGAGTGCGAGCGCCACATCAGCCCCTTGACGATCACGCCACGACTGGCCGCCGAGCAGAACAGTTCGGCCACTGTCGGACCTTCAGGACGCAGCCGCTCGTCCGGGTCGCCCCGCCAGTCGGTGAAGAAAAGCTGGTCTCCGGCATCGAGACCCTCCACCGCGGTGACCAGCCGGTCGAAGTAGGCCGCGCCGTGCACTCGGGGCACGACGAGGTTGCCGTCGGACCACAGCGGCAGTTTCGATGCCTCGTTCCCCCGCTCGGATGCGCTGAGGAACCAGTCGACGGTCGACATGCCACTCCCACCCTTGCCAGCCGCCGACCCTATCGAGCGGGGCGACGTCGGCGGCGGCGGTCAGCCGTCGAGGGAGTCCTCTGCCGCTTGAACCCGGATCGGTCCCTCGGTCCCCCCGACGATGATGATCGAGGAGTTACTGATGCGGGGCGCCTCGGGAGCCGCCGAGGTCAGCGGCTCCCCGACGTCGGCGTCCAGGCCGGGCGGGATCGGCTGTGGGTTGAGTTCTACGTCGCTGCCGTCGAGAGGCCCAGGATGCTCGAGGACCGCTGGTAGGTCGAAGGCTCGGTCGTAGTTGCTGTCGAAGCGGGTGCCTGGCATTCGTCTCTCCTCAGGTGTGCGTCGTCTGGTCAGGATGGCCGGGGCTGGTCATCTCAGGGCGTCGGCGCGGTCCAGGGCGGTACGCAGCAGCTCGACGATGACCGTCGTGTCGGCGGGGACCTGTCCGGCCAGGATCTGCAGGGTAAGGACGAGCCCCTGGTCGAAGACGACCACCAGGCCGGGAGCGGCGAAGGCGACCTCGCCGAGACCCGAGATCTGCTCACCGTCGGCGAAGTCGCCGAGGATTTCGGTGTCGAAGAGTGATCGAGGAACCGTCGTGCCGAGCATGATGATGTTCACGACCGTGGTGGCGCCCAGGGTCGAGTCGGTGCCGTTGTAGACGCAGCTGCCGACCAGGCCCAAGACCTGCATCTCGCCGACAGACGTCCCCTCCTGGACCGAGCCACCGACCGCGGTCTCCGCCTCGTCCTTGGTGACCAAGGAGCAGAAGTCGGTGTCAGTGGGAGCACCGGAGGCGGCCGACCCGGTGCTCGCGTCGGCATCTTGGGTCGGATCGGCGTTGGAGGACGTCATCGTCGCGCTGTCCGCGCCGTCGGAGTTGCCGGCGCTGCCGGATTCGTCGTCGGAGGAGCCGCCGCACGCGCCGAGGGCCAGCATCACCGCCATCAGGATTCCGGCCACCTGCCACGTTCGGCCTCGCAGCTTGACTGCCGGCTGGCGGCGTGGTGCGGAAACGTCGTTCCGGGTCACGGTCATGGTGGCTCCTCGCTCGGGTGGGTACTGATTGCGAGGTTGGGCCAGGCCAACAAAGAAAACCTAAAGAAGCAGTGCTCGCACGGTGGCACTGAGGTCCAGGCTCCCGACCGCGGCAGATATGTCCGCCAGCGCCGTCGGATCGAGGGTGCTGCGCGCAGACTGCAGCGCGGCGTCACGATCGTCGCTCTCGTCGGGTACGAAGATCGGTGCCCCCAGGGCCCGCCGCTCCCGATCGGCGAGCAGCAACAGGCGCAGCGCGGCCGCCGGACGGTCCTGCGCGACGTCGAGGCAGGCCAGCGCTTCTAGCGCGTCCAGTTCGCCTTCTTCGAGATCGAGTTCGTGATAGCGGCGCAGGCTGTCCAGAGCCATCCGGCGAGCCATCTCCGAGTTCCCTCGGCGCCGGGCCACAACACCGATGTTTCCGACGGCGGCCGCCTCCCCTCGGACGTCCCCCAAGGACCGGAACCGATCGAGTGCATCTTCGAAGCCGGACGCCGCCTCGTCCAAGCGCCCCATGCAGCGCAACACGATTGCGCCGTTGTTCGCAGCGACGGCGAGACCGCGTGGGTCACCGATCGCCTCGGCCTGCTTGCCGGACTGCTGTACGTACTCGAGCGCAGCTTCGAAGTCGCGCTGTCCGGTCGCGGTCATGCACAGGTTGTTCCAAGCCATCGCCAAGCCCTTGGGGTCCCCCAGTTCCTGATGGGCGACGAGGGCTCGCTCACCCAGGGCCCGCGCCTGCGTCAGCTCACCGCTGTTGCGGGCCAAGGCAGCTGCGGCGCGCAACGCGGCCCCTCGCAATGGGTGCAAGCATCCTTGCGAGGCGTCGAGAATCCGCAGCAACCATTGCTTGCCCTCTCGCATCTGACCCGAGGCCCACCAGTACCACCACAGTGGCGTCGCGATGGCCAGAGCGTCCTCATGCACCGGGTCCTGGGTGACGGCCCATTCCATCGCAGCCCGGAAATTGTCCAGCTCAGTGCCGAACCGCCGCATCCAGAGCGCGTGATCGTCCCCACCGAACTGCGGCGCGGACTCGATCAGCGCGCGGCAGTACGCAGCATGGCGGGCTTGGACCGCGCCCGACTCGGCGGAATTGACCAGCCGTTCATGGGCGTACTCACGGATCGTCTCCAGCATCCGGAAGCGGGTCGAATCTGTCGAATGTTCTGGAACCAGCATGGACCTGTCCACCAGGCGAGCCAGCGTGTCCACGATCGTTGCCCCGGCGTCTTCAGGGTCCGTTGCTTGGTGGCGACCCACGTACTCAGCCGCCTCGAGGGTGCAACCGTTCACAAAGGCGCCGAGCCGGGCGAACAGAACCCGTTCCTCGGGGTCCAACAGGTCGTAGCTCCAGTCGATGGTCGCCCGGATCGTCCGGTGCCGGTCCGGGGCGGCTGGTGAGACGTTGGACAGCAGGCTCAGTTGGCGGTCCAGCCGCTGCTCGATCTCGCCCAGTGACAACACGCGTAGCCGCGCTGCCGCGAGCTCGATGGCCAGCGGTAGCCCGTCCAACCGTCGGCACACGGCAACCGCGGAGCCGATGGTGGCCTCATCGATCCGGAACCCGCTGCGCGCGGCCGCGGCCCGCGCGCCGAGCAGCCGTACGGCGTCGGCCCGTACGGCGATCTCATACCGATCCCCCTCGGCCGGCAACGAGAGACCACCCACGGGCACCAGATGTTCGCCCTCGACCCCCAGGCTCCCCCGGCTGGTGGCCAGGATCCGCAGGGCGCTGCAGCGAGCCAGCAACACAGGGACCACGGCGTGGACGGCCGACGCGACGTGCTCGCAGTTGTCCAGCACCAGAAGCGCACGGGCGTTGCGCAGGCGGGCGACAACCGAGTCCAGCAGGGCTTCCCCGGGGAGTTCTCGCAGGTCGATGGTGCTCGCGATCTGAGCGAGAACGGAGCCATCGTCCACGGGGCCGGCGAGTTCGACGAAGTGGACCCCGTCGGGATGCTGTACGGCCCCGATGTCCCGGGAGAGTTGCAGGGCGAGACGGGTCTTTCCGCTTCCTCCCGCCCCGACCAGGGTCAACAGTCGATTGGCGCCCAGCAGCACTTCCAAGTGATCGAGTTCCTGACGGCGGCCGACGAATCTGGTCGCCGGGATGGGCAGCATGGAAGGCGCACTGATCGTGGGGTCGTGCCGCCTGATCGCCGCGGCCAGGGCCGATGTCTCCGCCGAGGGCTGCACTCCGAGATGTGTGCGCAGGGCATTCTCGAGGGCGGCGTAGGTCCTGGTCGCGTCACTGTCTCGGCCACAGCGATACAAGGCGATCATGAGCTGCCCGACGAGGCGCTCTCGGGTCGGATTTGCCGCGACAAAGCCGAGCAGCTCATTCACCACCTCGTTGTGCCGTCCGAGGCCGAGCTGAGCCCTGGCCCGGTCTTCGATGGCGGACAGCCTCCGCTCCTCGAGTTGGATTCGGGCCGCTAGAACCGACGGTGTATCACTCGTGTCCGACAAGGGTTCGCCGCGCCAGAGCGCCAGGGCGGCAGTGAATCCGTTCACCGCCTCCGCCGGTCGGACCTGAAGTTGGGTTCCGGCTTCCGCGGTCATCGTGACGAAGCGGGCCGCGTCGACTTCGGCGTCCTTCGTCTCGAGCAGGTACCCGCTGCCGACCCGTCTCAGTCGATCGCCCAGGAGCTTGCGCAGACCCGACAGGTACACCTGGAGCGCGGCAGTGGCAGTCGGCGGCGGCTCCTCGCCCCAGAGTTCGAGGATCAACTGCTGCCCGGTTCTGGAGTGGCCCCTCGGCCAGCAGCAGCACGGCGAGCAGCGTGCGGAGCTTGGCGCCGGCCAACGTCAGCGCCCGACCGTCCACCGCAACCTCGATCGGACCGAGGATGCCGAACTCGATGGTGGCAGCCTTCATGCGCGTCCTCCTGGGAGGCGTCGCGGTTCCGGTCGTGGCCGACTGCACTCCGTACGGGTACGGAGCCTCCTCCCCCGTCGGCGACGTGGGTAGATGTCCGGAGTCACCGGCGGTATCGGAAACCGACGCCTGTTGGCTCGCGCTCGTTGGGAGCGCAGGTCCCGCGCAGCAGAGCCCGGCTGGCAAACTGAGGAAATGATTGGCTCTCAGGTCGAACGCGAAGACAAGTTCGACGTCGAAGCCGACTTCGTCGTACCGGACGTGACCGCGCTGCTTCCGCCGGGAGCGACGGTGCGGACCCGCACCGAGAAGCTGCGCAGCCATTACTTCGATACCGCCGACCTCGACCTGCTCGCGGCCGAGATGACCCTGCGACGGCGTACCGGCAGCACCGATGCCGGCTGGCAGTTGAAGGTCCCGCACAAGCCGGCCCGCGAGGAGATCAGACTTCCCGATCAGGGCAGGGCCGGGGTCGCCAAGAAGGGCGGCGGCAGGGGCGGCAGGGCCAGGTCGCCCAGCGGGGGCGGCGGCCAGAGAGGGTCCGTCCCGGACGAACTCGCCCGGTTGCTGCTGGGCGTCACTCGGGGGCGCCCGCTGGAGCCGGTGGCGGTCGTGACCACCGAACGCAGCGTGCATCGGTTGCTCGATGCCGACAAGAACCTGCTGGCCGAGATCGACGACGACAACGTCCACGCTTCGGTCGGCGGGGAGGCTGCCACCGCGATCAGTTGGCGTGAGGTCGAGGTCGAACTCGGGCACGGGAACGAGCAACTGCTGGCGGCGATCGGCAAGCGGCTACGCCGGGCCGGTGCCCGTCCGGCAGCCGCCGCGTCCAAGCTGGCACGCGTGCTCGGCACCGCCGCTGTCGAAGAGCCGACCGGTACACCGGTGGGGGGCGCGGCGGGACCGGTACTGGCCTATCTGGCGGAGCAGCGTCGGGTCATGGTGGCCGGTGACCTGGCCCTTCGGCGGGATCAGGCCGAGGTGATCCACAAGACGCGCGTCGCTGCCCGACGGCTGCGCAGCACCCTGCGAACCTTCCAGCGACTCTTCGAGGAGGACGGGGCAGCTGACTTGGAAGCCGAACTGCGCTGGTACGCCGGTCTTCTCGGGGAGGTCCGCGACCGTCAGGTTCTGCGCGCGCGCCTGGAGGGGCTGCTCGACGAACTGCCGGAGGAGATGGTGCTTGGACCGGTCCGCGCTCGCATCGACACCGAACTCGGCAAGGAGCAGACCGAGCACTGGAAGCGCCTGCAGTCGGAGTTGGTCGGCCAGCGATATCTCGCGCTTCTCAACGCGCTCGCTGCCTGGGTCAGCCAACCTCCGACGACTGACGAGGCGGACAAGCCGGTCACAGTGCTGCCGAAGTTGGCCGGGCGGGCCAATCGCAAGGTCTCACGCCGGTTGCGGCGAGCCACCGCCCCCGGAAACGTCGAGCTGTTGCACAGCGCCCGGAAAGCGGCCAAACGCGCCCGGTATGCGGCCGAGCTGATCGAACCGGTAGCCGGGAAGAAGAAGTCGCAGAAGCTGGCTGCGCGCTACGAACGCCTGCAAAATCTGCTCGGCGAGCACCAGGACAGCCTGGTCAGCGCCGACGTACTGCGCCGGCTCGGCGCCAAGGCCGGCACGACCCGCGGCGAGAACGGTTTCACCTTCGGCATCCTGTACGAGCGTGAACTGCACTGCGCCCTCGCGGTACGTGAGGATGCCCGCCGCGAGGCCACCCGGCACTGACTCAGTGCTGGTCGGATCCCTGCTGCTCCTGACCGTAGGGCGGAGGCGGTGTGTCCTGAACGTAGGGCCGCACCGGTGGAGGGGGCGGCCCGCCCTTTTCCACCGCCTTGTCGAAGCCGACCTTCTGCAACACCTTCGCGATGATCTTCGCAATGAGCTTCGCCACGACATAGCCGATGACCAGGATCAGCAGAAAACCCAGCAGTTTCGCCAGAAACTCCAACAGAGCCGATAGACCATCTTCCAACGCTTGCATAATGACGTGCGCTTTTGACACGGGAATATGAGCTTGCCGGGTCAACCTGCAGCTTCGGCCGTCCGAAACTACCGAATGTTCCGGGTGGTGGATTTGGGCAGTTCGAACTCCAGCCGAAATGGCAGCTCGGTCACGGACAGCGCATTGCGTGCCATCGGAAGTGCTTGACCGACAATTCGGTCGTGGATGTCTCCGGCATCGATCCGCCCGTCCAGGGCTACCCGTACGGTCGCGCGGTACCGATTCGGGGTGCCGGACAGGTAGGCGCCGACCCGACTGACCCCACGATAGGTGCCGATCTCGGCTTCCAGGGCACTCGTGAACGCGCCCGCATCCAGGAACGTGGAGCCGGCGGTCCGGTCCTCGGAGACCCGGATCGCACTCACCCGATCGGACCGGGTCTGGATCAGCAACCACCACAGGCACAGCAGGGCCACGACAGCCGCAACGACAGCGACCACTGACCAGTACCACGGACTGGCGGCGACGAACTGCTCGATGCTCGGAGCAAGGACGAACTGCAGGCGCAGCCGCTGGCCGAAAGCGCCGAACCCGGCGAGCAGGGCAAGGACGCCGACCCCGAGTAACAGCACGCCCAGAGCGGCGAGCAGGATCCGGTTGGCTCGTACGGTGCCAGGCTGGCGGGTCTCGGCCGAGAGCGCCGCCGGACCGGAGCTCTGCGTGGCGCTCATGAGTCTCGTCCCGATCTCAGGGTCAGGGACAGGCTCGGCGCCTTCTGCAGCCGAAGTCCGGCCAGTGCGGCCTCGCCGCGCTCCCGTGCTTCGGGACCGACATTGTCCGGTGCGCCCGCCCAGCTGACGGCCTTGACCCGCACGGTACGGCGGCCGACCCGTGTCGAGGTCTTCCCGACTCCTGGCACTGCGCCGATCTCTGCATCGAGCACCCGCTGGATGCTGCGCCGAGAGATTCCGGCGACGACCTGCGGATCAGCGGATTGCATGGCCAGCAGGGCCGGTCGGCGTCGACGGACTTCGCTGACCAGGAGCAGCAGACCGAGCAGCGCCAACACGACAGCACCCGTCACGATCCAGCCCGCCGACCAGGAGTGCGTACGGAAGAACTCTGCGACCTGGGCGTAGGGCAGAAATAGCGGTTTCGGGTTGTTCACCGCGGCGTAGATGACCTCGACCACCACAAGGACGGACAAGGCGAACAGCGCCAGCCCGATGACGAGGGACAGGATTCGGTCGGTGGTCCGCATGGGTCAGCTCACCCGCCGCTGTTCTGGTTCGCCTGTGACCAGCGCGGTCACCCGGATCGCCACGTGGGCGTGCTGAACCCCGACGAGGTCGCGGAGCTGGCTGACCACTCGCGAGCGCACCTGCTCGGTGACCCCGCGGACCGAGGCGGGCCAGGTGACCGACATTTCGACTGTCACGTCGGCGGCATCGGCATGTACGGTCGCGCTCACCCGGGCGCGGTCGCCGCCCGAACCCAGGGCGATGCCGAGCACTCGAGTCGCCGAGCCGGTGGCCGAATCCACTTCGGAGACGGCCCGCTGAGCGACCCGCTCGACCACCCGAGGGGCAATGGTCAACCGGCCGCGGGCGCCCGGGTCGTCGCCGACGACGTCGAAGCCGGCCGCTGCCGACGGCGTGGGTGCGCCCCTGGTGTTCGGGACCTCTCGGTTCATCGCTTCGAGCGGTCGCCGCCGCCTAGGTAGGGGCTGAGGTCTATCTGGCCTTCGACCACCTTGCCGACGACGAACCCGACGACGGCCAGAAAGGCGACGATCAGGAACGCGCCGAATCCGCCGATGACACCGGCGAAGCCGAGTGCCATGCCGACAAGCATGCCCACAAAGCTGGGACGCATGGAGTTCTCCTTCGAGGGATGTGCGGTATTTGACCGCGAGGTATGAAAGCCGTACCGGAGTTCCTGACCTACCCGGCGGCACCGGCCGCGCCACCGATGTCGACGTCGTCGATGGCCACCGTCACCGAACGCCCCGGCGCCACCAGAGCAACCGCGTGGCGGACCTGATCCGCGACCTCGGACATTGGGGGACCGAAGGTAGCCACTACCCGTACATCGAGGTCGGTCTCGCCGACAACGGGATGCTCCCGTACGACCACCCCGTACACCCGCCGCCCGGGTAGATACGTCGCGGCTTCGCCGAGCAGACCGCCGGATAGCCGGGCGACGGTCGAACATGCTCCTACGGAAGCCGCCACGGCGTCCACGTCCACGCCCCCGATGACGGCAGGGCGGGGTTCGGTCACTGAACCCGGCTCTCCTGCGGCTGCTCGTCCTCGCTGGGGTCGCTAGGCAGGTGGATGTCGTCGACGGAGATGTTGACCTCGACCACCTGCAGCCCGGTCATCCGTTCGATGCTCTGGATGACGTTGCGCCGGACAGCAGTGGCCAGGTCGGTGATGGAGACGCCGTACTCGACGACGAGGTCGAGGTCGATGGCTGCCTGGGTTTCGCCGACCTCCACGGCCACGCCCTGGGAGACGTTAGGGCCGCCGGAGCCGGGGATGCGCTCGCGGATGGCACCGAACGCGCGGGCGGCGCCGGCCCCCAACTTGTAGACACCGGAGACGTCGCGAGCAGCGACGCCGGCGATCTTCTGGACCACCGACTCGGCGATGCTGGTCTTGCCCTGGCTGGTCTGCAGCTGCTTGCCGGCCGAGGACTCGTCCTGGCGCGCCGTCGTGGGCGCTGCGGACGTGCTGGGCGGAGCGGAGGTGGTGGTTTTCGGCGCGGTCACGATATCCCTTCGATTGCGTCCGATGCGGTTCGCACGGGACTCTCTTATGGACTACGACACGGCGGCACCGGAATCCTCACGCCACAGTCGGAGATATCTCATTTGGTTCCCCAGCAGCGTCGGGCGTAAACGCGGCGTTACAGTGCCAACCCGTGAGTCCGCAGCGCAACGATCCGGTTCGCGTCGATGCGCGCGCTGAGTTCCGCCGATTCGTTCTGGAACATCATCCAGACCGGGGTGGCGACCCACAGGTGTTCCACGCTGGCCTTGCTGCCTATCGGGCGACCGGCAGCGTGTACGGCTTCGTTCCTCGACTGGGTCCCAGGCTGTCTGCATCCCGACGACGTCGCGGGGCTGCCGCCGTCATCAACCGACTGCGCCGCGCCAGGCAAGCTCGCCGGCGCCGGCCGCGAGTCCGGTAACGAGATCGGCGGCTATCCCCCTTCCGTGAGGTAGCGACTGGGGTCGCTGCCGGCCGAGGCGCCAGCTTCCAGCCACCGGGTAAAGCCCTCCTGATCACGGCGTTCGAGTTCGTCCAGATACTTTGCGCGTACGCCAACGATGACATCGCGATCCGGTCCAGAGGTCGTGTGCTGCAGCGCGGTGTAGCTCCGTCGCCAGGCCAGGCACAGTTGTTCGGTGGTCAGCTCGGCGGGCGGAGTCGTTGTCAGTCGCACGGGCTCGGCGGGTAGGTCAGGCGGCGGTTGAAGGGCTGGCTCGGGCACGGCCGCTGTCCGCCTCCGGTTGAACCACCACAGCCAGGCTGCTGCCGCGAGGACGACTGCGAATCCGGCGGCGCCGGCGGCGCCGAATATCGCGATCATGCCTACGAAGACCAGACAGCCGATCACCGTCCCGGAGCCAGCCAGGATCCCGATCCGTGCGGCAGGCCTTCGGTCACCAACATCGCCCGGATCGACTGCGTTCCTGGCGTTGACGCCGACGAGGGACCCCACCAGCAGGCCCAACGCCAGCCAGCCGAACAGGGCGGTGGCCGGCAGAACGATGACGCCCACGCCGACGAGAAGGGAAGCCGCGGCAACCACCACGACCCACAGGAGCCGATGCATCAGGAACATCTCGCTGAACCTCGCAGTCAGCAGCAGGGGAAACGATCCCAGCGGTGTGCCCGCCGGCTACAGCTACGGCGTGGGTATGTCGGCCTCGGGCAGGTTGTCCTTAAGCCTCTCGATCTGGCGCTCGAGCCGATCGACGGCGCCCTGGTCGTTGAGAAACGTGGTGATCCCGATGGCCAGCGCACCGGC
>Ga0136615_10001084_pt1 | contig 12835 bp, 11 predicted proteins | sample AntDrymUQ2882206_2_FD_106647 | JGI IMG/M metagenome (GOLD analysis project Ga0136615, IMG submission 106647) | Polar desert sand microbial communities from Dry Valleys, Antarctica - metaG UQ288 (22.06) | ecosystem: Environmental > Terrestrial > Soil > Desert | place: Antarctica: Dry Valley...
CGCGCGGGCGATCTCGATCGTGACGGCCGTGGTAGTGCTCTTCATCATCGCCGGGATCGTGCTGTTCGTGCTCGAGGCGAACAGGTCGAACGACATCGTCTCGGTCATCAACGACGTGGCCGAGGCGCTCGCGGGCCCGTTCGAGGACCTCTTCACGCTCGACGAGCAGAAGGTCGAGGTGGCCGTCAACTGGGGCCTGGCCGCGCTCGTCTACGCGATCGTGGGCCGCGTGCTCGCGCGCCTCGCGGCGCCCTGAGCGGCGGCTCGATAGCGGCGTCGACCGCGATGTTTAGGCCGGCGTACGCCGGGAACAACCGTCGTACAGACCGTCGAGGCCGGTCGGCAAACCTGGTTCCCCTGCCCCGCCTCGATCGTTAGCGGGCCCGGCCGAAAACCGGGCCCGCTTCTCGTGGTAAGGCGATCTACGGGTAGATGTCGCCCTCCTCGCCGATCACGAAGATCGCCGTGACCGGGCAGTTCTGTGCCGCCTCCAGGACCACGTCGGTGGTGGCGCCGTCGGGGTCGAGCACGATCGCCTTGCCCTCTTCGTCGAGCTCGAAGACGTCCGGCGCCGTAGCCACGCAGTCGCCCGATCCGATGCAGAGGTCGCGGTCCACCTCGACCCTGATCCGGTTGGCCGGGGAGAGGTCGTCCGCCATCGCAGCCACCGTAGCGGTCGGGCAATAGAGTGCCGCCCCGTGAGCGAGCGCCAGGCCGAGCGGGTCGTGGTAGTCACAATGCGCCTCCTGGCTGCCGCCTTCGCGATCGTCGGCATCCTGTTCATCACGACGCCGGACGGCGTCATCGCGACGATCGACGACTCCGGCGCCGCCCTCGGCGACTTCGCGCCGGGAGCCGGCAGCGACCAGAAGCTCTGGCTCGGCCTCGCCTTCGCCTACATGGTGGTGATCACCGGCATCGCACTGATCGTGCAGGCCGACGTCGCTCGCTTTCGCCCGTTGCTGCTCCTGCTCGCCGCCGGGAAGGCCGCCTCGTCGCTGGCGGCGGGCGCCTTCTACCTGTTCGACGAGGACGCGTTCGCTTACCTGCTCAACTTCGTCGTCGACGGCAGCCTCGTCGGCGTCGCCGTCGCCTGCTGGGTCCTCGCCGGGCGCCTGGAGCGCCCGCGCGCCCTGGCGCCCACCGCGCCCGGCTGAAGGAGCGTGCCGGGCCTCGCGGCGCCGGGACGCAGGACGCTCGCCGCGTTCGCGGAGGCGCTGATCCCCCCCGGCGGCCGGCTGCCGGCCGCCGGCGAGGCGCGCGGTGGGGTGCCTGTCGTCGATCCGGTCGCCGGGATGCTCGCGGGCGTGCCGCGACGGACGCGACAGGTCGTGGCGGTCGCGCTGCGCGCGTTCGAGCACACGACCTTCCCGCGCCGGTTCTCGCGCCTCCCTGAGGATCGGCGCGCCCGGCACATCGACCGGCTGGAGCGCAGCAGGTTCAGCCCGGTGCGCGACCTGGCGCTGCTGCTAAAGGGCCTGACCTGCTTCGCGTACGGCCGCGACCCGGCGGTGGAGGAAGCGGTCGGGACAGCGCCCCGCTGCACCGTCGGCGACGGGCAGCCGGACCCCTCCTGGGAGCCGCGGGCACCCAGGCTCGACCCCGCTGCGCTCGTGGCGCCGGCCGACGTCGAGCGCTGCGACGTAGTGGTCGTTGGGTCGGGCGCCGGCGGGGCGAGCGCGGCCCGCGTCCTCGCCGAACGGGGACTCGACGTGATCGTCGTCGAGGAGGGCGACTACCACGACGCTGCGAGCTTCTCGCAGGATCCGATCGACGCCCTGCGGACCCTCTATCGCGACGGTGGGCTGACCTTCTGCGAGGGCCGCCCGGGCATCCCGCTGCCGGTGGGCAGGTGCGTCGGCGGCACCACCGTGGTCAACTCCGGCACCTGCCTACGCCCCCCCGAGGACGTGCTGATGCGCTGGCGCGACGAGCACGGCATCGACTGGGCCACCGACCTCGAGCGCGAGCTCGGCGACGTGGAGCGCGCCCTGCACGTCGCGCCGGTGGACCCCGGAGCGGCCGGGCGAAACGCGGCGCTCTGCCGGGCCGGCGCCGACGCGCTGGGCGCCTCGAACGGGCCGATCCCGCGCAACGCCGGGCGCGTGGTCTGCTGCGCGTCGTGTCCCACCGGGTGCGCGATCGACGCCAAGCAGGCGATGCACGTGTCGGAGCTCCCGCGAGCGGTCGCCGCCGGCGCCCGCATCAGGGCCGGCGCTCGTGTCGAGCGCGTCATCGTCGAGGGGGGCCGCGCGGTCGGCGTGGCAGCCCGTACCGTCGGTGGCGGACCCTACGAGGTCCGCGCGCGTGCGGTCGTGCTCGCGGGTGGGGCGCTCGGGACCCCGGAGCTTCTGCTGCGCCAACGCCTGGCGGACGATTCTGGGCAGGTCGGCCGCAACCTTCGGGTACATCCCGCGTGCTGGGTCGGCGCCCTCTACGACGAGGAGGTCCGCGGGTGGGAAGGCGTGATGCAGAGCTGGTACGTGGACGAGTGGAACGATCGCGGCCTCTTCCTCGAGGCGACGTTCACGCCGCTCCCGTTCGGCGCCCACTGGCTCCGCGGGGCGGGCCCGGGCTTCAAAGCGCGACTCGAGCGCTTCGACCGCATGGGCGTGATCGGAGTCCATCTGTCCGAGCGCACCGCGGGACGGCTGCGGCTGAGCGGCGGTCGGCTCCGAATCCGGTACCGGCTACGCGAGGACGACGCCGCGGCCCTCCGCTTCGGGATCGCGCGCGCCTGTGAGATCCACTTCGCGGCCGGGGCGCGCGAGGCGTATCCGCAGCTCGGCCGCGTGCCGGCGCTGCGCCCTGGCGAGGAGGGCCCGCTCGTCGAGCGCGCGCGCGTTCGCCCGGGGGAGCTCCGGCTCGAGGGCTTCCATCCGATGGGGACGGCACGAATGGGCGCCGACCGCCGCTCCTCGGTGGTGGCCCCGTCGGGCGAGACGCACGACGTCCCCGGCCTGCATGTCGCAGACGCGAGCCTGTTCCCGAGCGCAGTCAGGGTCAACCCGATGGTGACGATCATGGCGTTCGCCCGACGGGTGGCGAGCGGGCTCGCCGAGCAGCTCGCTTAAGAGCGTTAGTTGCCCGCGTCGCTCCACACGACGGCGAACGACACCTCGCCGGTGCGGGCGATGCAGATGTAGGTCACGTTCGCGCCCTTGGTGCGCGTCGAGGGCTTGCAGTCGAAGCCGTCCACAGTCAGCGCCAGGTTTGCGCCGGCCGGCTGTCCGAGGGCGGCGGCGCGGGCGAGGCTGCGTCCCTGATCGCAGTCCACGCCCGCGAGCTCGAGGAGGATCCGATCCTGCGCGAGGCGCCCCGGCGGAGCCTCGAAGGCGCACTCTGTGGGCGCGCCCTCATCCGCTTCGCCCGCGACGGACGGCGCCCCTCCGGCCTCGCCGTCCGTCGCCCCCTCGTCCGCGCCGGCCTTCGTCGTGGGGCTCTCGTCAGGAGCAGCCCGGTCGCCCGGCGCGCCGTCGGCGGTCTTCCGCTCGAGTGGAGCCGGCGCTCCGGGGGCCTGCGGGTCCTCGCCGCACGCGGCGATCGCGGCGGCGCACGTCGATAGCGCGACCGCCCCCACGACCACCGCGGCTCCGCGCCGCCCACCACCGCTGAGCCCGGCCCTCACGCGCACGCAACATATTGCTATCCAGCTGCGGTCCGCGCTACGCTCGCGAACCGACATGGAACTCCTCTTCGGTGTGCTCCTGGCGATTGCGGTGCTTGTCGTCGTTCTCGCCGCGAAACGCGGCGCCGAGGCGGCTCAGCGCGACAGGCAAGCGAGCCTCAGGGAAGTGCCGGCCCGCCCGATGTCCGCGGCCGGGTCGGTGGGTGCTCGCTCCCCGGCCGGCTCGGTCTTCTCAGCCCCGGCGCCGGCGCGAGACCGGCGGCTCGGCCCGGCATCGACCGGAGCGGCCGTCACCCCGAGGAGCGGCGAACCGAACGGGCCCCCGGCACGGCCGTGGCGGGCAGGGGCAACCGGCGACGCCAGTGTGACCGCCGACGGGACGCCCTCCCACGCTTCGACCTCCATTCGGGAGAGCACCCGCGAGGCGCCTCGGCGCGCGCGAACCGAAGCGGACTCCTGGTGGGACACGTCCGCGCGCCCAGCAAACCGAGCGCCCGCGCGACCCGCCGTCCGCAGGGAACTGCCGCCGATCGACCTGAACGCCGCCTCCGTGGACGAGCTCCAAGGCCTCCCGGGCGTCGGAGTGCGCGCCGCCAACCGCATCGTCGAACACCGGGAGCGGCACGGCCGCTTCGACTCGGTCGACGACCTCGGGGCCGTGGAGGGCTTCGACCCGCACCGCGTGGCCCGCCTGGCCCCGCGCGCGATCGTCTAGCCTGGGCGGGCCCGCCTGGCGCCTCAGCGGCTGGCTCGGCCGCGCGCTTGGCGGCCCGACCCGCGCGACGACGCGCCGCCCTTCGCCCCCCGAGCCGGCCGCTTCCGCCTGTGATCCGGCTTCTGCCCCGACGCGAGCAGTGCGGCTCCGATCGCCCCGCCGAGGTCGCCGAGCGCCGCGACGTGCACCGCCGGCGGGCGCTCGTCGACGAAGAGGTGCGGCATCATCGCCTCCTCGATCCGACCGAGGTGCGTCTCGCCGAAGCGGATACCGAGCCCGCCACCGAGGATGACCGCCTCCACGTCCAGCAGGTTTACGGCCGAGGCGATCCCGGCGCCGAGCGCCTTCACGGCCCGCTCGATCAGCGTCTCGGCGAGCTTGTCACCGTCGTCGAGGGCGCGCGCCCAGACGCCGCTCGTCAGCCTCTCGCGTCCGCGCTCCTCCATGATCTCGAACAGCTTGGTCTTCTTCCCCTTCGCCGCCTTCTTGCGCGCGCGCAGCTCCATCGCCCCCCGCCCCGCGTAGGCCTCGACGCAGCCGCGCCGACCGCAGGTGCAGCGTGCGCCGCCGCGCTTTACGACCATATGCCCGATCTCGCCCGCGGCGCCGCGACCGGTCCAGGGCCGCCCGTCGAGCACGAGCCCGCCGCCCACGCCCGTGCCCCAGAAGACGCCCAGCAGCGACCCGTACGGCTTGCCGGCACCGAGCCGGAACTCGGCGCCGGTCGCCACCTGGACGTCGTTGCCGATCGCGACCGGGGCGCCGAGCGCATTGCGCAGCTCGCCAGCGAGCGGGTAGGGCTCCACCCACTCGGACGACACGTTCCTCGCCTGCGCGACGGTCCCCTTGGCGGCGTCCGCGTCGCCCGGGGAGCCCACCCCCACGCCGGCGAGGTCGCCGGTCTCGACCCCGGCCTCGGAGGCCGCCTCGCCCACGGCGGCGGCCATCTCGGCGACCACCGCCGCGGGCCCCCCCTCCGAGGGAGTCGGTCGCCGCGACTGCCCGACCACGCTGTCGCGTTCGTCCACGACGACGGCCTGGATCTTGGTTCCGCCGAGGTCGATCCCGCCGCGCGCCGTCACGTCCCTACCCGATCGCCGGCGCCTCGGGGAGGCGCGCCAGCGCGTCCTCCATGTCGCGCTCGGAGAACACCGGGTCCTCGAGGTCGCCGGCCAGGTAGGAGTCGTAGGCCGAGAGGTCGAAGTGGCCGTGGCCGCAGAGGCCGAAGAGAATCACCCGGTCCTCGCCCGCCTCGCGCGCGGCGTCGGCCTCGTCCATCACCGCGCGGATCGCGTGGGCCGGCTCGGGCGCCGCGAGGATCGCCTCCTCACGTGCGAATCGCACCGCCGCCTCGAACGTCTCGTTCTGCGCGTAGGCGCGCGGCTCGACGACGCCGGCCCTGACGAGACCGGAGAGCATCGGCGAGTCGCCGTGGTAGCGCAGCCCACCGGCGTGGACCGGCGGCGGCACGAAGTCGTGGCCGAGCGTGTACATCGGCAGCAGCGGCGTCATGCCGACGGTGTCGCCGAAGTCGTAACGGTAGGCGCCTCGCGTCAGCGTCGGGCACGCCGCGGGCTCGGCGGCCACGAACCGCATCTGCTTCTCGCCGCGCAGCACCTGCCGCATGTAGGGGAAGGCGATCCCAGCGAAGTTCGACCCGCCGCCGACGCAGCCCACGACCACGTCGGGCTCGTCGCCGGCCATCTCCATCTGCGCGATGGCCTCTTGGCCTATCACGGTCTGATGGAGGCAGACGTGGTTCAGCACCGAGCCGAGAGCGTAGTTCGTGCGCTCGTCCTGCCCCGCCGTCTCGACCGCCTCGGAGATCGCGATCCCGAGGGAGCCCGTCGTGTGCTCGGCCTGGGCGCGTCCGGCCTCGGTCGTGTCGCTGGGAGACCGGATCACGGTGGCCCCCCAAGCCTCCATCATCGAGCGGCGGTAGGGCTTCTGGTCGTAGCTCGCCCCGACCATGTAGACGAGGCACTCGAGGTCGAACATGGTGCACGCAAGAGCCAGCGCCGAGCCCCACTGCCCGGCGCCGGTCTCGGTGACGAGGCGCTCGATGCCGGCCTCGCGGTTCTCGTAGGCCTGGGCGACGGCGCTGTTCGGCTTGTGCGACCCCGGCGGCGACCCGCCCTCGTACTTGTAATAGATGCGCGCGGGCGTGTCGAGCGCACGCTCCAGGCGATGGGCGCGAAATAGCGGCGACGGGCGCCAGAGCTTGTAGGCCTCGCGGACCTCCTCGGGGATCTCGACCTCCGGCTCGGCCGAGACCTCCTGCTGGATCAGCCCCATCGGGAAGATCGGCGTCAGGTCGTCGGGCCCGGCCGGCGCCATCGTGCCGGGGTTGAGCGGCGGGACCGGGTCGCCGGGCAGGTCCGGGAGCAGGTTCACCCAGTGAGTCGGGATCTCCGACTCGGACAACGTGTACCGCACCTGGTCAGCCATCTGCTCCCTCTCGCTCCCTCGAACCCGCGGCGATCCTACCCGCTGACGAGCTGCCCAACCCGCTCGCGCTGGTCCTCGTCGATCCCCGGCCCCCACCCCGCCGCGGCGTTCTCCGTCGCCCGCTCCGGTCCCGCGTCGCCCAGCCTGCGCGTCTCCACCTAGGCCTCCAGAAACCGGCGCAGCGCTTGCCTGCCGCCCCCCACGAGCGGCTCGCCGTGCGCGAAGAGCAGGTGGTCGAACTCGATGTCCCCGTCGAGGATCCCGCGAACGGCGCCGTTCATCTCGCGCCTGACCGACTCCGGGTCGTCGCCGAGCAGCGAGTCGGGGGCGAAGCCGAGCTCGCCGTCGTAGCGCATGAGCCCGTCGCCGAAGAGCAGCGCGCCGTCGCCGGCCCGGATGTGCAGCGCGGTGTCGTCGGGCGCGATAGCCCCCATAGCCACAGCGGTGATCCCAGGGGCAAGCTCGTCGCCGAACTCGAACGGCTCGATCGTCACCGAGAGGTCCTCGAGGCGCGCGGCGCCGGCTCGATGGCACATCACCGGGCAGTCGAACTCATCCGTCAGCTGCTCGATGCTCCGCCGGTGGAGGCCGATGCTCAGCACGATCCGAGCCGGCGCGCCGCGCTCTGCGATCCGGGGAAGCTCGGCCCCGTCGGCGTCGAGCAGCGGATCGATCAGCGTCGGCCCGCCGCCGTCGAGTGGGTCCACGTAGTGGGAGCCCACATACTCGCCGATTGACTCGTTGAACGGTTTCCAGTGAAGGACGCCGGGGATGAGCTCCTGCATGCCGCTCGGCCCTTCCGCGTCAGGATCCATCCTCGTCCTCCAGCCGACGGCCGAAGTTGAAGCTCTCGATCGCGTAGCCGCGCCGGAAGTAGAAGCGGTGCGCGCGCGGGCGAGCCACCCCCGAGTCGAGCCGGATGGCCTCGCAGCCCTCGGCGCGGGCCACGACGCGCAGGTGTCCTTCCAGGCGCTCTCCGTAACCGTGCGAGCGCCAGCGCTCGTCGGTCACGAGGTCGTCGACGTAGAGGTAGCGCCCGTGGGCGAAGCTCGTCAGCACTCGAAAGCCCGCGACCGCCCGGCACTCGCCACCGTCGAACAGGGCAGCGACGCGGTACTCGCAGCGCCGGCGCCCCTCGCGGAGGAGGCGCTCGAGCTCGGCGAGCGAGCGGTTCGTCCTCAACGTCCGCATCACCTCGAGTGCCTCCCTCAAGCGAGGGTCGCCCGGCTCGAGCTCCACGAGCTCGCCCCCGCCGGCCTGGTCCGGTTCGGCCATGCGGCCAGTATCGCGCCGCGGGACGAGCAGAGGCCCGGCGCGCACGCCGGGCCTCTGGGCACTCGGGTCGCCGTAGCTACGGGTCAGTGCCCGAGCACGGCCTCCAGCTTCTCGCGACTGCGCTCGACCTCGTGCTCGTCGGGCGCCTGGTTGCCGCGCGGCTCGGGGTATGCCGACGGGTCTCTCCGCCGCTCGCGCTGCTCGCGCTCCGCCGTACGGCGAGCCTTGCTGCGCGCGATCTCGTCCTTGGTGGGCTCGAAGCACATGCCCACCACCTCCTCCGATCGGGGTAACTGCGCGAGCCTTCCTTGTTCCGCATCGCGGCCCCGCCAAACGTAAAGATTCGCTGAGGGCGCGCAGTCGCCGCCTGAGCGTCCGGCCCGGGCGCGACGCTAGCGCTCGGACGCGACGGGCGCCGTCGCCTCCGCCGAACGCAGCTGCGCGAGGAGCTCGGCGGCCCGCTCCCGGAACCGCTCGACGCTCGCCAGCTTGATCTCCTCGTAGCCGCGGACCACGTCGGGCAGGTCGCAGAGCTCGACCGCGGTTGCGTGCGTTTCGGGGCCGAGCCGCTCCATCGCCTCGCTCACGAGCGCGCGGTACTCGCCCACGAGCCCGCGCTCGACGCGGCGCACGCGCGCGTAGCCGAAGAGGTCGAACGGCGTGCCACGCAGCCGCCGCAGGGAGCGCAGCAGCCGGAACGCCGGCACGAACCAGGTGCCGAGCTCGAGCTTTCGCTTCAGCCCCAGCGCGCGGAGGAACGGGGGGTGGATGTTGAACTTGACCTTCGCGCCCGGCCCGAAGTCGGAGCGCAGCCGGGCGCGCTCGGCCTCGTCGAGGTGGAGGCGGGCGACCTCGTACTCGTCCTTGTAGGCCATCAGCTTGAACAGCCCGCGGGCCGCCGCCTCCGCGAGCTCGGTCCGGCCCGGCGTCCGCTCGGCCTCGGAGGCGCGCACGTCGCGCACGAGCTCGACGTAGCGCTCGGCGTAGGCGCGCCCCTGGTAGGCGATCAGTTCCGGCACGCGCACCTCGAGCAGGCGGCGGAGCTCGGAGTCCTCGGCGACCACGCCGTCCACGAGCGCGTGCTCGAAGTCGCTCAGCTTCGCCGCCTCGAGCTCGCCCGCCGGCCGTGTGGCGACCTCAACCGCGTCCGGCGCGGCGACGCAGGCGCGGCCCCAGGCGAACGCCGCGAGGTTCTGCTCGACCGCCGCGCCGTTGAGGCGGACCGCCTGCTCGAGCGCCGCGAGCGAGAGCGGCAGCGCGCCCCGCTGGTACGCGGCGCCGACCGCAAGCATGTTGCCCGGCATGTGGTCGCCGAAGAGCCGCTCGGCGAGCTCCTGGGCGTCGAGGTAGACGTTCGACTCTCGGCGGCTCGCGCGCTCGATCAGGTCGAGCTGCGCCGACAGCTGCGGGAAACGCTCCTCGGTGTCCACGACCATCTTGCCCGTAGGGGTGGCGCTCGTCGAGACCACGGCCACCGTCCGGTCGGGGTCGGCCACCGCGAGGTTCTTCGCGTCTGATGCGCCGAGCAGGTCGAAGCCGAGGTAGAGGTCGGCGCCGGCCAGCGAAGCCTTGCTCGCACCCGCGATAGGGGCGCGCGCGATGCGAAGGTCGGAGATCACGGGCCCGCCCTTCTGACTCAGGCCGGTCTGGTCGAGCCCGGCGACGTGACGCCCGTCGATCAGCGCCGCCACGCCGAGGATCTGGTTGACGGTCACGACGCCGGTGCCGCCGATACCCATCATCCGCAGCGTGAAGTCGTCGTCGCCCACTATCGGCGTCGGCGCCGGCAGATCCTCCGGCGGAGCCTGCGGCTCGGGCTTGCGCTGTTCGGCTCCGATCACGGTCACGAACGAGGGGCAGTCGCCCTCGAGGCACGAGTAGTCCTTGTTGCACGAGGACTGGTGGATCTGCGTCTTGCGGCCGAACTCGGTCTCGACCGGGACGACGCTGAGGCAGCTCGACTTGCGGCCGCAGTCGCCGCATCCCTCGCACACGCGCTCGTTGATGTGGACCCGCTTGGCCGGGTCGGGCGCCTTGCCGCGCTTTCGCTTGCGGCGAAGCTCCGCGGCGCACTCCTGGTCATGGATCAGGACCGTGACGCCCTCGGTGGCCGCGAGCTCGCGCTGGGCGTCCATCAGCTCGCCACGGTCGCGCACGTCCGCGACGTCCGCCAGCTTCACGCCGCGGTAGCGCCCGAGGTCCTCGGTGGTGACGATGATCCGGCTGACACCCTCGAGCTCGAGCAGGCGCGTCAGCTCCGGCACGGCCAGGGCGCCCTGGACCTGCTGGCCGCCGGTCATCGCCACGGCGTCGTTGTAGAAGAGCTTGTAGGTCACGTTGACGCCCGCCGCCACGGCGGCGCGCAGTGCCAGCGAGCCGGAGTGGTGAAACGTGCCGTCGCCGAGGTTCTGCACGAAGTGGTCGCGCTCGACGAAGGGGGCCATGCCGATCCACTGCGCCCCCTCCCCGCCCATCTGCGTGATCCCGGTGATCTCGCCCCGGCCCTCGGGGTTCAGGAGGATCATCGTGTGGCATCCGATGCCGCCGCCGACGAGCGTGCCTTCGGGCGCCGGCGTGGAGCTGTTGTGCGGGCATCCCGAGCAGAAGTAGGGCGTCCGCTGCGCCTGCCCACCGTCGCCGGCGATCGGCAACGCGACCGGCCGGCGCTCGCGCCCGTCGAGCTTCTCGAGCCGCGCGGCGACCGAGTCGATCGCGATCCTTCGCTCGAGCCGCGCTGCCACCGCGCGAGCGATGCGGTCGGCGTCCAGGTCGAGCTCAGCGGGGACGAGGTCGGCGCCGCGCTCGTCGCGCTTGCCGACGATCGCGGGCGCATCGGCCGTGCCGTACAGCACGTCCTTGAGCTGGGGCTCGACGAACGGCCGCTTCTCCTCGACAACCAGGACCTCCTCGAGCCCGCGGGAGAAAGAGCGCGCGATCTCCTGCTCGAGCGGCCAGATCATCCCGAGCTTCAGGACCCGCACCCCGGCTCGCTCGAGCGCACGATCGTCGAGGCCCATGTCGGCGAACGCCTGCCGCAGGTCGTGGTAGGTCTTGCCCGGCGCGACGATCCCGAGCCACGCGTCCGACGGCCCCTCGATCCGGTTGACGCCGTTCTCGCGCGCGTACGCGAGCGCCAGGTCGGTGCGCGGTCCGAGCATCGTGCGCTCCATCTCGACCGAGGCGGGGGCGAGCAGGTTGGCGCCGGGGCGGTGCTCGTACGGGCGCCCGCGCCACTCGACCTCGGGAACGGTCGGGACGACCCGATCGCGTCCGACGTCGGCGGTCCCGCTCGCGTCGGCGACCGCGGTGACGATCTTGAAGCCGCTCCAGAGGCCGGACGCGCGCGAGCAGGCCAGCGCGTGGAGCCCGAAGTCGAGGACCTCCTGGACGTTCCCGGGGAAGAAAACCGGCATGTGAAGGCTCTGGAGAAGAGCCTCCGAGGCGCTCGGGATCGTCGAGCTCTTGCAGCTCGGATCGTCGCCGACCACGGCCATCGCGCCGCCGGTCCGCGACACGCCCACGAAGTTGCCGTGCCGGAGCGAGTCGGCGGCCCGGTCCAGCCCGGGCGCCTTGCCGTACCACATGCCGAGCACGCCGTCGTACCGCGCTCCGGGGAGCCCAGCCGCCAGCTGGCTGCCCCACGCCGAAGTGGCTCCGAGCTCCTCGTTCAGGCCGGGGACGTGGAAGACGTGGTGCTCCTCACAGATCGCGCGCCGGCGCGCAAGCTCCTGGTCGAGCCCGCCGAGCGGCGAACCCTGATAGCCCGAGATGAAAGTGGCCGTGTGGAGGTCGCGACGGCGATCGGCGCGGTGCTGGTCGAGCGGCACGCGCACCAGCGCCTGCAGCCCGGTGAGGAAGACGCGGCCGTCCTCGAGCACGTACTTGTCGTCGAGAGTCACCTCGTCGCGACCGGGCTGTCGCGGCGCTGCGCCGCGGCGCGCCGGACGCGACGCCGAACGGGATCGGTTTCGCTCGCGGACGACAGTCGGGGTCATGCGGGGTCCCTCCTCCTCAGCAGGCTGGCAAAGGCACCTTACCATTCCTGGCTGACATCGACACCAAGGTTGGGTCGGCGACCCGCTTCTTGGCTTATTATCTCTAAGCAAACCTCCCCCGTTGTCACATCCGTGACCAAGTGTTATGGTCAGTCGCAATGACCATTGACGTCACGCCCCGCCGCCCGTCACCGACTTCGCCGACCTCGGGGCTACGGGCGGACGCCGGGCACGAGCACGTGGTCATCCGCCAGGATGCCGCGACCGGGATGCGCCTTGCCATCGCGGTGCACTCGACTGTTCTCGGCCCCGCGCTCGGCGGGCTTCGCCTGCGCGCCTATCCCGGCGGCCTGCCCGACGCGCTCGCCGACGTCCTCGATCTCGCGCGCACGATGACCCTGAAGGCGTCCGCGGCCGGGCTCGACCTCGGCGGCGGCAAGGCCGTGATGATCGACGACGGCCAGGGCTCGCTTCGCCGACAGCGCTTCGAGGCTGCGGGCGACGCGATCGACGCGCTCGGCGGCGCCTACATCACGGCCGAGGACATCGGCACCACCACGGCCGACATGGACGTGATCGCGAGCCGCACGCCGTTCGTGGTCGGCAGGTCCTGCGCGCGCGGCGGGGCGGGCGACCCCTCGCCGACCACGGCCGCGACGGTCCACCGCGCGCTGCTGCGGGCGCTCGACGCCACGTTCGGCACGACGGACCTCGAGGGACGCCGGATCGGCGTGGTCGGGCTCGGCAAGGTCGGCGGCGTCCTGGCCGGGCGAC
>Ga0136615_10001085_pt1 | contig 12823 bp, 15 predicted proteins | sample AntDrymUQ2882206_2_FD_106647 | JGI IMG/M metagenome (GOLD analysis project Ga0136615, IMG submission 106647) | Polar desert sand microbial communities from Dry Valleys, Antarctica - metaG UQ288 (22.06) | ecosystem: Environmental > Terrestrial > Soil > Desert | place: Antarctica: Dry Valley...
CTGGGCGGCCGCCGCGGCCGCCGCCCCGTCGCGCTCGAGCTTGTCGAGGTCGTCGCCCAGCGCACTCTGGGTCTGAGCCGCGAAGATGGCCGAGAACGGCTCCTTCCAGAGCACGGTCAGCGCGCCCTCGAGCAGGAGCAGTCCGCCGACGGCCAGCAGGGCGAAGGGCAGGGCGCGCATGAGCCCTGCCCGCGTGGGGCGCCGCAAGCGCGGACGCCTCAGGCTCGGCCGCCGCAGGTTCTTCAGCGAGAAGCGGCGCTTGGGCCGCTTCGGCTCGGAGGGAACCGACCAGAACGGAAGCGTGTGTCCCGACCCGGGCCGCAGCGGAGCCTGCGGCGGATGAGGCGGCGGGTCGGCCGTGTCCTGCTCGGCGACCGGCTCCGCCGCGGGCGGCGGCGCTGCGCCGTTGCCAGACCCCACTGCGGGAGCGGGGGCGTAGAAGGGCGCGGGCGGACCGAGGTCGTCGTTCTCGTAGCTATTCGATGAGGCGTCGGGGGCCGCCTCGGCGTGCCTCCCCGCAGATAGGCGAAATCCGTTGAAGTCGCGCCGGTGGGTGGGCGCGTCCCACGCGCCGGTGGCCGCAAACCCGTCGTCGTGGGGGTCGAGGTCCGCCTCGGGCTCCGGCACTCCTGAAGATGAACGCGGCACTGGCGGCGGTCCGAGCTCGCGGGCCCGGCGGCGCTCCGTGGGGCCGAACGGAGCCGGACGACGCTCGCGCGAGCGGGGAACGCGGCGCTCGCGTTGCGCATGCCCGTTCGGGTCGTGCGCCTGCGTGGAATCCGAATATGCGGTCATGGGACTCTCCGGGCCTCGCGTAAGGGCGCACTTCTACCCGCCAGCCTACACGCTGTAGGACCATCTTCGGCGCGGCGGATAGCCGGAAGGCGGGGACGCCGCCTTCAGTACCAACCCTCGGCGTGGGACAAGAGGTAAGTACCGCGGGGCCGTAAGTCTTTCGAGCTCGTCTCGGTCGCCTGACCGCTTTTCACTCGAGTACTTCGCTGATGGCATTCGGCGCTCGCTGTCTCCAGGGCACTGATGCCAAGGTCCGACGGGCCTGCGAGCGCCCACCCGGGGAGCACGATGACCAGAGACGTGAGCACGGCCGCGAGGACGACTCCTGCTCCGCGCACCGGCCAGTTGAGTCGACGAACAGCATCAGTGGAATCCCCCTCAAGGAGGTACTCAAGGCGTATCCCCATCTTCCCGCCGCCCCCAAGGGCAACCACGGCCACCCGCGCACGAGACCTCATCGCCTTACAGATTGCGCTCGCGAGCGATAGAGGGTCGCGCGTCAGCTCGACCGCGTACGCGTCCGCGTCTCGCTCGAGGTGGAAGCGGATCTCGCTCTCCACGAGCCGGGTCCCGGGGAGCGCGCGCGCTAGCGGTCCAAGTACTGTCGCCGCTACGAGCAGGGGCCGATGGCCCCGGCGCAGATGGCCGAGCTCGTGAGCAAGGCTCGCGGCGATCTCTCCTGTATCCAGCGACCGCAGAGCTCTTTCGGAGATCACCAGTCGGGCCGGTCCGAGCACGGGCAAGGCGACGAGCACATCGGGATCAGCTACAACAGTGCTTCCCAGCGGGCCAGCACGGTTTCCGCGCGGCCTGAGCCGCAGATGCAGGCTGACGGCGGCTCGCACCAGGCCCGCAAGGGCCCATAGGAGTGACGCGGCGAGCGCCATGCCGGGGAGGACGACCGCAAGGTGAACGATGCCGTGGCCCGAGAGGCCGAGATGTGTGGCCACAACAGGCAGGGCCGCGTGAACGCACCAGTCGGCGACCGCGCCGAGCAGCTCGGGCTGCGGGACGTAGGTGAGCACGAAGATCGCGGCGGCGACCGAAACGAGCGCCCGGAGCGCGAGTGCGAGCAGCCAAAGGACTGCGGCACTGCGCGCGGGAACATGGTCCAGCGGCAAGAGGTGCGGTAGAGAGATCGCCAGGAGCATCGTCAGTCCGACCGCGACGACCTCGATCATCGCTCCTCCGTCCGCGCTCGTCGAATGCGGCGCGTAAAACGAGCGACTTCGTCAAGATCCTCGGGCTGAAGATCGCCGAGTAGGTTGATAAGGACGGATCGTCGCGCCCTTGGCGAGGCGTGTGCCAGCCGATCTCCGATGGCCCCGGAGAGAAAGTCGGCTTCGTCCTGGCTCGCTCGATAGGTGTACGCGCGCCCCTCTCTCTCTCGCGTCAACAGGCCGTGTTCGACCAGTCGGTTCATGACGGTCTGAACGGTCGTGTACGCATGCTTGTCGCCGGCCCGGAGCTCTCCTCGGACCCGCTCAACGCTCGCCTCGCCGAGCCGCCAGACGGCGGACATCACCTCGGTTTGGAGCTCCCCGCTGTAGTCGGGCCGCTTGCCTCGTTTCAGCGCCATCGGTCGCGATCCTAGTTCGTTCTCAGGCGGGCCTGTCGCCCAGGTGCTCGACCACCCGAGCGGCTGGACAGAAGCGAGCGAAGTAGCCGAGCGGGCTTCCCGAGCGCTGCTCGAAGCTGAGTCCCGCCGCGGAGGCACGGCCCTGGAGGCGACCGAAGGGAACCCAGTGCGGATCGCCGAAGAGCTCGCCGACGACCACGCGGCCTTCGGGCTTCAGTACGCGTCTGACCTCGCGGAGCGCGCACAGCTGATCGGGGACCTCGCCGAGCGTGGCCACCAAGTACGCGCCATCGAAGCTGCCGTCGCGGTAAGGCAGCGCTTGCGCGTCACCTTGAACCGGAAAGACGTTTGCGAGGCTGCGAGCTGCGGCCCGGCGCATGGTGTGATCGAGCATCTCGCGCTGCAGATCGAGCAGATCCAGGCGCCCGTCTGGGCCGAGGGCTTGCGCGACGTCGAGGCTGTAGTAGCCGGTCCCAGGACCGATCTCGAGAACGCGTTCGCCGGTGCTCGGGGCCAAGACCCGGTGCAGCCGTCGACGGGTGATGAAGGGGTGAGGCATCTCGACCCATAACCGCTGTCCGTAGGGACAAGCCGACGGATGCTCACGCCACCACAGGGCGACTGAGAAGGCGGCGGTGGCAGCCAAGGCGAGCGTTGCGCGACGAACGCCGGGTCTCACCCCATCCTCTCCCCCGAGGTGAAGCACGCGCTCACCCCGTAGTTCCCCCACCCGAGCCGTCCGGTCCCTGCCAGGGGTCGTAGCTCACTCCCGCCGGCGCCTGCGGCCAGTACCAACTGAAGACCTCCTCCACCAGACGCGGTGGCGCGGCGATGTAGGGACTCAGGGCGTTCTCGTGACCGTGCGTGAGCGCGCGCGCGGCGCGCTCAGCGCCGCTGCCCTCGAACACCAGGACGAGCTCTTCTTGAGAGCAGAAGACCTGGTGGCTGTTCAGATGGCTGGCGGTGAGATCGATCAGAGGGCGTTTCTGCAGCAGCTCTGTCACCGTGCCGTGCGCCCCCGGTCTGAGCTGAACGACGAGCACCGCTAGAGACATGCGTTCAGCCGTCCCCGAGCCGGCGTGATGACCTGATCACAGCGAGGGAGAGAATGGGGTTGCCAGAGCGAGTGACTGCCGACGTGGGCTAGCAAGCGAAACAACGAAGGAGCGGTCGGTGAGCTGTCTCGACCACGTTCGCTCCTACGGTCTGTAAGACGTCCGCTACGGTACAGGATCGGGTAAGCCGGTCGATCCAGGCTGCTTTCGGGCGCTAAGCGAGCGCTACACCGGTCGGGTACGCCGTCGCGGCTCGACTGGGGCCACCTTCCGCGGTGACCCGTGACGACTCGCGCGTCGGTGGAGGTAGGTCGAGCAGGGGAAGTTTGCCTCTGACCGTCCCGTTGTAGCTGGCGACGCCGTCCGAGGGATCGCCGCACGCCCGTCGGCGACTTATCCAGCCGTCACCAGCCACAGAGGAGACCCATGCCCTACGCCAAGCAGATGCTCGAAAGCCACCGGTGGCCCGGCCACATCGATCGTCAGGTGCTTGCCGACCTCATCGAGGCTGCCGCCGAGTGCGCCCAGACCTGCACCTCGTGTGCCGACGCCTGCCTCTCCGAGGACAGCGTCGCGGACCTGCGGAAGTGCATCCGGCTCGACCTCGACTGCGCCGACGTCTGCGCTACGACGGCTCGCGTGCTGACGCGCCAGACCGAGTACGACGCCCCGCTTTCGAAGGCCCTCGTCGAGTCGTGTCGGCAGGCCTGCGCCACGTGTGCCGAGGAGTGCGAACAGCGCGCCGACCATCACGAGCACTGCAAGATCTGTGCGGAGGCATGCCGTCGTTGCGAGCAGGCCTGCCGCGAGTTCCTCGAAGCCGTCTAGCTGGGCGCGCGACCACCGGCGCGACGCTGTCCCGCCGATCGGAGGCCAGGGTGATCAGCGTGCCGGTCTAGCCCTTCTCGCCGGAAGCAGGTGCGACGGGCGCGAGCCCGGCGAACTCGCGCTCGCGGAAGCGCTCCATCTCCGCGATCTCGCGCTTCTGCGCGGCGATGATGCCCTCAGCGAGGCTCCGGAGCTGACGGTCCTGAGTCTTGGTCAAGACCGCCTCCGCCATCCTGGTCGCGCCCTGATGGTGGGGGATCATCTCGTCGACGAAGGCGCGGTCGAACGGCTGCTTGCCCTTGATCATCTTCGCCCCGTCCATGTGGTTCATGCCGGCCTCCTGGGCCGAGAGCCCGAGGGCCATGTGAGCGCCCATGTCGGGCTCCAGGGGTGCGTTGAACAGCCGCTGATGGATCTGACCCATCTGCCCGACCTCGTCGGTCTGCGTCCGGGTGATCTCGCTCGCGAGGTTCTTGACGAAGGCCGACCGCCCCTCCGTCTCGGCGACCTTGGCCATGTCGACGGCCGAGCTGTGATGGGGCACCATGGACTGAAGGAAGGCCTGCTTGGGGTCGGTCGTCTGCCCGCCCGCGGACTCGCCCCCGCCGCAGCCGGCGACGACCCCGGCAACCGCGAGCGCGGCGAGCGACGTGTAGAGCTTCATGCCCGGCATCTGAACTCCTCGGTTTGTGTGGGGGGTCAGCGGCGCATGAAGCGCTTGACCGTGGTCATCAACTCAGTGGTGCGCTGCTCCTGCTCCTCCTGCGGTCCGCCGATTACGCAGTGGCGGGCGTGGTCCTCGACGAGGCCCGCAGCCACAGCGTCGAGGGCGGCCTGAACCGCCGCTACCTGGTCGAGCACCTCGGGACACCAACGGTCGTCCTCGACCATGCGCTGAAGGCCGCGAGTCTGACCCTCGATGCGTCGCAGACGGGCGAGCAGAGCGCTCTTGTGCTCGCTATAGCCCCGAGCAGGGGTTGAGGGTGATGTGGTCTCTGCAGCCATGCGGGAAAGCCTAGCGATACCCCGTCCGGGGTTGGGGTAGCGAGGTGTGTTAGGCTCGGCAGCGATACCCCCCTACCCTATGCACGAGAGGTTCCCGATGACCACGATCACCGAACGCTCCTACCGCGTCTACGGCATGACGTGCGAGCACTGCCGCACGGCCGTCAGCGAGGAGCTTCTCCGGGTCGAGGGCGTGCAGGGAGTCGAGGTGGACCTCGACGCCGGTCGCGTCGTCGTCTCGGGCAGGACCGTGAACGACGAGTCCGTGCGTACGGCGGTCGACGAGGCCGGCTACGAGGTGGTCGCATGACGAGCGCCCCCACGCGCGAGCGTGTCGAGCTGCCGATCAGCGGCATGACCTGTGCGTCGTGCGCGCGCCGCGTCGAGAAGCGGCTCAACCGGCTCGAAGGGGTCGACGCGTCGGTGAACTACGCGACCGAGACCGCCTCGGTGAACTTCGATCGCCGAGCCGTCCCGGCCGAGCGCCTCGTCGAGGCGGTCGAGCAGGCCGGCTACTCGGCCAGCCTGCGGTCGCCCGAGCCGAGGAATGCGGAACCGCAGGGGGGTGACTCGCGAGCGGGGCGCGACTCCGCCGACCTGCTGCGGCGGCGACTGATCCTCTCGGCCATCCTCGCGGCGCCCGTCCTCGTGCTCTCGATGGTTCCAGCCCTGCAGTTCGCGAACTGGCAGTGGCTCGCCCTCCAGCTGGCTACCCCGGTCGTGCTTTGGGGCGGGTGGCCGTTCCACCGCGCCGCGGCGCAGAACTTCCGTCATCGCGCCGTGACCATGGACACCCTCGTCTCGCTCGGGACGCTCGCCGCCTGGGGCTGGTCGGTAGTCGCTCTCTTCCTTCTCGGCGCCGGTGATCCGGGGATGCAGATGAGCTTCGACCTTCTACCGACCCGGGGGGAGGAAGGCTCCCACCTGTATCTCGAGGTCGCGGCAGTCGTGACGGTCTTCATCCTCGCCGGCCGCTACTTCGAGGCGCGGGCGAAGCGCCGGGCGGGCGCCGCCCTCAGGGCACTGCTCGAGCTCGGCGCGAGCGAGGTCTCGGTGCTCGATGCCGACGGCTCCGAGCACCGCGTCGACACCAGCGCCCTGCGGGTCGGGCAGCGCTTCCTCGTTCGCCCGGGCGAGAAGATCGCGACCGACGGTGAGGTCGAGGAGGGCAGGTCGGCAATCGACCGTTCGCTGCTGACCGGCGAGTCGATCCCGGTCGAGGTAGGGCCAAGCGACGAGGTCGCGGGAGCGACGATCAACGTCGGCGGTCGGCTTGTGGTCCGCGCCACCCGCGTCGGCGCCGACACCGCGCTCGCGCAGATCGGCCGGCTGGTGACCGAGGCCCAGTCGGGCAAGGCTCCGGTCGAGCGACTGGCGGACCGAGTTTCGGCGATCTTCGTTCCCCTCGTGGTCGCACTGTCAATCGTCACCGCCGGGTTCTGGCTGCTGGCGGGCGCGGGCGCGGGCTTCTCCTTCAGCACCGCGGTGGCCGTGCTCATCATCGCCTGCCCCTGCGCGCTCGGGCTCGCAACGCCCACCGCGCTGCTCGTGGGCACGGGGCGCGGGGCTCAGCTCGGCGTGCTCATCAAAGGGCCCGAGATCCTCGAGTCCACGCGCCGCGTCGACACGATCGTCCTTGACAAGACGGGCACGGTGACCACCGGGAAGATGGCCCTCGACCACGTCGTCGTGGCCAAGGGCGCCGAGAAGCTCGAGGCTCTGCGGCTCGTGGGAAGCCTCGAGGAGGCATCCGAGCACCCGGTCGCGCGAGCCGTCGCGGCCGCCGCGCGCGAGGAGATCGGTGCGCTGCCGGTGCCCGATCGCTTCGAGAGCCTCGAGGGCCGCGGGGTGCGAGGTGTCGTCGACGGCCACGACGTCGTCGTCGGCCGAGCCGCACTGCTCTTGGAAGCAGGCCTCGGCGTGCCGGATGAACTCGAGACCGCGCGGCGCGACGCCGAGGCCGGCGGCAGAACCGCCGTGCTCGCCGGCTGGGACGGCGAGGTCCGCGCGGTTCTCGCGGTGGCTGACCGGGTGAAGCCGACCAGTGCCCCCGCGATCGCCCGCCTGCGCGAGCTCGGGCTGCATCCGGTGCTGCTGACCGGCGACAACGAGGTCACCGGGCGATCGGTCGCTCGCGAGGTCGGGATCGACGAGGTAATCGCCGACGTCCTCCCCGCCGACAAGGCCGCCGTCGTGCGCCGGCTCCAAGCCGAAGGACGCGTTGTCGCCATGGTCGGAGACGGCGTCAACGACGCGCCCGCCCTCGCCCAAGCGGATCTCGGCCTGGCGATCGGCACCGGGACGGACGTCGCGATCGAGGCCTCGGATCTCACGCTCGTCTCGGGTGACCTCCACGCCGCGGTGGACGCCATCCGGCTGTCGCGGCGTACGCTGCGGACGATCAAGGGCAACCTGTTCTGGGCCTTCGCGTACAACGTCGCCGCCCTCCCGCTCGCCGCCGCCGGCCTGCTCAACCCGGTCCTCGCCGGTGCCGCGATGGCCTTCTCGAGCGTCTTCGTGGTCTCGAACTCGCTCCGGCTCCGGCGCTTCTCCGGGGACGCCGGGAAGGGCGAAAGCGCGGCGGCGCCCGTCACCGGCGCAGGCGCGGAGCTGAAGGCGGGCGAGCCGGTCGCGTGAGCGCCGTCGGACTCCTCTTGACGGATCGTCCGTCGAGAGCGAGGCAGGCCGTCTGATGCCCACGCGGCAGGGACAACCGATCCCTACCCACAGCACGAGGTGTCCGTCGGCGAGCAGCGGGTCGTCGCACCAAGCGTTCTCGCTCAGGCGAGCAACGGGAGAGCCGCGGCGATCACCCGAGCCTTCATCCCCGGTCCCAAGACTCGGGCAGCCGAGCTCCCGCGCCTCGGCAAGCCCGTTTGTAACCCGGAGGGGCGTCACCGCGTTTCGTCGTGTTGCGACCAAGGTCGCCCGGCTCTGAGCCTGAGGCACCGTTCGGCCCTCGAGTGTCCTACGATGCGTAGGATGGCTCCGTCTCCGCGCTGTAGCTGCCGGACGCGAGAGGATCTTCCGGCTCCTGCAGGGAGCAGTCTTAAACCGATGAAAGGCCGGCTATGAAGTCGAGTCACCTGCTGTTTTGCGGCTTGCTGCTGGTCGTCGGAGTCGGGCTGTCTGCCGGCGGATTGAGCGCTCTCGCGTTTTTGCCACTGGTGGCGTGCATGCTGATGATGGCCGTGATGGTGTGGACGATGTGGGGTCGAGCGGAAGACGGCGACTGACTGAGTTCCCCCTCAGCCGACTCCGAGCGCGACGCTCTACAAGTACTTCTCGGGCGTCGAAGCGATCCTGTTCGCTTGGCACGAACGGCAAGTGGCCGGCCACCTCGAGTACCTCGCCGGGGTGGCGGGCCAAGCCGGCGATGCTCGCGAGCGACTCGAAGCCGTGCTCGAGGCCTATGCGCTCATCCGCCACGAGAACCACAGCACCGAACTTGCGGCACTCCTCCATCGAGGCCAGCACGTCGCCCGAGCGCAAGAGCAGCTCAGCGCGGTGATCCGAGACCTGCTCACCGAGGGCGCAGAGATAGGCGTCCTACGGAACGATGTCGCGGCTGCCGAGCTCGCGAGCTACTGCCTCCATGCCCTCTCAGCAGCGAGCAGTCTGCCGTCCAAGGCGGCCGTCCGCCGGCTCGTCGCGGTCACTCTGACCGGGTTGAGCCCTCGCGCCTGACCGGCCTCTAATGCGCTCACACGGGCTCGAGCCGCTGGGTGTGCTGCACCTCGCGGGACCGAGCCGCGCGCCTTGACTCTCGCGATGCAGCAAGAGATCGACGCCCGCCTGCTAGCGGCAGTTCCTCAGGCCGTCCCCCGGATCCCCGCTGCAGGCATCGGTGCCTGCTCCACCGTCGCCTCGGTCGTTCGCGCGCACGCGGTCGCTTATGTTGAGAGTGTCGTTCCCGCCCTCGCCGAAGAGGCGGTCGGAGCCCGCGTCGCCCTGCGACACATCGTTGCCCTCGCCGGCGTAGACGGCGTCGTTGCCGCCCCGGCCCCGGACCACGTCGTTGCCCTCGCCGGCGCATATGATGTCGCGGCCCGGGGTGCCGCGCAGGACGTCGTTGCGACCAGTCCCCGTGATGGTGCACGCCGGCCTGCCGCCACTCCCGCCGCCGCTCGCCCGACGCTCAACGTAGATCGGGCTGGACAACGCCTCGATCGTCGTGCCGCGCTGGAGCTGGAGCCGGTAGCGGCCGGGGCCCGTGCTGCGGAAGCGGTAGGCAAAGTCATCACGCGTGACGGGGACGGTGCGGAACGGCTTGCCGTCCTTCACGACCAGCAGCGTGTAGGGGAGCTCGGGCGGGCGGGGCCTCGGCCCGGCGCCGAGCACGCGCGCCGTGAAGTCGACGGGCTCACCGCGAACGGTGTCCCCCATGATCGCCGCCGAACGGGACGATCCGCGCGCTCGCCCGCTGAGGCGCAGGTCCGGCGCGTCGTTGCCGGTCACCTTCACGTAGGTGTGGCCGGCCTCGACGCCGCGCTGGATGCCGCTCTCGGAGAGCTCGTCGGCGTAGACGACCGTGGTCGCCGTGCCGATCGGCGCCTGGGTCACCGGGTTCGGCGTCCGTCCTGCGTTGTGGGAGTCGCTGACCCCGATGGCCGCGATCCGGTTTCCCTCGGCGAGCGCGTCCTCCCAGAACTCGATCGCGGTGACGGTGAAGGGGTTCGGCCCCGTGGTGCCGCCGGTCTTGATGCCCGAGGGACCGGTGGCGACCTCGATCCCGTCGACCTTCGAGTAGTCGGTCTGGGCGTCCGAGTACTCCCACGGACATCCGCGGCAGAGCCCCTCCGGGAAGGGCGGGGAGGGAAAGATCGTCGGGTGGTTGATCTGAGTGAAGCCGCCGACCGATCTGATCCGAGCGAGCATCTCGCTCGCGGGGCGAGGCCCGCGCAGCGGCACCAGGCGCCCTTCGGAAGCACGCTCGAGGAGCGGCCCGCGGCGGTAGTCGACCAACCCGGTGTTCGCGTGGCTGTTGGCGTGCCCGCGGTAGGTGATCACCTCGGCGCTGCGGACGATCAGGCTGCGGGGGAGTCGCTCTGGAAGCGACCGATCTCCCCCCACGAGCTGCCGGACACGTAGTCGGACAACGTGATGAAGTCGAGTCCGGCTTTGTCCTCGCGCAGCGAGCCGAAGGCATAGTCGAACACCTCGCGCAGCGGGGCGTCACCGAGTGCAGAGTGCTCGCCGTGGACGTGCATGTCGCCGGCGTACCAGCCGGGCTTCGCGCGGGCGGGGGTCGAGTCGTAGCGCGCGGGCGCGTAGGGCTCGTCGGCGAAGCTTGGGTCCTCGCTCAGCTCGATCTCGACGCGATAGGCGACCTTGCCGTCACTGTCGGCCGGGCGCGAGGCGATCGAGGCGAGGCCGAGTTCGACCGCCCACTCGCCGCGCGGGATCGGACCCGGCCGAAACGCCCGCGTCGTCTTGCCCGGCGTCTGGTCCTGGGGGTCGGCCGCGTACCTGGCGGCGCTGCCGAACCCCTCGGGCGAGAGGATGACGTCGGGGTGGCTCGAGCCACCCCAGCCGCGGAACTCCGCCGGGCCCCAGGGCCGGCGCTCGTCGGCGCGCGGCTGGTACAGACCCAGGTCGAGCGTGTGGCTGTCGAACTGGCTCGCCGGGGGTCTCGGGCTGTTCGTAGCAGTACCTGGTGCGCACCGCCGTGGCCCCGGCCGGCACGTCGAAGGGCAGCATCACGTAGCTCCCCTCGCGCGCCGCATCGAACTTGCCGGTGATGACCTTGTCGGCGGCGAACGGGTCACCGTCGCCCGGGCAGGAGTTCGGCGCGGCCGCGGCGCGGGCTCCGTCAGAGCTAGGGAGCACGGAGCTCGCCGGCCGCTTGTCCCGGTGTGCGAGGGCCGTGGCAGGCAGCAGCAGCAGTGCGACCACCGCCACGGCGATTGCGCGCGCCCCCACGCTGCCCAAGCTACCAGCGACGCAACCCCCGCCGAGTCATGGATGTTGAGGGGGTCTCGCGATCGTGGCGAGCCCCGCACCTCACCGCGGCCGATAGCCACGCGCGGGCGACCAAGGCGAACGCCGCCTTGAGCGGGAACGCGAACGGGACGCCGTACATCGTGGCTGCCTCGGCCCATAAGCCGCTCGGCCAGGCTGCGTTCTCGTCCCCTAGCGACCGCTCAACCGCCGCCGCCGGATGGGTGGCCCCGCGCCCACGCCACGATGTTCTTCGAATCTTTGATGACTTCGCCGTTTTCGAGGACGAGTACCGGAACGAAGCTCTCGCCGGTCAGCCGCTTGACCTCCTTGCGACCGCTCGTGACGTCGGGCAGCGGCGCCAGACCGTAGGACTTCACCACCTCCGGTGAGTGGCCGGCTTCAATCAGGGCATCGTGGGCTCTCTTGCAGGGGTGGGCATTGGGGCGCCACGAACGTCCGATCCGCGGCCACGGCACCGGGAACGTTCCCCAACAGACGTAAAGCTTCACGAGATGGGTGATAGTAGGTCTGCGACGTGCGGCGCGCCACCCATGCTGCTTGACTCGCGAGTGCAAGCTAGCTACCGCCCCAACCTCACCGGCTTCGCTCATGCGCATGGGTAAAGGCCGACTAGCCCGGTGAGGCGCGAGCGAGCGCAGTGGCCGGAATCAACGCGTGCCCCGTTTCAGGCGCGCCTAAGAACGCCCCGTTGTACGACCCCCCTTCGCTCCCAACGTAGCCCACCCGAGGAGCCTCAGGGACCGGCTTGTTAACTCGCCTAGACATAGCAAGCCACGCCTCACTTCAGAGGAAGAAGGGCAGGGCGAAGACCGCGAGGAGCGAGCATCCAAGCGCCATCGAGCCGGTGAAGGACTCGCTCCCCTCCTTATGAGCGCCGTGAACGGTCAGGGCGCCTAGAGCGAAAGCGAGAGCGCCGAGCAGAGCGCCGGCGAGCGGAAATGAGGAGGTCGCGGAGATAAGAGCCGCGAACATGCTGAGTACCAGCGCGGCAGGCCCCACCCTCCGCATATTATGATACGCGCAGCACTATCTGATGTGCTCAGAAGCGCGATTGCGCTCTGGCACCGGGCCAGGCGTTTCGCCCGTGTCAGCGGAGGGGGAGGGATTCGAACCCTCGATGGACGAATCACGCCCATAACGGTTTTCGAGACCGCCGCCTTATCCGCTCAGACGTGGCCTGAGCAGGCCCTTCTCGCGCCCCAGCGCTTCGACCACTCCCGGTGGGTCGCCGCTGCCTGACGCGGGCCTCAGTGCCTCGGCTCGGTCCGTCTGCTCGAGACGATTGCGACCGGCCGAAGCGCCGACGCCTCATGTCGAGCCGCCCGCGCCGAACTCTGCCTGGCTCATGGCCTCACATCCGCAGACACGTCGGTGAGACGGTTCCAGCCCATACCTCCCCCACCGCCGGCCGAGCTCCGGGCTTCTGGCCCGGGTGCGAGTAACGGGGACAGGGATGATCATGTCCGATGAATTAGAACTGGTTGGTGGAGATCACGCGGGGGGAAGACTAGCTTCGGCTCCGCTGACTCGAGCGCCGGCGATTACCTTTCTGCCGCGTGCCGGGCTACGGCGACGACCTCGCCCACATCCACGACGA
>Ga0136615_10001086_pt1 | contig 12821 bp, 11 predicted proteins | sample AntDrymUQ2882206_2_FD_106647 | JGI IMG/M metagenome (GOLD analysis project Ga0136615, IMG submission 106647) | Polar desert sand microbial communities from Dry Valleys, Antarctica - metaG UQ288 (22.06) | ecosystem: Environmental > Terrestrial > Soil > Desert | place: Antarctica: Dry Valley...
CGAACAGCTCGCGCAGCTCGGGAACGCCGGCCGGGTCGGGGCGGACCCAGCCGCTGTCGCGCCGCGCTGCACGGGCGGCGGCAGCGGCGAGCAGTCCGGCGGGCTGCAGGGACCGGTCGGGAAAGCTGCTGGTCAGTGCGAGCACGCCCGGCGGGGGCACGGCGATCAGCCGCTCGACGTCCTCGGCTCCGGCGGGCCGCTCGGCCAGCGCCGCGGCCTGCCAGCCCAGGTCCCCGGTCCCCGTGACCCGACCGTGGCCGGCCGCGGTCGGCCTCCGAGTGTACGAGCCCTGCCCGGGGCGGGTCTCGACGGTCCCGCGGGCGTTGAGCAGGGAGAGCGCGCGCTGCACCGTGACGGGGCTGACCGAGTAGCGCTGCTGCAGCGTACGGGTGGGCAGCAGCCGCGTCCCCGCCGGCAGCGTGTCGATCTCCGCGGCGAGCGCGGCAGCGAGGCGTTCCGCTGCGTTACTCTCGGGCATGACAGAACAGAGTAGCGTTACCGTCGCGGGGCGAGAAGCGCGCGGTCTGCTCCTGGGCGGGCTCGGCGTGCTGGCGTTCAGCCTGACCGTCCCGGCGACCCGGGTGGCCGCCCCGGTGCTGGGGGGTTGGACGGTGGGGTTCGGGCGCGCCGTCGGCGCCACGGTCCTCGCGGTCGCCGCGCTCGCCCTGGCGCGCGCCCCGCTGCTGCCCCCGCGGGGAGTACGGACCCGGCTGGTCGTCATCGGCGCCGGCGTGGTGCTCGGCTTCCCGGTGCTGACCAGCCTGGCCCTGCAATCGGCGCCCGCGGTGCACGCCGCGGTGTTCATCGGGCTGCTGCCCGCCGCCACCGCGGGTGCGGCGGTGCTGCGTGCCGGGGAACGGCCCAGCCGGCGTTACTGGGCCGCGACAGCCCTGGGGGTCGTCGGCGTGCTGGGTTTTGCCGCCGGCGGGGGCGCCAGGGGCTTGTACGTCGCGGACCTGCTGCTCCTGGGTGCGGTCGCCGCGGCGGCCGTGGGCTACGCCGAGGGCGCCGTCCTCACCCGCGAGCACGGCGGCCGGCGCGTCATCAGCTGGGCGCTGATCTGCACCGCCCCCGTCACCGTCCCCCTGAGCGTGTGGGCGGTGGCCGGGACCTGGGGCAGTGCAACGGCGAGCAGCATCGACGCGCAGGTGTGGGTGGCGTTCGGCTACGTCACCGTGGTCAGCATGTTCCTCGGCTTCCTCGCCTGGTATGCCGGACTGGCCCAGGGTGGCGTCGCCCGTGTCGGTCAGCTCCAGCTGCTGCAGCCGTTCCTCAGCCTCGGCTGGGCTGCCTGGCTGCTCGGCGAGCGGATCACCCCGGCCGACCTGGCCGCTGCCGGGATCGTCCTGCTCGCCGTTGCGCTCGGCCGGCGCGCCTCTGTCTCGACCCGCCGCCGCCCGCCGCACTCGGCGACGGACCCGCTCCTCACACGAAGGTGACGCCACCTCATGACCCGACTGCTCACCCGCTCCACCCTGGAGGCGCTCCTCGACCCGGATCCGGCGATCGAGGCGCTGCGGGGCGGCTTCGCGCGGGACGATCAGCCGAGCATCCCGGGGCCAGCGCGTCCGCATCGACCTGTCAGGCCCCGGCGCCGCGACCGCGCTGCTGCCCGGGCTGCTCCCCGGCATCGGCGCCTACATCGTCGAGGTCAACGCAAGACCTCGCGCTGGCATGGACGTGCTACCAGCAAGCCGAACACACGACCTCGGCCGCCAGATCGACCTACTCGCATGAACTCTCCCGCGCCAGGAATGCTGCCGGGGCCGAGGCGGTTGCACACGTCACACAATCGAAACTCAACGGTCGTTGCCGATGTCGCCACGGTCGGTAGCGTGGGGTCTATGCAGGACCTCACCACCAGCAACTGGAGCAGGCCATGACGCGCACCTCCGTGGACACCACGAAGACCGTGCTCGCCGAGTTCGACAGCGCCTGGCGGGACGACGTGCCCGTCTTCGGTTGCTGCCGCAAGTCCGTCGCCACCGCCGTCGAGGGGGTCGATCTGGTCGAGATCGCCGCCTTGGACGTCTCCGCTCGTGTGAAGGCCCTCCGAGACGCGGTGGAGGCCGAGCAGCCCGGCCACCTGTCCGCGCACCGCTGCTGCTCCGGCCACCTCGCCAACCTGGCGTTCGACCTGCCCGAGCTCGTCGCACCGGTCAGCACCGACTGACCCCGCAACTCCGCTGACCACCTGACGGCGTCCCTCCCCGGGGCGCCCGTCTCGCGTTGCGGGCCCGGGGGCGGGTCTTCGGCAGCGACGTATCGTGGGTAACTTGCCCCCCCTCGCCCGCAAGGACCCGTCGATCGCCGTGCGGACCCGCACCACCATGACCCGCACCACCATGACCCGTCCCGCGACGATCGCCCTGACCCTGTGCCTCGCGCTGGCCGCCTGCTCGGGTGACGACCGGCCGCTGGTGGAGGTCGGGACCGTCGAGCGCGGCGAGGTCGTCGCCACCGTTTCCGCGCCCGCCCGCGTCGACGCCGCCGCCCGCCAGGACGTGACCGCCGCGGTGTCCGGCGTCGTCGTTGCGCTCGACGCCACGGACGGCGGCGTCGTCACCGCTGGCCAGGCGGTCGTGCGCCTGGAGTCCAGCCAGGTCGCCCTCGCCCAGCAGCAGGCCGCCGCGGCGCAGACCGCCGCCAGCCAGGTCGGCGGTATCGCGGTGGACGGCAGCAGCGCGGGCCCGGCCGCGGCGGCGGCCCAGGAGGCCGTCGATCAGCTCGACGCCTCCTCGCGGCCCGCCATCGCCCAGGCCCGCGGGCGCGCCGCGGAGTTGGTGGACCCCCAGCAGCGCGCCGCCGCCGAGGCCGCGGTCGCGGCCATCGAGTCGAGCTACCTCAACACCCGCGCCGTGCTGCTGGCCAGCGCCCAGGCCGCCGCCGAGCAGCGCGCCGAGCTCACGGCCTCGCTCACCGACGCGCTCAACCAGGCCGTGCAGCAGGCCACCGCCGGGCAGCGCGCGCAGGCCGAGGCCGCCGCGGCGCTGGCCACGCAGCAGGCTGCCGGGCTGTCGGTCGTTGCGCCGTTCGCCGGCACGGTGAGCCTCGGCGACGCCGCGGCCACCGACGGTGGCGCCGCGGCCGCGGCGGCCCTCGGCGGCGCCTCGGCGCCGGACCTCGCCGGTCTCGCGGGCGCCCTGCCGGGATTGGCCGGCGGCGAGGGTGGCGGCACGCTGCGGGTCGGCGCGCCCGTCACCGCCGGGCAGACCCTGTTCACGCTGTATGACCTGTCGGCCCGCTACGTCGAGGCCCAGGTCGACGAGGTCGACGCCCCCAGCGTCCGCGCCGGGCAGGAGGCGGACGTCTTCATCGACGCCTTTCCAGAGGTGCGGTTCGCCGGCATGGTCGAGTCGGTTGCGGTCGAGGCGGCCATCGGCGACACCGGCGGCGTCGGCTACCCGACCCGGGTGCGGCTGATGGGTCTGGCCGAGGGCGAGGAGGACGCCCAGGGCCGCGGCGCCGCGGAGCTGCTCGACTTGACCCGAGTGGGCCAGACCGCGAGCGCCGAGATCGTCACCGAGACGGTGGACAGCGACCTCGTGGTGCCCTCGCGCGCGCTGGTCCGCCGCGAGGAGGGCGAGGCGGTGTGGGTCCTGCGGGACGGCCGCGCCGAGCTCGTCGAGCTGACCGTGGAGACCCTCGGCGAGGACGTCGCCGCCGTCGACGGCGACCTCCGGGAGGGCGACGAGGTCCTGGTCACGGGCTACGAGGACCTGGCCGAGGGCGACGAGGTGCGGACGAGGTGAGCGAGCAGGTCACGGCCGACACCGGCCGGCCGCCCGCCGCCGCGTCCCCGCCGGTCATCGAGGTGGTCGACGTCACCCGGCGCTACGTCCTCGGCGGCGAGCGGCCCGGCCGGCGCCGCGGGGCCGAGTCCGTGGTCGTCTCGGCCCTGCGGGGCGTGTCCTTCGAGGTCGGCGCGGGTGAGCACCTCGCCATCGTCGGGCCGTCGGGATCGGGGAAGTCGACTCTGCTGCACCTGCTCGGCGCGCTGGACCGGCCGTCGTCGGGGACGGTCCGCTTCAGCGGCCGCGACGTAGCCCAGCTGTCCGACGTCGAGCTCGCCGACCTGCGCAACCGCGAGATCGGCTTCGTCTTCCAGCAGTTCCAGCTGCTCGCGCGGACCTCGGCGATCGCGAACGTCGGCCTGCCGCTGGTCTACCGCGGCGTCCGCAAGGCGCAGCGGCGCGAACGCGCGCGTGCGGCGCTGGAGGCGGTGGGCCTGGGCCACCGGCTGGAACACCGGCCGTCGATGCTGTCAGGCGGTGAGCAGCAGCGCGTTGCGGTCGCCCGGGCACTGGTTACCGAGCCCAACCTCCTGCTCGCCGACGAACCCACCGGCAACCTCGACAGCCGCAGCGGCGAGGAGGTCATGGCCCTGCTCACCGGCCTGAACGCCGAGCGCGGCGTCGCCCTGGTCGTCATCACCCACAACCGCGACATCGCGGCTGCCGCCCCCCGCCGCATCATGATCAGAGACGGACTTGTGGAGTCGTGAACATGGTTGAGAAGTCATGAATATGGTGGAGGCCCTGCGGGTGGCCGCCACCGCGATCGCGGCGAACCGGCTGCGGGCGGCGCTGACCGTCCTCGGCGTGGTCATCGGGGTGATGTCGGTCGTGCTGCTCATCGCCATCGGCAACGGCGCGCGGGACGAGGTCACCCGGGGCGTCGAGGGACTCGGCTCCAACCTGCTCATCGTGCTTCCGGGCTCGTTCGAGTTCGGCTCCGCGCCCACGCGCAGTCGCTTCACCCTCGACGACGTGGAGCTCATCGGTCGTGAGGTCGGGCCGAACGCGCCGGTGGCGGCCACCGTCACGTCGGGGGAGTTCGTGCGCGCGGGTGACGCCGAGAGCTTTGCCTCCATCCTCGGCGTGACCGCGAGCTACGACGAGGTGGTCGACCGCCCGCTCGCGCGTGGGGACTTCTTCACCTCCGGCGACATCGACACCGGGCGCCGGGTCACCGTGCTCGGCGGTGCGGCTGCGGACGGGCTGTTCGCCGGCGCCGACCCGATCGGCAGGGCGGTCACCCTCGGCGGGCTGCGCTTCCGGGTGGTCGGGGTCTTCGAGGAGCAGGGTTCGACCCTCGGGGTGAACCGCAACACCGAGGTCATCATTCCCATAACCGCCGCGCAGCGCCTGTTCGGCGCCGCGACCCTCGACACCATCGTGGTGAAGGCGCCCGGCACCGAGGCGCTCGACGAGGTGCGCGAGGGCATCGAACGCGCGCTCGGCGAGCGCTTCCAGACCGGCGAGTACACCGTGCTGACCCAGGATGAGATTCTCGGAGTGGTCGGCGAACTGCTCGGGACCCTGACCTACGTGCTCGCCGCGATCGCCAGCATCAGCCTGCTGGTCGGCGGCGTCGGTGTGTCGAACATCATGCTGGTCAGCGTGCAGGAGCGCACGCGGGAGATCGGCCTGCGCAAGGCGCTCGGCGCGCGCACCCGCGACGTCGTCCTGCAGTTCTTGATCGAGGCGATCCTGCTGTGTGGTCTAGGAGGTTTGCTAGGGATAGGTCTGGGGATCGGCTTGGCCGAGGCGGCCGACGCGCTCACGCCGCTGCCCGCCATCGTCACCGGCTGGTCGGTCGCGCTCGCCTTCGGCGTGAGCGTGGGCATCGGCGTGGCCTTCGGGACCTTCCCCGCACGCCGCGCCGGCCGCCTCGACCCCGTGGTGGCGTTGCGCTACGAGTGACGCCGCCGGCTCGTCGATGCGCAGCGTCCTGCTTCATCGCGTCGAGCACATCGAGGGCGGCGAGGACCTCGTGTTCGCACACCCACAGCGGCCCCCCCGAACCGGCGCGACCGCCGCAGAGAGCACCACAGACGCTCGAACTCCCCCGGTCGCGCCACCACCGCCGGACTCCTCGCCGTCGCGGCAGGATACCCGTGCGGGCTCATCGGCAAGTCGCATCTGGGCGACAGCGCCACCCCCCAGCACGGGTTCTCCCACTGGTTCGTGCACCAGGCGGGATCATCGACCTACCACGACGCGCCGAATGACCCGCGACGGGCAGCTGTTCGCCCAGCCCGGCCCCACCGACGTCCTCGCCGACGACGCCGTGACCAGCGGCTACGACCTGAATCCGCGTTGCTGGACCACCTGGCCTGCCCGACTCCACCTGCGAGCGGCTCCCCGGCCGCAGTGCCACCGCGCTGCTGGCACGCAGCCAGACCAGCGAGCGCGAGCACCTCGTCGTGCACGAGGAGTAGGGACCCACCCGCATGATCCGTACCCACGAGTGGAAGTACGTCCGCCGCTACGCCTACCGATCCCGTGCCCACACAGACCGCTCCGGTCCGCCCCGAGAGGCGATGGCCGCTCGCATGAGCGTTGCCTGGATCTTGTGGCACGCCCAAGCGCCGCCCCACCACCACCACCACCATCAGTGAGACGGTGCCGACCAAGAAGCAGCCGCGCAAGAGGCGCTGCACACCGCCGGCACGACGGTCGAGCAGGCGCTCGCCAGTCAGGCTGGCTGGCCGTTCCCTGTGGAGGGGCTCGAACTCGCCGTGACCTGTGCCTTCGCGAGCCTCAACAAGGACGCGCGGTAGTTGAGCAGGGGTGTTGCGACGGCCATCTGAACTCAGGATCGGTTACCGGGACGCGGCAGACGACACCTCGAGCCGGCTGCCCCGCTGACCCGCGAACCGAGGTGGGCGAGGTCTCCTGTCCGCCGTGGTCGCCACGGCATCTCCTGCGCGGCGCGGCTTCCACCCTCGGGGGGTGTCCGACGCCGGCGGCTTCACCGCGATGGCCATCGTCGAGTGCACCCTGCACGCCTGGGACGTGGCGACCGCACACGGCGTGGACTGCCGCGGAGATCAGGTCTCGTGCTTCCGCGCTCTCAACCGCCTCTTCCCTCAGGCGCTGCGCAGCGGTGACCCCTGGCAGGACCTGCTCATGGCCGGCGGACGAACGCCGGGAGACGGCCGGCCTCTCCTGGACCTGGGACTCGTCCGTCAGTCCGTGACCCTTGCGGCATCGCCCCAGCGGCGTTGTGGACCAGAGAGACCTTCCCGCATCACGAACGTCCACCGAGACGACGACTGGGACGACGACCGGTCTCCCGGGAAGCCGTGTCCTCCTCGCGATCACCAGCGAGGAGCAGTCCCATTAGACCCGTCGAATAGAAATCCCGCGTAGGGGCGTTATACGGCATGCCCGCTCGCTGCCCGACGCCCGCGGCCGCCTCGCGATGCTGTGGGCCGAGACGGGGCTCAAGCTGCCGGACTGTTGCGCGCTCCTGGCCGGCGCTATTCGCGGGGCGACGGGTGGGGCTGGCCACAAGGGGCGCGGACGTTGGCCTCGATCTCGGCGAGCGGGGAAACGGATGGTCACGGCCGCTGGCTCTCCTCAGTGTCGTCCGACCAGGTGCCGAGGCTGCCGGGGGCCACGCGGGCGAACTCGGGCGCCGGCGCCTCCAACGGGCTCGACGTGGTCCGCCGCAGCGTCGCGCGGTACGCCCCGGCGAGCAGTGTCGGCAGGGGGGCGGGCAGCGTGACCCCGTCGCGCAGGGACTCCTCGACCCGCCGCCGGGGCAGGAACACGGGGCTGGGCAGGCGCTGGGCGCCGTCGCGGCTGGCGGTGAGCTGGGCGAGGGCGGCCGCCAGCGCCGCCCGCTGGCGCGCCTGGCGCGGCGCGAGGTTCAGCACGGGGACGATGCGGTCCGCCTCGACCCCGAAGGCGACGAGGTCGCCGAGCAGCCCTGCCAGCGAGTACAGACCCTTGAGTCCCGCGGACCCGACCGCAACGACGACATCGGCCGAGCGCACCGGCGTACGGGTGAGCAGGTTGCGCTCCTCCACGTCGAGCGAGCCGCCGTCGTCCTCGCCCTCCAGGTCGTCGTCAACGTCGCAGACCAGCACGCCGAACGCAGCGCGCAGCGAGGTGAACGCCGCCTCGAAGGCGCGCGGTCGCAGTGAGGACCAGTAACGCGGACGGCGCAGGCCGAGCAGCAGGTGATAGCCGCGCTCGGGCACGTGGAAGGTGGCGCGCAGCACCTCGGCGGGGTCGACGCGCGCGCCGCGGTGGGCCTCGACGGCCTCCTGGAGGCCGGGGAAGACCTCGCGCGCGTCGTGGAGCATGGCCTGCTCGGCCCGGCGGCACAGGTCGGCGAGCAGGACCGGCCCGCCCGAGCCCTCGTCGGCGAGGCCCTGGGCCAGCGCCATCGCCGCCGTCGACGTGCCCGACCCGCCGGTGCCGGTGACCGCCACCACGCTGGCCTGCCACGCCGCAGACAGCGGCGCGCGCACGTCCTCGCGGACCACCTCGCCGCCGCCGACCATCACGCCGTGGGTGGCGAGGACGTCGAGGAGCTGCTCGCGCGCGAGGTCCAGGGGCAGCACCGCGACCGCGCCGAGGGCGATCCAGTCGGCCTCCCGGCTGTCGTCGACGACGATCGGCACGCAGCCGGCGTCGCGGACGCCGGCGAGCAGGTCGCGGTCGACCGCCGGCAGCCCGCCATCGAGCAGCGCCGCCGAGAACGGACGGTCCGACGCGAGCCGGGCGTGCACCTCGTCGGCGCTGACGCACTTCACGAACTCGGCGGGCAGGGCCGCCGAGGTGGCCCACTGCGCGACCTGGCGGAACCACGCCGAGCGGGGCCGCGCAAGCCCCAGCAGGACGTAGCGCTCACCGCTCATGGCGAAGCGACCTCCGACGCGCTCGGTGCGTCGCCGCCGGAGGGACGGTAGGTGGGCGGCAGCAGGCCCTCGCGCGCGGTCCCGGTGGTGCGGACCACCGTCACCTCGCCGGCGTTCACCGCGTGTGCGAGCCGCAGCGTCTCCGCCGCCTCCGTCACGGCCACGGTCAGGACCTCGGTGCGGTCGCCGCCGAGAGCCTCGGACCCCTCCTCGTCCACCTGCACGAGCAGCGCGTCGCGCAGGACGGCCTCGGTCCAGGCCGACGCGCCGCTGCCGTAGGTGGCCAGGACGTCGACCCGCTCGCCCGGGCGCAGGCGTCCCGCCACCGCGCGATCGGCCGCGATCGCGAACGACAGCTGCTCCACCCCTGGTTCCGCCGCCACCACGCCGCTGGACTGCACGAGGTCGCCCCCGGACAGGGGCCCGATCACGGTGGCGCCCACGAGCACCTGGGGGCTGTCAAAGGCGCGGGCCCGCTGACCCTGCGGCAGGTCGACGGGCACGAGCGCGAGGTCCGTGGCGGCGAGCTGCGTGCCGATGGCCACGTCCCGCGTGGCCACGACGTAGGACGTGGTCGGCCCGGCGGAAGCGTTGGCGTAGGCGGCGAAGATGCCCACGGCGGCGACGGTCACCAGGAACCCGCCCACCACAGCCCGCCCGCCTGGCAGGTTGCGCCGCCGCGTGATGGTCCGGGTGGCCGCGGGGTCCGGTGGGACGGACCACGTCTGTGCCCGAGGTTCCGTGCCGACATCCGTCATTCCGTCGCCTGCCTTGTCCTCATTGAGCGGACACCGTAGACGAGGTTGTGGACACGGTACAAGTTGTCCTACACTGAAAAACTATGACGGCGCAGGACATCATTTGGCTCAGCACAGCGGAGGCCGCACGACGGCTGGGGATCGGTCCCCGGACCCTCTACCGGCTCATCGACGAGGGTCAGCTCCCGGCCTACAAGTTCGGGCGCGTGATCCGTTTGCAGGAGGGCGAGGTGGAGGGCTTCATCGAGGCGGCACGGATCAAACCGGGGAGCTTGGAGCATCTCTACCCCGAGTCCAAGACGGAGACCTCCGCCACCGACGGGAATCTGACGTAGCAGGCCGCGCCGCGGTCGCCCTCGGCGAGGGTGGCGACATCGGCGCCCACCGCGAGCAGTTGGCCGGTGACGGCATCGCCGGAGCCGGACAGCACGACCCGCAGGGACGGCCGCTGGTCGACCATGCGGGCCAGTACCTCGGCGAACTCGAGGTCCTGACGTTCCACGCGCGCGTCGCTGGCGGGCGGACTGTCCAGGCCGGGCTCCGGTCGCACGGTCTCGACCTCGGCGATGCGCAGCCAGACCCGGCGGCCGTCGAGGGTGCGCAGGGCGCATACGTCGCGTCCGAGCCCCACCACCCGGCCGCGGTGGCGCCGACCGCTCGTGGTGCTCACGTCCACCCCCGCCCCGCGCTCCAGCAGGGCGAGCAGTGTGCCGGCGAACTCGGCTTCCTCCTCGGCCTGCTGGCGCAGCCAGCGCCGCCGCACGCGCTGGCGGGTCTCGTCGTCCGCGCGCTCCTCGTCGACCAGCCGTTGCAGGGCCGCATCGGGGTCCGGCGGGAAGGTCGGAGAAGGAATCATGGGTTTTCGCGGCCTGTGAGGTGATCGGCACCCGACCGTAACCGCCGCGCGCGCGCACCACCCTGGCCCGCCTGGCCAATCCGACCCGTCCGCGGTCCAGGGCATTCGTACTCAGGTGCGGTGACGGGTTGCCGACACCGAAGGGGTGAACGCATCCCCCGCCCCGCGTCAGCCGAACCCCCGAGCGCGTCGCGAGCTGCGCGTCGCCGTCGCCGTGCTGCTGGTGGCCAGCGTCACCCGCCTCGTCACCGGTGGACCCGTCACCCTCCTCGCCGACGGCGAGCCGGACGGCGCGACCCCCGTGCTCGCCGCGGCACAGGGTCCATCCCAGCTGACCCTCCCGCACCCGCCGCCTCCCGCCGACCAGCCGCGCTACGCCGCGGACGCGGTCGTGAACTCGCGGGGGATCCCCTGCACCGGCCCCTACGCGCGCGGCGAGCGGCACTTCCGGGTCTTCTATGCCCACCTTCCCGGCCAGGCAGACCGCTTCGAGGAGCTGTCCGGCCCGCTGCGCGCGGACCTGGCCGTCACCGACGCCGCGGCGGCCGAGACGGCGGGGCGCACCGGCGGGACGCGCCACCTGCGTCTCGACACCGGTCCGGACTGCAGGCTTCGCATCGAGCGCGTCACGCTTCCCGGCGACCTCAACCCCACCCAGATCCGCATGTACCTGGCAGACGCCGGCGCGCTGCAGGGAGACGAGAAGGCCATCGTCTACGCCGACTGGATGCCGGCGATGCGCATCTGCGGGTGGAGCGAGCTGTTCGCCGACGAGGACCCGACCGAGCGCAACCGCAACAACCACGGCAACACCGCGTCGGTCACCTACACCGGCTGCCTGAACGCGGGTACCACCGGCCACGAGGTCATGCACGCGCTCGGGGCGGTGCAGGACGGCGCGCCGAACGCCAGCGGCAACTTCCACTGCACCGACGAGTACGACCGCATGTGCTACGCCGACGGCGGCGGCCGTCCCCTGACCTACGTCTGCCCGGAGAGCTACGACCAGCTGTTCGACTGCAACCACGACGACTTCTTCTCGCTCAACCCGTCCCCGGGCAGTTATCTGGCCAGCAACTGGAACGTCGCGAACAGCTCCTACTGGGTGCAGGCCGATCCCGATCGCTGGGACACGGGCGCGCCGCCCGCCCCCCCGCCGAGCCCCAGCCCCAGCCCCAGCCCGAGCCCGACGCCCACTCAGGGCCCGACGACCTCGGGTCCGGTGCCGCGTCCCACCTTCGGCTTCGACGGCAACCCCGCCACCACCGAACGGGTGGACGCGCCGGACGCGCTCTTGGCGGCCATCGCGGTGTCGCGCCTGCGCTTCGACGCCCAGCCAGTGGGCAACGACCAGCGCGGTGCCGCTCACGCCGTGCTCTCGCGCGACGACACCTTCCCCGATTCGCTCGGCGGTTCATCGCTGACCGGCAACGGCCCGCTGCTGTTCACGAACCGGGCCGGGCTGGACGGGCGGACCGCCGAGGAGCTGCGCCGCATCCTGGAGCCCGGCGCTACGGTGTACCTGCTGGGCGGCGAGGCTGCCCTGACCGCCGACGTGAGTCTCGCCGTGGTCGCGGCCGGCTTCTCGCCCGTGCGCCTCGCCGGGCCGTCGCGCGTGGAGACCTCGCTGGCGGTCGCCGACGAGGTGCGCCGCCTGCACCCCGAGCAGCGCGAGGTCGCGCTGGCCCGCGCCTTCGGGCCGGACGGCAACCCGACCGCCGCCTGGGCCGACGCGGTGACGGGCGGGGCGGTCGGCGCCGACCAGAGCATGCCGATCGTGGTGACCCCTCCCGAGGCGCTGCCGCCGGAGGTCTCGGCCTGGCTCTCGGACGCTCGGCCGACGCGGACGGTGCTGTTCGGCGGGACGGTGGCACTGTCCGAGGCGGTCGAGGCTGCGGCGCCGAACCCGGTGCGCGTCAGCGGTCCGGAGCGGACCGCCACGGCGGTGGCGGTCGCGACGACGCTGTGGCAGTCGTCCCCCGAGCGCCGCTACGTGCTGATCCACGGCGGGCGGGAGGACGGCTGGGCCTTCGGGCTCGCCGCCGCAGGTCTGGCCGCGGACGCCGATGCGCCCCTGCTGCTCGTCGGCGACGACGTCCCCGGCCCGACGGAGGCCCTGCTGCGGCGCTGCGGGAACCCCGACAGCGACCTGCTGCTGCTCGGCGGCTCCGGCGTCATCAGCGACCAGGTACGCGCCGAACTCGACCGCATCGACGGCCAAGCCTGCTGACCCGCGCGGCGGTCACGTGCCGGTGATCTCCAAGCGGTCGCAGGCGCCGTCGGCGACCACCTCGGGCGTGCCGTCGCGGACGCCGCTCGTGTTGGCGGGCCGGCTCTGGAGGGGGTCATCGGGTCCGGCCCAGTCGTCGAAGAGGAACACCTCGCCGCTCGACGGGCGGTACAGGCCGGGGGTCTCGCTGCCGTCGCAGTCCCAGTCGCCCAGCGCCAGCGCATCGCCGGGCACGCCGACCTCGTAGGCCCGCGGCGGCGCGTCCGGGTCGAGCGCCGCGTCCAGCACGTTGCCCCGCCACCGCACCCAGGAGCGACAGCC
>Ga0136615_10001092_pt1 | contig 12797 bp, 10 predicted proteins | sample AntDrymUQ2882206_2_FD_106647 | JGI IMG/M metagenome (GOLD analysis project Ga0136615, IMG submission 106647) | Polar desert sand microbial communities from Dry Valleys, Antarctica - metaG UQ288 (22.06) | ecosystem: Environmental > Terrestrial > Soil > Desert | place: Antarctica: Dry Valley...
CGGAGATGCGTCGCTTCAGGAGTTTCCCGAGACGCCGCGCTTCATCATCAACGCGACCAATGTCGAGTCCGGGGTCCTCTGGCGCTTCTCCCGCCAGTACATGGCCGACTGGCGCGTGGGACGGGTGCTCGATCCGGCGGTGCCGATCGCGACGGCGGTGGCGGCCTCCTCGGCGTTTCCGCCCTTTCTCTCGCCCCACACCGTCGACCTCACGGGAGTCGACTGGGAGCCGGACGAGCCCGCCAAAGGGGACGATGAGGACGCCCTCCGGGACGGAGGATTCCGCGACTTCGCGACCCTGACCGACGGCGGCGTCTACGACAACCTCGGCCTCGAGACGGTCTACAAGCGCTGTCGGTCGGTGCTCGTCAGCGACGCCGGGGGGCACTTCGAGCCCGACCCCGAGCCCTCCCGCGACTGGGCGCGGCACCTCGTTCGCGTGCTCTTCATCCTCGATCGCCAAGTCCGCGCGCTCCGCAAGCGACAGCTCAAGTTCGCCTACCGCGAAGAGCTGCGCGACGGCGCGTACTGGGGCATCCGCAGCGACATCGACAACTTCGGGCTCGCCGACGCGCTCCCCTGCCCGCACGAGCTGACGCTCGAGCTCGCCAATGTCGGGACTCGGCTCTCCGCCGTCGACGATCGACTCCAGGAGCGACTCATCAACTGGGGCTACGCCGCGTGCGACGCGGGCATGCGCCGCCACGTCGACCCCAAGCTACCCGCTCCTCAGGGCTTTCCCTATCCGGGCACGGGAGTGGGCTGAGCACCGCGGTCCGGCCCCCTCGGGTCGCGAAGGCTGACGTGGCGCTGCCGCTATCGGCGGTTCATGACCCTCGGCTGTCCGCCGACGACGCGTGAGCAGCCGACGCTTCGGTCCGCCTCGTCGAGGGCTCGAGGTGCTGGCTGCCTCAGCGGTCGCTCGTCAGGCGGAGACTCCCCCGAGCTCTCGCACGAGCTCTCGTCCGTCGTGGCGGTACATCGCGGCCGTCGCCTCGCGCACCGCGCGGCGGACCGCCGGTCCCGGCCGGGAGCGATCCTTCGGCCGTTCGAGCCCGGGCCTGAGCGCCGCGCGGACCTCGCGGCGCATCGCGTCCTTCTCCTCCTGGGTGAGCGAGCGCTCGAACTGCAGGAGCGCGTCGACGCGCCGCGGGAGCACGCCCAGGGCGCGTCGGTCCGGGAACTTCTTGAGCATTCCCTCTGTCTCTTCGCGGATGGCCGCTTCGACCGGAGCGTCGATGCGCCGCGAGAGGAGGGTCTGCACCGGCCCATAGAAGTCTCGCTGGACGTTTAGATTGACGGGCCGCGCCTCTGTCGTGGCGTTGGTCCCGGCGAGCGGATCGCCGAGCGTCAGGTCGGTGGTGACGAGCGTCTGGAAGCTGAGCGCGATGGTCACCGCGTAGAGGATCTTGTTCCGCGGCGAGATGATCGGCACGAGGATCGCGACGATCGCGAGTGTCAGTAGGGCATTGAGGAGAAACAGCGCCAATGTCGCCCAGGTCAGGAGTGCCTCGACGAGGAACTCGTCGTAGGCCTCGACGAGGCGCACGAACGTCACGAGAACGCTGGCGGCAACCGTCGCGACGATGACGGGGAGGCTCCACACGGTCTCGCGGGTTTCGCTGATCGCGCGGCCGACGGCCGTCTTATCGGGCTCTGGGGTCCTCGAGGGAGTGCTCTCAGCGACTCCACCGTCTTCGGAGACGGGCATCGCGACTCATACCCTCGCGGGCGGGGCAAAGCGGACTCCCACCTCGTCCAAGACTGTCGGTGAAGGCGTGAACGGCCTCGCCACTTCTCTATCTCCCTTCGAGCTAACGACGCGGCGTCGTGGTCGTCTTCTATCAGGCGCGGCCGGTCCGCGCGTAGGAGCAAGGAACGAGGTCACGCGCCGGCGTGACGCGCTCCACCGCGGATCGCTGGCCATCCGACGCAGCGGCGAGAGCCGCGACATACTTTCGGGCGGGGGGCCAGTCGATCGGTGTGATCGGAGGAACTTGTGAGAGCGTTGAGCTACGTGAGGGCCGGGGCGGCGACGACTCTCAACGCCGTTCTCAACGCCGCCACGCTCGGGCGCTTCGTCTGGCTCGAGGGCAGGGTTCGCCGCGGGGTGTTCCGCAACTGGGCCCGGCGATTCGCCTACCGGCCGACGACCTTCGCCTTACCCCAGACCGAAGAGGAGATCGTCGCGCTCATCAAGCGCTCGCGCACCCTACGAGTCTTCGGCTCGGCCCACTCGTTCAACGACGGGGTGGTGACCAAGGGGAGGCTCGTCTCGCTTGACCGCTTCACCGGGGCGGTCACGGACGGCGGTGCGGGCGAAGAGAGCCGACGGGAGCGCAACCAGCTTGCCGTGAAGGGCGGGACCCGGGTGCGCGACGTGGTCAAGTTGCTGCGCGAGCGAGGGCTCGCCTTCCCCGCCCTCCCCTCCCACGACGCCCAGAGCATCGCGGGGATTCTCTCCACCGACGTGCACGGGACGGGGACCGACTGGGGCTTCGTCAGCGATTCCGTCGTCGCCCTCACCGTGCTGGACGGGAAGGGGCAGCGACACGAGTGCACCCCCACCGACGATCTGTTCAAGGCGGCGATCGGCGGAGTCGGGGCCGTCGGGATCCTCACGGAGGCGGTGGTCCAGGGGGTTCCGCGCTTCGACGTCGAGCAGCGGGTGTCGATCGAGGATCTGTCCTGCGTCGAGCGCGACTTCGACCGATTGCTCGACAAACACGACCACCTGAGCCTCTACCTGTTCCCCTTCTCGGGCAAGTGCCAAGTCAACACCTGGGACCGCACTTGCCGCGGTCGCTCGAGGCTCGGGAACGCGCGTGAGTTCCTCAGCATCTCCCTCGACGCGCTGCTCGCGTCGTGGCTCGGCAATCTGCTCGCCTACGCGGGGCTGCTCCCCAAGCTCGGGTCGCGGGTCTACATCAAGAAGCGCGGCACCAACCTCGTTCTGGAGAGCAACGCGGCGTTCAACCGGACCATCTACCACCTGCACCAGGAGCTCGAGTTCACCGTGCCCTTCGAGCAGACCTTCGAGGCGTGCCGGCGCTTCACCGAGCTCTACGAGCGCATGTAGCGCCGGCGGGCGCTTCCGTAGACGGTGATCGAGGTCCGCTTCACCCCGGAAGGCCACGACCGCACCTTTATCGGCGCCGGACGTGACCGTCGCTCGACCTGGATCGACCTGGTCAGCGTCGACTCGCAGGGATTCGAGGAGTACTACGCCGCGGCGATGGAGCTCATGAAGGAGATCGGTGCTCGCCCCCACCTCGGCAAGTACTGCGAGGGCCTCACCAAGGCCGACCTCGAGCGGGCCCACGGCAAGAACCTCTCGAGGTTCCTCGCCCTCTCCGAGGTCTACGATCCGCAGCGCAAGTTCGCGAACGCTTTCACCGAGCGCCTGCTCGACCGTCCGCCCTCCCGGTCGTGACCTCGCCCCCGCCAAAGCTCCGCGAGCACCGGCTGCGGCGACGCGCGCGAAGCGAACGCCGAGCCGAGCGCGACGAGCTCGGCTTCCTGCGCCAGCCGATGGTCCGCTGGCTCGCCCCGAGCGTCTTCGCCAAGACCGGTCTCGTCACGGGGCTGGCCACCCTGTTCGGGAAGTTCGCCGACAAGCGTGAGGCCCAGGTCTATTCGCAAGGCGTCTTCGACTATTCGGAGCATGACGAGCTCTGGATCGACTACCTGAGCGACACCGGCGACGGCTTCGAGCCCACCTACGCGATGGCCCGCCTGCTCGCAGAGGAGGAGCTCGAGCCCGAGGGGGCGCCGAGGCCGCTACGTCGCGGTCACGTGCTCCTGCTCGGGGGCGACGAGGTCTACCCGTTCGCGACACCTGATGCCTACGAGGACCGCTTCGTCGGCCCATTCGGGGCGGCGCTCCCCGAGGGGGCGACCGACCCGCCGCGGATCTTCGCCCTCCCGGGCAACCACGACTGGTACGACGGGCTCACCACCTTCCTGCGCGTGTTCGCCCAGAGCGGATCGGTCGGCGCGTGGCAGAAGCGCCAGCACCGAAGCTACTTCGCGCTGAAGCTCCCTCACCGCTGGTGGGTGTGGGCCATCGACATCCAGCTCGACACCTACCTCGACAAGGGCCAGCTCGACTACTTCAAGAGCGTGGCGGAGACGCGCCTCGAGCCCGGCGACCGGGTGATCCTCCTCACGGCCAAGCCGAGTTGGGTCAAGCCGACCGAAGCGCGAGTCGAGCCCCGCTCGTGGCGGAACCTCGCGTACTTCGAGCAGAAGATGATCCGCGAGAAGGGCGGGCGGCTCGAGCTGACGCTCACCGGGGACCTCCACCACTACAGCCGATACGAGCCGGAGGACCGAGAGTGGGTCAAGGGTGGTCTCCCGACCCGCATCACCGCGGGCGGCGGTGGCGCGTATCTCTATCCCACCCACCTACTGCCCGAAGCGGTCCCGTTGAAGACCTGGCTTGACCAGCCGGCGGTCACGTATCGGCGAGAGGAGGTCTATCCGGACGTGAAGCGCTCCGAGCGCCTCAAGTGGGGCGCCCTCCTGCTGTTGCTCCGCAACCCGAGCTTCGGGCTCATCACCGCGCTCGTCTACGCCGTGCTCGCCGCGATCATGCTCGCCGCGTTCAACGTGCCCCCGGCCAGGTCGCTCGAGCTCTGGGACGTCCTCTCGGGCGGCGCAACGCCATACGCGGTGTTGCTGCTTCTGGTCCTCCTCGCTATCTACGCCGACTTCAGCGATGTCAAGAGCCGCGCGCGCCGCTGGTTGGGGAAGGTCGGCGCCGGAGCCTTCCACGCCGCTCTGCACGCCCTGGCCGCTGGCGCAGCGATCTGGCTGATCGGCGCCCACCTCGGCGCTGCGCTCGGGTTGGTCGGGTTCCGAATCGCTGGGCTGGGAACCGCCTTCGCGGTCGGGTACCTCCTCGGGAGCTTCATCTACGCGTTGGTGCTGCTCGCGCTCCACGTGTTGGTTGGCGAGGGCGCGCCCGCACACGCCAACGAGGTGTTCGCCAGCCAGGGGATCAGGGACTACAAGAACTTCCTGCGCCTGCACATCCAGGGAGACGGGCGACTCACGGTCTACCCCATCGGAGTCGATCACCTTCCTCGCCGGTGGAGCTACCAAGCTCGCGACGCTGGCAGGCGCAGGCCCGACGGTCCCTGGTTCAAGCCGGTGGACGGCGAGACGGAGGCTCGGCTCATCGACGGGCCTCTGCACTTCCCGCCAGAGCTCGACACCGGTGACGGAGGGCAGCGGGGTCCGTAGCGGTCAGGGGGCTTGCACGACCGCGCGCTCGGGCTTAGGGTCGGGCCCGATATACCGAGCGGGAGGAGCAGGAAGTGGAGCGCAGCGGCTCTCAGACGTGGCCGGTCGATCTCGTCCTCGAGGGCGGCGGGGTCAAGGGCATCGCGCTCGCCGGCGCCCTGGCCGCCCTCGAAGCCAACGGGTACGCGCCGAAGCATCTCGCCGGGGCCTCGGCCGGGGCGATCGCCGCGACCCTGTACGCCGCCGGCTACTCGGCGGAGGAGCTCCACCAGGAGCTCGTCCAAATCCCCTTCGCGAGCTTCCTCGACGAGGGCTTCGAGGACCGCATCCCGCTGATCGGCAAGGGGGTCAGCGTGCTCTTCGAGCACGGCATCTACGAGGGCACGGCGCTCCTCGACTGGATGCGCGAGATGCTCGCGCGCAAGAACGTGAAGACCTTCGGTGACATCGCTCGGGGCGAGGCCGGTGAGAACCGCCTGCAGGTCATAGCCTCCGACCTGACCGCGCGTCGCCTGCTCGTCCTCCCCGATGACGCGCTGATGTTCGGACTCGAGCCCGACGACCTCGAGCTGGCGTGGGCGGTGCGGATGAGCATGAGCATCCCCGTCTTCTTCGAGCCCGTGCCCTGGACGAACGGGCGCACCGGCGTCGAGCACGTGATCGTCGACGGCGGGATGCTGTCGAACTTCCCGGTGTGGCTCTTCGACGCCGACGGCGAACCCAGGTGGCCGACGTTCGGCCTCATGCTCTCCGAGCCGAACGCTCGCGAGGAAGCCCCCGCCCGGATCCCCGGAACGGAGGGCGGGGAGGGTCCGGTCAGGGGGCTCATCTCCTACTTGACGAGTCTGATCGGCACAATGCTCGAGGCCAACGACCGTCGCTACCTCGAGCAGGCCGATTACGCCCGCACCATCACGATCCCCACCCTCGGCGTGGCACGACCGAGTTCGATCTGAAGCCCGAGCGCGCCGAGGAGCTCTACGAGTCGGGGCGCCGTGCCGCCGAGGAGTTTCTCGAGAAGGTGTGGGACTTCGAGGGCTACAAGGCCCAGTTTCGGCGCGGGGCCGTGCTATCCCGACGCCAGCAGGTGGCCGAGGCGATGCGCGCTGCTGGCGCCGACGCCACCGGATGAAGACTGGGATGGGAGTCGGCTCGCCGGACGCTTCCCCCGGCTCAAGCCACGTCCGCGAGCTCCCCTCAACTTGACGCCGAAAGCCGGGTATGGTTGGGTGCCCCACGAGATCGCTCGCCCGTGTGACGAGTCGCCAGGGACGGCATCACTAATCAGCCCCTGGGGAGACGAGATGAGCCCGAATCGTGTCGTGGCGGTGCTCACGCCGATCGTCTTCGTACCGCTCGCGGGATACATCGCCACGCTCGTGGCGAAGCACGTTCCAGGCGTCCAGATCGATCAGGGGCAGATCACCGCAGTGTTCGTCGCCGGAGCCCTCAGCGTCTTGCCACCGATGTGGAAATGGCTCGACGGGTGGCAGAAGTACGAGCAGAGGGAGCAGGACGCGCGGCTCGCAGCCTCTCTCAAAGACGACGCGAGTACGTGGGATGCGGATTCCGACGACGACGCCGCCGACGACGACGACGACGAACCCGAGTTTGCCCCCGACGACGTGTTCGTCTCAGCCCACCCCGAGCGCTGAAGGGTGGCCCTCACCGAGAAGACGCTTGTCCACTGCGGCGTCGAGCCGAACCTCGCACGCGCACACCTCCCCCACATGGCGGCGGCCATGCGCGAGTTCGGGATCACGACCAAGCCGCGTGCTCGCATGTTCCTCGCCCAGGTGCTCCACGAGTCCGCCAACCTGATTTTCATGGAGGAGATCGCGAGTGGGGCGGACTACGAAAACCGGAAGGACCTCGGCAATGTAAGAAAAGGCGACGGCGTCCGCTACAAGGGGCGTGGTCCGATCCAACTGACCGGCCGAGCCAACTACAGGCGCGCGGGCGAGGCGCTCGGTCTCGACCTGGAGAGAAATCCGAAGCAGGTGTCCACACCTCAGGTCGGCTGGAGGACCTCCGCCCTCTACTTCAAGCGCCGCTGCAGCGCCCACGCCGATCGCGGTGACTTCGCGGCCGTGACCAAGGCGATCAACGGGGCCACCACCCTTGGCCCGCCAACCCACCTGACCCGGCGGAAAAAGATCTACGCCCGACTGGAGGGACAGGGCGTAGTCCCCGCCGAGGGAGGAACGGCCAAGGTGACCTCACTCCAGCGTGGTGACGAGGGTGAAGCCGTGCTCGACATGACCCGCCGGCTCAGCTTCGTTTCCTCGCCAACGACGGGCACGCGCTACCTGGACGGCAAGCGCACAGTCTTCGACGAGAAGACCGAGGTCGCCCTGATCGCCTTTCAACGCGACCATGGTCTGACACACGACGGGCGGTTCCGGCGGGAGACCGAGGTGGTCCTCCTCCGAGAGGTCGCTCTACGGAAGAAGAGCCACGGTACGAACGCCGCCGGCGTCACTTCGCCTGAGGAAGCTCCCACCGCGACCGGCGGGGATCCCGTTCCGGTAGGCGAAAAGACCGGGGTCGTTGCGGCGCCCGTGTCGCTGCTCGACCGCATCGAGCGCCTTGATGCCGACAACGACGACGTACACACCGAGCTGCTGAGACACCAAGCGAAGCTCGACCGGGCGACCGCTACCGAGCGCGAGCTACTCGAGCGGACAGGGTCAGGGCTCGCCACCACTGGGTCGAGCCAGGAGGGGTCTGCCGCCGTTCCATTCCCCGAACATGCACCGCAGAGCGCGTCGCCGACCATCGAACCAATCCGCCACTCCGTTCCGGAGGCGGACTCGGGCAGCCCGGCCAGCATCGAGGCCCCGCGCGAGCAGCGCGCTACGCCGAGGAGCGCGCTAGTCGTCGCCCGCGGTAGCGGGCCTGTTCCCTCCCATGGCGGATCGCCGACGGCGACGGCGACCGTTTCGGGCCCCGAGGCGTCCTCGGCCGTTCCCCCTTCGCCACTCTCCCTGTCCGTGCACGAGCTGCTCGGTCAGGTCAAGCAATTCGACGACGCTGGTGATGCGGCACGCACAGCGATCGGCCGGCTCCAGGAGGGGCTCGCGCGTGATCTAGCCGTCCTGACCGCGACGCGAGAGCGCACGCACGCTGAGCTGTTCGCCGCGATGCCGCCCGTCGACCTCCAGGCACGGCTCGCCGACCTCAATCGCTCGATCGCCGCCGCGGGCACCCTCCTCGAGTCCCGCGAGCGGGCGCTGAGCGACGAGCTCGCCACCCTGCGGTCCGTCCTGAGCGAGATCCGCGGTTCGGTAGCCGTAGAGGAGAGCGCGGGCGAAGGCGCGGTCCCGAGCGACGAGGAAGCACCTGTCGCCTCCGCGGCCGGCGTCGAGTCACCGGAGAAGGCCGACGCCACCCGGCGCCGACTGAACCTGACCTCCCCGCTCATGCGCGGCGAGGACGTCGAGATCCTCCAGCGCGCGATCAACAAGCGCCTCGCCGCTCGCGGTACGAAGCACCGAATCGAGGCCGACGGCGAGTGCGGCCCCGACACGATCGACGCCGCCCGCCACGTCGCCTTCGCGCTGGGCGTCGGGGAGAAGCTCCTCTCGGAGTCGATCACCCCCTCGACCCAGCGCGTCATCATCTCCCCTGGGCTCAGGAACCCCGTCCAGCTCGTTCGTGCCCAGCAGCGCGCCAGGCACTTGGCCGAGGAGTTCCGCCGCGGCCCCGAGGCGGTCATCCGCGAGGCGCGCAAGCACGTAGGAAAGACCGAGCGTCCGTCCGGGTCGAACCGCGGACCTGGAATAGTCTCGGCTTGTCAGAAGTGGGCGCTCGGGAACGACGGATGGTTCTGGTGCGGGGCCTTCGTCGGCTACGTCGTCCACAAGACGGCAGGCGTCGTGTTCAGCAAGAAGAGGATCGTCTACACGCCGGCGATCGTCGCCGACGCGAAGGCGGGGACCAACGGGTTCGAGGGCTGGTATCCGGTCCGCCAGGCGAAGCCCGGCGACCTCGCCCTGTTCAACTGGCCGGGCGGCCAGTTCGTCGACCACGTCGAGATCGTCGCGAAGAACCTCGGCGGCGGGCGGCTGCTCTGCATCGGCGGCAACACCGGCATGGGCGGGCGCCAGAACAACGGCGGGGGGATCTACGAGCAGGAGCGCCGGACGGGGCTCGCAGGAGTAGCGCGCCCGAGGTACCGCTGATGGATCTTCTCGGCCTCGTTCAGAGGCAGACCGAGGCATCCCGGAGCGCCCGATCCGTCCGTGGAGCGAGCGAGCGCAAGTGATCGAGTGGCGAGACGCCGATCGGCCGTTTGCGTTCGACCCGGCGCGGCCCGATCTGCCGGATGTCCGCCACGCTCGTCTCGGGACTCGCGACGAGGGCCACGACGCGCTGGGCCGCAAGGTCCACATGCGGCTCTTCCTGACCGCGCTCGAAGGCAACCCGCGCGAGGACGGGCGCCAGCGCTGGCCGATCGTCGACTCACTCGGCCGGCCGATGTGCATCCTCGAGCGGCACTCGAACCGCTGGGACGTCCACCACCCCGAGACCAACGAGCTCATCTACAGGGACACCACGCTCGACGAGGAGCAGCTCGAGCTCCAGGGCCAGGCGTGCATGCAGGACGAGGCTCTTGAGCGCACCCACGCGCTGCTGAAGTTCCGCGCCAACGACGACTCGGGGCTGCCCGCGGCTGAGAAGAGCACGATCCCGTTTGCGTTCGCCGGGTTCATCCGGCGGGAGGCCATCCCGGATCGCCGGGGCAAGGGACGCGCCGACATTCAGGAGTACGCCACCGGATGCGGTGGCTCACGCCTCCCTGTGCGGGCCACGGGACCCGTGGGGAGCCCGGACTTCGACTCGAACAAAGAGAAGTTCGTGGGCGGAGACGGCCGCGCGCGAACGCTCGCCACCTACAACGCGAAGCGCCCCTACCTCGGGGCTCGCTACATCATGGTCAACACCACCGGGGTCAGCGGCGGAGGGGTGATCCGCGCGGTGATCCGCGCCGAGGATCTATTCGAGCACCTCGACGAGTTCGGTTACCCCGACCCCAACGTGGCCGCCGGCACGCCGGGCCTCGTCCGGTGGGTGTACGGCCGGATAGCCGGCACGAGGATCTGCGGATGGCTACCCCAGCGTGCCCAGCAGCAGGTGCCCCCTCTTGAGGTCGCGGTATCCGGGTCCCCGGCGCAGGCAACCGAGGTGACCGCATCGCGCCCGCCTGATCCCGAACCGCCGGTCGATGCCTCCGATGCGGAGGCGTCCGCAACGGGCAGCCCTCCTGCGCCGCCATCAATCGAACTTCCTGAGCGCGCGACGAGCGATCAGGTCGAGTCGCCGGTCAGCGCTGTCGTGGCACGCGAGGCTCCAGCCGCGCCCACCCTCGACGAGCGAGTCGCCCGGCTCGATGCCGAGAACGACCAAGTGAACGCCGCCCTCGGCGCACGCCACGCCGCACTCGCGCGTGAGCTCGACCGGGAGCGCACGACGCTCGCCGCGATCGAGCAGGCGCTCGGCGGAGCCCACGATCCGGGACCGTCGCCGGGGTCCGCGCCGTCGCCGGCCTCCGCACCACCGCCGGGCTCGCCATCACCGCCGGGCTCGCCACCACCGCCGGACTTGGCGCCTCAGATAAACGGCCGACAGGAGTTGGTCATCGCGAACCAGCCCCGGACCGAGGGTGGTTCACCACCCGTCACGGCGCCGAGCGGAGACGCCCTGGTCGACGAGCTTCAGCGCCTGGACACCCAGAGCGACGAGCTCCGTCGTGCGGTCGCGCGCCAGGAGGCCGAGCTCGCCGCGCAGCTCGCGGAGGCGCGCGAGCGACGCGCACAGGCGGAGTCCGCGCTGTGGGGGACGCTTTCCGCGGAGGAGATCATCGCGCGCGTGGCGCCGCTCCTCGTCGAACGGAACGCCGTCACCGAGGCACTACGGACTCGCGGGCACCTCGCCGCCGAGGTGCCGGCCGCAACGAACCGAGCCGAGGATGCGCCGCGGCGAGTGCTCACCCCCTCCGAGCCCTACCCCAAGGGTCCGGATGTCGGTGCCCTCCAGGTGGCCATCAACGTCATCCGTAGCGAGCTCGGCCAGGGCCCGGTCGAGCCGGACGGGGAGTACGGGCCGATCACCCACGATGCAGCCATCGAGGCGGCCTGGTATCTCGGAATCGGCGAGCGACGCTCCGGTGGTCCTGCGCTCTCGGTCTACGGACAGACGCTAATTAGGGATCCCGCCCACCGTAATCCGACCCAGCGCGCGCGGGCCGAGACACGACGCAAGGAGCGTTAGCCCGGCCACGGCGTGGTCACGCCCTGAGCGAGGGGGACCCCGGTCCCCCAGAGGCCCGACTCATCGTCGCAGCCCACAAAGCAAGGGAGGAGCCCATGACCAACCCGGTGCAGCGAGCACTGGCTGTGACCACTCCGTTCGCCGGGGGTGAGGACATTCGCGCGCTTCAGAGCGCCATCAATGACCGCCTTGAGGCGCGCGGATCGGACTACCGCGTGGAAGTAGACGTTGAGTTCGGCCCGGACACCATGGACACCGGACAGATCATCGCCTACGTCCTCGGCGTGGGCACGGACAGACAGGACGACGTGCTATCGGAGGAGGAGCAGGAGGTGGTCCGCGACCCAGATAAGCGCAAGGAGACGCGGCTCGAGCGGGCTGCACGGAAGTCGCCGTCTGCGCGCTGTTGGCGTTCCCCTTCCGTGACTTCATGCCCGGCCACGCCACACGCCTACTGCACCGGAGAGTCGGGAGGTGCCACCCCCACGGCGCGCGAGCGCTCGACATCTGACACACCGTCGATGCCGCGCAGTGCCTCGACCTGTGTTGAGCGCACGTGCCCGGTTACCGCACCGACCTCCTCGAGCTTCTCGGCGACCTCCATCCCGGCCTCCTGCAGGCGGGCGATCACCGCGGGCAACGACGCCTGGTGCTCCTCGGCCAGCAACACCTGAACCTCGACTCGCTGGCTTCCCTCCGCCGCCTTGTCGTCCATGTCGACCGCCGTCAGGGGGCCTGCACGAGTCCCGCACCGACATCGGTCGCCGATAAGTGGCTAAGGCGGCGCGTGTGGGAGCTCAGCAGCGAGAGCAGCCCCCCGCCGCCGGCCCGCGGGTTGGCCTCGGCGAACAGCGCGGCGACTCCCGCCACGTGGGGCGTGGCCATGCTTGTCCCGTTCTTGCGTCCGCAGAGCGAGGGGCGCGGCACGCTCGAGAGCACGTCGACCCCCGGGCCGGCGATGTCCACCTGGCCGCCTTGACGTGCGCCCGCGCGGGCGCAAGGGTTAGACCAGCCGGTTCCCGCACGGGAACGAATACGGGGAGAGGAGTGAGGGTGCCGGAGCCGAGCGCAGCCACGGGGCAGGAGGACCACGCCCAGGAGGGCGTCACCCAACACGGAGCCGAGGATCTGCGCGGGCTCGACGCCGTGCCGCGGTCGCCCTCGTTCGAGGGTCGCTTCGGGCGCATGTTCCGCGCATTACCCGCCTCGCGGCCTGAGCGAGCCACCCTGATCGCCCTCGGCCGGGCCATGAGCGAGGCCGCGGGGCGCGAAGACGA
>Ga0136615_10001093_pt1 | contig 12796 bp, 12 predicted proteins | sample AntDrymUQ2882206_2_FD_106647 | JGI IMG/M metagenome (GOLD analysis project Ga0136615, IMG submission 106647) | Polar desert sand microbial communities from Dry Valleys, Antarctica - metaG UQ288 (22.06) | ecosystem: Environmental > Terrestrial > Soil > Desert | place: Antarctica: Dry Valley...
AGAAGGTTGCTCTGGTGGCGTGCATGAGGAAGCTGCTTTCGATCCTCAATGCCCTGATGAGGGATCGTGCTATTTGGAGGTGTCCTCATGTCCTAACCCCTTGACTTCTAAGACGGTTGCTTTAGCCTGGCGGCGAAGTTTTTTTGAAGGCCTCCTGCTCTTGGGTGTGGGCCTTTTTGTGCCGATAGCGCCCGGTTTTGGCCTTCACCTTATTACGGCGCTCGAAGAGCCTGAAGATGGAGCTCTGGTCTTTGTAGTGAACCCCGTGGCGCTCGGCCAGGAACTCCCGAGCCCGCTCATAGGTGTCGATCTCGCCCCGCTGCATGGCCTCTTCGAGTGCCCGCCACGCCTCGCGCGTCACGCGCTCTTGCTGGTTGCCCCGTTTGTGGGTTCGGTCGACCAGGAGCGCGCTCAAGCCCTCTTTGCGGTAGGTGGTGATCCAACGCTGGCACTGGCGCCAGCCGTAGCCGAGCACGTCGGCCGCCTCCTGCTTGATGCTCCCGCAGGTCCCACTCTTTAGCAAGCGCAGCATCCTTACGCGATGGCTCAGATGCGTAGAGCGGTACTTCTTTTCGAGTTCGAGGAGATCTTCTTCGCTTTCCCGGATGAGGTTGCGGTAATTCATGCTCATGTGCTACATCGTGAATCTATGACTCTAAAAAATCAAGTCAGTATGAGGGCAGATCCGTTGGAGGATTACCCCGCGTCTATCGGACGGCGCGTCTACGTATCCGCCGTACCGGACGGAGACGTGGATCAGGCGGTAGAGGAGGAGTTCACCTGGGCCAACGAGAAGGCGTTCACGGCGACGTTCTACTTCAAAGACGTCGGACCAGGGCCGGTGGACCTGAGCTTCGAGGTGGAAGGCGACCGGCCGGTGTTCTTCGAGAGGCTGAGCGCATACTCCGCCACCGGCGCCATGTACCGGGAGTTCGAGAACGGGGCGATCTTCACCAACCCTTCCACGCGCCCGTACACCTTCGACCTGGGAGATCTATTCCCAGACGCTTCGTTCCGCCGGCTCCAAGGGTCGAAGGGCCAGGATCCTCAAACCAACGACGGGCAACCCCTCGGTGAGAAGCTGACTCTGGATCCGAAAGACGGATTGTTCGTGGTAAGGATCGACGAGTAGGAACAGGATGAAGCCGCCGGCGGTCGACGGATCGTGGCTCCAAAGAGACGGGGCCGGCGTGTTAGGAGGGGGGAAATAAAATTGCCGGCCCCGCTGATACGAGGATTGTACCACACGGCACACTTTCCGGAGGCGTTTGGGGCCGGCTTTCCGTGGCCCGTGTAGGCGGAGTCGCCGGGCGAGGGCCGGGGAGGTTCCCGACCCTCGGTGGGCCCTGTTGGCGCGGGGCATCCCGGTACGTTCTAGGCCCGGGTATCCTGGAGCTCGGCCTGGACGACCACGCGTCGTTCGTAGTCGGGGAGCGTGCACGACTGTAGCGTCAGTATGTTCCGGCCCTCCAGCGGCTCCGTCACAAACAGGTCCGTCGGGTCGACCTCGAGGGTCTGGAAGACCTCGTAGGTGTACTCCCTGCCGTTCGCGTCCGTGACGAAGACCTGGTCCCCCTCGACGACGTTGTCGATATCCCAGAAGGCGAGGAAGCTGGCGGTGTTCGGGTACCCGAGGCGGTGCCCGGCGATGTACACGTTCGCCTCGTCCTGCCAAGGGAAGCCCGTCCCCTGGAGGTGGAGGCCGGCGAAGTTCCTGAGCGCTTCCTCGTCGTCGCCGAGCGTGTCGGGAATGGGTGAGTTGCTCAGGCGCTCCATGCTGGGCACCGTGATGTTCAGGGTCGGGTCTTCGGGTGCGTTGGCCTGCTCTTCGGCGCTCTGCTGCTGCGTCTGTTCGGGCGCGTCGGGCGCCACGACGTCGTCGGGGGTCTGCCCCTCCTCAGAGCCGCCACAGGCCGTCAGGACAATCGCCATCGCCAGCGCCGCCGCGATTACCAACAAGAGCTTCCGTATGCGCACGTTCCCACTCTCCCTTGCTCTGTCTAACGGGACCGGCGCTCGCAGAATAGGTGCTCGCCGGCTTTACGGACCCATACTGTATCAAAGTTTGGCCGTGTTTCGTCAACCGAAAGTAGGATTCTCACAGCCCTAAAGTAGGATTCTCACAGCCCTATAGTCTTACGTTATGGTTCAGGATCTCGCGGCGATTCGTCCCCGCCAGGGAGGCGGAGAGGCACGACCGCCCCGATCCCGCCCGCGCCCTCAGGCCTCTCCTCACCCGGGACGCAGGGGATTACCCCGACGACTCGCGCAGCGTGCGCACGAAGTCCTCGACGGGGTAGAGGTGCTCGGTCGAGCCCGGGTCCGGTTGCGGGTTGACGGAGACGAGGTCGAAGTTTTGCAGCACCTTTATCAGCTCCTCGGTCCCCGGCCGCACCGTGCCCCAACCTTCCCCGGGGATCCTGGCCCGCCAGTGCATGTAGAACTGCTCGGCCTCTATCGTGCTCTCGAAGACGCAGACCACCTCGCCCTCTTCGGCGCTGTAGGAGAGGTAGCCGGGGACGTTGCCCTCCACGCGCCCCAACAGCACGTACCCTTCACGCTCCTCCCACGGGTGATCTAACACGTGATATCCCTCCATCGCGGTATCCATCGCGTTCCGGGCACAGCATACACGCAAAGCCAACGGGCGCGTGCGCCGTCAGCGCGAAGGGCTCCTAGAAAGGACCCCTGGCAGAAAGTCCCCGAAGCCAGGAGGGCTCCTCGGCGAGGAGCTGGCGGACGACCTCCGCCGCGCCGCGGGGCACGAGGTGTTCCCAGGGGAGGCCGACGCTAATAAGACGGCGTACCTCGGTCCCGGAGACCTTCTTTTCTTCTCCGGGATCCAGGACCTCGACGGGGAAGCCCTCGTCGCGCAGGCGGCGGACCTTCTCCTCCTCCCAGTGCGAGTAGACCCGGACGAAGTGCGTGGTCCCCTCGGGCACGTAGTGGCCGATGAGGTCGGGATCTTGGATGGGGAACGGCACGATCGCGAAGTCGCGTGGGCTCAGGCCCTCGGCGAGCAGGGTGTCCTGGATCATCTGCAGGCGCTCGAAGTACGTGAACGGGTTGGAGGCCGGCTCGTGCCGGTGCGGGCTCCTATCCTCCTTCCGAACCGCGGTGGAGTCGGCGGCGGTGATCCCTATGATCAGCCGCTCGCACCGCTGCCAGGCGCGGAGCACGTACTCTAGGTGCCCAGCGTGGAACGGCTGGAAGCGCCCGTGGACGCATCCCCAGGAAGGCGTTTCCCCGTGGACATCGGACCCGTTCAAGGCCCGGGCCAGGCCTCGCCGCTCTGCGGGATGCCCAAGACTTCGTCGGGTGTCGGCCGTGCTCCCTTGAAGTGAGCCCGGTCCGCCTGGCACAACAGGTACGGGAGCACGTCGCCGGCCCTGATCTGGCCGAGACTGCCTCGGGTGGCCGAACGCTCGTCGAAGAGAGCCACCCCATCCACCCTAACGTAAGGTCCCCTGATCAGCAGCGGCACGGAATCTCCCCAGTGAACCGTCCGCCCGCCCACCGGCGTGCAGTGGTCGGAGGTCACGCACAGGACGAACCGGTCCGGTGGGAGCTCGCGGAGCGCCGCCACCTCCCGGTCGAGCCCTTCTATGACCTCCACCTTATGTGCCGGATCTCCGGAGTGCGCCGCCTCGTCCGCGACCTTTGTATGCACGTGTACGAACCCCACCTCTCCCACCTCCAGCACACCGAGCGCGCGATCCAACTTCCCGGAGAGGTCGCCGTCCGGCTCGTGGAAGAACTCGAGCCCGATGAGCTGGGCGAAACCACGGAACAAGCTACTCGAGGTGACGCTCGCGCCCGCCGTGCCGGCCAACACCGCAAACGGCGGGAGGGGCGCGAACGTGCCCGTCCATTTACTCACAAGTAGGGTTTCGGAGCCCGTCTTCGAAGGTCCGCCGTCGAACGTGCCAGCCGCTTCCAGCAAGAACCTGTTCAGCGCGTCGGCGGTACGTGCCGCCGTCTCGGGTCGGCCGGCAGAGGCAAGCGGCCGGGGCCTGAGCACCGGCAGGTCGGTGAAGAAGAACGGGTCCGAGTCGGTCACCTCGCCGCTGGGAGGTTTGGGAGCGTCTCCCTGCCGGATGCGGAGGATCGCCTCGCCGCCGTCGAGGGGGAACACCTCGAAGCAGTAGCCCGACGTCTCGTCCGTCCAACCATCCAGGGCGGAGTAGACGGCTGGGGCGCGTTCGGGTCTCTCGTCGTAGCCTCCCACGACGTAGAAGGCGCCGTCGGGGCCGCGCTCGACCCGGCGCGAGGCGAGGACGCTAAAGGCGTCGCCCGCGGCGCAGGGAACCCCATGGCCGAGGGCTTCGAGGCACGCCCGCCCGGGGAACGGGTAGTCTCCGTAGCCAAAGATGCGGAAGTGTGCGAGCTCCGTGCTCGGTATTCGTCCCGGTCCCAAAGGGTAGTAGAAGCCCGACTGCCCGTCCTGGGCCAGAGAATCCATCGTCGGGGTGCGGGCCGCCTCCAGGGGTGTGCGTCCGTTAAGAGAGCGGTAGGGGCGGTCGGGCATCCCGTCCAGCACGACGAGGAGGATCGGTAAGGGGCCTCGTCCCGGTTCAGCCACTTTCGGGTCCTCGATCTCGGTGCCTACCCTTAGCCCTTGAGGAGGCCGAGGGAGCGGGCAACCTCGCGGCGCTGTATCTCGGCCGTGCCGCCCGGTATCCGGAGGTTGCGCGCCACCCGGAAGATGTGCTCGAAGCCCGTGGATTTCAGGAGTCCCAGGCCCCCGAAGACCTGTATCGTCACGTCCGAGGCCTCTAGCAAGCACTCCTCGGCCATGAGCTTGATCGCCGCGAAGTTCGCCCGGGTGGCGGCATCGGGGCTCTCATAGGGGTCGGAGGCGTCGAGTTCTTCAAGGAGGCGGTCGCACGCCGCCCGCGTCGCCCACGTCTTCCGGTGGGCCTCGCTTATCTGCAAGGCCACCTGCTCGAAGGAGCCTATCGGCCTGCCGAAGGCCTCGCGCTCTTGGGCGTGCTCCAGCGCGCGGTCCAGGCAGTAGCGCGAGAGACCTACGCACATGCCGGCCCGGCGGGCTTTGGTCCAGTTGATCCAACGCATCGGCACCGTGAAGTCCTTCCGCAGCTCCCCGAGCACCATGTCTTGGGGGATGCGGCATTCCTCGAAGGTGAGCGAGCCGGTCTGCCCGTCGTCCAGTATGGTCTGCTGGATCGGGCCGCGGGAGAAGCCGGGCGTGTCTTCCGGGACGAGGAAGACGCCGAAGCGGCCGTCTTCGGTGCGCGCGACGACCTGCACGACCTCGGCGAAGGGAGCGTTCGTTATCAGGTGCTTGTGTCCCGTTATGACCCAGTCGCCGTCTGCGCGCCGGGCCGTCGTTTGCATGCTCGTGGCGTCCGAGCCCGCCTCCGGCTCGGTTTGGGCGAAGGCGGTCGTTATTTCGGCGCTCATGAGCGGCTCGGCGAACTCCTCTACCGCGCGGTCGGTCGCTTCCTCGATCATAGGGTTCGGGCCGTCGGTCCAGGCGAGGAGCCACTGCTGCCCCCGGAAGCCGCGCAGGAAGACCTCCTCTTGCAGGTACATCGAAGCACGCAAGGAGGTACCCCGTCCGCCGAGGCGTTTGGAGATGTTCGGAGCGTAGAGCCCGGCATCGGCACCCAGACGGTGCATGGAGTGCTTGAACTGGCAGACGTACTCGGCGAGGCTTCCGTCTGGGTCCTGGTTTGGCTCGTGCCCGTGGTCCCGCCCGTGTTCGGAGATCAGGTCCTCGGCTGGGCCATCGAGCAACGCGCGCGCCTCCTCGATTAGCGGCGTGGCCTCCGCCACCGGAACGTCGAATCTCATCGGCCCCCTTTCTCTTGTCGGTCGCGCAGGCGAAGTCTAGGCTCTCCGAAGCGCCTGCAAGTGGTTCTTGTAGTCCTCCGAGCATCCGTCTTCAGCGACGAGGGACCTCCTAGCCGCCGAGGAGCTTCTCGGCGGGTTCGCAGGGCAGGCCGTGGGCCTCGGCTACCGGCTCGGAGACGAGGTGGCCGTGCAAGGTCGAGAGGCCTTTGGCGAGCACCGGGTCCCTCTGTGCCGCTCCCTCCACGCCGTTGTCAGCGATCTCGGCGAGGTACGGGAGCGTCACGCTGGTCAAGGCGAGCGTCGAGGTGCGGGCGACCGCGCCGGGGATGTTGGCGACGCAGTAGTGGACCACGCCCTCCTCGACGTAGGTCGGGTCCGAGTGGGTCGTCGGGCGGCTCGTCTCGATGCATCCGCCCTGGTCCACGGCGACGTCCACTATAACGCTACCGTCCCTCATGCTCGCGACCATGTCGCGGGTTACTATCTTCGGCGCCTTCGCCCCGGCCACGAGGACTGCGCCGATGACCACGTCCGCCCCCCTCACGTAGGAAGCCGTACGAGCCTTGTTGGGTATCACGAGATCCGCCCTGCCCTCGAAGATGTCGGAGAGGTACGCGAGGCGTTTGGGGTTTGTGTCCAGGACGCTCACGATGGCCCGCATACCCAAAGCTATCTTGGCGGCCTCCGTACCCACCACGCCGCCGCCGACGATGGTGACCCTCGCGGCTGGCGTCCCCGGCACGCCGCCGAGGAGCAAGCCCGCGCCCCCCTGCGTGCTCTCCAGGTGGTGCGCCGCTGCCTGCACTGCCATCCTCCCCGCGACCTCGCTCATCGGGGTGAGCAAGGGCAGGCTGCCGTCGGGCAGCTCGACCGTCTCGTAGGCGATGGAGTTCATCTTCCGCTCTATGAGGAACTCCGTGAGGTCCTTGTCCGCGGCGAGGTGCAGGTACGTGAAGAGCTCCTGCCCCTCCCGGAAGCGGTCGTGCTCCTCCGGCACCGGCTCCTTGACCTTCACGATCAGGCCCGCCGCCTCGAAGACCTCGTCGGCACTCCCGACGAGGCGCGCCCCGTACGATTCGTACTCCTCGTCCTCGAAACCGGCCCCGACACCGGCCCCCGCCTCGACGACCACCTCGTGACCGTGATGCACCAGCTCCGTGACCCCTTCCGGCTGCATCGAGACCCGCTGCTCGTTGTCCTTGACCTCTTTCGGAACCCCGATCACCACAGCCATGAAAACCCCTTTCCCGATAAGTTCGATCGTCGCCCCATACCTTACACCGGCCTGCGGCAAACGCGCAAAGCCGTATCGGGACGCGCTCGTACCGAAGGCTGGAGGCCGATCGTCCAGCTTTCGGCCCGGGTGTGATAGACCGGAGCAAGCAAATACTGAAGAAAGGTCGTCTGGCAGGTGACCGTGCGCGGAATCGAAGGCCAAGAGCGAGGACCGGTGGTACCCTCTTTGCGTGTTACGGTCGCGATGCCGGATCTCGGCAAGGAGGGCTCTGTTAAATATGACCGCGCCGGAACGTGTAGCATCGGGAGTGTACAGAGTAGACGCGATCGGGATGGCCAACGCGATCTCGGTCTTGCTCCTCGAAGATCGCGACAGCTTTGCGCTGGTGGACACCGGCCTGGGGAGCAGCGTGGGCCGCATCCGGGAAGCCCTGGCCGGACTCGGGGGTAGGCCGGAGGACCTGAAGCGCATCTACATCACGCACCACCACGGGGACCACATCGGCGGCCTGCCGGGCGTGCTGGAGTGGGCGCCGGACGCTGAAGTCGTGACGTCGGGACACGAAGCGGAGATCATCTCCGGTAGGCGCGAGCCCGACCCGGCGAGCAGTCCCATCTTCCGGTTCTTCAGCCGCTACCAGAAGCTCCCGACGGTCCCGGTGGATCGCATGGCGCGCGAAGGAGACGTGGTAGCGGGCTTCCGCGTGATCCCCACACCGGGCCACACCCTCGGACACACCTCGCTCCTGCGCGACGAGGACGGCCTCCTGCTCACCGGCGACGCGTTCGGAACCCTGCTGCGCAAGGTCCGGGTCGGGGGCGCGAAGGCCTTGTGCACGAATCCTCCACAGGCGAAGCGCTCGGCCGAGAGGCTGCTCGCGGAAGAGTTCGATACCGTGGTCATGACCCACGGCAAGCCGCTCTACGCCGGCGCTCGCAGGCAGCTCAAAGAGGCGGTTGCTCGCTGCAACTACGCATGAAGGCGGCAGACTGCAACCCGACTCGGAGTTCTAGGGCCCTCTTATTTTTCGTGACATTTACCCGTACCGCAAAGGCTTCGTAAGCCCGTGACGAACCCGTTCTTCAACGATCAAGAGGGACGACTGCGAGCATTCTGGCGGCTGCTGCTCCAGTTCACGATCTCCCTTATCAGCGCGGCGGTCTTGACGAGCACAGCGTACGTGGCGTTCTTCCTTTTCGGTGGAGAGGGGCTCGGGAGAGGGGTCATCGAGAACCTCCCCTCGTCGCCGTCTTTCCTGCCGGTTACCGGGGTAATGTCGTTGGCGGCAGCGCTTTTTAGCGTGTGGCTCGCGGGCCGTCTCTTCGACCGCCGGCCGTTCTCGGAGTTTGGGTTGCGTATCGACGGGGGGTGGTGGTTGGACTTCGGTTTCGGGCTCTCTTTGGGCGCACTGCTGATGATGGGAATCTTCTTCGTCGAGCTGTCCGCCGGCTGGATCACGGTGACCGGAACTTTCGAGGCTACGAACAGAAGCGACCCCTTCTTTCCGGCCATCCTAGCTCCCCTGGTGCTGTTCGTCTGCGTAGGCATCTACGAGGAGTTAGTCTACCGAGGCTATCAGCTAAGGAACATGGCCGAGGGACTGAACTTTCCGGGGATAGGCCCCAAAGGCGCGGTCGTCCTGGCGTGGGTGCTCTCCTCATTCCTCTTTGGTTTGCTGCACCTGCAAAACCCGAACGCCTCGACCATCAGCACTATCAACATAACCTTCGCCGGACTCCTCTTGGGGGTCGGCTACGTCCTGACCGGCCGTCTCGCCATCCCCATCGGCCTGCATATCACCTGGAACTTCTTCCAGGGCAACGTCTTCGGCTTCCCGGTCAGCGGCCTGGAGCCCCTAAGCGCGACATTCGTCTCCATCGAGCAGGGCGGCCCCTCTCTCTTCACGGGCGGCGCCTTCGGCCCCGAGGCCGGCCTGCTCGACCCCGCCGCGACCATCGTCGGCAGCCTCCTCATCTGGCTCTGGGTCCGCGCCCGCTCCGGAGACGGGAGCCTGGAGCTTTCCATCGCCGAACCACCGCGCGGTAGAGCGGAGGAGGCAAAGACCTCCAGCGAAGCCTAGACTAGCACTACGCGATCGCCGCGCCCGACACGGCCGCCCTCGAGCACGCGAGCGTAGACGCCGACGTTGTTCCCGTTGTGACGGTATGCGGTGTCCATTATCCTCGGGTCCTTCGCCAGCCCCGCCTGAGGCAGGGTCGTCATCACGCACCGGGCCACGGGTTCCGTCACCTCCAAGACAACCTCTTCCCCGAGGCGCAGGGTACGTCCAAGCCAGCCGTCCTCGACGAACCCGACCTCGCCCGAGCCGAGCTTCAGCACGACGTTCGGGCGAAAGCGGCGGGGGTCAAAGCTACCTTCGGGGTAGAGCTCGCCGAGCTTCTCCAACGAGGCGGTCGTTAGCAAGTGTACGGCGCCGAGATCGAAAAAGGCGCCGCCGGAGACGAGCGTCGCTCCTCTTCCGAAGGCGCCGGAGAGCTTTTCGTCGCGGTTCCCCGCTTCGCCGGTGACGACCTCGCCGTCCGGCAAGGTGATCCGGAGACGCGAGGGGTCGCCGTACGGTTCGCCGGTCAGGTTGGCCCGGAAACCGAAGAGGCCCTCCCAACCGGCCCTCTTGGCGTTCCGGATCCGGCCGCTCTCCACGTCCGCCACGGCGTGAGCCCGGTCCCCGGCCAACCCCCGCTCCGCGAAGACGGCCTCCTCTAGCTCCTCTCCGAGCATGGACTTTACCGGATAACGCCAGAGCGCCGCGACCCGACCGATCTCCATCCTCACGCCCCCGCTTCCCGCGCCATAGACCTCTCCCGAACCGCCCAGACCCCCGCGTCGAGCCCGACCCGCTGCATATTATGGCCCTTTTTTCGCCACACACGTTATACGCTGGCCCATACGGGCATTTAATCTACCGTGAGAGAAAACACGGCGAAAACTTCGTCCGCTGGCTGCGACCACGCGCCGACGACGGTCTCCATGATCCCGACGAAGCACGGTTACCGGGTGCGCTGTCTGAGGTGCGGGGCCATCGGCCCCGAACGGGAAGACCCCACGAAGGCGTGGGCAGCTCTGAGGGGTTGGGCGGAGCAGCAAGAGCATGACGACGCGAGAAGGGGACGACCGGCATGAGGAGGATAGACGACCCTAATCTCCGCACCGGTCCTCCCGAAGAGATCACCTCTTCGGAGGCGTGACTGTAGCGCGAGAGGGTCGCCTCGTCGAACGATCGGCCGACGAGCCACACCCCGACGGGCAGACCCGAAGCGGTCGGGCCGCACGGGATCTAGAGTATCGGGAGGCTGTTGGGGCTGGCCGGTCCCGTAAACCGGGTCGAGAACGAGCGCACCGGCTTTTCGCGGTCCCAGGTGAGCGTGTACTTCTGCTCGGCCCCGGTCGCCGTGAGTAGCGCTGCCGCGGTCAGCAAAACGACATTGCGCTATCTTGCGGGATGTTCCCGGGTATCATTGTCGGGTGCTAAAGAAGGCGGGCGCGGTGTTGGGTAAGTTTGACCGGCGGGTCTGGCTCTTGCTGGTGGCGATGCTGGTCTTCAGGTTCGGGCAGGGGCTCTACTACCCGTTCTCCACGATCTACTTCCACAACTTCGTCGGCATCCCACTCTCCCTCGTGGGCGTTGGCCTGGCCGCTCTGGCCGCCTCGAGCGTGGCCTCCGGTCTGATCTCCGGCCCCCTCACCGATCGTTACGGCCGCAAGCCCATTATGCTCGCGACACTCTTGGGGAGCGCTGTCGTCTTCCTCGGCTTCTCTTTCGTCGGGGATTTCTGGGGATACCTGGCGGTCTCGATACTAGCGGGACTCGTCGGTTCGTCCTCCTTCGACGCCGCCCGCAACGCCATGGTCGCCGACGTCGCGCCCGCGCACATCAGGGCCCGAGCCTACGGCCTGGTGAGGGTCGGTGGAAACGTCGGCTGGGCCTCGGGGCCCGTGGCAGCGGGTCTCATCGCGGCCTCGGCGGGAGACTCCGGGACCACCTACCAAATCATGTTCGCCGGTACCGCCGCGCTCATGCTCGCCGTCCTCGTGTTCCTGGCCCTGCTCGTCCGCGAGTCGCTACCCAGGATGGAGGAGAGTTCCTCCTCGGCGGTCCCCCTCTCGAAGCTCCGTGCCACGCTCTCGGACGCGCCGTTCGTGGTCCTGCTCGCGGTCGGGTTCCTCCTATACTACATCTTTACTCAGGATTGGCAGGCCCTACCCGTCTACGCCAGGAACTTCCTCGACGTGCCGGAGGCCAGGGTCGGACTCTTCCTCGCCGGCAACGGCCTCATGGTGATGCTGCTCCAGCTACCCGTCGCCTACCTCCTGGACGGGCGCTCCAAGGTCGCGGCGCTCGCCGTCGCGGCGATGCTCTTCGCGGCCTCATCCGCCACGCTGCTCCTCACGGAATCTTTCTTGGGCATCGTCATCGCGTTCGCCGGCTTCTTCACGCTGGCCGAGATGATCCTGGAGGTAGCCGGCGCGGCCCTGGCCGCCGAGCTCGCCCCGGTCGAGCGGCGCGGCACCTACCTCGCCCTCTTCGGCTGCTGCTTCGGCGCGGGCTACGGCCTGAGCCCGATAGTAGCCGGCCTCCTCCTAGACGCCCGCCTCCCGGAGATCATCTGGATGATACAACTCATCGCAGCAGCGCTGGCAGTCACCGGCCTTCTCGCGCTCACGAAGTTATTAGTTTTCAGTAAATAGTTTTCAGTAAAAACCGGGAGAGAAGACCGGTAGCGTAAGAGAACGCCTGTTAGAACCCTATCGCCTTGTGCTCCCATCGTAGTTGAGACTTGGGCTATCGCCAGAGCAAAAACTGACAACTGACGACTAATAACTGATAACTATTAACTGATAACTACCCAGGTACTCTAAGTACCAGGACAGCCAAGTCGTCGCGAGAGACGTTCTCCTGGAAGTCCAGAACGGCGCTCTCTACGCGAGCGGCCAGGGTCGAAGCATCGAGACCGGCGCAGGCGCGCAAGAGGGACAAGAGGCGCTCTTCGCCGAAGAAGGCGCCGTCGGGGGAGCGGGCCTCGGTCACGCCGTCGGTGTAGAACACGAGGGCGTCGCCGGGGGCGAGGCGGGCCTCTTGGGGCGTAAGCCCGGGGTCATCGAAGACCCCGAGGGCGCGGCCGGGTTTCCCGACCCTGCGGGTGCTCCCGCCGGCCTCGAGCAAGACGGGCGCCGGGTGTCCCCCGAGGGAGAGGGAGACCTTTGCGCCACGCTCCGCGTCGTCCGCTTCCAGCCTCGCGTAGGCGACGGTGCAGAACTTGTGGTCGTCGTGCTCGCGCCTCTGGCGCAGCATGGCCTCGTTTAGGCCGGCGAGGATGGCCGTGGGACACTCCTCGTGCATGGCGACCGCGCGGACGGTGTAGCGGGCGAGCGCCAGGACCGCCGCGGCCTCGGCGCCCTTGCCGCACACGTCCCCGATCACGACCCCCCAGGAGGATGAGGAGGAGAGCTCGGGGGAGCCTTCGCGGCACCTCACCGTCGTGTCGAAGACGTCGTAGAAGTCGCCGCCGACGTCCGCCTCGCCCGCCGGCAGGTAGCGCAGGCCCACCTCGACGCCGGGCACGTCGGGAAGGCCGGAGGGCAGGAGGCTGCCCTGGAGGGCGCGGGCGGTCTCGCTGCGCTCCCGGTAGAGCCGCGCGTTGTCCACGGCGAGGGCCGCGCGGCGGGCGAGTTCCTCGGCGAGCTCCAGGTCGTCTGGCCCGTAGCGCCGCCCCGACTCGGCCG
>Ga0136615_10001096_pt1 | contig 12781 bp, 11 predicted proteins | sample AntDrymUQ2882206_2_FD_106647 | JGI IMG/M metagenome (GOLD analysis project Ga0136615, IMG submission 106647) | Polar desert sand microbial communities from Dry Valleys, Antarctica - metaG UQ288 (22.06) | ecosystem: Environmental > Terrestrial > Soil > Desert | place: Antarctica: Dry Valley...
AAGCAGGCCCTCGCCGAGGACCGGCCCCTGCGGGAGGTGGTCAAAGCCGCGGGCGTCCTGCCCGACGACGAGGTCGACCGCATCCTCGACAACCGCAAGATGACCGAGGGCGGCGTCCTCTGACCCGGCCGCCGGGCCACGGCCGCACCGTTGGCTCCAACATGTTGAGCCAACGGTGCAATCACGCGCCGCCGCTGGCGGCGGTGCGCAGGGCGGCGGTGAGCGTGGTGATGGTGGCGGGCTCGAGGTCGGCGTGCAGGAAGAACACGTCGCGGACCTCTGGGCCGAAGGTGGCGACGCGGGCGCCGAGGACGTCGATGCCGGCGTCGGCCAGGACGCGGGCCAGGCGGTAGAGCAGGCCGGGCGCGTCCGGCCCGCGGACCTCCAGGCGGGACAGGTCATCGCGCACATCGAAGGCGACGTCGACGGCGATCGGCGCGGCCAGCGCGCGCGGGCGGGCGTCGCGGCGGCGCTCGCGGTCCGCGACCGCGCGGGCCACGTCGAGGGTGCCCGCCGCCGCGGCGGCCAGGTCGGCGGTCACGCGCGGCCAGTCCGGCGGCTCGCCGCTGCCTCGCCGGCGGACCACGAACCAGTCCAGCGCCGTGGCGCGCACGGTGAAGGCGCGCGCATCGAGCACCTCCAGACCGTGCGCGGCCAGGATGCCCGCGCAATCCGCCATGAGCCCGCGACGGTCGCCGGCCGCCAGGCTCAGCGTCCACGTACCCTGCGCCGGGCCGGGGCGGACCCCGGCGCGCAGTTCGCCGGGGGCCGGGCGCGGCGTGGCGAGCCGGGCGTGGACCAGCGCCTCCTCGGCGCCGGCGACGGTGAGGTAGCGGGGCCCGGCGCCGTCGAGGAACTCCCCGACCTCCTCGGCGCCGGCGGCGCCGCGGAGGGCCGCGGCGACGGTCGCGGCGTCGGGCACCACCGGCCCGCGCCCGCCGTCCAGGATGCGCCGCACGCGGGTGTGCAGCTCGCCGAGCAGGGCGTCGCGCCAGGGCGACGACGCGGTCGGGCCGGTGGCGCGCGCGTCGGCGAGGGACAGCAGGTACAGCGCGTCGAGGACCTGGGCGCTGCCCACGGCGTCCACGACCGCGGTCAGCTCGTCGGGGTCGTCGAGGTCGCGGCGGGTGGCGACGTCGAACAGCAGCAGGTGGTGGCGCACGAGCAGCGCGACGGCAGCGGCGCGCTGCTCGCCGAAGCCCATGCGCCGCAGCCAGTCCGCGACCAGCTCGGCGCCCACGGTGCTGTGATCTCCCGGCCAGGCCTTGCCAGCGTCGTGCAGCCAGGCCGCCAGCCACAGCACGGCAGGATCGGCGAGGCCCTCGGCGAGGACCACCTCCCGCTCGCCCATGGCACCGCGCGTGAGGTCCACCAGCTCGGCCACCGTGGCGAACAGGTGCGTGTCGAGGTCGTAGCGGTGGAACGGGTTGCGCTGCGGGTGCCCCCGCACGCGCGACCACTCGGGCAGGTGGGCCACGAACAGGCCGATGGCGTCGGCGTCGGCGACCGCCGGCGAGGCCCGGGCACCCGCACGCAGCAGGTCAAGCAGCGCGGCGCGCGCGGTGTCGTCCCAGGGCAGGGTCAGTCCCTCGGCGAGCTCTGCGCGCAGCCGCTCCGCGCTCGACCGTGCGAGCCACAGGCCCAGCCGCCCGGCCGCGGCGACCGCGCGCAGGCCGAGGGCCGACTCGCCCGCCAGGGTCCGTTCCGGGTCGATGGCCACGGTCCCCCCCTGCAGGGACAACCCGTCGCCCAGCGGCTCAGCGGCGACGGCCACCGGGGGGCCGGGCGGCGCCGCGCGGCGCCGGGGGCCGCCGGCGTCCACGGCGGCAGCAGCGCTGGCGGGACCGCGGGCACGCAGGGCGGCCAGGCGGCGCAGCGGGAACCGGGCGCGGCGACCGCCCTGCGTGTCGGCGAGCAGCTGGGGCCAGGTCCGCGCGTGGTGGTAAGCGACGGTGCGAGTGGCCAGGCCCACCCCGCGCAGCAGCGCCGCACCGCCGTCCATGCCGAGCCGTGCGGCGACCTCCTCCTGCAGGTCCAGCCGGAGGCGGTCCAGCTCGGCGCCCGCGGGCCGTCCCGCCGCGCCCCGCACAAGGTGCAGCGCGCAGCGGGCGCGCAGCAGCACGTCGCCCGCTGTGGCCAGCTCGCGGCGGGCGCCCAAGCCGAGATAGTGAGCGTTGACCAGCGGGTCCAAGCCCACCTCCCCGAGCACGCAGGCGGCGGCCCAGCGCAGGCCCGCAAGGTCGCGCAGACCGCCGGCGCCGTCCTTCAGGTGGGGCTCGAGGGCGCCGGGGCGACGCCCCGCGCGGGCGTGCCGCTGCTCGTCGGTCACGGCAAGCTCGGTCAGCAGGCGCTCGGCGTTGCGCCGCAGCCAGCGGGTGGCGCGCACGGCAAGGTCGTCGAACAGTCCGTGGTCGCCCGCCACCAGCCGGCGGTCGCTGAGGGCGGTCGCGGTGTCCACCCGGTCCTCGGCCGCGCGGACGGCGTCGGCGGGCGTCCGCACCGCGTGACCGACCTGCAGCCCGGCGTCCCACAGCGGGTAGCACAGGCGCTGGACGAGCCCGGCGAGCTCGTCGCGCGGCCATCCAGTATTCAACAGCAGCAGGTCTATATCAGATCCAGGGCACAGCTGGCGCCGGGCGTAGCTGCCCAGCGCCACGACCGCGAAGCCGCCGCGTCCCGGCGTCCAGGAGCGCAACGCTGCGTCGACCCGGTCGGTCCAGGCCCGGCACCAATCCGGACCGGGGACGGCGTCGACGGACAGCGGATCCAGCATGGATGCCATGCCGCCCAGGGTAGGGTCGAGCGCTGCGCGCTCCCGCCAGGCCACCGGTCAAGACTCGACCGGCGGCCTGGCGGGCGTGACATGCAGGTGGCCCGCGAGCACATCAGCGAGGCGTACCAATCACTCCTGCAGAACACGGAGCGCATCGACGCCTACGGGAAGCCCAGCGACGCCGTCTGGGAGATGATCCGACAGTTCGCGGGGTCGGGGGTCCCGCTGAGCGTCAAGGCCCGCCACCTCGGCGGGTTCACCCGCTCCACTGCCCAGCTGACGAGGCAGATCGGCTGGCCAGGGAGCTGGCGACCACGACGGGAGCGACCATCTACAGCGCGGTGCGGCCGGACTCGCCCGTGCGGATGCGGACCACGTCGTCGAGCGGGAGCACGGCGACCTTGCCGTCGCCGATCTTGCCGGTGCGCGCGGCCTTCACGATCGCGTCGATCACACCGTCGACCTGGTCGTCCTCGACCATGACCTCGATCCGGCTCTTGGGCACGAAGTCCACCTGGTACTCGGCACCCCGGTAGACCTCGGTGTGCCCACGCTGGCGGCCGAAGCCGCGGGCCTCGGTCACGGTGAGCCCCGCGACCCCGACCTCCTGGAGCGAGACCTTCACGTCCTCGACCTTGAACGGCTTGACGATGGCGATGACAAGTTTCATGGCTCCCCCACGGTCCCGCGGTTGCGAATGCCCGCCGACAGGATGACGGTGGCGTGTTTCCACCGGTACCCCCGCGGCGTTACCGCAACGTTACGGCTGCGACCGGCGCGTCGGCGACCCGCAACACGTAGTCGTCGGCCTCGTCGTCCCAGGCCATCTCCACGATCCCGCGGGTCTGCGCTGCCTTGCAGAACTGCAGGAACCCGCCGTAGCCGAACTCCTTCTCGCTGAAGTCCGGGCGCCGCTTGCGCATCTGGTTCTTCAGCCCCGACAGCGGCGGCGGCCCGCTGTTGGCCTGGAGCTGGGTCACCGTGTCGCGCAGGAGCGCGAAGGCCTCACTCTCGTCGATGCTCGTGCGCTCCGGGAACGCGACCTCGGGGTCGCCCTTCGCCGCGCCGGCCGCGAGCTCGACGATGTGGCGGTCGGCGAGGTGGCGCAGGAGCTCCCCGAACGCGCGGAAGCCGTAGTCGGCCTCGTTGAACGTGGGGTCCTTGCGCAGAATCGCGCGCTTGAGGGACGACGCGAGCACCGCACCGCCCGTGGTGCGCTGCAGGCCGGACAGGGTCTGGGCGACGAGCCGCCCCAGCGCCGCGATGTCCCCGGGCGTACCGGTGGTCTCGGGCTCGGTGGTGACCTCGGCCTCGGCGTCCAGCTCCGCTTCGGGCCCGGGGTCGGCTTCGTTCTGGACGTTCTGGGCGTTCTGGGCCGGCACCGGCAGCTCCTGGGGCGCCGGCAGCGCGCTGACGGGCGCGTGGGCGGCCGGGCGGGCGCCGCGACGCCCTCCGCGCCCCCCGCGGGCCTTGCGCTCCGGCACCTCGACACCCTCGAGGCGCTCGTAGAACAGGAACTCGTCGCAGGCTGGTGGCAACAGCTTGGACGTGGAGGCCTGCAGCCCCACGCCGATGACGCGGCGGTTCAGCTCCCGCAGCTTGCCGACCAGCGGGGTGAAGTCGCTGTCACCGGTGCAGATGACATAGGTGGTGATGTAGTCGCGCTCGAAGCACAGCTCGATCGCGTCGACGGCGAGCTTGATGTCCGCGGCGTTCTTGCGCACGGCCCCCATGCGCTGGGGGATCTCGATGAGCTCGACGTGCTGCATGGTCAGCATGCGGCGGTCCTCGTCGAAGTAGGACCAGTCCGCGTAGGCGCGGCGGACGACGACGCGTCCGCGCTCGGCTAGGGCGTCGGCGATTGGCTTCAGGTCGAACGACATGCCCCCCAGGTCCTCGCGCGCGCCGATGGCGAGGTTCTCGTAGTCGAGGAACAGGGCGATGCGTTCTTCTTCGGTAGTCATACCGCAGCGTACGCCGTCTGGACTGATTCCCCCCGCCGGGGGGCACCGTGCGGTCATGGTGAGATTCCGCAGGTCGGCGGGCCACAGCTCGCAGGTCCAGGACCGCCGCGGCCAGGGCGGGGTCCGGGGCGGAGGCCTCGGCGGCGGCCGGGGCGGCGGGCGTGGGATGGGCATCCCCGTCGGCGGGGGCATCGGCGGGGTCGTGCTCACCCTGATCCTGGCGGTGGTGTTCGGCCCCCAGATCCTCGGTGGGGGCGGCAGCGGGATCGACGTGGGCGGCGGGACGGACGTGAACTTCCCCGGCATGGCGCCGGCCGCGCCCGGGCAGGCCCCGCTGGAAGGCGCCCCGGACCCCGAGGCGGAGCTCGTCGACTTCGTCGAGTTCGTGGTCGAGGACGTGCAGGCGTCCTGGGAGGACCAGTTCGCCCGCGCGAACCAGCGCTACGACGTGACCCAGCTCGTGCTGTTCAGAGACGGGGTGCAGTCCGGTTGCGGGCCCGCGTCCTCCTCGACCGGCCCGTTCTACTGCCCGGCCGACAGCCTGGTGTATCTGGACCTCGGGTTCTTCGACGACCTCGCGCGCCGCTTCGACGCCCCGGGCGACTTCGCGCAGGCCTATGTGGTCGCCCACGAGTTCGGCCACCACGTGCAGAACGTGCTCGGCACGTCGAGCCAGGTCCGCAACGCCCAGCAGTCGTCCCCGGACCGGGCCAACGAGTTGTCCATCCGCCTGGAGCTGCAGGCGGACTGCTACGCCGGGGTGTGGGCCTTCTCCGCCTTCGAGGAGGGACTGCTGGAGCCCGGGGACCTCGACGAGGGCCTGGCCGCCGCGGCGGCGGTGGGCGACGACCGGATCCAGTCCCAGGCCGGTGGCGGGGTGAACCCGGAGACCTGGACCCACGGCTCCTCCGAGCAGCGCCAGGCCTGGTTCACCCGCGGCTTCGACTCCGGCGACCCGAATACCTGCGACACCTTCAGCGGCGACTTCTAGCCCCTACCGGCGTACGGTCGTCTCTGCTGGCTGGTGCTGGAGTCGAGGAGACGACGTGGAGTTCGAGCCGAGCGAGCGCTGCCGCGAGTACAGCAAGAATCTGACCGACTTCATGGAGTCCCGCGTCTACCCGGCGGAGCCGGTGTACTTCGACGCGATCCGCGCGTCCGGCGACCCGCACCACCACCCCGCCGTCATGGAGGAGCTCAAGGCCGAGGCCCGCCGGCGGGGGCTGTGGAACCTGTTCCACCCCTACCGGGAATGGGGTCCGGGGCTGTCGAACGCGGACTACGCCCCGCTGGCCGAGATCATGGGCCGCAGCCCGATCGCGCCCGAGGCCTGCAACTGCAGCGCGCCGGACACGGGCAACTCCGAGGTGCTGCTGGCATTCGGTACCCGCGAGCAGCAGGAGACCTGGCTGCGACCCCTGCTGGAGGGCGAGATCCGCTCCGCGTTCGCCATGACCGAGCCGGACGTCGCCAGCTCCGACGCGACGAACATCTCCCTGCGCATCGAGCGCGACGGCGACGAGTACGTCCTCAACGGCAGAAAGTGGTGGATATCCGGCCCGAAGCACCCAAATTTCAGGATCCTCATCGTCATGGGAAGGACGGACCCCGACGCCCCGCCGCACCGCCAGCAGAGCCAGGTCCTCGTCCCGGCCGACACGCCCGGTGTGCGGATCGTGCGGGCGCTGCCCGTGTTCGGCTACCTGGACCCCGAGGGCCACTGCGAGATCGAGTTCCGCGACGTCCGCGTGCCCGTGTCCAACCTCATCGCCGGCGAGGGCGACGGGTTCATGATCAGCCAGGCCCGCCTGGGGCCCGGTCGGATCCACCACTGCATGCGCGCGATCGGGGTGGCGGAGCGGGCGCTGGAGCTGCTGTGCACCCGGGCGCTGTCGCGCAGCACCTTCGGCCAGCGTGTGGCGGACCGCGCGAACATCCAGGACTGGATCGCGGAGTCGCGCATCGCGCTGGAGATGACCCGACTGCTGGTGCTCAAGACCGCCTGGCTGATGGACACGGTGGGCAACTCCGGCGCCCGCACGGAGATCGCGGCCATCAAGGTCGCGGCGCCGAACGTGGCCCTGCAGATCCTCGACCGCGCGATCCAAGTGCACGGCGGCGGGGGCGTCTCCGACGACTTCCTCCTCGCCTCCTGGTACGCCCACGTGCGCACGCTGCGGCTGGCCGACGGCCCCGACGAGGTGCACAAGATGACCATCGCCCGCCGCGAGCTGCGCCGCCACGACCCCGACTTCCGGCCGCTGGCTGTCGCGCCCGCATCCTCACGTGGCTGACGACCCCGCGCGCTACGGCATCACCATCCCGCTGCGCGGGTTGGTCGAGGACCGGGCGCTGGTCGAGGAGCTCGACACGCTCGGCTACACCGACGCGTGGTCCACCGAGACGAACGTGGCGGACGCCTTCACACCGCTGGTCCTGGCCAGCCAGTGGAGCGACCGGCTGCGCCTGGGCACGGCGATCGTTCCGGCGTTCACCCGCGGGCCGGCGCTGCTGGCCCAGACTGCCGCGGCGCTGGCGGCGGCGGCGCCGGGGCGCTTCATCCTCGGCCTGGGCAGCTCGTCGCCGGTGATCGTGGCCGACTGGAACGGCCTCGACTTCGACCGCCCCTACCAGCGAACCCGGGACGTCCTGCGCTTCCTGCGCCCTGCCCTGCGAGGGGACAAGGTGTCGCAGGAGTACGCGACCTTCAAGGTCTCGGGGTTCCGCCTGGGGCGCGCGCCGCAGGTGCCGCCGCCGGTCTACCTCGCCGCGCTGCGCGAGGGGATGCTGCGGCTGGCGGGCGCGGAAGCGGACGGGGTGATCCTGAACTGGTTGGGCGCCGAGGACGTGACGCGCTGCCGGGAGGTGGTCGAGGAGTCGGCGGGCGGCGCCCACCGCGAGGTCGTGGCGCGCATCTTCGTGGTGCCGAGCGCTGACGCGGAGCGCGCCAGGGGCCATCGGTCGCCGAGCGATCGCCGCCTACCTCAACGTTCCCGCCTACGCCGCGTTCCACGAGTGGCTCGGCCGCGGCCCGCTGCTCGCTACGATGTGGGCAGCCTGGCGAGCGGGCGACCGCCGCAGCGCGCTCGCCGCCATCCCCGACGAGGTGGTCGACGCCCTCGTTGTCCACGGCGACCCGGACAGCTGCCGCGCCCACATCGCCCGCTACGTCGCCGCCGGCGTCGACACCCCGACCCTCGCCGTCATCGACCCCAACGCCGACTCGCAGCAAGCGGTCCGCGCCCTGGCCCCCACCCGCTAGCTAGGGCCGGGCCGGCGGCCACGCAGGTCCCCGCCACCGGTCCCAGGGCCGGTCCCGTGAACCGTCGCCGCCGCCATTTGCGTCGCCATCCGTGCACAGCACGGTTGCCGCGCGCGTCCCGTGCATGCGTGTCCCCTGCACGATCGGCGACGCAACCAGCAGCCGCGCGGGGCGCTAGACATTCGCACACTTCGTGCGCGAGGGCGTCGGCACGCCGGCACCGGTGGCGCCCACGGAGCGGCTCGTGGTCGGCGGGCTCTACCGGCACGTCCGCAATCCCATGTACCTGGCGGTGGCGGCCGTGATCGTCGGCCAGGCGCTCCTGCTCGGGCGGCCCGCGCTGCTGGCCTACGCCGGGCTGTTCGCGGCGGCGGTGCTGGCGTTCGTGAAGGTCTACGAGGAGCCGACGCTGCAGCGCCGGTTCCCGGCGCAGTACGCGGCGTACCGCCGGGCGGCGCCCGGCTGGTGGCCGCGCCTGCGACCTTGGCGTGGCCCGCCCCCGCCGGCATGAGCCTCGGCGGTGGACGGGCGCTGCGGCGCTACTCCGCGGTGGTCAGGCCGACCGGGCAGGACACTCCCGTACCGCCGATCCCGCAGTAGCCCGCGGGGTTCTTGGCCAGGTACTGCTGGTGGTAGTCCTCGGCGTAGTACCAAGCCGGGGCCTGGCGGATCTCGGTGGTAATGTCGCCGTAGCCGGCCTGGCGCAGGCGCGCGGCGTACTGGTCACTCGACGCCTCGGCGGCGCTGAGCTGCGTGTCGTCGGAGGTGTAGACGGCCGAGCGGTACTGCGTGCCCCTGTCGTTGCCTTGGCGCATGCCCTGGGTCGGATCGTGGCCCTCCCAGAACACCCTCAGCAACTCGGCGTAAGAGATCTTGGCCGGGTCGAACACCACGAGCACGGCCTCGGTGTGGCCGGTGAGGCCGGAGCACACCTCGCGATAGCTCGCGTTCGGCGTGATGCCGCCGGCGTAACCGACCGCGGTGGTGTAGACGCCGTCGAGGCTCCAGAAGGCCTTCTCGGCACCCCAGAAGCAACCCATGCCGAAGACCGCCTGCGCCATGGCCTCAGGGAAGGGCGGGGTCAGCGGGGCCCCCAGCACGAAGTGCCGCTCCGGGACGTCGACGGCCTCGCTGCGGCCCGGCAGCGCCTGGTCGGCGGCGGGCAGGCGGGGCTTGCTCCACAACATGGTTGTCCCATCGTTGGCGTGATCGAATCCAATTATGTAACGCTCGCGGAAGCGGGCGCCATCCCGCCGCCCGCCGCCGTAAGGAGCTCGTCATGCAGGTCGTCGACTCGCTGGTGGAGTGCGTGGGGGCGACCCCCCTCGTGCGCCTCGCGCGCTTCAGCGGCGCCGTGCCGCCCACGCTGCTCGCCAAGGTCGAGTACCTGAACCCGGGCGGCAGCGTGAAGGACCGCATCGGCCTGGCCATGGTGACCGCCGCGGAGGAGCAGGGGCTGCTGCGGCCTGGCGGCACCATCGTGGAGCCCACCAGCGGTAACACCGGCATCGGCCTGGCGATCGTCGCCGCGCAGCGAGGCTACCGCTGCATCTTCGTGGTGCCGGACAAGGTCAGCACCGACAAGATCGACGTTTTGCGCGCCTACGGGGCGGAGGTGGTCGTCTGCCCGACCGGCGTCGAGCCGGAGGACCCGCGCAGCTACTACCGGACCTCGGAGCGCCTAGCCAAGGAGGTGCCCGGCGCGGCCCTGCTGAACCAGTACGCCAACCCGGCCAACCCGCGTGCGCACTACGACACCACCGGGCCGGAGATCTGGCGCCAGACCGACGGCCGGATCGACGCCTTCGTGGCCGGCGTGGGCACGGGCGGCACGATCAGCGGGGCCGGGCGCTACTTGAAGGAGCGCAACCCGGCCGTGGAGGTGGTGGGCGCTGACCCCGAGGGCTCGCTGTACTCGGGGGACGAGGCCCACCCCTACCTTGTCGAGGGCGTCGGCGAGGACTTCGTCCCCGCCACCTTTGATCCTGACGTGGTCGATCGCTGGGTGACGGTGAGCGACGGCGACGCGTTCCGGACCACCCGCCGCCTCGCCCGCGAGGAGGGCCTGCTGGTGGGCGGCTCCTGCGGGCTGGCGGCCTGGGCGGCGCTGCAGGTCGCCGTCGAGTACCCGCCGGACGCGACCATCGTGGTGCTGCTGCCCGACACCGGCCGCTTCTACCTCGGCAAGGTCTTCAGCGACGAGTGGATGATCGCCAACGGCTTCCTGGACCGGCAGCGCACGGAGGCGCGGCTGGGTGACGTGCTGGCGGCCAAGGGCCGCGCCCTCCCGCCGATCGTGCACGTCCACCCCGAGATGCCCGTGCGCGAGGCCATCGCCACGCTGCACCGCTTCGCCATCAGCCAGGTGCTCGTATCGGCCGGCGACGCCATCACCGACACCGACGACGTCCGTGGCAGCCTCCACGAACGCCACCTGCTGGAGCGCGTATACCGCGACCCGGCCACCGTTGAGCGCCCCGTGGAGGAGGTGATGGACGCGCCGCTGCACATCGTGGACGTCCGCGACTCCCTGGACCGCGTCATCGCCGAGCTCGGCGCCGACGTGGCCGCCGTGCTGGTCTGCGACGGCCCCCGCCCCACCGGAGTCCTCACCGGCGCCGACGTCCTGGACTTCCTGGCCCGCGGCGGGGTGGGAGCGTGACCGGCTGGGACGAGGCCGGGTTCGCTACCCGAGCGATCCATGCGGGGCAGGACCCCGACCCCGGCACCGGCGCCGTCATCGTGCCGATCTACCAGACCTCCACCTTCGCCCAGGAGGAAGTGGGGGTGCACCGGGGCTGGGACTACGGGCGCAGCGGCAACCCCACGCGCGACGCGCTCGAGGCGGCGCTCGCCTCCCTGGAGGGCGCGATCCACGGATCGGCGTTCTCGTCGGGTCTCGCGGCGGGCGACGCGCTGCTGCGGACGCTGCGGCCCGGCGACCACGTGCTCCTCGCCGATGACGTCTACGGCGGGACGTACCGCCAGTTCGCCCGGGTGCACGGGCCCTGGGGGCTGGCCTTTGATCCAGTGGACCTTGCCGACCTCGACGCGCTCGACGCCGCCTGGCGGCCCGAGACCCGCCTGCTGTGGGTCGAGACGCCGACCAACCCGCTCATGCGCGTGTTCGACATCGCCGCGCTGGCCGCGCTCGCGCACGAGCGCGGCGCGCTCGTGGTGGTCGACAACACCTTCGCCACGCCGTACCTGCAACAGCCGCTCGCGCTGGGCGCGGACGCGGTGCTGCACTCGACCACGAAGTACCTCGGCGGCCACAGCGACGTGGTCGGCGGCGCGTTCCTGACCCGCAACGCCGAGATGGCCGAGCGGGTCGCGTTCCTGCAGAACGCGGCCGGCGCCGTGCCCGGGCCCTGGGACGCCTACCTCGTCCTGCGCGGCCTCAAGACCCTCGCCGCCCGCATGCGCGTGCACTGCGAGAACGCCGCCGCCGTGGCGGGCGCGCTCGCCGCCCACCCCGCCGTCGTGGAGGTCCGCTACCCCGGCCTGGTCACAGACCCCGGCCACACCATCGCCGCGCGCCAGATGCGCGACTTCGGCGGGATGCTGTCGTTCCGCCTTCACGACGAGGGCGCCGCCCTCAAGGCCTGCGCACGGTTCCGCGTCTTCACCCTGGCGGAGTCCCTGGGCGGCGTCGAGTCCCTGGTCGAACATCCCGGGCGCATGACCCACCAGTCCGTCGCCGGTAGCCCGCTGGAGGTGCCCCCGGACCTCGTCCGCCTGTCGGTGGGCATCGAGGACACCGCCGACCTGCTCGCCGACCTCGACCAGGCCCTCGCCTGACACCCTTCCTACGATGAACACAATGCGGCGCTTCCCGATGATGCTCGACGAGGAACTGGACGAGGCCGCGGCGTCTCGCCGGCGCGTACACCCCGCCGAGTTCGACCAGCTGCGCGAGCACCTTTGAGCCGCCATCACCGTGCTCACCCCACCCCACAGGGGCCCGTCCAGCGACCACGCCGACAACGCCAACGAGGAGGACCCGCCGTGCCTGTGATCCCCGACAGCCACACCGACCTGCCCTCGCCGGTCACCCCGTTGCGGATGCGCTCGATCAGCTGCTCGCTGCCCACCGTGGGCTCCTTCCCGCCGCCCGCTGAGAGGGGCCGCAGGCCATGGCAGATACAGCCAGACGGGGGAGGGTCGCCTGGGGCGGGAATCGACCTGCAACTCGCCGTGTTGCGGGTCCTCGTCGGGCCGCGACCGCGGCTCTCGTGTGCGAACGGGACAGCGATGCGGATCGGGATCATCGGCAGCGGCAACATCGGTGCGACATTGGCAGAGCTGTTCGTGGGCGCGGGCCACCAGGTGGTGCTGGCCAACTCGCGCGGACCCGAGACTCTGGCGCCGCTGGTCGAGCGGCTGGCTGACGGTGCCTCGGCGGCGACCGCCGAGGACGCGGCGGCGGCCGGCGATCTCGTGATCGTGTCGATCCCATTCGGCCGCTACGAGCAGGTGCCCGCCGGGCCGCTGGCCGGCAAGGTCGTAGTGGACTGCAACAACTACTACCCCGCGCGCGACGGGCGCTGGCGTGCACTGGACGCCGACGAGACCACCTCCAGCGAGCTGCTCGCCCAGCACCTCCCCGGCGCGCGGGTGGTGAAGGTCTTCAACGCCATCCACTGGAAGCACCTGCGCGACCAGGGTCGTCCCGCGGGCGCCGAGGGCCGCCGCGCGCTGCCGATCGCCGGCGACGACGTCAGCGCGAAGGCCACGGTCGGCCGGCTGATCGACGAGCTCGGCTTCGACACCGTGGACCTG
>Ga0136615_10001098_pt1 | contig 12769 bp, 10 predicted proteins | sample AntDrymUQ2882206_2_FD_106647 | JGI IMG/M metagenome (GOLD analysis project Ga0136615, IMG submission 106647) | Polar desert sand microbial communities from Dry Valleys, Antarctica - metaG UQ288 (22.06) | ecosystem: Environmental > Terrestrial > Soil > Desert | place: Antarctica: Dry Valley...
CCGTTCGGCGTCACGTTGAGGGCGACGACTTCCGCGCCGAGTGCTTCGAGCAACTTCGGGCCGACGATTGAACCCGCGCCGTTGCACGAATCGAGCACCACGCGCAGAGGCCTCGCGCGCGGCGGCAACGGACCGAGTGCGTCGAGGATAGTTTTGATGTGGATATCGGTCGCCCCCGACACTTCTTCAAACGTCCGCATCTCCGCCCCGGCGATTTTCGTGTACTCGCCCTGATGATAAATGTCGAGCATCTCGCGCGCTTGGCCCCCGCCGAGGAATAGACCGCTGGGGCCGATGAACTTCAGCGCGTTCCACTCCGCCGGGTTGTGACTCGCGGTGAGCGCGATGCCGCCGTGCGCGCGATATTGACGCACCATCAACTGCACGGTCGGCACGGGACACACGCCGACATCAATGATACGGCAACCGCTCGACAGCAATCCGGCGACGACTGCCTGCTTGACCATCTCGCCCGACGTGCGCGGGTCGCGCCCGATGACAATCGTCCCCGACCCGGTGTACGTGCCGAAGGCCTGCGCGAAGCGCGTCAAAAGCATCGGCGTCAGCGAGTCGCCCACGACGCCCCGCACGCCCGAAATGCTGATTTTAAGAGTCGGTATTGCTCGCATAAATTTACAAAGTACTGAGTACTGAGTGCTAAGTACTGAGTGAAAACATTGTCCTCTTATGTCAGTACTCAGCACTCAGTACTCATCACTTTTTCAGTCTGTCGCGTGCCCAGTTGAGTAGGCCGCGGGCGCGCGTGTCGTCTTCGGCTTCGGCGATGAGGCGGATCATTGATTCGGTGTTGGAGACGCGGGCGTGGAGCCAGCCGTCAGGGAACGACACCTTGATGCCGTCGGTCAGATCATGGGGCAATTGTTCCCCTTCGACGGCGTTGCGTAATCCTTGCAGAATTGAGTAGAGCTGATTGGGCGCGACGTTGACGTTGTGCTTCAGTATCGTCAGGCGCGGCAGTTGTTCCACCATTGCCGAGACTTGTTCGCCGGTGCGCGCGAGGTGTTCGAGGATGAGGCCGATGGCGGCGGCGCTGTCGTGCGTCGAATGAACTTCCGGCACCGCGATGCCGCCGCTGCCCTCGCCGCCGAGGACGGCACGGTGTTCAATCATCGCTTCGGAAATATAAGCCTGCCCGACCGGCGTGCGGACGACGCTTCCGCCGTGACGCGTGGCGAGTTGGTCAACACAGCTACCGGTCGAGACGTTCGTCACGATTGTGCCGGGCCTTTGTCTGAGACGCGCTTCGGCGGCGAGGGCGAGTGTTAATTCTTCGGAGAGCGGCTCGCCCTCCTCGGTCACGATGCCGAGGCGTTCGCCGTCCGCGTCGTGGGCGAAGCCGATACGAGCGCGCCCCGCCTTGACCACTGCGCGAAGCTGCGCCATCGTCGCCGGCTTCGGCTCCGGGTTATGCGGGAAGGGCGCTGCTATATCGTCGTTAACGGCCAGAACTTCGCAGCCGAGTTCTTCGAGCCAGCGCGGCATGAGCCGCGCAGACGCGCCGTTGCAATAGTCCACCGCAACCTTCAAACGCCCCGCCCTTATTGCCTCAACGTCGAACGCGCCCTTGAGAATTTCGAGATGATGCTCAATCCCGTCCCGCTCTTTAACTTCCGTCTTAATCTTCTCCCATGTCGCTTTGGCAAACTCGCCCTGATGAAAGATGTCGAGCAATTCCTCAGCCTGCGTCACGTTGAGATAAAGGCCGTCGGCGCGCACGAACTTGAGCGCGTTCCACTGTGAGGGGTTGTGCCCGGCGGTGACGGCCACGCCGCCTTCGGCACTTAACCACGTGACGGCGAGTTGCATCGTCGGCGTCGGGCAGACGCCGAGATCAATCACCTCGCACCCGGCGGCGAGCAGACCCCCCAAGACGGCGGAGCGCACCATCGGCCCCGACGGGCGTGTGTCGCGGCAGACAAGAATACGCCCCCCGTCCATATATGTGCCGAACGCCTGCGCGAACCCGACGATTAACTCCGGCGTGAACGTCTCGCCGACGATGCCGCGCACGCCCGTGATTCCGATCTTTAACGGCTTCATAAAAGATGCTACTCCGCAGCTATATGCTGCGCACACCGAGATGTGGATTGTCAGTACGGCCTGCTTAAGCTGGGCGGGTTCTGACATCGCCTCAACGCGCGCAGCTTAAGCAGGCCGTACTGACTAAGACCGCCTCGGCGGGCAGTTGGTATCTTGGGGTGTTCTCAAAACTGATCGGCTGTATATACAACACCGCTACTGTAACTATGCAGTTGGGTAAGCCACTGGTTCGACCAGTGAGACTTGATGAGCTTTGAGCGATCCGGCAGTAGAATCCTCCACTTAGGTGGCTTGGTGGCTACAACCTAAAGGAGAATTCTACATGTCCGAATCATACAGAAGCATGTCTCACTCAAAGTGGGATTGCAAGTGCCATCGCGAGTTCGCGCTTCGTGACCTTTGCATCACCGATTGTAATCGGTGCGCTCGATGCAAGGAGCACCCGCCACGCCTGCGGATCGTTCTTGACGTTCCACGAATCGCCGCCCTCAGTCCAATCATCAAACCCCATCGCGATCACTTCAATGCGCTCGCCAAGCGTCGGGTCGAGCAACAACGCCGAAGCCAAATCCGTCGCGGCCCCGATGACGAGCACCGCGAGACGATGCCCGGGCGAAAATCCGCGCGACTCGCGAATGATAAACTCGACGCCCGGATTTTTCTGCGCCACGCCGTCGCGCGCGAGTGGGACACTCGAACCGGCGAAGACAGGCGGGTGACGGCGGATCGGCAAGTGTTTCAGAACTTCGCGGGCAACTCGCGCGGCCGTTTCTGCGGCGGGCGCGGCGAGACTCGGCGCGTGCGTAGTGACGACGCCGCGCAGTTCGATTTCGGGCGCGAGTGCCAAATGCGCCAGCGTCCACTGGTCGTCCATCTCGGCGCCGACATCGGTCGTCAGCACAACCGCGCGTCGTGATTGCGCTTCGACAGTGAGGCAACAGCACGCGAAAATGGACGCCACACGGATCAGTGATGAAATGGCTGAAAGACTTCTCTTGCGACTCAAATTTTGGCCCATCCTTCGACCCTCTTCGTGTTATGTTTTAGACTATACCGCTCCTTCGCAAAGAAAAGTTATGAGCAACCTACTGACGCGCCTTAGATTCATCATTACATCAATCCTGATTCTCACGCTTGCGCTGCCCGTTGTGGCTCAGCGCGAACCATTCACCGAATATGTGCGCGATGATCGTGCGCGCACGGCGAGCATTGAGATTGATGGCGCGCGTCCCTCCGCCGTGAGCATCCCACCGACGCTTTTCGGGACGTTCACCGAAAACATTTGGGACGCAGTGTACGGCGGCGTGTGGGCGCAGGTGCTCCACAATCCGAGCTTTGAACCTGACTACTTTAGCCTACGAAACATGCTCGACGCCGCGCGGACAGGCCGCCTCGTTACCGATCCATCGTTCGGCAGTGGCTACGTGCGCGTTGAACCGTTCGCCGAAGAAACGGAAAACTTAGAGCGCAGTCGCTTCGCGCGTTCGACCGCGCACGGTCTGCCGTTGCCGTGGGAGGAGTTACGTCCGGCAGGCATGCGTTATGAACCGCGTGACGGCGACGCGTCGAACTCGTATCGTTCGATGCTCATCATGGGATTGCGCGAGCGCGAGGTCGGGATCAGGCAAGGCATCTATCTGCCCGTTCATCGCACGCTACGTTATGAAGGCAGTCTGTGGACAAAACTCATCAGTTCAGACGCCCGCCCGGTCAGCGGTCGCGTGCGGCTCTTGAGCCTGAGCCTCCGCCGTCGCGATAAGCCCGACGAGATCATCGCGGAAACTGTTCTTCATGACGGCTCGCCACAACTCTCGTCACAGGCTATGGCGAACGATGAAACACCTCACGCCGTGTGGTCGCGACATAAATTTTCGTTTGATGTTCCGGTGAATAAGATCGCGTCGCTCGAAAAGATTGACTTCTGCATTGCGGTTGACGACGAACGCCGCGTGCTCGTTGATAACGTGCTGCTCTCCCCTTCGGACGCAATCGAAGGCTTCGACCCGGAAGTGATCGCGGCGGCGCGCGCGATAAGGACGCCGCTGCTGCGCTTCGGCGGCAACTTCGTCAGCGGCTACCATTGGATGGACGGCGTCGGCGACCCTGAGAAGCGGCGCACGATTCTCAATCAATCGTGGGGACTACCCGAGTACAACCATTTCGGCACGGACGAATTTATCCGCCTCTGTCGCCTCATCGGAGCCGAGCCGCAAATATCCGTCAACGCCGGCAGCGGCACGGCGGACGAAGCCGCCGCGTGGCTCCAATACTGCAACGGCGCTCCGACGACGAAGTACGGAGCGATGCGCGCAGCGAACGGACACCGCGAGCCATACAATGTGCGCTACTGGGAGATTGGCAACGAACTGTGGGGCGACTTTCAGATCGGCTGGCAGACTCCCGAATCGAACGCGCGCCGCTACATGGAGTTCGTCCGTGCGATGCGCCGAGTTGATCCGACGGTGCGCTTCATCGCAACCGGAGCCGACGTAGATTTCTACCGCGAGTGGAACGGCGAACTCATGAAGCAAGCGGGCGCCAAACTCGATCTCATCTCGACGCACCTCGTCATCGGGATGCAACCCGGCGAGCAGCGACGACCGAACGCGGACAACCCTTTCACACACGCGGCGGACCTCGCCGTTCCCGTCGGCGTGGGGCGCAAGCTCGACGAGATGCGCGCGCAACTCGAAAGTGATCCGCGCACGCGCGGGCGGGCGAAACTCGCCTTCACCGAGTGGCAATTCTGGAGTCCGCGTGACAGTGACCCGCGCTTTACGAATCTCGGCGGCGCAGTCAACGCGGCGGCGTTTTTCCACATGCTGATCCGCCGCGCCGATTTCGTTCCCGTCTCCAACATGTCTAACCTCGTGCAGTTCGCCGGCATTCACCGCCAACGCGGGCGCGTCTTTCTCACCCCGTCGTACCACGTGCACCGCCTCTACTCAGATATGGTCGGCGCGCGATTGCTTCCGATCCGCTTAGTTTCTTCGGGCTATGACGTCCACGATGGCAACCGCCGCGCGCCCGAAATACCGAACGTACCGCACATAGATTCGCTCGCGTTGCTCTCCGCCGACGCGCACACACTGCGCCTCTACATCGTTAATCGCAGTCTCGATCAAGAGATCATAGCGAACATCGTCGTGCGCGACGGCGGCTTTCATGAGGGCGGCATCGTGCGGCGTCTAAGCGCGAGGGATTTGGCGGCAGCTAACACGCCTGAGCAACCTGAAGCGGTGACTGTCACGACCGCTGATTTGGGAGACGCGAAGAACAATCTACAACGTGTGGCGCTGCCCGCTCACTCCGTCACTGTCATCGAACTCCGACGCAGATGAGCGAATCGAGGCGAGTTGTGGCTGGTGAATCGTTTGCTTCGCTACTTATGAGTAGAAATCAGATTACCGGGATAAGTGCTGACTTCCTCCACGAGGTATTTCCTGCGAGCGAGGACATTACCAGATTCCGGGGCTCCCATTCAAAACTAGCGCGACACTTTGAAGAGCCGGTTGTCGTCACCGGCAGCGTAGCCACGAGCTGGCATTTGCTGGGAAATGGTGTGCGAAGAGAAAAGGAACGTCTCAACGATATTGACGTGGTCGTGGAAGGATTATCCGGTCTGCGTCCGTCCCTGAGTGAGGATTTCTTGATTAAGCATTTCCACCCGCATCGTGGGCGGGGAAGAATCCTGATTCAACTCGTTGATGAAGAACATCGTATGCGAATAGATGTTTTTACTCCGACCGTAAATACGCTAACCACACGGCTGACCGATCTCGCCATCGGCGGAATATCGTGTAGGCTTGTATCGGCCGAAGACGTTGCGGCAAAGCTGCTATCTGTCATCTATCCTGCGACGAGCGGCGAGCCTATCGAGCCGAAATATGTCGAACACTTCCGGGTGCTTTTTACAATCGTTGATTTGGCTACAGCAAGAGAAATTTGGCGAGGGTACAGAAAAGAAAGCCAAACTTTGGAATTCGAGGAAGCGGTAGATGCCGTTGAGCGAAGCATCACAGCTAATCCCGATCTTCTGCGAGCAGGCCACTATAGTCAAAACATCAATCAGACGTGTCAATGGTGTTGTGAATCGAAGCTATTCCCGCTTGCACCTCTATCTAAGGTGTATGAGGTTTTAGGTTATGTATGATCAGTCTCTACTTTACAGATATTCGTTCCGGCCAGGCCGCGCCAAACAACAATTTGAAGCTGGCTGTTTGATCGCTCCACTCTCAAACAGAAGCTTAAACCGCAGCGTTCAGCGTCACAGGAATAAGTAGCTGATTACCGCAAATCAGGAGAGTATATGATTGCAAGAACTTGGCATGGCATAACTGCCGCATCAAAGTCTGACGAATATCTGGACTACCTAAACAAGACAGGCATTCCTGATTATCAGGCAACAGAGGGAAATCAGGGCGTGTACGTCTTGCGAAGAATCGAAGGGAACAAAGCACATTTTTTTCTGCTCACACTCTGGGAGTCTGAAGATGCAATTACAAAGTTTGCAGGCTCTGACATGGAGAAAGCGAGATACTATCCTGAAGATAATGAGTATCTCCTCGAACTCGAGCCGACGGTCACACACTATGAGGTTTTAGTTAAACCGTAGCAGCGAAAATGTCCGCGTGGAGAAAACGGATGGCAAGGTTGAATCCTGCGGTGCCGCCGAACAAGCAAATGGAGATGACTGCAAAATACACGGCATCTGATCTGCAGCCTTCGGCGGCTATCGCTGAGCGAACACGGGTCAAGTTAGGCATCCACCTCAGTATGTGAGAAACATGACATGCTTACAGACAAAGAAATTCTTACGAAGGCTTACAGCGCATTCAACGCCCGCAATATTGTTGAGGTCCTAGCTGTTATGCACGCGGACGTGAATTGGTCGAACGGAATGGAAGGTGGGCGTGTGCGTGGTCATCAGGGCGTGCGCGATTACTGGACGCGGCAGTGGAACTTAGTTGACCCGCACGTTGAGCCGCGAGGATATAGCATGGAGGAGGATGGGAGCATCGTTGTTGATGTCCATCAAGTTGTACGGGACTTGGCAGGGAATGTTCTTTTGGATGGCATGGTGCAGCACATCTACCACATACAGGACAATTTAATCTTACGCATGGACATCCGAAAATAGCAGATCGCTTAGACGCAATAATTCAATCTCAGGAGCCGCCGAACGCCGCGATTGCTGATGAGTGCCAATCGTTCCGCTCTTGTGCCGCATCTGAAGCGTGGCGTTCGCGGCTCTAGAGTGTTTAGCATTGTATTGTTGGGGAGTTTATGGTGAAGACCATCGGGATCATCGGCGGCATCGCCCCGGAAAGGCCTGATCTTGGGCGGGAGGGAACTGCCGCTGATCCTGCGCGGCGCCACCGGGAGCGGGGCCCCGTTCTTGGATACAACGAAAATCCACGCGGAGCATGCGGTGGCGCGGATATTGACGCCGGGCGCCGCCGAACAAAGCGATTAAGCCGAGCGCGAATCGGGTTGAATCCAAAAGGTGAAGGACGTAGGCTGCTGCTTACCGCCGATGTTCGGCAACTTCATTGTCGAAAAGTATCAGGTAGCTACGTTCGAGTTGGTATGAGTAGCAGAGTCATTAAGGAACCGATATGGAGACAGTCATGAAACTCGACCCTGCCCGCGCCCTCGTCGCTTTGGTTTTGTCGTGCGCCGTTATCTCTACCTTTATCTCTAGCGTCGCCGCTCAAGGAACAACTGTCTCCACTAATCGCACAGTGCAGAGTGAGACACCGCTTCTCGGTTTCAGCCGTGCCGCCACCATCGCGCGCGAGCGAGAGCTTGAAGCCAGATTCGATTCACTTCTTCGCCGGGAAAATTTGCGCGAATGGATGCGGCGCATGTCGGCGCGCCCGCATCACGTCGGCTCGCCGTTCGGTCGGGAGAACGCGGAATTTATCGCCGCGCAGTTTCGCTCGTGGGGCTACGAAACGAACATCGAAGAATTTCAAGTTCTGTTTCCGACGCCGCGAACGCGACTGCTTGAAATGACCGCGCCCGAACCGTTCACCGCTCGTCTGACGGAGCCGCCCATCACCGGAGACGCGACATCGAGCCAGACGACGGAAGGATTACCGATTTACAACGCATATTCCCGGGACGGTGATGTCACCGGCCAACTTGTCTATGTCAATTATGGTTTGCCGAGAGACTACGATCAGCTCGCCGAGCGGGGAATTGATGTGCGCGGGAAGATTGTGATCGCGCGCTACGGGGGGTCGTGGCGCGGCATCAAGCCGAAGGTCGCAGCGGAGCGCGGCGCAATCGGGTGCCTGATCTATTCCGACCCGCGCGACGACGGTTATTATCAAGGCGACGTTTACCCGCGCGGCGCGTGGCGCAATGAGTCGGGCGCACAGCGCGGTTCGGTCGCCGACATGCCTTTGTTTCCCGGCGACCCGCTCACGCCCGGCGTCGGTGCAACCCCGGATGCCCGCCGTCTCACGCGCGAAGAAGCTCCGACGATCACAAGGATTCCGGTGCTTCCAATTTCATATGGCGATGCGTTGCCGCTTCTTCGCCAACTTGGCGGCCCGGTCGCGCCCCATGAATGGCGCGGCGCGCTCCCCCTCACATATCACACAGGCCCCGGCCCGGCGATTGTGCATCTGAGACTCGAATTCGATTGGAGAATTGTCACTGCCTATGACGTAATCGCGCGACTTCAGGGAAGCGAACGCCCCGATCAGTGGGTCGTGCGCGGCAATCATCACGATGCGTGGGTCTTCGGCGCGGACGACCCTTTGAGCGGCATGGTCGCGTTGATGGAAGAAGCACGTGCCGTCGGCGAACTCGCCCGCACCGGTTGGCGACCCGCGCGCACGATCATTTATGCGGCGTGGGATGCCGAAGAGCCGGGCTTGCTCGGTTCGACCGAGTGGGTCGAAACGCACGCGGAAGAATTGCGACGACACGCCGCGATTTATATCAACTCTGATTCAAACGGGCGAGGATTCTTGAGCGTCGGCGGTTCGCACACACTCGAAAGATTTGTCAATGAAATCGCGCGCGACGTGATCGATCCGCAAAGAAAAATTTCCGTCGCCGAACGTTTGCGCGCTTTGCGAATGGCGCGGGGCGGGAGTGCCGATGAACGGCGCGAAGCCAGAGAGCGCGCGGATTTGCGCATCGGGGCGCTCGGTTCCGGTTCCGATTACACGCCTTTCTTGCAGCATCTCGGAATCGCCTCCTTGAATATCGGCTATGGCGGTGAAGACGGCGGCGGTTCTTACCACTCGAACTATGATTCGTTCGAGCATTTTACGCGCTTCGGCGATCCGAACTTCGATTATGGAATCGCTCTGGCTCAAACCGGCGGACGCGCCGTCCTGCGTTTCGCCAACGCCGACGTACTGCCGTTTGAGTTTATGAATCTCTCCGAGACGGTAGAAAGATACATCCGGGAAATCAGCCGACTCCCCGACGACATGCGCGAAGAAACCCGTCAACGCACCAGATTGATCGAGGAACGAAGACTGGAAATTATCGCCGACCCGACTGAAACATTCGTCGTACCCAAACCCGACGCGCCGGTCCCATACTTGAACTTCGCGCCTCTGCAAAACTCACTTCTGCGCTTGCAAGAGAGCGCGCGAAACTACGACGCGGCAACGCGCGAGTTAACCGCGAGCAGACGTGAACTTCCCGTCGCCGTTCTAAGAGCACTGGACGGAGTTTTAATCGGGACAGAGCGTGCGATGACGAGCAGCGAAGGATTACCGAGACGTCCTTGGTTCCGCCATCAAATCTACGCGCCGGGCTTTTATACGGGTTACGGCGTCAAGACGCTGCCCGGCGTCCGAGAAGCCATCGAGCAACGAAACTGGCAGGAAGCGGGAGCGCAGATCGAAACAGTAGCACAGATGATCCGGCGTTTAGCCGGGCAGATTGACAGGGCGGCAGAACTTCTCAATGGTCGCGGGCTGACTCCGACTCCTTAAGAGTCGCTTGGTTGACCAAAAACGAAAGGGTGTGGTGCAAAAAACTCTCAAGTCCACCACGTGTGACCGAAAAATTATTTGCAATATTTCCGATTTCTACTGGTTTGCCTGAGCCTCGGATTATGTCTAGCTGGCAAGCACGCTGCCTGAATGCGAGTGTCCGATTGCTCGTCCGACGACGAAAGTGGGGGGACGAGCGGGCAGTCGCTGGCAGGGCGCGTCGTCTCTTCGGTTCACCCACATTGTTTCAACGGATTCGGTCTCTCGGGCTACGCTTGTCGGCGGTTCGGGAAGAAGGCGTGTGCGGCGAGTGGGTCGAGCCTAAAGATTTGAATCGCGGAGTAGTTTTGTATCTGCACGGGGGCGGTTACGTCTCTTGCTCCGCCGCCACGCACCGCCCGATTACTGCCGCTCTCGCGCGTCTGAGCGGTTGCCGCGTTTTCAGTCTCGACTACCGCCTCGCTCCCGAACATCGCTTCCCGGCGGCCCTCGACGATGCGGTTGCAGCTTACCAATGGCTGCTCGGGCAAGGGCTTCTTGCGAGCGCGATTTCTCTGGCCGGGGATTCGGCGGGGGGCGGGCTCTTATTAGGTCTGCTCTTGCGGGCGCGCGACTCGGGGTTGCCGCTCCCGGCGTGCGCGGTGTGTTTCTCGGCGTGGACAGACCTCGCCGGGACGGGCGCGTCCGTCCGCTCCAACGACGGACGGTGCGCGATGTTCCACGCCGAGAACATCGCCGAGTTCGCCGCCGCCTATCTCGGCGGCGCCTCTCCGTTTGATCCGTACGCGTCGCCGGCGCACGCCGACTTGAGCGGATTGCCGCCGCTTCTTTTGCAGGTCGGCTCGACGGAGTTGCTGTTAGATGATTCGCGCCGGGTGCATGATAAAGTTCAAGAAACTAAGGGCATCAGTCAGCTGAAAATTTACGACGATCTGGCGCACTGCTGGCAGATGCTGGACGGGGTTGTCCCCGAAGCACACGACGCGCTACGGCAAGCGGCAGCGTTCATCCGCGGGCACGTGGAAGTTGGCGCCAACGACACTGCGTCCTTTATTCGAGAGGGGCGGCCGCCCCCGTTTGAGTGATGACCATCTCGCGCGGCGTGGCACGCGCTTTTAGCTCACTTTGAGACGCCGCTATCTCCGTACCGAGCGATTCGAGCTGCGCCACATCGAGAATCCTTTTCACCTTTGGGAAGAGATGCTCTTCCTCTTCTTCGTGATGATGCTCGGCCTGTTCCTTCAACACTTTGAACTTCGGTTCAAAAGTCTGCTCCGATGGGTCCAAGGTGATTAAGTCGGCGAGCAAGCGCTTGAGTGACAAATGCTCTTCCAGTGATTCGAGCAGGATGTCTTCGGTCCGTCTAGCCTTGACCGCCGGGTAGAAAATTTGCTCCTCCGTCGTGATGTGGACGGTCAGTTCGTCGGCGACCCTCGCGAAGAGCCTCAGCTTCTCCTCGTCACTCGAAGTAGTATCGTAGCGGTCAAAAAGTTGTTCCATTTCCCGGTGCTGTTTGGTAAGCAGTTCGATAACGTCCATTCAATCCCGCGCATGTGCGCGTCCCTTCTTAGAAAGAATAATTCGAGCATGACCTCAGCATAATCTTTCATCATCCAACTGTCCATGACTTGATCGCTGGCTACACCCCATCAGAGCAGGGCCTAAAGTCCGACACTCGAAGAAATTATGCGGCATTTCGAGCCGCAATCTAAGGCGGCGATTTACGGCCATGTGCAAAGTGATCTTGATCGCGGGAGGAGCAAGCTACTTAATGCTTTACAGCTTGCCGCCTTACAAGCGGTTACAATTTCGGGCGAAAGTCAGGCCTTCAACTTTCGCCCGAATGAGCAAAACGCATGGAGCTGCCACAAAAAATATCGTAGTTGATGCTTTCGTTAAGAGCACCTGTTGATTGTTACGACGCGGCATGTTAGTGACCTGCTCAGGCACTTACTGCTCTATTAACAAAGTTTGCACCAGAGCCTCGCTGGCGTACCCCTTACGCCTTTGTTTGCTAATTGTCCACCACATCATAGTCAGTGACGAGGCCCTCGGCAGTCAGGTGAATGAGCACGTAGCGAACGGCTTTCTCCGTCACCAGTTTGTAGTAAAGCACGCTCCCCACCTTGCCCTCATGCCGCTCGATCCCACGCCCCCGAACGTCCTGCGCAGAGACGAACGACAGCGATTTTATTCCCGCAAGGGCGGGAGTGCCACCGGCGAAATCCTTGCGCGCGCCGGGCGTGATGCCGAGCGCTTCCTCGACAGTTTTGCCGCCTTGCGCGAGCGCTTTTAGTGCCGCCTCGACCGCCCGAGTGCGGGCCGGGTCGGGGTCGGCCCCGAGCTTCGAGGCACGGACGAGCGGGCCGATGCGCGGAACCTTTCTTGCTTCCGCGTTCTCTTTCCACTCGAACCCGTTCACCTCGCCGTTATTGTCCTTCGTGAACGTAACCTGCGCGCCTCGCTCGGCGGAGAGGAAGCGGGTCGCGGTTTCGGGCACGAACTCTTCGTCCACGAAGCCGTCTACCTCGGTAAAGAGCCGCCCTCTGTCCGTGACGAAGGTGAGCATCCGGTTGTTGGCGAACTCGTAGCGCCCCGCATAGGCGTCGAGCGTTTTGCCGTCCATGTCGGCAACCGGGTGCTTCATGGGGACGGATGTCGGGAAGTCGGGCCAACCGTACTCACTGGCGATGCGGCTCAGAATCCGCGACACCATCCGGGAGTTGTCGTTGGCGTTGATC
>Ga0136615_10001100_pt1 | contig 12765 bp, 17 predicted proteins | sample AntDrymUQ2882206_2_FD_106647 | JGI IMG/M metagenome (GOLD analysis project Ga0136615, IMG submission 106647) | Polar desert sand microbial communities from Dry Valleys, Antarctica - metaG UQ288 (22.06) | ecosystem: Environmental > Terrestrial > Soil > Desert | place: Antarctica: Dry Valley...
ACTCGTGCAGCGAACGCGACGGCGCCGGCGCGGTGCACGGTCGCGGCGGTCCGGGCGGCGCCGTCGGGGTCTGCGAGGTGCGCCGTCCAGGAGTCTGCGCTTGAGCGGCGCCATGCCGCGACCAGGGAGCTGAAGCCGAGAAAGTCGTGGTCGGCGGGACTCGCGCGGATGGCCTGCCGGGACTCGCGCGGATGGCCTCCCGGGTTGCGCTGGCCAGCATCTGCGCGGGATCGCTGGCCGGCCCGGCGGTGAGCGTGCGGCTACTGCCGGGAACGGGCTCGGCGTAGAACGTCAGCTCGACGGCGTTGTTGGCTGCGCCTCATCCTCGTCGACGCCGACCAGGAGCACTCCACCGTTGACCGTCATCGCGCACACGTCGACGACAACCTCCGGGCCACCCGTTAGCTCACGCTTGCCGTCCAGCATCGCCGACTCGCGCAGGTCGCCAGCTCCCAGACAGGCGAGCGACTCGTCAGCGGAGCGTGGAATCCACACCGCCCGAGTCTTGCAGGGGTGGCGCCGCGACGTCCGCCAGTGCGCGGGCCCTGCCATTCGACCTGCGCGAGCTCTGCCATTTCACCTGCGCCCGACACGAGCGGCCGGCCTCGCCGAGCTCCGGCCCCAAGCCGAGCTCGTTCCCGGCTCCGGGTTGTACGCACGGCTGCCGCTCGGGCCGCTGCCGTTCCAGGGCTCGAAGTCGGGGAGATGGTCGCGGCGGCGGTCGCCGTGCCGGAAGCCGCGCCGGTGCGTGTGATCAGCGTCCACGTCGCCGTGCCGCTGAGCGGTGGCGACCTGGCGGGCTGGCGCGCCGACCTGCGCGCGCTCCCGGCGGCGACTGCGCGCGGCCCGGTGCAGGTGCTGGCCGGCGACTTCAACTCGACGCTCGACCACGACGAGCTGCGCGGGCTGGTCGGGCACGGCTACGCGACGCAGCCGAGGTCGCGGGCAAGGGCTTCGTGTCCACTTGCGAGCGAAGCGGTGGCGAGGCCTCCGGCCGAGACAGGTGTCACCGCTCGCCGCCGGTGACGATCGACCACGTCCTGGCGCCCGAGATCGTCGGCGTCGGCGACGTCGTCGTGCACGACTTGGAGGGCAGCGACCACCGCGCTGTCCTCGCCGAGCTCGCCCTCCCGCCCGCCTGACCGCGGGTCAGTGCGGGTGCTCGCCGCCGCCCGTGGCGGCGGGCGGGCGGGACTCCTCGGCCAGCGAGGTGATCGTGAGCACGCCGCGGGCGGCCTCCTCGAGCACCTGGGTCGCCTCCTCGGAGGAGCGCGCGTAGAGCTCGACGAGCAGGTGGACGACGATCTGGTCCTCGTCATGCTTGTGGAAGCGCACGTGGGTGAAGAACTCGCGCGTGCCGTGATCGCCGAACGCCGCGTAGGCGAGCGCGTCGGCGGCCTCCGGGCCCGAGCAGGACTCGACCGCGTCGGCGTCGACGGTCACGGTGCACGACGCGACCCACGGCGTGCCGGCCACCATGCGCTCCCAGCGGTCCTCGATCGGCTCGATGCGACCGTTGTGGAACCCCAGGTGCGGCTGGTCGTGCATGCAGTCCAGGCACTGCACGACGGCCTCCTGGATCTCGTCGACGACCTCGCCGCGCTCACCCGAGACCGGGTCGATGCGGTGGATCCCCTCGTAGTGGACCTGGACCTCGAGCTCCTGCGACCAGCAGCGGTAGCAGCGGAGCCACGAGCCGATCGGCTCCCGTGAAGCTTCCATCCCGCTCCATTCTATGCTCCGGGCCGTGGCGGCTCGCCCCCTGCTGCTGGTGCTCGCCGCCTGCGCCCTGGCGGGTTGCGGCGAGGAGGGACCGTCGGACGAGCAGCGGATCCGCTCCACGCTGACCGCGTTCGGGCGCGCGACCGCCGAAGGTGACTACCGGGCGCTGTGCGACCGGATCCTGGCGCCGGAGCTGGTCGACACGATCCGGCGGATCGGCCTGCCCTGCGAGGTAGCGCTCGAGCGGGGCTTCGAGGACGTCCGCGAGCCCCGGCTGACCGTCGGCACGGTCACGGTGGACGGCGACGCGGCGACCGCTCAGGTGCGCTCGAGCGCCGCCGGCCAGGCGGCGAGCAACGACTCCGTGGCGCTGGTGCGGGTGGGGGAGGACTGGCGGATCGCTTCGCTGAGCGGGTCGCCGGGCACGGGGCCCTGATCGATTGCTGGTGGACCGGCTTGTGCTACGGTGACGCACATGGAGTCGTCGGTGGGCGTGCGCGAGCTGCGACAGAACCTCAGTCGCTACCTGGAGCGCGTCAAGGCGGGGGAGGCGTTCGTGGTGACCGAGCGCGGCAGCGAGGTCGCCCGCCTGACGCCGTCCGGCGGTCGCCAGAGCGGGCTGGCGCGGCTGATCGCCGAGCGACGCGCGTCGATCCCGCGGGGTGATCTGATCGCCAACCTCGGGCCGCGCCATCGCGTCGTCGGCAGGTCCACGGCGGAGATGCTCGCCGAGCAGCGAGCGGAGCGCCTCTGAGCACCGGTGCCACGCTCGCGTACCTCGACACGTCGGCGTACGTGAAGCTGATCGTCGACGAGCCCGAGTCGGCTGCGCTGCAGCATGAGCTGGGTCTCTGGTCAGCTTGGACATCGAGCGCGCTCCTCGGCGTCGAAGCCGTACGTGCCTGCCGGCGCCTGGGCGAGGAGGTCGCCGTCTCGGCGGAGGCCAGCCTGAGCGACATCGCGCTGGTGCCGATGGACGACACCGTGCTGGCGATCGCGCGGCGCCTCGACCCGAGCGAGCTCCGGTCGCTGGATGCCATCCACCTCGCGACCGCGCTGAGCATCGGCCGCGACCTCGGCGCTGTGTTCAGCTACGACGACCGGCTGGCCGCGGCGGCCGCAGCCGCGGGGCTGCGCGCGCTGAGTCCCGCCTGACCTCGGCGTCGGTCAGCCCGCGCCGGCGCGCCCCTCGAGCGCATCCACCAGCGCGGGACCCTCGAGCGCCGGGTCCTGCTCGGCCAGGAAGCGCTCGGCGGTCCGGCGGCCGCCCAGCGCGCGCAGGCCGCGCTCGCCGTGCTCGGCCACGTAGTCCGCGAGCGCGCCCAGCCGGCGGGCGCGCGTGCGCGCCGCCGTGACGTTCAGACCCGCGCGGTGGGCGTCCAGCGCGTCGGCGAGCGCCTCGATCCCGGCGACCGGAGCGATCGAGGAGACCGCGACGACCGGCGTGTCGCCGAGCGCGGTCACCGCGGATCGCAGGTCGCGCACCGCGCGGTCGGCCACGACACCGAGGTCGGCCTTGGTGACCACGAGCACGTCGGGCACTTCCATGATCCCGGCCTTGAGGAACTGCAACACGTCGCCGGACGCCGGCTGCACGACCACCGTGACGCTGTCGGCGACCTCCGCCACCTCGGTCTCGGACTGCCCGACGCCAACCGTCTCGACCACCACGACGTCGAACGCGGCCGCGAGCGCCTGCGCCGCCGCGCGCGTCGCCGGCGCAAGTCCGCCGAGCCGCTCTCCCGCGGCCATCGAGCGGACGAAGAGGCCGCGGTCGGCGGGATCGGCGTCGATCCGCGCGCGGTCGCCCAGCATGGCACCGCCCGAGCGTCGCGACGACGGGTCGACGGCCAGCACGCCGACCGTCCGCCCGCGCGCCCGCCAGACGCGCACCAGCGCGGCGAGCAGCGTGGACTTCCCCGCGCCCGGCGGGCCGGTGACGCCGACGACGTGCGCGGACGCCTCGCCCCCGAGCCGGGCGGGGGAGACCTCGGCGAGCAGGGCGGCGATCTCGGGCCGTCGCGCCGGCGCCCGGTTCTCCAGCAGGTTCAGCGCGGCGGGCGCCGCGCCCAGGTCGCGCTCGCGCAGGCGTGCGCCGAGCGCCGCGGCCTCCCTGCTCACGCGGCGGCGGCGATCCCGTTGTGCTCCGCCACGACGGCGACGACGTCGCGCAGGATGCGGGTGAGCTCGAAGTCCTTGGGCGTGTAGACCGCCGCCACGCCGGCGCGGCGCAGCGCCTCGGCGTCGGCCTCGGGGATGATCCCGCCGACCACCACGGGGATCTCGCCCCCGCCGGCCGCGCGCAGCGCCTCCAGCACGTCGGGGATCAGCTCGCGGTGCGACCCCGAGAGGATCGAGAGCCCGATCACGTGCACGCCCTCGTCGACCGCGGAGCGGGCGATCTGCGACGGGGTCAGCCGGATGCCCTCGTAGACCACCTCCATGCCCGCGTCGCGCGCACGCACGGCGATCTGCTCGGCGCCGTTGGAGTGCCCGTCGAGCCCCGGCTTGCCGACGAGGATCTTCAGTCCGCGCCCCAGCGCCTCGGCGACCCGCGCGACCTCGTCGCGCAGCGTCGCGAGCGCCTCGCCCGACGGTGCTGCGGCCGCGTCGCCCACCCCCGTCGGCGCGCGGTAGGAGCCGAAGGCGTCGCGCAGGCACTGCGCCCACTCGCCGGTCGTGGCGCCGGCACGCGCTGCGGCGATCGTCGCCGGCATGACGTTCTCGTCCTCCGACGCCGCCACCCGCGCCAGCTCGGTCAGCGCGCCGCGCACCGCCTCCTCGTCGCGCCCCGCGCGCCAAGCCTCCAGCGCGGCGAGCTGCTCGGCCTCGACCGCCGGGTCGACGGTCATGATCCCGCCGTCGTCGGTGAGCGGCGACGGCTCGGTCTCCGTGTAGCGGTTCACGCCCACGAGGACCTGCTGGCCGGACTCGATCCGGGCGATCCGCGCGCGGTGCGACTCCACCAGCGCCGCCTTCATGTACGGCACCGCCTCGACCGCGCCGCCCTGCTCGTCCACCCGCGCCAGCTCGGCCCGCGCGCCCTCGAGCAACTCGCCGACGAGGCCCTCCATCACGTGCGAGCCCGCGAACAGGTCGGGATACTCGAGCAGGTCGGTCTCGTACGCGAGCACCTGCTGGATCCGCAGCGACCACTGCTGGTCCCACGGCCGCGGCAGCCCGAGCGCCTCGTTCCAGGCGGGCAGCTGGATCGCCCGAGCGCGCGCGTCGCGGCCGAGCGTCACCGCGAGCGCCTCGAGCACGATCCGCTGCACGTTGTTCTCGGGCTGGGACTCCGTCAGGCCCAGGGAGTTGACCTGGACCCCGTAGCGGAAGCGCAGGTGCTTCGGGTCGTGCACGCCGTAGCGCTCGCGGCCCAGCGCCTCCCACAGCGTCGCCATCGCGCGCAGCTTGGCGTGCTCCTCGACGAACCGCACGCCCGCGTTGACGAAGAACGAGATGCGTGCGAACACCGCCCCCATCTGCTCTTGGCCGACCCGCGGGCGGACCTCGTCGAGCACCGCGATCGCGGTCGCCATCGCGAAGGCGATCTCCTGCACGGGCGTCGCGCCCGCCTCCTGCAGGTGGTAGGAGCAGATGTTGACCGGGTTCCAGCGCGGCACGTGCTCGACCGTGTACGCGACGGTGTCGGCGATCAGTCGCAGCGACGGCGCGGGCGGGAACGCGTAGGTCCCGCGCGAGAGGTACTCCTTGATGATGTCGTTCTGGGTCGTGCCCTGGAGCACGGAGGGGTCGATGCCGTTCTCCTCTGCCGCGACGATGTAGAGCGCCAGCAGCCACGCGGCCGTCGCGTTGATCGTCATCGACGTGTTCATGCGGTCGAGCGGGATGCCGTCGAGCAGCGCGTGCATGTCGCCCTTGTGCGCGACCGGCACGCCGACCTTGCCGACCTCGCCGCGCGCCAGCTCGTGCCCGGAGTCGTAGCCCGTCTGGGTCGGGAGGTCGAAGGCGATCGAGAGCCCGGTCTGCCCCTTGGCCAGGTTGCCGCGGTAGAGCGCGTTGGACTTCGCCGCCGTCGAGTGGCCGGCGTAGGTCCGCATCATCCACGGCTTGTCGCGCTCGGGCAGGCGGTGGCTCATGTGGAGATTGTCCCGCATCGGGTATGACTCCGCGCCATGCGGGCGATCGACCTCGAGCACCTCGGCACGGAGAAGGTGATCTGCGCCTGGGAGCTCGACGGCGTGCTGATCGATCCCGGCCCGCAGTCGACCGAGGCGACGCTGCTGGCGGCGCTGGACGGCGCGGCGCCGCGCGCGCTGTTGCTCACCCACATCCACTTCGACCACGCGGGCGTGGCGGGCGCGCTCGTCCGCCGCTGGCCCGACCTCCCCGTCTACGTGCACGAGCGCGGCGCGCCGCACATGGCCGCGCCCGAGCGCCTGGTCGCCAGCGCGGCGCGGCTCTACGGCGGGAAGGAGGAGCTCGCGCGCCTGTGGGGCGACGTCGTGCCGGTGCCCGAGGCCAACCTGCACGTCCTGACCGGCGGAGAGACCGTGCTGGAGGAGTTCCGGGTCGAGTACACGCCCGGTCACGCCTCCCATCACGTCTCCTTCCTGCACGAGCCGAGCGGGACCGCGTTCGTGGGCGACGTCGCGGGCGTCCGCGTCCCGCCCGCGGACTACGTGATGGCGCCGACGCCCCCGCCGGACGTCGACGTCGAGGCGTGGGAGCGGTCGATCGACCTCGTGAAGGGCTGGGCGCCGCGATCGCTGGCGCTGACGCACTTCGGCACCGTCGACGACGTCGGGCCGCACCTGTCCGCGATGCGCGAGCGCCTGCACGAGTACGTGCGGCTCGCCGCCCAGCACGGCCAGGAGGCGTTCGTCGCGGGGATCCGCGACCGGATCGAGCAGCACGCCGGCGACGTGGCCGGCGTCTACCTCCACGCGGCGCCCGCCGACCACCTCTACCTCGGGCTGCGGCGCTATCTCGACAAGCGCGCGGGGGCATAGCTACCCTGGCCCGGATGTCCCAGACGGTCGAGATCCCCCGTCCGGCGGGCCCCGACTCGGGCCTCGGCGGTCACTGGCGCGTGATCGTCCGCAACGACGACCACAACACGTTCGACCACGTGGCGACCACGCTCGCGCAGCACATCCCCGGCGTGTCGGTCGACAAGGGCTACGCGATGGCCGACCAGATCCACAACCAGGGCCAGGCGATGGTGTGGGCGGGGCAGAAGGAGCCGGCCGAGCTGTACTGGGAGCTCTTGCGCGACGCGGGCCTCACCATGGCGCCGCTCGAGCAGGGCTGACCGGCTAGGTCGTCGTCACGCCGTTGGGCAGCTCCGACCCCATCCCGCCGCGGATGACGAGGTCGTTCCAGGCGTAGAGGACCGGCACCTGGTACCAGCTCGAGTAGTCGGCGCGCCAGACGGAGAACTCCTCGCCGTACCAGTAGCGCTCGAAGTCGGGCTTGTGCTCGAACGTGGCCAGCTGGAGGAAGCGGTACTGGTCGTCTCGCGAGCGGTAGACGGCGAACTCCGTGCCCCCGTAGCGCTGGGCCACGGGCGCGATCTCCTGCAGCGCGACCTCGAACTTGTCGCCCCGGAACAGCGTGGCGTACCAGGGGATGTGCACCACTCCGGCCATCAGGCCCCCACCTCCGCGCGGATGGCACCCGGGCCCTCGCCGGTGCGCCCGAGGCCCTCGGTCTCCGCACCCACGAGGACGGCGATCTTGCCCTGGTGCTCGTTCTTGTACATCGACTGATGCGCCTCGGCGACACCGTCGAAGGTCATGGTCTTCCACAGCACGGGCTGGATCTTGCCGGATTCGATCAGCTCGTTCGCCCTCGTCGCCTCGTAGGCGTTCGCGAAGTGGCTGCCGATGATCTGCTTCTGGCGCATCCACAGGTAGCGCACGTCGAAGTCCAGCTGGTAGCCGGAGGTCGCCCCGCAGATCACGACCTTGCCGAACGGCTTGACGGTCAGCACGGAGGTGGGGAACGTCGCCTGGCCGACGTGCTCGAACACGATGTCGGGCGCAGCGCCGAGCATCTCCTTCACGTGCTTGGCGAAACGGCGCGACTCCTTGGCGCGGGCGGCCTCCTCCTCCTCGGTCTCGCCGCCTCGGCGCATCATGCCCGCGAACTCGTTGCGGTCGATGAAGGCGGAGGCGCCGAGCGAACGGCAGAGCTCGCCCTTCTCGGTGGAGGACACGACCCCGACGCAGTCGGCGCCCGCCAACCGGCAGAGCTGGACCGCGAAGACGCCGAGGCCGCCGGCGGCGCCCCAGATCAGCACGCGGTCGCCGCTCTGGATCTTCGCCTGGTCGATCAGCATCCGGTAGGCGGTGAAGTAGGTCAGGCCGTAGGAGGCGGCCTCCTCCCAAGAGAGCTGGACCGGCTTGGGCAGGCACTGCTGGGCCTGGACCTTGCAGAACTGCGCGAAGGAGCCCCAGGTCGTCTCGTAACCCCAGATCTTCTGAGACGGCGCCGCGAGCGGGTCCAGCCCGTGGACCTCGACGTCCTCGTAGGACGCCTGGTTGCAGTGCAGCACGACCTCGTCGCCGGGCTTCCAGCGCGTCACGCCCTCGCCGACCTTCCACACGACCCCGGACGCGTCGGAGCCGCCGATGTGGTGGTCCTCGGGGTGGTAGCGGAAGACGGAGACCGGCTTGCCGAGCGCGGCCCAGACGTTGTTGAAGTTCACACCGGCCGCCATCACGCGGACGACGACCTCGAAGGCGCCGGGCTCGGGCACCTTGATCTCCTCGAGCTGGAAGGCGTCGAGTGGCTCCCCCTGGCGCTCCTCGCGGATCACCCAGGCCGCCATCGAGGCGGGCAGCTCACCCGGCTCGGCGTCCACGTGCGCGACTTGGCTGATGTCCACGGCTATGAGCCGATCCTAGCCGGAAGCGCGTGACGAGACGGCTGGGTGCCCATCGGCCGGATGACGCCGCGAGACTCGCGCCATGGACCGACTGCGCGTCACACCGGAGCCGGCGCCCTGCCGACGACGTCCAAGTCGAACGAGGCTGCCGGCATCGGCGCGGCGATGTAGGAACGAGGAGAGAGGCGGCGGTTTCGTGCCAGCTCGAGCTAGCGTGCCAGGTCGATCCGCGTTCGCATCACCATGCGTGTGCCGCTGTGGTTGGTGGCGACGATCCTGAGCGTGTAGCGGCCGGCTGTCATGCGCCGGATGACCGGCATGGTGAGTTGAAGGCGTCGAATGCGCACGGCACGCGCGCCTCGCGCGTGGACGGTCCCGCCGCGCGAGAGTCGGCCTTGCAGTCGGATCGTCCCCGGATCGATGGTGAGCGAGACTCGGCAGACCATTCCGTGCCTGCGGGTGCGTGCCGGCGCGCCATCGGAGTCGAGCCGTCGTGCGGGGCGTGTCTTGCAGACCACGCGCAGGGCGCCCAGCGCGGACGGGCGGCCTCGTCGCGGCGTCCTGCCGGCGAGCCGCTTGGCGCCGCGCGGGCCCTGCGGGCCGGCAGGGCCCTGCGGGCCGGCGGGGCCCTGCGGGCCGGCGGGGCCCTGCGGGCCGCTCGGGGCGCCGACCCCCACCCCGCTCAGAGCCATGTCGTACGTGCTGTCGGAAGCATCGCTGAGGATCTTCAGCGTGGCGCTCAGGCGCCCCTGCGAGCTGGGCGCGAAGCGGATCCGGATCGAGCAGGTGCCGCCGGCGGCAAGCGTCTGGCCGCTGCAGCCATCGCCTGTCGTGATGAAGTCGTCGGCGCCGGCTCCCGTGACCGTCACGCTGCTCAAGCGCACGGCACGCTCGCCGCTGTTGCGCACGGTGATGGCGCGCGCGGAGCTCAGCGTCCCGCTGAGCTGCTCGGGGAAGACCATGTCGTAGGCGCTCAGCGCCAGCGCGGCGGGTCGCGTGGCGAACAGCAGCGAGACGTTCTGCGCGTTGACGTTGGCGACGGCGATGTCGAGCCGGCCGTCGGCGTCGAGATCGGCCACGGTCGCCGTGCTAGCGCCGTCCCCGACCGCGAAGCTCAGCGCCGGGGCGAAGGCGCGGCCGCCGCTGCCGAGCAGCACCGAGACGCTGTCGGAGCGACTGTTGGCGACGACGAGGTCCTGGCGTCCGTCGGCGTCGAGGTCGGCGATCTCGATGGACGTCGGCAGTGCCTGGACGCGCAGGTCGGTGGGCAGGGAAAAGCTCCCGCCGCCGCCGCCGTAGAGCACGGAGACGTCATCTGAGCTGCGGTTGGCGGTCACGATGTCGCGCTTGCCGTCGCCGTCGAGGTCGGCCACCGCGACGGAGATCGGCTCAAACCCCGTCGGGAGGTTGGTGGCCGCCGCAAAGCCGCCGCCGCCGGTGCCGAGGAGCACCGACACGGAGCTTCCCCAGCGGTTCGCCGCCACGATGTCGCGCCGGCCGTCGCCGTCGAGGTCGGCCAAGGCGACGGAGGTCGGACCGGGCCCCGTCGCGAAGCCGACGGCCGCCCCGAAGCCGCCGGCGCCGTTGCCGAACAGCACCGACACGTTGTTCGACGCGCCGTTCGCGGCCACGAGATCCTGCCGGTAGTCGCCGTTGAGGTCCCCGACCGCCACCGAAGCGGGGTCAGCGCCGACCGCGAGGCTCGTCGCGGCAGCGAAGGTGCCGCCGGTGTTCAAGAGCACCGAGAGGCTGTTCGAGAATCGGTTCGCGGTCACCAGGTCCTGCAGCCCGTCGCGGTTGAAGTCGCCCAGCGCCAGTGCGTGCGGGTTCAACCCGGTCGCGTAGCGGATTGCCGGATCGAAGTCGCCGCCGGTCCCGAGGAGCACCGAGACGCTGTCGCGCACGCCGTTGGCCGTCGCCAAGTCCTTGACGCCGTCGCCGTCGAAGTCGGCGACCACCGCGGCTTGAGGCGTCGCGGCGGGGTCCACGGTGACCGCCGGGGTGAAGCTGACGGCGGCGCGTGCCGGCGCAGCGGCGCACAGCATGACGCCAATGGCAGCGAGCACGATCCAGCTCGCGGGCCTCGACCTGCTTGCGCCGCAGAACCTGGCAACGTGTGATGTCGACTGGATGAAGACGGTGACGGAGCTCATGCACCCCCTCATCGTCCGCGAGCCCGCACGACGCACCGTACATCCGTCCAGACCGCGATCTACGTACGCGCCGGCGCCCGCCGCAGGAAAGTGAAGGATGAACGCCCGGACAACTCCGGCCAGTCGCTATCGTCGAGCAAGTGACCAGCGAGGTCGTGTTGCCGGACGACGCCGAAGCGCTCGACGCCTACTCGCGCGTCGTCACGTTCGTCGCGGAGTCCGTCGCGCCCGCCGTGGCCAACCTGCGCATCCGGCGCGGCCGGGAGGCGGGCGGCGGTTCGGGCGTGATGATCACTCCCGACGGCTTCCTGCTGACCTCGGCGCACGTCGTGGAGGGCGCCGGTGGCCGGGTCAGCGCGTCGTTCACGGACGGCAGCGAGCTCGGGCTGCGGATCATCGGCGCCGACCCGCTCTCCGACCTCGCGGTGCTGCGCGCCGACGAGCCCGCGCCGGCGCCCGCCCCGCTCGGGGACGCCGCGGCGCTGCGGGTCGGCCAGCTCGTGGTCGCGATCGGCAACCCGCACGGCTTCGCGAGCTCGGTCACCGCGGGCGTCGTCTCCGCGCTCGGCCGCTCCCTCCCGACCCGCTCCGGCCGCGCGATGCGGGTCGTCGACGACGTGATCCAGACCGACGCCGCGCTCAACCCCGGCAACTCGGGCGGCGCGCTGGTCGACGGCCGCGGCCGTGTAATCGGCATCAACACGGCGGTCGCGGGCGTCGGGCTCGGCCTCGCGGTGCCCATCAACGCGACGACGCGCCAGGTCGTCGCGGCGCTGATGCGCGACGGCCGCGTGCGCCGGGCCTGGGTCGGGATCGCGGGCGGGACGCGCCCGCTGCCTCCCGCGGTGGCGGCGCGCCTGGGCCGCCGGCGCGGGCTCGAGGTGGTCGAGGTGGTCGCGGGCTCACCGGCGGCGAGGGCCGGTGTGCGCCCGGAGGACCTGATCGTGGCGGTCGGCGACGAGCCGGTGCTCGGGGTCGACGACCTGCAGCGCCTGCTCACCGAGGAGCGGATCGGCCGCTCGGTCGAGCTCGCGGTCGTGCGCGGCGCCTCCGATCACCGGCTCGCGCTCGTGCCGCGCGAGCTGGCGACGCGGTAGCCCTAGTACTAGCCGACCTGCGGGCCGCTCAGCTGCGCGCGGAACGACGCGATCTCGCTCACGGCCGCGGCGACGTACGCGGCGTGCGCGTTAGCCATCTCCTGCTCGAGGTCGGCCTGGTAGGCCGGGTGGTCGGCGAGGCCGGCCAGGACGGCGGCGGCGCGCTCCTCGCGGAGCGATTCGAGATGGGTGCGGGCGAGCTCGAGGGTGGTGGACATGGTGGCGGGGCTCCGGGGAGTGGGGAGGAGTGAAGGCAATCTCGCATCCCTTCCCTGCCCGGACGATGAAGCTGGCCTCAGAATCTGCTAAGGGCTGACCGCCAACCGCAGGTACGGCTGGCCGCCCCCGCCTACGGCTGCAGCAGCTCGCCCTGCGCGGAGTTGCGCGGCGCGCCGACCGTCACGGCGGCCGGCTCCACGCCGTCGTCGGCCGTGCTGACCGCGTACTCGCCCTCGGGCACGTCGACTTCGAGCATCGTCGTGCCGGCAGGGCGGATCGGCGCGGTGGTCTGCGTGATCCCGGCGTCGTTGCCCGCCGTGGCGACGGTGAGCGCCTGCGGCGCGTCGGTCTGGTTGGAGACGATCAGGCGGATCGGCCCCGCGCCGAAGCGGCGCGGTGAGACGTTGATCTCGTCGTCCAGGATCGCCGCGGTGACGGTGATCGAGGCGGCGGGTCGCTCGCGGTTCTCGTGGTCCTCGCCGTCCGCGCAGCCGGCTACCGCCAGCCCGGCGAGGACGCAGCCGATGCCTCGCCGGGTGCTCACGGCGCTGAGCCTACGCAACGGCGCGTCCGGCAACGGATGGCGCAGCTGCCTTCGCCGGACACGTCTTCAGCTGGGTGCCGTCCCCCGGGGTTCCGCAGATGCGAGGCACACGGGCGTACTGAAAGATGCCTGTGAGCAGGGGTTTTGGGTGTTTTGTCGGGTTGGGCCCGTGTGTCT
>Ga0136615_10001102_pt1 | contig 12763 bp, 12 predicted proteins | sample AntDrymUQ2882206_2_FD_106647 | JGI IMG/M metagenome (GOLD analysis project Ga0136615, IMG submission 106647) | Polar desert sand microbial communities from Dry Valleys, Antarctica - metaG UQ288 (22.06) | ecosystem: Environmental > Terrestrial > Soil > Desert | place: Antarctica: Dry Valley...
GAGCGCCTCGACCTCGTCGGGTGACAGCCGTGCGCCGTGGGTGAAGTCGAACCGGAGCTTGTCGGGACCGACGTACGAGCCGGCCTGGCGAACGTGCGTGCCGAGCCGCTCGCGCAACGCCGCGTGCAGGAGGTGCGTAGCGGTGTGGTTCGCCATCGTCGCCAGTCGGCTCGGCCGATCCACGGCGGCGCGGGCCGGCTCCCCCGCCCGTAGGTCCCCGCGCTCGGGCACGAGCGCTACCGCCTGGTCGTCGCCGAGCCGGTAGACGTCGGCCACGCTCGCTGCGCCCGAGTCGGTCTCGACCCGGCCGGCGTCGGAGACCTGGCCACCGCCCTCGGCGTAGAACGGGCTTTCCGAGAGCTTCGCCAGAATGACGCCGTCCGCCCGCTCGAGCGCCGTGATCACCGTGTCGGCCTCGATCGACTCGTAGCCGACGAACCGGCTCTGGGCGTCGGCCGTTAGCGCGAACCGCAGGACCTCGTCGCGGCTCGGCCCACCGCCGGTGACGACGGTGGCTCGCGCACCGCCGGCGCGCGAGCGCGCGCGCGCCTCGTCCATCAGCTCCGCGAAGCCGCGGTCGTCCACCTCGAGCCCCTCCGCGGCGAGCATCTCCCTGGTCATCTCGTAGGGAAAGCCGTAGGTGTCGTGCAGCCGAAAGGCGTCGTCCGGCTCGACCCACGAGGTCCCAGCGTCGCGCGCGCTCGCCACGACCTCGGCGAGCACGCGCTCGCCCTGCGCGAGCGTACGCCGAAAGCCCTCCTCCTCCGCGACGGCCCAACGCTCGATCGCGTCGCACTCGGCCCGCAGGCCGGGGTAGGCGCCGGCCATCGTTTCGATCACGCGCTCGCAGAGTCCAGCGAGGAAGGGACCGGAGAGGTCGAGCACGCGGCCCTGCTGGATCGCCCGGCGCATGATCCTGCGCAGGACGTAGCCACGGTCCTCGTTCGAAGGCACGACGCCGTCCGCCATCAAGAACGTCATGCCGCGGCCGTGATCGGCCAGGATCCGCAGGGCCCGGGTCGTGGCGAAGTCGGCGCCGTAGCCGCGCCCCGACAGCTCCTCGCCCAGCTCCACGAGCGGCCGGAAGTGCTCGGTCTCGAAGACCGAGGGGACGTCCTGGAGAACCGCCGCCAGACGGTCGAGTCCCAGCCCGGTGTCGATGTTCCTCTGGGGCAGATCGGTGAGCGACCCGTCCTCGTGCAGCTCGTACTGCATGAAGACCAGGTTCCAGAACTCAAGAAAGCGCTCGGTGTCGTCGCCTGGGCGATCCTCCTCGGCGCCGAACTCGAGGCCGCGGTCGAAGTAGAGCTCGGAGCACGGGCCGGCGGGCCCGGTCGGGCCGGCCTGCCAGAAGTTGTCTTCTCGCCCGAGGCGCACGATGCGCTCGTCGGGGACCCCCACCGCTCTCCAGCACTCGATCGCCTCGTCATCGGCGCCGAGCCCGAGCTCCTCGTCGCCGCCCATCACCGAGATCCAGATGCGCTCGGGGGACAGGCGGAAGCCCTCGGTCGAAAGCTCCCAGGCGTAGCCGACCGCGCCCTCCTTGAAGTAGTCGCCGACCGAGAAGTTCCCGAGCATCTCGAAGAAGGTGAGATGGCGCGCGGTCGTGCCCACCTCCTCGATGTCGGGTGTGCGGAAGCACTTCTGGCAGGAGGCCAAGCGCGGTGACGGCGGCTTCTCCTCGCCGCGGAAGTAGGGCTTGAACGGCTGCATCCCTGCCGTCGTGAGCAGGACGGACGGGTCGTAGGTCGGGGGGACCAGCGAGGCCGAGGGCATCCGGCGGTGTCCGGCCCGCTCGAAGAAGTCGAGGAAGGCCTCCCTGATGTCCGCAGCGTCCACGCCGTTTCAGTCTAGATGGCGCGATTGGGCGCAGCCCCTGCGCGAAGGAGCGGCCCGAAGCGCCGCGAATCCTCCATAGATGCGGCAGCTTTGCAGGGCAAAGGTGCGCAAATCATGCACACCCGCGCGTGCGCGAGGGGCGAGCCGTGAACCTAGTCGTCCTATGCGGGGGGCCCTTTGCAGCTGACGTCCTACGCGCTCGCCCTCGTACAGGCGGCGGGACAGCCCGTGGCCAGCCACGCGCGCCCGGTGGCCGAGCTGGCCGGCGATGTGGGAACAGAGCTCGAGCTCGGCGAAGCCGCCTGCCAGGAGGTCCAGATCGCCGCGTTGCTGCACGACGTCGGCAAGGCGGCGCTGATGACCGAGATCCTCGACAAGCCGAGTGGACTGAGCGCGGACGAGGTCGAGCTCGTCAAGACCCACCCCGCCCGCGCCCAGGCGATGCTCGAGTCCGCCGGCCGACACTTCGCCCCGATCGCCGCGATCGTTCGCTCCTGCCACGAGCGGTGGGACGGAAGCGGGTACCCGGACGGGCTCGCCGGCGAGGACATCCCGCTCCCGGCGCGGGTCATCTTCTGCTCGAACGCGTTCCACGCGATGACCGACGACCGCCCCTACAGCGCGGCCGTCAGCGAGAGCGCCGCGATCCACGAGCTCTGGGCCGGAACGGGCACGCAGTTCGACCCCCGCGTGGTGGAGGCGCTCACCCGGGCCCTCAGCCGCCGGCGGATGGCCGGCGCCGAGCAGGCCGAGCGTGAGACCACCATGCGCGAAACCGGCGCCGAGGGCGAGCTGCGCCGAGCCGCGAGCGACGCGGGCTAAGCCCATGACCGAGGCCACCGCGCTGGCGCTGGCGCACCCCGCGGTGAGCGACTCGGCGCGTCACGCGAGCGCGGTCGCGGAGCTGTCGGTGGCCGTCGCCTCCGAGCTCGGCCTCGACGCGAGCGGACTGCACGAGGTGCGGCTCGTCGCACTCCTCCACGACGTCGGCAAGGCGGAGACCCCACCGGCCCTGCTCGACAAGCCCGGACCGCTCAGCGCGGAGGAGCGCGAGGAGGTCGAGCGCCACCCGGTCCACGGCCAGGAGCTTGTCGAGCGCACCGACCCCTCGCTCGCGAGCATCGCGTGCGCGATCCGCGCCTGCCACGAGCGCTGGGACGGCACCGGCTATCCGGACGGGCTCCCCGGCAAGGACATCCCACTCTCCGCCCGCATCGTCTTCTGCTGTGACGCGTTCGACGTGATGACGTCCGACCGCGCGTACCGCCCCGCGCTCGGCGAGCGCCGCGCCCGAGGCGAGCTGCTAGCCGGCGCCGCGACGCAGTTCGACCCAACGGTCGTCAGGTCGCTGCTTCGCGCCCTCGACGCGCGCGCCGGCGCCGTCGACGCCGCAGGCGAGCGCGAGCAGATGCCCGCGCTCGCTATCGCTCGGTGAGCTCGGCGCGCATGCGCCCGAGCGACTTGCGGATCAGTCGCGAGACGTGCATCTGCGAGATGCCGATCTGCTCCGCGATCTGAGTCTGGGTCAGGCCCTCCTCGAAGCGCTTTCGCAGGATCTCCCGCTCCCGGTCCGGTAGCCCCCGTAGCGCCGGCTCGAGCGTGGCGCGCTCCACGCTGCGCTCGAACGCCTGATCCTCCGAGCCGAGCGCTTCGAGCGGGTCGAGGTCGCCTTCACTCGACGGGCTCGGTGACAGGGACATCGGGGCGTAGGCCGAGCCGGCCTCGAGCGCCTCGAGCACCTGCTCCGGCGTCGCGCCGAGCTCGCGCCCGATCTCGGCGATCGTCGGCGACCTGCCGAGGCTTGAGGTCAGGCGCTCGATCGTGGCCGACATCCGCGTGTTGAGCTCCTGGAGCCCGCGCGGGATGCGGATCGCCCAGCCGCGGTCGCGGAAGTGGCGCTTGATCTCGCCCACCACGTTCGGGGTCGCGTAGGTCGTCAGCGCGACCTCGCGGGAGAGCTCGTAGCGGTCGATCGCTTTCAGCAGGCCGATGGCGCCGACCTGCTCGATGTCCTCAAGCGGCTCGCCGCGGCCCGCGTAGCGGCGCGCGAGCGCCCGTACGAGCGGCAGGTGGCGCTGCACCAACGCCTCGCGCGCGTCGCGGTCGCCGCCCTCGTGGTAGCGGCGCAGGAGCTGCTGGTCGCTGTCGGGCGGCGTCGCCCCGCTGCCTGTCGAGCGCTCCGTCCTCACGCCGTGCGCTTGGTCGCCTTTTCGAGTCGGACGTGGACGCCGCCATCCTCGACGCGCTCAACGCCGTAGGAGTCGACCACGGTCGAGAGGATCCGCCGCAGCGTCAGCTCGCCGGGCGGCGGCTCAGGCCCTTGGAGCGCCTCGGCGAGGGTGCCCTCCGCGAGCGGCCCGATGGTCGTCCGCACGCGTCCCTCCGAGAGCTCGAAGGTGAGCTGAACCGATCGCTGGGAGCCGGCCTCCGCGAGCAGCCGCTCGACCGCGAGCTGAAGGTCGTCGAGATCGTCGAAGCCGAGGCCCAGGCGATCGCCGATCCCTCCGAGTACGAGGCGGACCACCGCCGCCCAGCCGCGCCCTACCGGCGTCTGAAGCTCGACGGTCTCAACCGGCATGCGCGGGCGCCTCCGCCGCCGCCGTGGTCGTCGCGGAGTGATCGACCGCATCGGCCTGATCGCCCGCGTCGGCTGGATCGGATCCCTGCACCACCGCGACGCCCACCACCGCGTCGCCGCGCATGAGGCAGGCCGTCTGGCCCGGGGCGGCGCCGTCGACCGGTGCCTCCAGCGCGAGCGTCAACCGGTCGTGGTCGCCCGCCGCCAGCGCTCCCTCGACCCGGCACGACACCGGCGCCGAGCGGTACCGAAGCTTGACCCGGTCCACCACGGCGGCCGGGCGGTGCAGGCGGACGGAGCTCGCGTGGACGCGCGCGGTCGAGAGCTGCCGGCGCGGGCCGACGACGATCCGGTTCGCCGCCGGCTCCTTGCCCAGGACGTAGAGCGGCTCGTCCGACGCCAACCCGAGCCCGCGCCGCTGGCCGACGGTGTAGCGCTCATGACCGCCGTGGCGTCCGAGCACCGCCCCCGATCGGTCCACGATCGCGCCCGGCCGCTCGGTCCCGACGCCGGCAGCTGCTCCTCGGCGGCCGCCATGGCGGCGGAGGAAGGCGTCGCGCGCGGTCCCGGCGAGGAAGCACAGATCCTGGCTCTCCGGCTTCTCGGCCACCGGTAGCCCGGCCGCGCGGGCGATCTCGCGGACGGCTGGCTTGGCGAGCCCCCCGAGCGGGAACCACAGCCGGGCGAGCTCCTCGGGCGTCAGGCGGGCGAGCATGTAGGCCTGGTCCTTCGCGGGGTCGGCCGCCGCCCGCAGCAGCGGGCCCGCCGCGTCAGTCGTGACGCGCGCGTAGTGGCCGGTGGCGAGCCGCGCCGCCCCGAGCGCGCGCGCTAAGCGAAGCATGGCGTCGAAGCGCACCAGGCCGTTGCAGCGGACGCACGGGTTAGGGGTGCGGCCGGCCTCGTGCTCTGAGACGAAGTCGCCGACGACGTCGGCGCCGAAGTCGGCACGCAGGTCGAGCGTCAGGTGCGGGAGTCCGAGGTCGTGGGCGAGCGCGCGGGCACCTGTGACCGCTTGCGGCGAGCAGCAGCTCTTCGACCCGTCCGTGGCGGGGTCGGACCACAGCTCGAGCGTGACCGCCACGACCTCGTGGCCGGCCTCCAGCGCGAGGTGGGCCGCCACCGCGCTGTCCACGCCCCCGCTCATCGCGACGAGCGTGCGCTCGGGCGACTCCGCGAGCGCGGGCGCGCCGTCGCGAGCCGCCGCGCCGAGCGCGCGATGAAGCGCATCCGCAGCCAGGTCAGCCGCGTGCCGGCGCGTCGGGGACAGCCCGCCGAGCTCGTCGGCGACCTGCTCGGCGGAGAGGCGCGCGACCTCGAGGACGGGCCGCCCGTCGACCAGCTCGACGACCGCGCTGCCCGCGGCCTGGGCGGCGGCGCAGCCGCGCGCCTCGAACCCGGCGGCGAGCACGCGCTCACCCCCGACCTGGACGGCGATCCTGATCAGGTCGCCACACGCCGCGCCACCCGCAGCGCCCACGTGCTCGGCGTCGTCGAGCGCCCCGCAGCCACGCGGCGCCAGCAAGTGCTCCTCGAGGAGAGATCCCGGCTCGGCTCTCACGCGTCTTTTCATCCCTCGTGTGACGACGTCCGTCGCCGTCTCGATGACGGCCCCAGCTTGCCGCTGCCGTCCGGGAGTTGAACCTGCTCTAGCAAGTTCGGGCGTCCTCCGGGACGGGCCAAGACCCGCCCCGAGCCGGACCCCCATCCCAGTCGTGTTGGCTCAACGAAAGGGACGGCTGACGTACAAGCTCGGGCCAAGCGCGAACGCTAGCACCGGGCCCTCCGTTGGGCCGCCGCTCAACGGCCGCCCTTCCGCGGCCGTGAGCTCACGCCGAGCTCTCGAAGCTGCTCGTCCCCGACCGGCGCGGGCGCGTCGGTCAACGGGTCCCAGCCGGTCGCGGTCTTCGGGAAGGCGATCACCTCGCGGATCGAGTCGCGACCCGCGAGCAGGGCGACGATGCGATCGAGCCCGAACGCGATGCCCCCGTGCGGCGGCGCGCCGTAGCGCAGCGCCTCGAGCAGAAAGCCGAACCGCTCGTCGGCTTCGTCGGCGCCGATCCCGAGCGCCTCGAACACCCGTCGCTGGACGTCGATGCGGTTGATGCGGATCGACCCCCCGCCGATCTCCCAGCCGTCCATGACGACGTCGTAGCCGCGGCTGCGCCACGTCCCCGGGTCCCCGTCGAGGTCGCCGACCGGGGCGGTGAACGGGTGGTGGAGCGGATCCCAGCGGGACTCGCCCTCGCTCCATTCGAACATCGGGAAGTCGGTCACCCAGAAGACGTCGTGTTGCCCGGCCGCCGCAGGTGGCGCGACGTCCGCGCGCAGTGCCCCGAGCACGCGCGCGGCGATCTCCGCGCGGTCGGCGACGATCAGGATCGCGTCGCCGGTTCGCGCGCCCAGCGAGTCGGTCGCCCGGTCGATCTCATCGCGCGAGAGGAACTTCGCCACCGGCGAGCGCCAGCCGTCCTCCTCGACGACCGCCCACACGAGCCCCTTGGCGCCGAGGCCCTGCGCGCGCTCGGTGAGGTCGTCGAAACGCCGCCGCGGGAAGTCACCCGCGGCCTTCAGCCCTCGGACCACGCCGCCGTCCCCGAGAGCACGCGCGAAGACGTTGAACTCGGAGCCGCGGAACGCCTCGCTCAGGTCCCCGATCTCCGTGCCGCGGCGACGGTCGGGCCGGTCCGACCCGTAGCGGAGCATCACCTCGTCGTAGGTCACGCGCTCGAGCGGCGTCGACACCCCGATGCCCGCGACTGCGAGCACCGCCTCGAGCAGGCGATCGCAGGTCTCGATCACATCGTCCTCCTCCACGAAGGACATCTCGAGGTCGAGCTGGGTGAACTCCGGCTGGCGCTCGGCGCGCAGGTCCTCGTCCCTAAAGCACCGGACGATCTGGAAGTACCGCTCGAGGCCGCCGACCATCAGCAACTGCTTGAAGAGCTGCGGCGACTGCGGCAGCGCGTACCACGAGCCCTGCTGGTGCCTGCTCGGCACGAGGAAGTCGCGGGCGCCCTCCGGGGTCGAGCGCGTGAGCATCGGCGTCTCGACCTCGAGGAAGCCCTCCGCGCTCAGCGCCTCGCGCATCGCACGCGCCACGTCGTGACGGAGCGCGAGCGCCTCGGTCATCCGGCGCTTGCGGATGTCGAGGTAGCGGTAGCGCAGCCGCAGCTCCTCCCCCACCGGCTCCTCCTCGTCCACCTGGAAGGGCGGCGTGTCGGCGTCGGCGAGCACGTCCACCGCGTGCACCTCGAGCTCGACCTCGCCGGTCGGGAGCTCTGCGTTGACCGTCCCCTCCTCGCGATGGGCGAGCGCGCCGCTCGCCGAGATCACGTCCTCGGCCCGCAGGCCGTGCGCCGCAGCGTGCGCTTCGGGAGCCTCGTCCGGGCGAAACACGAGCTGCAGCAGCCCGCTGCGGTCGCGCAGGTCCACGAAGATCAGGCCGCCGTGGTCGCGGCGGCGGTGGACCCAGCCGGCCACGCGTATCTCCTCGCCCACGTCCGCGGCGCGGAAGTCGCCGGCCCAGGCGGTCCGGTAGCGGTTCGCGCGCGGCGCCTTCACGGCGCCGGACCTCCGGTCGCGCGGCTCGCCTCGGACGCGAGCCGAACCACCTCCGCGACGTCCGCCGCCGGCCGCTGCTCGCCGCTCCGCATGTCCTTGACCTCCAGCTCGTCCTCCCCCACGATCACGACCACGCACGCCCCGAGCCGATCGGCGTGCCTGAGCTGTCCCTTGACCGAGCGACCGGCCTGCTCCATCTGCGTCGCGAGGCCGGCGGCCCGCAGCTCGCGCGCCACTCCGAACGCGCGGCGCGCTCCCTCGGCCTTCGGGACGGCCACGAACGCCGCGGGCCGCCGCTCGGGCACATCCGCATCGGACGCGAGCAGGATGCGCTCCACGCCCGCCGCCCAACCGACCGCGGGCGTGGGCGGCCCGCCGAGCTGCTCGACGAGCGCGTCGTATCGGCCGCCGCCGCCGAGGCCACTCTGGGCGCCCAGCGCGTCGCTCGTGAACTCGAACACCGTCCGCGTGTAGTAGTCGAGTCCGCGCACGAGCCCGGCGTCTAGCTCGTGCTCCTGGCCCGCGTCGTCGAGCATGTGGCGGACAGCGTCGAGGTGCTCCGCGTCCTCCGGCGCGAGGCGTTCGAGCAGTCGCGGGGCTCGTTCCATCACACGCCGCGTGCCCGGGTGATCGGAGTCGAAGGCGCGCAGCGGGTTGCGGTCGATCCGCGCTGTCACCGTCTCGGACAGCTCGCCCTCGTGATCGCGGAGGTAGGCGCCCAGCTCCTGCGAATAGTCGCGCCTGGTGGCGGCGGTGCCGAGGCTCGAGATCCGCAGGCGTACGTCGCGCGCTCCCGCGCGCTCCAAGAGCTCCGCGAGCAGCAGGATCATCTCGGCGTCGAGCGAGGGGTCGTCCGAGCCGAGCGCCTCCGCGTCGATCTGCGCGAACTGGCGAAAGCGGCCCGCCTGCGGCGCCTCGTAGCGGAAGAATGGCCCGGAGGACCAGAGCTTCACCGGTTGCGGCAGCTTGTGCATGCCGTGCTCGACGTAGGCTCGGCAGACCGCCGCGGTGGCCTCCGGGCGTAGCGTCACCGAGCGTCCGCCGAGGTCCTCGAAGGTGAACATCTCCTTCTCCACGATGTCCGTCGTCTCGCCGACGCCGCGCGCGAACAGCTCGGTGTCCTCGAAGACGGGCGTCTCGATCGGCTCGTAGCCGGCCACGCCGAGCAGCTCGGCGCTCGTGCCGAGGAGCTCCATGCGCCGCCGTCCTTCCTCGGGGAGAACGTCGAAGGTGCCCCGCGGCGCGCGCAGCTTGTCGGCCCGGGCCACTGGGCTGCTTAAGCCGTGAGCTCGGCCAGGAACGGGTTGCTCGCGCGCTCGGCGCCGAGCGAGGTGATGCCCATATGACCCGGGTAGACCACGGTGTCCTCGGGCAGCGAGTCGACCAGCATCCGGATCGACTCGAGCAGCGTCGGCCAGTCACCGCCCGGAAGGTCGGTGCGACCGACCGATCCCTGGAACAGCACATCCCCCGAGAAGGCGGCCCGCTCCTCCGGGATCGAGAACGTCACGTGACCGGGGCTGTGACCCGGCGTGAAGAGGACGTCGATCTCGAACCCTGCCAGCTCGAGCCGCTCCCCGCCGTGAAGCGTGTGCTCGGCGTCGTAGCTCTCGAACGGCCCGAAGCCCGGCCACGGCACGTAGCTCATGATGTCCGCCAGCACCGGCTTCTCGATCGCGGGCACCCATACCTCGGCGTTCGTTGCCTCGGCCACGGGCGCCACGGCGCCGACGTGGTCGAAGTGGGTGTGCGTCAGCAGGATCCCGGCCAGCTGTACCCCGAGCGCCTCGATCGCCGCGAGGAGCTTGGGCGCCTCCTCGCCGGGGTCCACGATCAGCGCGTCGCTGCGCTCCTCGCGGCGAAACAAAAAGCAGTTCTCCTGCACCGGCCCGACGGTGAACATGCGCACGTCCATCGTCGTGAGCCTAGATCACGGCCGGTGCGGCCGCCGCCTCGCCGATACCCGGTTTGGCCGGCTACGAGCCGCTCCGACGCTCGTCCCTTCGCCCGGCGCGCTCCTCCTTCTTCTTGCGCTGCCGGCGGCGGTACATGAAGAGGTCGGTGAAGTAGCCGATCGGGATGTAGAGGAGGAACATGAACGCGCCGAACGCCAGCCCCTGGGTCGGCGACTGTCCAAGGACCAGGATCACGACCCCTACAAAGATCACGGCCGCAACCGCGGCTCGCCCCGCCGATCCGCGCAGCGTCGGTGGGCGGTCCATGCGCTCGAGGCGCCGGCGACGGTTCGCCTCGCGCTTCTCCTCCTTCGTCTGCGGACGCGCCTGACGGGGCTCCCGCTGGATCGTCCCGGCCTGCGTGCCGGAGTGCTTACGCCTGCGCTTCTTCTTCGTCTGCGCCACGTTCAGGCGGGCGAGCGGGGAAGCGAGACGGTCATCCCGATTGAGCGTAACGCGTCCTCGATCGTGTGCCGCTCGGCGGCGAGCAGCGGCACGTCCGCGGGGAAGCCCTCGAGCGCCGCGCGCGGCGCGAGGCCCACGAGCTCCGCGCGCGCCACCGCCGCGCGCGCGCCAACCGCCGTCACGAGCTCCGCGAGCGTGGTCGAGAGCGGATCGTGGACGTTGAAGGAGACCTGCGCGCACCCCCGCGCCGGGAGCGACAGGCCGATCGCGCGTACCCCAGGCGGGCCGCCCGCCGATTCCCGCAGCTCCGCGGCGATCCGCCGGGCGACCTCCACGTCGTCGGTGACCAGGTCCAGGTTGAAGGCGACGAGTGGGGCGCGAGCCGTGACGAGCGTCGCGCCGGCGCCCTCGTCGGCCGTCGGAGGCCCGAAGTCCGGGGCCAGTTCGCCTTGGTCCATACGCGCGCGCAAGCCCGCGAGCCCACCGGCCCGAAGCCTTGCGCGCTCGGTGTGGCTCGGGTCGGTGGCGAGTTGCCCGTAGAGGAAGACCGGCACTCCGAGCTCCCCGCCGATGCGCCCGGCAGCGGTGAGCGCCTCGGCGCACGCCGCCCCGCGCTCTGACCCGGACAGGTAGACGATCGGCGCGACGTCCAGCGCGCCCACGTGCGGGTGGACGCCTTCGTGGCGCCGCAGGTCGACCCGCTCGAGCACGGCTCGGCCGCCCTCCACGAGCCCGTCGGCAAGCTCTCCCTGTGCAGCCGCGAGCGTGAGGACGCTTCGACCGTGATCGGCGTCGGAGTGGACGTCGAGCACGCGCGCGGCGCCGAACGACCGAGCGATCGACTCGATGGCCGCGTTGTCGCGCCCCTCGCTTACGTTCGGCGCGGCGAGCAGAAGCGGTCGATCGGCCACGAATACACTCTCGCAAGCGCGCGGCTCCGTAGCTCAGCGGTTAGAGCGCACCACTCATAATGGTGAGGTCCCTGGTTCGAATCCAGGCGGAGCTACTGCCCCGGAGGCTCCGTCAGGAGCGATGGACGGGGGTCTTCCGGCCGGACGTGGAAGGTGACTACTCTGCCGCCGCGCCGGCCAGCTCCGTCCAGAAGCGGACCCATTCGCGTTCGTGCGCGATGCCGGCGTCGAGCGCTCGCCACGGGCCACGCGGCCCATCACCCGTGTCGAGCCGGCGGCGTGCCTCGTACTCGGCGAGCTTGGCGCGGTGCGCGTCGCGACGAGCCGCCGCAAGCGCTCTCGCGTCGGCCCCGAAGAAGAGCTTCAGCAGGCCCGGGTCGCGTAGCTCGGGGAGCTCCTCGGTGGGCTCCTCTCGCCACCCGTCGAGGGCCTCGAGCCCGCGCTGGGTCAGGGTGAAGAGGCGCCGGCGCCGGCCACCCGACTCGCGTCGCTCGTGGAGGTAGCCGGCGCCTGCGAGACGCTCGGGCTCGGCGTAGAGCTGTGAGTGCGGGACCGACCAGAAGTTGCCCACCGAGCCGGCGACGAGCTGCTTGAGGTCGTATGGAGTCGACTCGCCTGCCCGTTCGAGCAGGCCGAGGACGATGTAGGAGGTGGGAGTCAGCTGCATAGTCCGAAACAGATGGTAGGCTCCGGAGCATGTTACCGGACCTTGCCCTGGTACTCCACATCGCAGCCGGGGCCGCGGCGCTGGCACTCGGGCCGCTTGCCGTTTACGCGGCAAGGCGCCGGGACTCGGGCACCCGCCTGGCCGAGGGCTACCACTGGACCGTCCTGGGGGTATGCCTCTCGGCCGTGCTGCTCGCGGCGCTCGACTGGTCGCGGCTGGGGTGGCTCGTCCCCATCGCCGCCGGCTCATACGCCCTGGCGCTTCTCGGCAACCTCGCCGGCGAGCGCCGCGGGAGCCGCTGGACCGGCCTCCGCGTCCACGGCCAGGGCGGCTCCTACATCGCGCTGGTGACAGCGCTGCTGGTCGTCAGCGTGGGCTCGCCGCTGGCCTGGATCGCCCCGACACTCATCGGTGCGCCGTTGGTCGCTCGAGCCGCCCGCCGGGCCCGGACCAGGGGCGCCGCGTCGGGCGTGCTCGACGCGAGCCGCCCTTCACAGCCGAGTGACACCTGAGCGGGTACCCGCGTTTAGACTGAGCTCCGGTCCAGGACGTGCAACGGCGGGCATCAATCATCGGGAAGGGCGGGGTCGCGAGCCTGGCTGCGATCGCCCTGTTCGCGCTCTTCGCCGCGCTCGCGATTCCCGAGCGCGACGGCTTCCTCGCCCCGCCGCTTCCCGAGGTCGCGCTCGCCCAAGACGGGGAGGCATGCGACGGCGGGGACGCGATGGCTTCGCCGGATCGGGTGATCAAGGGCAAGTTCGCGAGCGGTCGCGAGGGCAGTTACGTGCTGCTCCCGTTCACGGTGCCCGACTCGGTCACCGGCGTGCGCGTCAGGTACTGCTACGAC
>Ga0136615_10001105_pt1 | contig 12758 bp, 12 predicted proteins | sample AntDrymUQ2882206_2_FD_106647 | JGI IMG/M metagenome (GOLD analysis project Ga0136615, IMG submission 106647) | Polar desert sand microbial communities from Dry Valleys, Antarctica - metaG UQ288 (22.06) | ecosystem: Environmental > Terrestrial > Soil > Desert | place: Antarctica: Dry Valley...
TCGTAGAGCACGTCGATAGCGACGATCTTCGAGTGCGTCACGGTGAAGCCCATCACCGACAACACTTGGCCGCCCGCAACGGCGACGACTCCGGCGGTTCCGTTGACCAGCGCCGGCCGGGCGAACGGCGCCAACCGCCCCGCAGTGACCGCTTGTTCCGCCACGGTCCGCGCGCCGTTCAGCACGACGGTGTAGCGGGCGCGCGCCATGCCGCCGTCTGCCCGCAGTACGACATCGGGGTCGAGCACGGCGACGAGCGCGTCGAAGTCACCGTCGCGGGCGGCGGCCAGGAACGCGTCGACAACCTCGCGCTGGTGCCTGAGATCAGGGTCGGGAGCAGGCGCGGCTCCCTGCACCCTGCGGCGGGCCCGGCTGGCGAGCTGTCGGGCCGCGGCCGGCGACCGCTCGATCATCGGGGCGAGTTCCTCGAACGGCACCGCGAACATGTCGTGCAGCACGAAGGCGAGCCGCTCGGCGGGCGTCAGCGTGTCGAGCACCACCAGCAGCGCCAACCCGACCGAGTCGGCCAGCAATGCTTCCTGCTCGGGGTCGCCGCCGTCCTCGCGGCTGATGATCGGGTCGGGCATGTGCACGTCGAGAGGATCCTCGCGCCGTGACCCGCGTGTGCGCAGCATGTTCAGGCACACCCGTGCCACCACGGTGGTCAGCCACCCGGCAACGTTCTCGACGCTGCCGGTGTCGGCGCGGCTGAGGCGCAGCCAGGCTTCCTGGACCGCGTCATCAGCCTCGCTGACCGAGCCGAGCATCCGGTAGGCCACCGCCCGCAGGTGAGTCCGGTGTTCGGTGAAACGCTCGGTCAGCCACGCGTCCTCGTCCATCAGGTCACATTCCTCCGTTGCCCGGTGTCATCTCGGTAGACCCACGAAACCCGGCCGATGTGACCGGGAGATCCACTCCCGGAGGAACGAATGTGGAGACGACCGTGAGCTCACTAATTCTGGTCACCGGTGGCACCGGCACGCTCGGGCGCCTCGTCGTGCCGCTCCTGCGCGAGGCCCACTGCCAGGTGCGGGTGCTCAGTCGGCGCAGCCACGAGCCCGAGGATGGCATCGAGTTCACGATCGGCGATCTGGCCACCGGCGAGGGAGTCGAGAGCGCGGTGGACGGGGTCGGGACCATCCTGCACTGCGCGGGCAGCGCTAAGGGCGACGAGGAGAAGACCCGCAACCTGGTGCGGGCGGCGTCGCGGGCCGGCGTCCAACACCTGGTGTACATCTCGGTGGTCGGCGCCGAACGGGTCCCGGTCGTCAGCGGGGTCGACCGCGCCATGTTCGGCTACTTCGCGTCCAAGCGGGCCGCCGAGAAGGTCATCGCCGAATCCGGACTGCCGTGGACGACGCTGCGCGCCACCCAGTTCCACGACGCGATGCTGGCAGTGGTCCGACAACTGGCGAAGCTGCCGGTGATACCGGTCTCGGCCGGCTTCCGGTTTCAGCCGGTCGACGCCGCAGAGGTGGCGGCCCGGCTCGTCGAGCTTGCTCTCGGCAAGCCCTCCGGCCTCGTTCCAGACCTTGCCGGGCCGCGGATCTACGGGATGGACGAGATGCTCCACATCTACCTGCGGGCCAGTCACCGACACAGGCTGCTGCTGCCGGTCCGGCTCCCCGGCAAGGCTGCTCGCGCCCACCGGGCCGGCGCGAACCTGGCGCCCGAACGGGCCGTCGGCCATCGAAGCTGGGAGGACTTCCTCACCGATCGGCTGCGTCAGCGCACCGGACTACCTCAAAGGTGACCAGCTGCCCGAGTTCTCAACGGTGACCACACCGACACAGGCTGGAGAACCTCCGTATCCTTGGTCCGAATTGCCACGCGTTGACCGACACGTGGTGCGTGCGCAACCGCAGACCGGCGTAGCCCAACTGGCAGGAGGCGCGGCCCTTAGGTGGCCGACAGTGCGGGTTCGAATCCCGTCGCCGGTACCCCGTCCACCTAGACGCCGAGATCGCGGCGGAGCTTGGCGACGTGGCCGGTGGCTTTGACGCTGTACGTCGCCTGCTCGATCAGGCCTTCGGCGTCCACCACGAACGTCGATCGGATGACGCCGGTGACCGTCTTCCCATACAGCTGCTTCTCGCCGTACGCGCCGTACGCGGTCAGAACCTCTCGGTCGGGGTCGGACAGCAGCGGGAACGTCAGCCCCTGCTCGTCGCGGAACTTGGCCAGTTTGGCCGGCTTGTCAGGCGAGACCCCGACGACGGCGAGCCCGGCGGAGTCGAGGTAGCGAAGGTTGTCGCGGAAGTCGCAGGCCTGCTTCGTGCAGCCGCTGGTGCCGGCAGCCGGGTAGGCGTAGACGATCACCCGGCGACCGCGGAAGTCGGCCAGCGCGACGGGCTTGCCGTCGGCGTCGGCCAGGGTGAAGTCAGGGGCAGGGTCACCGGGGGACAGCCGGGTGCTCATGCCCCGACGCTACGGGTGCCTGGCGACGCGTCGAGCCGCGGGGTGATCTACCGTGGGCGGCGCACGTGACCGCCGCACCAACCAGCCGAGGAGACGACGTGGCGCGCGACCCGGACAGCATCCAGCGCGACATCGAGGACGCCCGAGACGCGCTCGCCGACAGCCTGGACGCGTTGTCCGAACGCGCGAGCCCGCGTCGGCTGATCGAGGGCGGCAAGCAGAGCGTCCGATCCACGCTGCGCGACCCGAAGGTCAAGTACGGGCTGATCGCGGTCGGCGTCGTGCTCGTCCTGCTGGTGTTACGCAGGCTGTTCCGCTGACTCGCTGACGTACTCCCAACCGGTCACGTCGACCACCGGGTGCGTCCCACCCGCCCAGCAACTGCCCAGCTCCGACCACGGTCGCGGCGGGCTGCTGTCCGCGTAGCACGCCCCGGTACCCATGGTCCGCCAGCCGCCCCGTACCCGCACCCGGCGCAGGAACCCGGGGTCCTCGCCGTAGACGGCGACAACGCTCACCCGGTCCGGCGGCTCCGGGTCCTGGTGTGGCCACCAGTGTTGGTGGTCGGGTGCGGCGAGCGGGCGGTGGCAGCGGCACACCGCAGGTGTGGCCAGCCGCTCGGCGGGCGTGGTGCCGGGCTCCATTTGGCGTGGCACGCCCTGCCCGGCCAACAGCGCTGACATGTCCCCCTGCGGCCCCGCCATCGGCGATTCCCCCAGTGCTCGGCGCGGCGCCCCACCGCGACCCCCGACCTATCAATCTTGCATTGCGTCGTCATAGTGCCGGACGTACTGTGCGACTGCAAGAACAGTTGCATGAACAAAACGTGCGTGCATCACATCAGGGTGATGGCGGAGGCGAAGATCGAATGCAGCAGATCGAGGACAGCGACCGAGCGACGCTGCTATCCGGAGTCACCTGGCGCAAGAGCCGGCGTAGCAACCCCTCGGGCGACTGCGTCGAGGTGGCCGCCCTGTTCGGTGGCGACTTCGCCGTGCGAAACTCCCGGCACCCCAGCGGACCCGCGCTGGTCTGCACAAAGACCGAGCTGGCGGCCTTCCTGCTCGCCGCCAAGGACGGCGAGTTCGACGACGTCGTGGCCTGACGGCCGTCCGCCACTGCTTGGCAGGAGCTCGTCATGGACTGGTGACTGTGCCCCATTGGACGACCGTGGGACACTGAGCCGCCGCAGCGGCTACCAGGAGTGATCATGATCGCAGCTCAACCCGGTGAGCGGCCGGTGCCGAGCATCAGCCGTGTGGGTGACAACCCGCGGGGCGGTCCGACGGTGCTGCGGATGGTGCTCGGCGTACACCTGCGGCGGCTACGCGAGGCCGCCGGCATCAGCCGGGAGGACGCAGGCGAGTCGATCCGCGCCTCGCACGCGAAGATCAGCCGCCTCGAGCTCGGCCGGGTGGGCTGCAAGGCGCGCGACCTCGACGATCTACTCACCTACTACGGCGTGGCCGACGAACAGGAGCGCCAGGCCTTCGTCGCGCTGGCCCAGCAGGCCAGCGCACCCGGCTGGTGGCACCGCTATGGCGACGTCCTGCCGAGCTGGTTCGAGGTCTACGTCGGGCTGGAGCAGGCCGCCTCGATCATCAGGATGTTCCAGGTCCAGTTCGTGCCGGGTCTGCTGCAGACCGAGGAGTACGCACGGGCGGTCGTCGCGCTCGCCACCCCCAGCATCGAGAGCAACGAGGTCGAACGTCGGGTGGGGTTGCGGCTGGCGCGCCAGGAGCTCATGACCCGCCCCGATGCGCCCAACCTGTGGGTCGTGATCGACGAGGCGGCGCTGCGGCGGGCGCCCGGCGAGTCGAAGGTCATGCAGGGGCAGCTTCAGCACCTGATCGACATGTCCGACCGGCGCAACATCACCATCCAGGTGGTGCCGTTCGAGCACGGTGGCCACGTCGCCTGCGGCGGACCGTTCACCATCCTGCGGTTCCCCGAGCCTGACCTGCCGGACGTCGTCTACCTGGAACAGCTCAACAGCGCGTTGTATCTGGACAAGCGCCAGGACGTCGACGGCTACCGGGCCGTCATGGACCGCCTGTGCGCACAGGCCGAGTCGCCGTCGCAGACCCTGGACACGATCGACCGGATCGTGCGGGAGCTCTGAGCGCTCAGTCGGACTTGCGGCGACGCCACCCATGAGCTTGATCCGCAGCGATGGCGCGTCCAGCCATGGGCGCCACTGCGTGATGTCGACGAGACCCGGTTCCACCAGATCGAAGCCTTCGAAGAACCGCAGGGTCTCCTCGTCGGGACGGAACTGAACCGCGCCAGGGCGAAGTAGCTGCTTGGCGTCATCTGCTCGCGGAACCGCCGCACGGAGTGCCAGGGATCATCGGAGTCGGGGATCACGTCGACCACGCTGAAGATCAGCACGCCCACGGGCTGCTCGAAGTCGATGTTCGCGGTGAGCTCGGGATGGTTGATGATGACGTCGGGGTCCCGGATGTCGGCCAGGATCGTGGTGAGGCCCGGGCCGACCGAGCGGAGCGCCTTGCTGTGGGCCACGGCGATCTCGTCGATGTCGACATAGCCGACTCTGGCGTCGGGGTGCACGGCTGACTCTAGCCGGGCCAACAGCGGTGCGTCACCCCTGATCGGACGCGCGGAGCCGATGGTTCCCCTCGGCCGTTCGCCGGGTGTGCCCGGTTCGGCTGAGCAGCTCCAACAACGGCACGGCGACCCTGCGGGTGGTGCCCAGCGCCTGCCGCGCCTGGCTCAGCGTGAACTCGGGCCCGAGCTGCGCCAGCACCTCGGTCGCCCGGTCGGTGGCCCCCGGGAGCAGGTAAACGCCATCGCCGATGCGGTCCAGCTGGCCGGCGCGGACGAGGCTCGCGAGCTGCTTGGGTCCGACTCCCAGCTCGGCCAGCCGACCGGTGTCCGGCGCCGCGAACGGCGCGTCCTGCAGGTCGGCGCGCAGCCCCTCCAGGGCGGTCTGCAGCGCGGCCGGCAGGTCATCGTCGGCGCCTGCCTCCTTGGCAAGGCGGATCCTGCCGTCGTGCTGGACGAGGCCGGCGGCGGCCGGCTCGCGCAGCAGCGCGGCGAGCAGCCGGGCGTCGGGCAGGTCCAGCCGGCGCCGGGCGGCCAGCACCGTCAGGCCGGGATCGAGCGGGTCGGCCGCGTCGTGCTCGGCCACCGCTGCGACCAGTTGGGCTGCCATCTTGGTGGCCACCGTGGGGTCGAGCAGCCAGCCGGCGGTGACCTGCGGCAGCGCCGACCGGGCTGGGTCGGCGCCCATGGCGGTGAGGTCCGCGACCCGCGCCAGGCCGCGCCGTGCCAGCTCGGCGGCGGCATCCGGCACTCCGTCCATGGTGGCGAGGACGCCGGCCCGCGCGGCGGCGGCGCCTCGGCGGCGCAGCGCCGGTGGTTGGACGTCGAGCACGGTGAGGCCGGCGGTGATCTGCCGCCGGCCGGGATCACGCAGCAGCGCCCGGTCGCCGATGCGCAGCGGCTGCGGGACCGCCAGCCGCAGCCGGACGGCGTCGCCGCCCAGCGGCCGCACCTGCGCCGGCACGGCGGCCGCCCCGATGTGCAGGGTCAGCTCGCGCGGCAGCGGTTGGACGAACGGCACTCTCGTGCGATAGGGCTCGACGAGAGTGCCGTTCGTTCCGGGCGTTCCCGGGGTGGGCGGGGCGTGCAGCCGGGCGTCCACCAGCGCAGTGGTCAGCCACCGGCCGGGCGTGAGCATTGCGTCGCCGCGCGCGACGGCCTCGCGCGGCACGCCCCGCAGGTTCACCGCGATCCGCGCGACCGCGGTGACCTCCTCCGCAGGCTCGCCGAGACTCTGCAGCCCGCGGACGCGGACCCGCTGGCCGTCCCTCGCGAGCTGCAGCTCGTCGCCGACCCGGATGGTGCCGGCGGCCAGCGTGCCGGTGACGACGGTGCCTGACCCGCGGATGGTGAACGCCCGGTCGACCCAGAGCCGCACGTCGGCCCCCGCATCGGCCGCGGGCAGTGCCGCCCCCAGCTCGGCAAGCGCAGCACGCAGCTCGTCCATCCCGGCACCGGTCGTCGCGGAGACGCACACCGCGGGCAGCTCGCCGAGAGACGTCGGAGCCAGGTGCTGCTCGGCCTCGTCGCGGGCCAGCTCGGGGGCCATCAGGTCGCTGCGGGTGACCACCAGCAGGCCGTGCCGCACGCCCAGCGCGTGCAGCGCGTCGACGTGCTCGGCGGACTGCGGCATCCATCCCTCGTCGGCGGCCACCACGAGCACTACCGCGGGCACCGGGCCGACCCCGGCGAGCATCGTCGTGACGAACCGCTCGTGGCCGGGTACGTCGACGAACGCCAGCCTCTCGCCGCCGGGCAGGGTGGTCCAGGCGAAGCCGAGGTCGATCGTCAACCCGCGCCGGCGTTCCTCGGCCCAGCGATCCGGTTCCATCCCGGTCAGGGCGCGGACCAGGGTGGACTTTCCGTGGTCGACGTGGCCGGCGGTGGCTAGGACGTGCACGCCAGCACAGCAGCCCGTAGCTCGTCGTCGGCGCTGGGCGCCAGCGCACGCAGGTCCAGCAGGCACCGACCGTGATCGAGCCGGCCGAGGACGGCGGGCCGGCCGGTGCGCAACAGGGCGGCATAGTGCTCCGGCAGCGAGACCGCCGCGCTCGGCAACGTGACACCGGGCGCACCGCCACCACCGACAGTCGCGTCGCTGTCCACCGCCACGGCGTCGAGGCCGTGCTGCGCCAAGCCGGCGGCCAGCCGGTGCGCGCGTGCCCGCAGCTCGTCGACGTCGGCGGCCAGCGCTGTCGCGGTCGGGGTGGCCGGCCCGCGCAGGGTGGCCTCCAGCGCGGCGAGCGTCAGCTTGTCCACCCGCAGCGCCCGGGCCAGTGGATGGCGGCGCAGCCGGTCCACCAGCTCGGCGTCCCCCAACAGCAGACCGGCCTGCGGACCGCCGAGCAGCTTGTCGCCGGACGCCGTCACCAGCGCCGCACCCTGCGCGAGCATCGACGCCGCATCCGGCTCGTCGGGCAGCAACGGGTGCGAGGCGAGCAGCCCGGAGCCGATGTCGGCCACCACCGGCACGCCGAGCTCGCGCAGCTGCGCCACGGGCACCGCGGCGGTGAAGCCGCTGATCACGAAGTTGGACGGGTGCACCTTGAGCACGAAGGCGGTGTTCTCCCCGACGGCGCAGGCGTAGTCCGCAAGGCTGACCCGGTTGGTCGTCCCGACCTCCCGCAGGCGCGCGCCGGTCGAGGTCAGCAGGTCGGGCACCCGGAACCCGTCGCCGATCTCGACCAGCTCGCCGCGGGCAATCACGATCTCGCGGCCGGCAGCCAGCGCCGTCGCGGCAAGCACGAGGGCGGCCGCGCCGTTGTTGACCACGTGCACGGCGCCGGCAGGCGGCACCGCGGCAGCCAGCGCGTCGAGCGCACCGCGGCCCCGTCGCCCTCGGCCACCGGTGATCAGGTCCAGCTCGACGTCGGTCGTTCCCGCCGCGGCGAGCAACGCCTCGCGGGCCGCGGCGGACAGCGGCGCCCGGCCGAGGTTGGTGTGCAGCAGCACGCCGGTGGCGTTGAGCACCGGGTGCAGCCCGGATGCGGTCTCCGGCAGGGCGTCGAGCACCGCGTCGAAGACGGCGTCCGGCGCGATCTCACCGATCCTGGCCCGCTGCTGCGCGTCGGCCACCGCCCGCTTGACCAGCGAGCGGCCCAGCCGTTGCTCGGCGGCCGCGACCTGCGGTTCGGCGAGCACGGTGTCGGTACGCGGCACCTTCCGCCGCGGATCGCTCACACCGGCACCCTACGGCGCCGAGCGAACCTTAGCCGCCCCGAAGGGCGAGCCTCAGCTGCTGGTGGACTGAGCGGGCTTGCGGTCGTCCGAGCTGACCTCGTCCGGATCCACCTGCTCGCCCTGCAGCTCCGAAGACAGCACCATGTGCAGCCGCGACATCTCGGCCCGCACGCCGTCGTGCAGGGCGGCCAGGCGGCGCAGCTCGTGCTCGGCGGTCTCGCGGTTGCGGCGAGCTTCCATCTCAGTGCGCTGCTGCAGGGCGTCGGCTTTGGCCTGCGCGTCCTGCATGAGCGCCTCGGCGCGTGCTTGCGCCGTCCCGAGGATCTGCTCGGCGTCGTCGCGGGCACCGGCCAGCTGTTCGGCGACGAGCTTCTCGCGCTCCTGCAGCTGGACGCTGCGCTGCGCGGCCTCCTCGTCCAGCTCGGCAGCCCGGGTGATCAGGCTCTGCTCGACCTCGTGGCGGTGCCGCTCGGCCTCGCCGCGGGCCTGCTCGACCAGCGACGTCGCCTCCCGTGCTGCCTTGGCCTTGACGTCGGAGGCCTCGTGCTCCGCCAAGCGCAGGATTCGCTCTGCCCGGAAGCCGAAGCTCTCCGGTGACCCCAGCTCGCCTGCGCCGGACTGCGCCTCGCGGACTGTCCGCAGCTCAGACGCGGCGGCAGCGGCCTGGTCCTCGGCGTGCTTGCGGGCCGCGGTGGCAGTGGCGAGCTGGGTTCGCGCGGTCCGCAGTTGGTCAGATAGCTCGGCGATCCGCTGGTCGACCCTCGCTGGGTCGTAACCGCGACGCACTAATCCGAAGGGGGGCTGCTCGCTCATGCCGGGCAGAGTACACAGGGCCGATCACCCGCCGAAGTAGGTGTCTCGATCGAGTTGCGCCAGTCCCCGAGTGGAGTAATCGGGGTCCCAAGTGCTCACGATGCGCCTACGACAATGCGTTTAGCCTCGGTCATCGTGACCCAGAATCTTGCCCAGCGCCGGCTCACCGAGTTCAGCCACGGCGCCGGGTGCGCCTGCAAGCTCGCCCCCGGCCTGCTGGCTGAAGTGCTGCGGACGCTGGCCCCGATCCAGCACCCTGACCTGCTGGTGGGCACCGAGACCGGTGACGACGCGGCGGTCTGGCGGCTGGACGCCGACCGTGCGCTGGTCGCCACCACGGACTTCTTCACCCCGCTTGTCGACGACGCCCGGACCTGGGGACGGATCGCCGCCGCCAACGCCGTCTCAGATGTCTACGCGATGGGTGGGCGGCCGCTGTTCGCGCTGAACCTCGTGGCGTGGCCGTCCACGGAGCTGCCGGCGTCGCTGCTGGCCGAGGTGCTGGCCGGCGGCGCCGAGATCGGCGCGGAGACCGGGTTCGTGGTGGTCGGCGGGCACAGCGTCGACGACCCGGAGCCGAAGTACGGGCTGGCCGTGGTCGGCGAGGTGCACCCCGATCGGCTGCTCACCAACCGCGGGCTGCGCCAGGGCGACGCGCTGGTGCTCACCAAGCCGCTGGGCACCGGCATCGTGACCACGGCGATCAAGGCGGGACGGGCGTCCGAGGAGGTGGCTGCCGCGGCCATCGCCTCGATGACGGCGACCAATGCCGCTGCCGCCACCGCCGCGCTCGCCGCCGGTGCCACCGGAGCCACCGACGTCACCGGGTTCGGGCTGCTCGGTCACCTCACCAAGATGGCGCAGGCCTCTGGTGTCGATGCCACCGTCGTGGTGGCCTCGGTGCCGTTGCTACCCGGGGCGCGCGAGCTGGCCGAGGCAGGCGTCGTCCCCGGTGGGACTCGCCGCAACCGGGACTGGACGGCCGGTGACGTCGACCTCGGTGGGGGAGTGAGCGAGCTGGACGCGCTGCTGATGGCCGACGCGCAGACCTCGGGTGGGCTGATGTTCGGGGCGGCGCCGAAACGCGCGGCGCAGGCGGTGGCGGACCTGGCCGATGCCGGGGTCTCGGCGGCGGTGGTCGGCGAGGTGGCGGCCGGTACGGGCCGGATCCAGCTGGTCTAGCGAGTCTGGCCCACCTGGCGGGCTGGCGCGGCGGGGCGGGCACCCGTGCGGTGACGTCCACCACGGGGTGCTCGACGCCGTCCCAGCAGCGACCGATGCGCGGCCACGGCCGGGGCGGCGTGGCGTCGGGGTGCGTCGCGGCGACACCTTCGGTGTGCCAGCCCTCGGTGACTCGCACGTCGCGCAGCAGCGTCGGGTTCTCCCCGTGCAGCGCAACGATGCGCACGTCCGGGTCGGGCTCGGGATCCCGCGACGGCCACCAGTGCGGCTCGGCGGGCGGGTCGAGCGGGAGGTGACAGCGGCAGGTGTGGTCGGCCACAGCGCGCCAAACATTATCAGAGGCTTAGGGTGACCTTGAGAGGAATTTACACGATCAGGCTAATCATTCCGCCCCTAGGGTGAGCGATCCTAGACGCGGTGGGTGGCGGAGGCGGACGGGAATCGAACCCGCCTGACCGAGCTACTCGGCCACGTCGGTTTTGAAGACCGCGGGGGCCACCAGACACCCTGACGCCTCCGCCGGGAGCCTAGCCGGATAGGAGTGGGCGGGCGCGCCGGATCGAAACCGCAGCGCACCGCCCAGCGTGAAGAGACCACATGTGGGTACCCGAGCCGGATGCCGTCCAAACGCCAGCCCGCGTCACCCAATCAGGTGAGAATTGATCCGCCGAACGTCCCCCGCGAGCTCGGTCAGCTCGACCACTTCGACGCCGGCCGCCCGGAGCAGCTCGGCGCCCTCGCAGTCCACGAAGATCTCCGGCTCGCGCCAGGCGAAGACGACCCGGCGGATGCCCGCATTGATGATCAGCTGCGTGCAGGTCCGCGGTCGGGATGCCCGCTTGCTACACGGCTCGAGCGAGCTGTAGATCGTGGCTGTCGAGAGCCGCGGGTCGGCCCGGTCGACCGACGCCAGCGCAACCTCCTCGGCGTGGGCGTGTTGGTCGGTCTCGCGGGAGAACCCCGAGCTCAGCACCGTGCCCTGCGCGTCGACCAACACCGCGCCGACGTTGAACAGCGGGGCCGGCGGGCACTTGCGGGACAGCTCGATGGCCTGCTGCAACCAGCGCCGGTCGTCCAGCGGGCTCGGCGTCATGGCGAGGCGCGACGCGGGGAGAAACGCCGCAGTCGCAGGCTGTTGGACACCACGAAGACCGAGCTCGCGGCCATCGCGGCGCCCGCGATCATCGGGTTGAGCAGCCCCGCGGCCGCCAGCGGCAGCGCGGCCACGTCATAGGCGAACGCCCAGAACAGGTTGCCTTTGATCACGCCGAGGGTGCGCCGGGACAGCCGGATCGCATCGGCGGCGGCCCGCAGGTCGCCGCGGACCAGTGTGAGGTCGGACGCCTCGATCGCGGAGTCGGTGCCGGTGCCCATCGCGAGGCCGAGGTCGGCGGTGGCCAGCGCGGCGGCATCGTTCACACCGTCACCGACGACGGCCACGACGCGCCCCTCGCCCTGCAACCGCCGGACCACGTCGACCTTGCCTGCGGGCAGCACGCCCGCGACGACCTCGTCGATGCCGACCTGCTGCGCCACGGCGGCAGCCGCGGCGGGGTTATCGCCGGTCAGCAGGACCGGATGCAGCCCGAGGGCGCGCAGCTCGGCCACCGCCGCAGCGCTGGTTGGCTTGATCGTGTCCGCCACCGTGAGCAGCCCGCGCGCCCGGCCGCCCCAGCCGACCGCCACCACCGTGCGCCCCTGAGCCTCGGCGGCCGCGGCAGCCGAGGCCAGCTCGGGCGGCAACGGCATGGACCGCTCGTGCAGCAACGACGGCCGGCCGACCGTCACCGTGTGGCCCTCGACGACGCCGAGCACGCCGAGCCCGGGCACGGCCTCGAACTCGCGCACCGCCGGCAGCCGCTCGAACCGGGCCCGAGCCCCGGCCGCGACCGCTCTGGCGACCGGATGCTCGGAGGCGTCCTGCACCGCTCCGGCCAGCCGTAGGACCTCGGCGCCGTACTCCCCGTCGGCGGGGGTCGCGGCTCCCAGCGTCATGTGCCCGGTGGTGACCGTCCCGGTCTTGTCCAGCAGCACGGTGTCGACGCGCCGGGTGGACTCCAGCACCTCGGGACCTCTGATCAGGATGCCGAGGTGGGCGCCGCGGCCGGTTCCGACGAGCAGCGCCGTGGGTGTGGCAAGGCCGAGCGCGCACGGGCAGGCGATGATCAACACGGCGACGGCGGCCGTGAAGGCGAACGAGAAGTCGCCGCTGGCGGCCAGCCAGTACACCAGGGTGGCCGCCGCCAGGATGATCACGATCGGGACGAAGACCGCGGAGATCCGGTCGGCCAGCCGCTGGGCGGCGGCCTTGCCGGTCTGGGCCTGCTGCACGAGCCGGCCGATGTGCGCGAGCTGCGTGTCCGAGCCGACCGCGGTGGCGCGCACCACCAGCCGGCCGCCGACGTTGACGGTCCCGCCGACCACCGCGTCCCCAGGCCCGACGTCGACCGGAACGGGCTCGCCGGTCAGGGTTGCGGTGTCCAGCGCGGCCGAGCCGTCGGTGACCACACCGTCCGCGGCGAGCTTCTCCCCGGGTCGCACCACGAAGTGCTCACCCACCGCCAGGTGCTCCACCGGCACTCGCCGCTCGGTGCCCTCCA
>Ga0136615_10001107_pt1 | contig 12747 bp, 7 predicted proteins | sample AntDrymUQ2882206_2_FD_106647 | JGI IMG/M metagenome (GOLD analysis project Ga0136615, IMG submission 106647) | Polar desert sand microbial communities from Dry Valleys, Antarctica - metaG UQ288 (22.06) | ecosystem: Environmental > Terrestrial > Soil > Desert | place: Antarctica: Dry Valley...
GCCGGACCGCAGGGCGGAAAAGGGGCGGGCTCGGCCGGACCGCAGGGCGGAAAAGGGGCGGGCTCGGCCGGACCGCAGGGCGGAAAAGGGGCGGGCTCGGCCGGACCGCAGGGCGGAAAAGGAAAAGGGGCGGGCTCGACCAAACTCGTTCACACTCTCAATGGGACCGCCTGCGCCGTGGGCCGGACCATCGTCGCCTTGCTCGAGAACCATCAGCGCCCCGACGGCAGCGTGCGCATCCCCGACGCACTTCACCCCTACACGGGGTTCAAGGAGCTCAGACCGGCCGAATGAAGCCGGGTTGAACAGTCCGGCAACTCGGCCCGATTTCGGGTTGTGCTCCTGGTTTGGTGGGCTAAGGTTTCGACGGCTGAAGGCTTCGGGCAGCCCCACAACGGACGGCTTCTTCTGTTCGTGACGAACGAGCGGGCGTGTCCACAAGTGTGAGGGAGGGACCTTTGAAGGTACGTGTGGGGGCTCGCATCGCGGCGAGTCTGGCGGCGATGCTCGTCGCAGGATCAGTGACGGTCATACCGGCGGCGGCGTCGCCCAACGGTGTGCTCATCTCGGAGTTTCGATTCCGAGGACCGGTCGGGGGCAGCGATGAGTTCGTCGAGCTTCTGAACACCTCGTCGGTGTCGGTCGATATCTCGGGCTACAAGCTCGAGGGCTGCAACGCAAGCAACACCAGAAGCGTACGGACGACGGTTCCGAGCGGCGTGGTGCTCGAGCCGGGGAACCACTACCTCTTTACCAACTCGAGCTCGTCGGGGGGGCCCTACTCGGGCGATGTTCCCGGCGACCAGACCTACGCCACCGGCTTCACCGACACCGGTGGTGTCCGCATAGTCACTTCAGGTGACGCCTTGATCGACGCGGCGGGCAGCTCGGGCGGCAGCCCCGGCCCCGTTGACTGTCGCGAGGGCGGCGGCACGACGATTCCCGCTACTAACAGCGACACGAGTCTGCGGAGAGTCGGAAACGAGACGCAGGACAGCGACAATAACGCGGCCGACTTCGAGACGATCTCTCCGAGCAACCCCGAGAATCTCAGTGGCGACACCGGCGGAGGGGAACCGGCTATCACCAAGATCCACGACATCCAGGGAGACGGATCGAGCTCTCCGCTGGTGGGGCAGACGGTCACAATCGAGGGCGTCGTCGTGGGGCACGACGACGAGGACGGCTTCAACTTCGATCGGAACTTCGCTGAGGATCGCGGCTTGTTCGTTCAGGAGGAGCTCGCGGACTACGACAACGACCCGGACACCTCCGAAGGCATCTTCGTCGGCTTCGTCGAGGACGTGCTCGACTATCCACTTGGCTCGGTAGTGAAGGTCGAGGGCCAGGTCAAAGAGAAGTTCGGGCTGACCATGATCGCCGAAACCATCAACCAGGAACCCGAGATCGTCGGCAGCACGCCTCTACCGGAGCCGGTGACCATTGATCCGGTGTTGGCCGAGGCGCAGGCCGAGGGCAGCAAGCCGTACTACGAGACCCTCGAGGGCATGCGCGTGGCCCTGGCCGAGGGCACCGCCAACTCCGGCGGGACCAACAAGTTCGGCGAATTGTTCCTCACGCCGGGCCTCGAGCAGGACCGTGTGTTCCGCACGGACAGCGAGCCAGCGCTACTTGCAACGGACGACGATGCGGGAGCCGGCGATCCACAGAACCCCTACAAGGACGCCGACGGCTCGTCGACTACCGTCGACGCCGATCTCTTCGACACGGTCACCAACGTGGTCGGGCCACTGGCCTTTTCGTTCAGCCACTTCAAGATCATGAACCAAGAGGACGTCGTCCCCGTCGTCATCGACGGACCGACTCCTTATCCCTTCGACGAGGTCGACGAGGCGGGCCCGCGTGAGCTACGCGTCGCATCGTTCAACGTCGAGAACTTCTTCGGAGTGGGCGAGGAGTTGGACCGTGCTCCGGTAACTGAGGAGGAGTACACCTACAAGCGGGACCGGATCGTCGACGCGATCGACAGGTTGCTCGAGCGTCCTCATGTCATCGCAGTCCAAGAGGTCTCGAACCTCGCCATTCTCGAAGACGTCGCCGACGAGCTCGGCCACTACAGGGCGTTCCTCGAAGAGGGCAACGACGAGCGTGGTATCGACGTCGGCTTCCTCATCGCGCGCGGAGTCAGGGTCGAAGATGTCCGCCAGGTGGGCAAGGACGCGCCCGGACAGTGCTCGGACGTTGATGGTCTGCTCTTCGACAGGCCCCCGTTGATCGCGGACGTCGAGAGACAGGGCTTCGGCTTCTCCATCTTCAGCAACCACTTCTCGTCGAAGTCCGCCCCAGACAGTTGTCGGGAGGCGCAGGCAACCTTTGTTGCACAGCAGGTACAGGGCATCGAGGCGTCCGGTGACGAAGCCATCGTGACCGGGGACCTGAATGCGTTCGAGGACGAGGGTGCGCTGACGATCCTCGAGTCGACTACTTCACTCGACAACCTTTGGGACGAGGCGCCCGAGGAGGAGCGCTACAGCTTCGCCTTCTCCGGCAAGCTTCAGACACTCGACCACATGCTCATCACCGACGGGCTCCAGGACGCCTTCAGGGACTTCACCTACGCTCACTTTGACAACGATTACTTCGACCGGGAGACCCCTGGCGACGGTCACAGGGTGTCCGACCACGACCCGCCGCTCGCCACCTTCTTTACGACGGGTCGGGACCACCAGGAGGAAGCACAGTGACCTCCGTGTCGCCACAAGGTCGCGGCCTGAGCGGGGCTCGGCACTAAGAGAGATCAGACAAACGGGGGACGGCTCCAATCGGGGGGCCGCCCCCCCTTCCTTTCGACCCTTTGGGGTGGTATGTCTTTTCACACTCCAGAGAGATTCGAAGGATTGCTGCAACCTCCGGCTTCCCCGAGGAGTCCAAGAGCAAAATCGGTTGCGCTATCCACCCCCCGGTGGCGAGCGGCATTACGTGAAAGAAAGGCAATGTCGTGAGGGTGGCATCTTCCCCAAGGCGCTTCGTCGCCGCGCTCGTTTCCCTAATGGTCGCATTGGTCGGTTTGGGAGTGACGCCGGCCGCCGCGGCCGAGCCCGAACTCGGTCTGCGCGCCGAAGGCGGTCTCGTAGAGCTACAGAGGAGACGCTCCGCCAGACCAGTGTGGTTCGCGCCGAACGTTTTCGTGACCGCTCAGAACAGCCCCTTCGAACTTCGCGTTGGTCGAGAGAGCTACACCGATCCCATCGAACTGAACCAAGAGATCGAAGACGGCCCCACCGTGGCGCTGGATCCGGCCCTGCTGGATGGCTGGTCCGGGCTCAAGAACTTCCTCAAGGTCGTCGTGAGGAACTCCAACGGCAAGGTGGTGCAGCAACGCTCGGTGACTTTCTGTCCGAATTCGTACGAAGCCGAGCGGGTCAACGACGAGGGTCCTGGAAGTCAGACCTATCCGGAGTGGTGCGGCGGAGGCCCCTTTGTCAAAGGGATGGTGTGGGGTATCGACGAGGGCTGGGCGACCCGGGCGTTCGGCTGGGACGGGATCATGTTCAGCGGGCCCGACGGACGCTACAGGGTGTCAATAAGCATCACGCCGAAGTACACCGAGATCTTCGACATCGACCCGAGCGCGACGAGTGCCCGCGTCAACGTGAAAGTGAAGACGGTCAAGCGGAGCGGCGGCGGCTGTCACTACTGCGAACCCCATGGGTTCCGGTCTTCCAGCGAGTCTGACGAGATGCAGCAGTCGGCGGCCGTACCCGACATGGACAACCCCGACCCTTCGCTTCTTCCCGACCTCGTCTCCCTGCCGGCGTGGGGAATGGACGTACGCCGTCAGAGAAAACAAGACTTCCTGCGTTTTGCAGCAACGGTCTGGGTCGGTGGCGCGTCGGGTCTGCACGTCGAGGGATTCCGTCGCCCATCACAGGATGTAATGGATGCGTATCAATACTTCTATCAGGATGGCGAGATCGTCGGCCGGGCCCCCGTGGGAACCTTCGAGTTCGACGATCGCAGAGGTCACACTCATTGGCACTTCCGCCAGTTCGCCGAGTACCGCATCGTCGACGCGAGCAACAATCAGGTCGTCAAGAGCACGAAGGAGGCGTTCTGCCTCGTACCCACCGATGCAATCGACCTCTCGCTCGAGGGGGCCCAGTGGAGACCCGATCACATCGGCTTCGGCGGAAGCGCATGCGGGCACGAGGGCTCGTTGTGGGTCAAGGAAGTTCTGCCGCTCGGGTGGGGCGACACCTACATGCAGAGCCGTCCCGGACAGAGCTTCAACGTCACGGACCTTCCCAACGGGACCTACTTCATCGAAGTCGAGGCGAATCCCGGGGGGAACCTGCACGACGGGGATCCCGGAAACAACGTCGAGCGTCGCAAGATCAAGCTGCGCGGCAAGCCGGGGGCCCGGTTCGTCAAGGTTCCGCCGTGGAACGGCATCGACACCGAGGGCTGGTGGGACCAAGGCTTCATGCGTTCGCTCCACGGCTGAAGCCAGGATTCCCAAGGAGCCGGTCGCGCTACGCTTGGGGGCCTGGAGGGCTACGCTAATTGGCAAGCGGACGGTCTTGAAAACCGTTGTCCGAAAGGACTTGTGGGTTCGAGTCCCTCGCCCTCCGCTGAGCGAATGTGCAGGTCACAGGGCATGTTCGACCCCATCAGTTTCGAGCGTCAGGACACTTGAATTGGGCTCAGGCCGTCTGGAGGCCGTCAGAGCCTCTCGGTAGGTGGCCTCCAGCCCGTCCACGACGCGTTCCATGGCGTCCGGAAACAGGTGCGCGTAGGTGTTGAGGGTGACGGTGGCGGACGAGTGCCAGAGGTGTCGCTGCACAGCTTTGACGTGCGCGCCGCCAGAAATGAGGAGCGCCGCGCAAGTGTGCCGCAAGTCACGGATTCGAAGCCGGTCCGGCAGGCCTGCTGCCCAAACCGCCGGCGTCCAGAAACGCGACTGCCACGTCGAGTTGCGCAGCGGCCCGCCGTTAGGCGCAGTGAACACCGAGAGCATCAGGCTCCCGTTCAACGTGCTCCTCGAGGTGTCGAGTGATGGCATCTCGTAGAAAGGGTGGGACTGGGGCGCTCCGAGCGGCGTGGGTCTTGGTTGGCCCAAAGTGGAGCTGTCCGTTGACCTCGCCTAGCGAATCCCGGATCTCAAGCTTCGAGTGGAGCAGATCGCACCTGGACCGCCGGAGCGCGGCGGCCTCCCCCCAACGGATCCCCTCCATGAGCGAGGGTCAACACCAGCACCCCATAGGGCTCTGCGATCTCGCCGGCCAGATGTGAGACCTGCTTCGCCGAGAGGAAGAGCATCTCCCGCTGAGCCATTCTGGGTAGCTTTACTCCCACGCACGGTGACCGAGCGATATAGCCGGACTCGACGGCGGCTCGCATGATCGACCCGAACGGGTGGTAGGCGTGTCTGATTCGAGACGCACATAAGCCTCTGGCCGAGAGTTTCGATACCCATTCCCGCACATCAACCGGCTGGTTTGCGAAAGTCGTGCCTCCGCGACGGCCGGGAAGATCACGGCCCCAAGCAGCGATTCGTATCCCGCTCGCGTCTTTGGCTTCAACGCGGCAGTAGTGCCGAACCAGCGATGAGCCAGAGAAGATCCGCAGCGGCCATCGCGGGCTTCCACCAAACTCGGTTGAATCCGGTCCGGTGCCCGTTAGCTCAAAGCATGCCACCTATCGCGCCAAGACCAACGGCAAGGTCGGGGTGGACTTCCTTCCGTGGCGGCGCGGGCAGCCGTTGTCGCCTCGCCGGTGCTGGGGCAGAAAGCAGGGCTGAGGACGCCGGCAGAGGCTGGGCTGGGCAGTAGAAAGGGTTGCGCGGAGCTAACTACTGGGCAGACTCTGTCGCGGCGTTGCGGGGGGTGTGCCACCGGGTGGGTCCCCTTGAACGTTGACCGAAGAGGCCCTTGGGCGTGGTCAGCACCGTGATGATCGACATGAGCATCCAATAGAGGAGTGGATAGAAGACGGCCATGTGGTAGTAACGCCACAATCCCTTGTCGTAGCGGCTGTCGACTATCACGCCGGTGGCCAGCTGTACCAGGCACATAGTCGCGATAACCATTCCCCACCAGTTGGGAATCGGCGCCGCGCCGACCACGTGCACCCCGAGCAAGAAGGCCGTGATCCACAGGATGCTGAGACCCACGAAGCAGTAGGCCCACATGATCGAGAGCACTGACTCGATGGCCACCGGCCACATCCGCCGCCGCTTCCAGTCGAGCAGGCCGGGCCCGTGGCGTCGCAGGACTTGAGACAAGCCCAGGCTCCAGCGGCGGCGCTGCCGCCAGAGCTGGCGGAGCGTGGTTGGCACACGCATCCACACGACCGCCTTGGGCTCGTATCTAACGTCGTAGTAGCTCATCTGCAGCTTCCACGTGAGGTCGATGTCCTCGGTCGCCATATCGGGGCTGAACAGGCCCACGTCGCACACCGCGGATTTCCGAAGCGCGGTGACGACTCCCGACATGGTGAGGACGCGTCCCCACACGCGCTGTGAGCGTCGCAGCAGGCTCACGATCGAAGTGAACTCGAGGATCTGAAGCTTGGCGATGAAGGTCGACCGATCCATTACCCGAGGGTTTCCGGTGACGGCGGCGACTCGAGCCGACTCGAAGTGCGGAACGAGGTGCCGAAGCATGTTCTCGTCCGGCGAGGCATCCCCGTCGAGCACGACGATGATCTCGCCCTTGGTGCACGGCAATCCGTCGTTGAGGGCCATTGCCTTACCGTCGTTGACCTCCTTGACCACAAGCCGCACCCGGGGATCGGTCATGAGTCCTTCCACGATGGCCGCGGTGCGGTCTGTCGATCCGTCGTCGACGACGACGACCTCGAAGTTCGGGTAGTCGAGCCGCAGACAAGACAGGACGGTTTCCGAGATGTGCTCCTCTTCGCAATAGGCGGCCATGAGGATCGAAACGAAGGGAAGATAGGTCCCATCCTGGGGCGGCCGTGAGCTCCTTCGCTCCCAGCGTAGGACATAGAGAATGGCCGTGCTTGTCCACATCACGCTGGAGATGATGGGATAGGCGGCGAAGAACCCGAGGACCAAGAGATAGAGTGGCGCGTGCTGAAGGCTTAGGAGCAGCTCTCGCATCTCGTTCATGACTGTGACGAACCTCGATTCTCGAGCTTGGCGTCGGTCCCCACGAAGGTCTTGCGGTCTTCTCGAACGACCACCCGAATCTTCGAACTCCGACCTATGGCGTTCCAGTCGGCATCCAGATCACGCTCGAGGAAGTCCTTTTCGAACTCGAAGCCGGCGCCGCGGGCATTGGTGCGTGGTCCCTTGCGGCGGAAGATCGAGATGTTGTGCGCGATCCACAAGATCGTGACGGTGAGCGATATGACGGTCACGGCCACAATGAAAAGGAGGGTGCCTACCACCGTGCCCACCGCCACTCCCCGGCCGACTTTGACCCAGCCGGCAATGAAGAGAGTCCAGCCCAGGACTACCAGTGCGCTCTGCGCCGCGACTTGCAGTACAGACGTCAGTCGTAACCAGTGACCGCGCAGGAGGGCCAGAGGGCTATCGGCAACTTGTTGTAGGCTCACACCCCTTCTGTCGACTGCTAATCTGCGTTCCTTTGGTCAAATTGGAAGTTTGCCTGAATTGCGTAAGGGGTGAACGCGCCGGATCCGCTTCCTTTTCCTGGCTTCTGGTCCCTCACGGCCGGACGCAGGAGCGGAGAGCGATTGGGGTTCGAAGTTGACATCCTTTGACACCCCTTTCGGTCGCCGACTTTCGATCAGCTCCGATCGGAATCGAACGTGAAATGGCAGTTTCATGCCTAGAGCGGCCGTCAGCGGTCAGCGTCTGAGATGCTAGTAGGTGGCTTCTAGAACTTGAAAACCGTTGTCCCGAAAGGACTTGTGGGTTCGAGTCCCACGCCCTCCGCTCTAAAAGGACGAGATGCGACGTCGAGGGACGACAACTTGTCCTTCGGATACAACTCCGATCCGACTCCGAACGTTCTTGCCATTCCGTGCCATTCCCCGACCTGCGCAAGTGCGGAGTTAGTCCAAAGACCGTTCGCGTCCATCCCTCCTCGTACCGAACCGGGGCTCTGGCGCGGTTTCTGGTTAGCCGATGCTCCTTCAGGCAGTATTTGTTCCGCGTCGGCGAAGATCAGATCGCGAACAGGCCCTCGCCTTGTCCACCGACCAACTGGTAGTCATGCCCCCGTCAGACGATGATGTCGTGAACCTGTGCGGTCATCGCAACGAGCATCTCACCGACGGGCGAAGGAGGAACGATCGTGCCGAAACTGATCTATTCGATGAGTGTGTCGCTGGACGGCTTCATCGCCGGGCCTGACGGCAACTTCGACTGGACGGCCCCAGACGAGGAGCTGCACCGCTTCCACAACGAGCGGGTCCGCGCGCTCGGCGGCCATGTCCTCGGCCGGCGGCTGTACGAGACGATGAAGTACTGGGAGACGGCGCAAGAGGACCCTGCAGCAACCGATTACGCGCTTGAGTTCGCAGAGATCTGGAAGGCGTTGTCCAAGGTCGTGTTCTCCGACACACTCGACGAAGTGGTGGGCAATACGCGCCTGGCCCAGGGCGGCATCGCCGAAGAGGTTGCCGAGCTGCAGGAACGATCCGGGAAGGACGTGGCGATCGGCGGAGCCGACCTGGCGGCTGAGGCGATCAGACTCGGGCTGGTCGACGACTTCCGGCTGTTCGTCTACCCCGTGGTCGTCGGCGGAGGGAAGCCGTTCTTTCCGTCGGTCGATCAAAGTGTTCACCTGAATCTCGTGGAGACGCGGACCTTCGCCTCGCGCGTCGTTTATCTGCGCTACGAACGCGCGTGAACGCCGGCTCTCTGCTGCCGAACATTGACGACGTTCCTCTCTGCGTCCATCGCGGAGACCGCCATCCAAACCATCTCGGTACCTTCGTCGGACTGAACGTGGATGACGACCTCTAAGCGATCGAGCAGCAGAACGCTGTAATCCTCGCGGCGCTGCGTTCGCTCGTTCGCGACCGTCTTGGCGGCTGTGTCCTGATCCCAGCAAGCTCTAAGGGATCAGCAGGGACGTTTCGGGATAGGTCACCGACGGCGTGGCGTCAATTTGCCATTCGCCATTCCTTTTCGAAGGCGAGAAGGGACGAAGCGGAGTGACGGGGGATGAGCTTTGAGTTTTCTAGGCAGGAGGGGATCGTCAGGGACGAGCAGGGGGTGCGCGGGAGGCCAAGTCGCGGGCTTGAAAACCGTTGTCCGAAAGGACTTGTGGGTTCGAGTCCCTCGCCCTCCGCACACCACGCCCTCCGCCCACGCCCTCTGCTAAGGGAGCTCTTAACCAGGGCTTCCACTTCACGGGATCGACGAATGGATCAGCTGAAGTACTTCTCATAGAGTCGATTGCTGAAGACTCCTGAAGGGTCATACTTCGTTTTCAGCTCCAAGAAGACATCGAGCTCCGGGTACGCTGCCTTGAGCTGTTCCTTGGTGTAATGAAGCTGATAGGGGAGATAAAAGCCGCCACCCAGTGATTCCGCAAAGTCGATTAGTTGTCTTGTCAAGCGTCCCATGTCGGCGTTCCCTTCCGAGTTCGTGCTTTGGCTGAAATAGAGCACGACCGCAAAGACGTCGTCTTTGGCATAGCTGAGTACTAAGTTGTCTTTGTGTACCACTCGAACGGATGCATTTACAAGATCGGCCTTCTTGTCGCCCAGAGCTCCACGAAGACCATCAATAAATTCCACCAGCCTGTCCCTTGGAACGAAATACTCTTGCAATATCTCGGTTCGATGTTTCACGCGGCTCTTGAGTGCATCCGTCGAAGAATACATAGCCTGGTTTCGGGATACGAGGCACGCTTCGGGCGCGGTGAGCGCCTGATTTCGTGACTCGTAGCAGGGCCTCACATGCGGCAAGACGTACTTCTCGACCATCCACTTAGTCCAGCGTCCGAGAGGTCCGGTCTTGCCGATATTGAAGGTCAGCCTGCTGACCTTCACATATCCTGCTTCTCGCACAGGCGGTATCGATGTTTGGAGTCGATCCGTCGATCCGTAGGTGTAGAGGAGCATTTCTCTCAGAAAGCTGTGAGGGGCGGTCGACAGGTGGCCGTAAAGCAACTCATACCGGTTATCTGGTGCGATGGCGGATTCGAAAAGATCGGGAAACTCTCGATAGTCGATGACGCGCCGCTCGAGCTCGTACATCTCATTCGCGGTCACATCGATGTCGGCGTCCACGATCACTCCAAGGAGTCCATAACCGCCCAGTACCGACCGAAAGAGTTCCGGTTCGCGATGTCTGCTGACTGTCAGCAGAGTCCCGTCGGACAGCATTACCCTGAGCGACCGGATGGTGGAGACTATGGCTCCAACCCGATGGTCTATTCCATGCGCGTTCACAGCAATCGTTCCCCCCACGGTTAGGGGATTCACCGACTGCATCGCCTTCACAGACAACCCGCGAGGATCCAGGAAGTCTTGAACCTTCTTCCAGGTGGCGCCGCCCTGGACGGTCATGATTCTCCTCTTCGCGTCGACGGTCATGTGGTCAAAGGCCGTCATGTCGATCACCAAACCACCCTCAACGAAGGCTTGACCGCCCATGCTGTGGCGCGCTCCCGCAATCGACACGCTGAGCCCTTTCGCGCGCGCGAACGCTAGCGTTTGGCGGAGCTCCCCGATTGTGGTGGGTCTCGCGATTCCGAAGATGCTGGTTTCGTTCAGACAACTCGCATCGTCTATCGTGCCGCCCTCCCGAACAAGCGGGACGGTTCTAGGGACGTTTGCGATGGGTGGGGAGGGGCTAGCTGTGGAAGCGCGGTTGGGCTCGGATAAGCAGTATTGGTTCTCGTTTGGGGGTGAGGTATAGAGAAGAAGCTTGTTCCTCAAAGTAGCGGCCACGAACAGAAACAGCGGGACAAGAACGACCAGCGCCCTGGCCCGGCGCTGGCTTGGGTTAGAGGCCGCGGGTTGGCGGGTGCGACGCAATACGGCGTGGACGAGGGCAACGGGAAAGGCCAGAGTGCCGTACAGCCACCAGATGAGAAATCGCCGAGTCTTAGCGTTCACCACGATTGCCGGAATGAGTCCCAACCCGAGAGCAAAGCAAGTGAGGCCGGCTGCCAGGAGCGCCAGGCCGCCGACGCCGACTATGCGGCCAAAGTCTCCTGGTCCTCGTGGATCCACGACGAGGACCGCATCGACCGAAATCAGAAGCAAGCCTGCCGCCACCAAAGGAAGACTCATGTGTACCTTTGCTGCTCTTAGAGTCCGTCTCAAAGACAGCGGAAGTAGGACGAACAACAAACACCACAAGGCGATGATCTTGAGAACGTCCGTGACCGGATCCACGCTTGCTCCCAGGGCATGGCCCCGAACGATCAGGAAGGCGACCAGAACAGTTCCGCTCATTGCGACTATCCAGGAGGTCCAACCGAGATGCACGTGTCGAAGTCGAAAAGAGGCAACACGACCCTCAGGTGCTTCTGAGTCGCGCATTAGGAACCAAGCGGCTGCTACAAGCAACAGGAAGACGGCCAGGAGGCGAACAGCGCTAACGTACAAGGCGGCATTTCTTCATCTCGAGAGACTACGCGCTGACAGGCTGCTCTTCCTGGTCTTCACCAGATACTTCCGACCCATTCGCGCCTGGGGTGGACTGGCCTTCAACGTGGATGTGAATAGCTCATCATGGGTGGACCGCTTCAAGAGACGGTGACTCCTTCGCAGAATCCTTAGGGTTCTCGGAGCCCGGTCGTGGCTTGCGGGCGCGCAGCGGGTTCGATGCGATAAGCCATAGAGAGTTGAAGCGGAGCCCGATGCGTCGGCCTTATGTTCGAATTGTGCCGGGCTCGAACCGCGCACGATTTCTACCCTCCGGGATGTAGCGATCCACGAGCCTCTACTTGTCTGACATCGCGGCGCCGGCCCCCCTGACAACGAAATGTCAACGTACGGATCGGGAAGAGCCGGGAATGCCCAGGACCAGTCAGGAAGCGATGCGCTTGCTGACGAGCTAGAACAGGTCAGTTAGGGACAGTAAGGGCAACTCAGGACGTTGGGGCACACACTTGAAAACCCTTGTCCGAAAGGACTTGTGGGTTCGAGTCCCTCGCTAGAGGTGTTGTGATGTCGCGGGGCATGGTGGACAGGTGTCGCGGAGCATAGTGGACACCGTCAGTCCTTGCCTTGCGGCTGATAGTCCCTGCTCGGATCGAGCGTCAGCCGCCTGAGCAGCTCCCCGTCTTGGGACAACACCCGGATGTCGCGTCCCGCGACCAACAGGATCACGCGCCTGCCATTGAGCGCCCGTCCCATGCCGATGTGATGGAGCTTGCTCCTGTAGCGGATGGTCACCGCGCCGTGCTGATCGATCCTGTCGTGTCGCACCCGCAGCTCTCTCGAGTAGGTGCGATCGAGTTTGCGCGGCTTCGCCTTGGCGCGCGAGTCAAACGCAGAGCGCGGCGTCATGCGGCCCTTGGCGCGGTGCGGGCGGATCTCGTTGTAGTAGGCGACGAAGCGATCGACCTGGGCCTGGAGCTCGGCGAGCGTTTCTGCCTTGGGCTGTTTGGCCAGGAACCGCTTGAGGGTCTGATGGAAGCGCTCGACCTTGCCGCAGGTCTGAGGGTGGTAGGGGCGCGAGTGCTTGGAGGCGATGCCGAGATGGAACAGCTCAGACTCCAGCGCGCTGTAGCCGTAACGATAGCTGGCGGTGAAGATGCAGCCGTTGTCGGTCAGCAGCGACGCCGGCAGACCCCAGGCGGCGCCTGCCTCGTAGAGCGTCGCGACGAC
>Ga0136615_10001109_pt1 | contig 12730 bp, 11 predicted proteins | sample AntDrymUQ2882206_2_FD_106647 | JGI IMG/M metagenome (GOLD analysis project Ga0136615, IMG submission 106647) | Polar desert sand microbial communities from Dry Valleys, Antarctica - metaG UQ288 (22.06) | ecosystem: Environmental > Terrestrial > Soil > Desert | place: Antarctica: Dry Valley...
CGCGCTCGAGTGGATCGACCGGTACGGCGACAGCGACGGCGACGGCTTCCTCGAGTACGAGCGCCGCACCGAGCACGGACTCGAGAACCAGTCCTGGAAGGACTCGTACGACTCCCAACGCTTCGCCGACGGCCGGATCGCCGAGTCGCCGATCGCCCCGTGCGAGGTGCAGGGGTACGTCTACGACGCCAAGCGGCGGATGGCCGAGCTCGCGCGGGACGTCTGGCGCGACCGGGCGCTCGCCGAACGGCTCGAAGGGGAGGCGGACGCGCTGGCGAAGCGCTTCAACGATGCGTTCTGGGTCGACGCCCGCGGCGGCTACTACGCGCTCGCCCTTGACGGGAGCAAGCAACGCGTGGACTCGCTCTGCTCGAACGTCGGGCACCTGCTCTGGAGCGGCATCGTCCCGCCCGAGCGCGTGGATCCGGTCGTCGACGCCCTCATGGGCGACGCGCTCTGGTCGGGCTGGGGCGTGCGCACGATGTCGTCGGCGGACGCCGGCTACAACCCGCTCGCTTACCACAACGGCACCGTCTGGCCCCACGACAACTCGCTGGTCGCCTGGGGCCTCGCGCGCTACGAGCGCTGGCCCGAGGCGCAGCGCATCGTGCGCCGGACGCTGAACGCGGCCGCGTTCTTCCGCTACCAGCTGCCGGAGGTCTTCGCCGGGTTGCGTCGCTCCGAGACGCCCTTCCCGATCGCCTACCCGACCGCGGCGCGCCCGCAGGCGTGGGCCGCGGGCGCCCCGGTGCTGCTGCTCCAGCTCCTGCTCGGGCTCAGGCCCGATCCACGCCGCTTCGCGCTCGAGGCCGTGGCGCAGCCTGAGCTTCCGAGCTGGACGGGCTCGCTCCGGCTGTCGGGCGTGCGTGCCTGCGACCGGCTCTGGGACGTGCGGCTCGAGGACGGCGTGGTGACGGTCGAGGGGGGATGAGATGAAGGGCCCGCTCAGGGTCGCGGTTCTCAGTCCGGTCTGGTTCCCCGTTCCTCCCACCGGCTACGGCGGCATCGAGTGGGTGGTGTCCCTCCTTGCGGACGGCCTCGCCGAGGCGGGCCACGACGCCACGCTCTTCGCGTCGGGCGACTCGCACACGCACGCGAAGCTCGCGGCCGTGTTCCCGCGGGCGCCGAGCGAATGGATCGGTCACACGTTCTGGGAGCTGCGCCACGCCCTCTCGTGCTTCGAGCGCGCCGGCGAGTTCGACGTCGTCCACGACCACACCGGTCTGCTCGGCCTGACGCTCGGCGGACTCGTCTCGACGCCGGTCGTGCACACGGTGCACGGGCCGCTCGACGGGGAGCCGGGCGAGCTCTACGAGCAGGCGGTGCGTGTGGCCCAGCGGTCGCAGCTGATCTCCCTCTCGCTGAACCAGCGGCGCCCGAAGCCCGATCTTCCCTGGCTGGCCAACGTGCCGAACGCGATCGACTTCTCGGTCTACCCGGTGAAGCCGCACGGTGGGGACTATCTGCTCTTCCTCGGGCGCATGAGTCCCGACAAGGGCTGTCATCGCGCGATCGCCGTCGCAACCGAGCTCGGCCTGCCCCTGAAGATCGCGGGCAAGAACCGCGAGCCGCTCGAGCAGGAGTACTATCGCGAGCTCGTCGAGCCGCACCTGAACGACCGGATCGAGTTCCTCGGGGAGGTGACCCACGGCCGCAAGGTCGAGCTCCTGCAGGACGCGAGGGCCACGCTCTTCCCGATCGAGTGGGAGGAGCCGTTCGGACTCGTGATGATCGAGTCCATGGCCTGCGGCACGCCCGTGATCGCGACCCGCTGGGGCGCGGTGCCCGAGGTGATCGAGCACGGCCGCAGCGGAGTCATCGTCGACAACTACCGGCAGATGCCGGCCGCGCTCGAGGAGGCGGACCGGCTCGACCCGCTCGAGTGCCGACGCTACGCCGAGGAGCGCTTCTCCGCCGAGCGGATGGTCGAGGACTACGTCGCGGCCTACCGATCCGCGCTCGGCGACACCACGCGAGCTTGACCCTGCTGCAGCGGTCGCCGCACGACCGCCGCATCCTCCTGCTCGCCTTCCCGGCGCTCGGCTCGCTCGCAGCCGAGCCGCTCTACCTCCTCGTCGACACCGCGATCGTCGGGCACCTCGGCCGGCCGCAGCTCGCGGCGCTCGGTGTCGCGGGCACCGTCCTCGCCGGCCTCTTCGCGATCTTCAACTTCCTGGCCTACGGGACGACGGCGCAGGTCGGGAGAGCCGACGGCGCCGGGCAGCGCGACACCGCCAACCGGCTGGGGGCGCAGGCGCTGTGGCTCTCGCTCGCGATCGGAGTCTCGGTCGCCGGCGCGACGGCGGCGTTCGCGGGTCCGGTCGTCGAGCTCATGGGCAGCGAGGGTCGAACGGCCGATCTCGGGGCCACCTACCTCAGGATCTCCGCGCTCGGGCTGCCGTTCGTCTTCGTCACGCTCGCCGGCACCGGTTACCTGCGCGGCGTCTCCGATCTGAGGACGCCGCTCGTCTACCTCGTCGCGGCGAACGCGGTCAACGTCGTCCTCGAGCTGCTGTTCGTGTACGGATTCGGCTGGGGGCTCGAGGGCTCGGCGTGGGGGACGGTGATCGCACAGGCGGGCATGGGCACCGCCTTCGCGCTCAAGCTGCTGCGCGCCGCCCGCGACGACCGGAGGCCCGACCGACAACTCCTCGCCCGGCTGCTACGCCTGGGGCGGCACATACTGGTGCGCACGACCGCGCTGTACGCCTCGTTCATCGTCGCCGGCGCGGCGCTCGCCCGCATCGGCGACGCGTCCATCGGCGCCCACCAGATCGCCTTCCAGCTCTGGGCCTTTCTCGCACTCGTACTCGACGCGATCGCGATCGCCGGCCAGGTGATCGTCGGCCGTGCGCTCGGCGGGGGCGAGACCGAGGACGCGTGGGAGGCGAGCCTGCGCATGATCCGGCTCTCCGTCGCCGCGGGGGTCGTCTTCGCGGCGCTCATGCTCGCCGTCGAGCCGGTGCTGCCGCTCGTCTTCACGAGCGATGAGGCCGTGCTCGCGGAGGTCGAGTCGATTTGGCCGATCTTCGCGCTCATGCAGCCGCTGAACGGCGCCGTGTTCGCGCTCGACGGGATCCTGATCGGAGCGGGAGACGGACGTTTCCTGATGTGGTCGATGCTCGCATCGGGGCTCGCCTCGATCGCCTTCGCTCTCGTCGCAATCGCGCTCGACTGGGGAATCGTGGGCATCTGGCTCGCACTCCTCGTCCTGATCGTCGTCCGCCTGGCGACGATCGGGACGCGCTTCGCCGGCAGGCGCTGGCTCGTCACGGGGTGGGCGTGAGCGGACGCGGTTGACCGGGGGCGGTTATCGCGCGTAGATTGCCGGCCGGTAACGAGGCTCCGGAATCGGCTTTCCGGCCTCGCGCGCGGCGGCGAGCCAGGCTTCCTTCGCCTTCGCGACCTCGGCGAGCGCTTCCTCCGGAGACGCGCCGAAGGCCGAGCATGCCTCGAGATCGGGGATGTCTGCGATGTAGCCGCCGTCCTCGTCGCTGTAGAAGACGTTGATGTGGTAATCGCTCACTGCTCGTCCGCCAGGCTCAGAGCGTACCGCTCGACCAGCCGGAGAAGCTGGCGTATCTGGTACGGCTTCACTTGACCGCGAATCTCCTGAAGGTTGAGGAGCTCGCGAACGTCCGGGTGGACGAAGATGTGGTGGCTCCCGCTTTTCCGGCGCAGCTCGAACCCAAATGCCTCAACCAGCCGGCGCATGTCGGAGAACGGGACGTTGGCGAGATCACCGCGAGCGACCCGCGCAAGGAACCGTCTCGGATCTACGAGGGCCACGCTATCGACGAGCACGGACGAGCAACCCCTGGCCGGACATCGCCGAGCTCCTCACAGGCGCTGCATCATGACGGCCGCAAACGAGGGGACGATGCGTCGACCGTGCTCTGCGGCGAACTCTCCGTGCCTATCCGGCAGTTGCCTCGCGATCCAGGCATCGACCTGCGGCTGCGACGTCAAGTGGACGATCGTAAGCGCCGGGTGACGAGCGAATCTCTGCTTCATCCTGACCCGGCGACGGAAGTGCGACCGAACCTCCCACTGCAGCCACCGGAGGAGATCGAGTGTCCACGTCTCCTGCTCTCCGTTGGCCCGCGCTCCCGCGCGTTCAGATGTCCGCTTCCACATTCGGACTACGCTCACGCGAAGAGGAAGGTCGAGCCACACCGGGTATCCGCGTGCCCGAGGACCAGGTCGCCCAGCTTGGTCTGCCCCTCCCAGCGTCCGGGTGTCCGACCGCGCTCGTAATCGCCGTCGATGATCCTCGGCGGCTGCTCGAGAACCGCGCTCGCACGGGCGCGAAACTCTGGGGTTGAGGCCTTTGTGCGGCGAGCGGGACCGGCGGCGAGGACGTCAAGGTCGATGTGAGGGAGGCCGTGAAGCTGCGAAAGCGCAGATGCGACCGTCGTCTTTCCCGCCCCGCTTGTACCTAACACAACGACACGTTGCATCGCGCGAGCGTACATCGCCTCGGCGTTGGTCGGATTTTCGCGGAGTCTCCCTCGACGCAACCCAGGACGGCCTCTCAATCGTGGTGCTGGACGGAGTGCGGGTCCGTTGAGGCAGAGGCCGGTCGACCAACTTGAAGCGAGCGCAGACGGCGCACGTCCGGAACGAGCAGCACGGCAAGCGTCGGCAGGGCGACGACCGCCGTCGCCAGCACGAGGGTCGTCTCCACGCCGACGCCGGCCGAGATCGGACCCACGATCGAGAGCCCGATCGGGATCGCCACGAACGAGCCGAGCGCGTCGTAAGAGCTGACCCGGGACAGCTTCTCGTGCGGGATCTGCTGCTGGAGGGTCGTATCCCAGAAGACGCCGAAGAGCTCGTCGCCGACTCCCGCGACGAGTGCGGCGAGCGCGATGGCGAGCAGCGGCGCTGCCGCGGCGAGCAGCAGGTACTGCGGAATCTCCAGGAAGATCGCAAGGGTGGCGACGAGCAGGAGGCGCTCCGGGTGCAGCCGGAGAGCAAGGAGGCCTCCCGCCACGTGACCGAGCGCGAGGCAGGCCAGGATCGCTCCCCACGCCGCCGCGCCGCCGAGCTCCTCCTTCGCGATCACCGGTCCGAGCACGATGAGCACGCCAAAGGCGAAGCCGTTGATGAAAAGGAACTGCACCGCAATCGTCCACAGCCAGGTTCGCGAGCGGAACTCGACCCAGCCCTCGCGCAGCTCCGCCAGGAAGTTGGTCGCTCCGAGCCTGGCCTCCCGCGGAAGGGGGAGACGCGCGAGCAGCCCGGCGCTCGCGAGGAAGGTGAGGGCGTCGAAGGCAAGCGCCCAGCCGGGGCCGACCGCAGCGACGAGGAGACCGGCGCTCGCGGCACCGAGGACCTGCGTGGTGCTGAGCGAGAGGCGCAGAACCGCGTTTGCCGACTGCAGCCGGTCCGGGCTGACCACGTGCGGCACGAGGCCGGTCGCGGCGGGGTGGAAGAACGCGTTTGCCACGCCGCGGACGAGCTGCGTCGCGAAGAGGTGCCAGATCTCGGCCTCGCCGGTGATGAGCAGGACCGCCACCGTCGCCTGCGCCGCGAACATGATCAGGTCGGTTCCGACCATGACGAGGTGCCGGGGCAGGCGATCGGCCCAGATTCCCCCGATGAGGACGAAGACGATCTCGGGCACCCAGATGGCCGCGAGCACGAGCCCGAGCTGCGAGGCCGAGCCCTCGAGGTCGTCGATGACGGCGAAGGCGAGCGCGACGGGCGCGAAGGCGCCGCCGAGCAGCGAGATCGAGCGGCCGAGGAAGAGGAGGCGGAAGGGTCGCTCTCTGAGCGGCCCTAGGCGGCTACGCCACGTCACGCCGTTTGTCGCACCAACGCTTGAGACCGGCATAGGACTGGCCGAACGGGATCGCCTGCTCGTACGGACTCGCGTTGTCGCCGACGAGCCGGCGCAGTTCCTCCTCGCGCCGTGCCACGAACTCGGATTCGCTCACGTCGGCTTCGACCTCGGCCGACCAGGCCCGCAGTCGCTCTCGCAGCTCGCGGAGATGAGGCTCGGGATCCTCCACGGTGCCGAAGTGGGTGAGGGCGAGCCGTGCCGCGCCGCGGCGATCGAGCTCGTCGAGCGTTCGTTGCCACCCCTCCACGTCGATGTCGGGCGGCGGCGTCGGAGGGATCACGTAGGCGCTCGGCTGGATGCGCACCCCCGCGGCGTCGCCGCAGTACGCGGTGCTGTCTCCGTGCAGGTAGACCACGTGGTGCGATGCGTGTCCCGGCGCCGGAAAGCAGTCGAGCCCGAGCACGGAGGGCCCGGCGAGCCGAATGTTTCCTTCCGGCACGGGGGCGAGCTCACCCCACAGCGAGTCGAAGCGCTCGCCGTAGAGCCGTCGGGCGCTTCGCTCGAGCCGGCTCGGGTCGACGAGGTGGGGGGCGCCGACCTCCGAGACGTGCACCTGCAGGCCGGGGTGCTCGCGTACGAGCACACCCGTCGCGCCGGCGTGGTCGAGATGAATGTGGCTGAGGAGCAGGTGCCCCAGGTCGGTGAGCGCGAGCCCCCGCTCCTCGAGCCGGCGGAGCAGCACCTCGCGGCAGCTCGCCGGGCCGCAGTCGAAGAGCGCCGGGCCGTCGTCGGTCTCGAGTAGGTAGACGCCGATCACCCGCTCGCACCCCTGGTGCAGGAGGTCGAGCGGCTCGAGCGTCAAACCCTCGCAGCGGGCTGGCGGACCAAGGCTGCCGCGAGGTCGGCGACGAGGTCGTCGGCCGACTCGATCCCGACCGAGAGGCGCACGAGATTCTTCGGGGCGGCGAAGGGAGCCTCGGCCGTGGAGGCGTGGGTCATCCGCGCGGGGTGCTCGATCAGGCTCTCGACGCCGCCGAGGCTCTCCGCGAGTGCCCACAGCTTTGTCCGGGCGACGAGCGCGACGGCCTCCTCCTCCGACTCGGCGAGCACCGAGATCATGCCGCCGAAGTCGCGCATCTGGCGGCGCGCGAGCTCGTGGCCCGGGTGGCTCGGGAGTCCCGGGTAGAGGACGCGCTCGATCGCGGGGTGTGAATCCAGGAAGGCCGCAACCCGGTGTGCGTTCTCGCAGTGCTGGCGCATGCGGACGGCGAGCGTCTTCAGCCCGCGCAGGACGAGCCAGCAGTCGAGCGGCCCGGGGACGGCGCCGAGCGACTTCTGCAGAAAGCGCAGGCGCTCCGCGATCGTCGGATCGCTCGTTGCCGCGAACCCGCCGATCACGTCGGAATGGCCGCCGAGGTACTTCGTGGTCGAGTGGACGACGATGTCGGCGCCCAACTCGAGCGGGCGTTGGAGGTAGGGCGTCGCAAAGGTGTTGTCGACGACGACGATCGCGCCGACCGCGTGCGCGGCGTCAGCGGCGGCGCGGATGTCGACGATGTTCAGGAGCGGGTTGGTCGGCGACTCGAGCCAGACGAGGCGCGTGCGCTCGTCGAGGTGCTCCGCGAGGCTGGTGTTGATCTCCTCCGACGACACGAACCCGAAGCTGTAGCCCTTCGGCTCGTAGACCTGCGTGAACATGCGGTAGACGCCGCCGTAGACGTCGTTGACCGAGACGACGCGCTCGCTCGGGTGGACGAGGTGCATGATCGTGGTGACCGCGCCGAGGCCCGAGGAGAAGGCGACGCCGTGCTCGGCGCTTTCGAGCGAGGCGAGGCACTCCTGGAGGGCCGTGCGCGTGGGGTTCGAGACACGCGCGTACTCGTAGCCCTTGTGCCTTCCGACACCCTCCTGAACAAAGGTCGAGGTCTGGTAGATCGGGACGGTGACGGAGCCGGTGGTGGGGTCCGGTTCCTGCCCGTCGTGGATCGCGCGCGTCTCGAAGTCCACGAGGCGATGCTAGCGGGCGGGTCTCGAAGAGCGTCTGGCGGGCGAGGGTCAGCGCTGGCACGCTCCCTGGATGGAGCCCGAGCCGGTTCTCTAGGGCGGAGTAAGAAGGCCAAGACCCGGAGCGCGACGAGAGGTTGCGCTGGGTGCGCGAGATGCGCGACAAGCTCTGGGCCGAGGTCAAGGCGAAGCAGAAACCAGAAGGAGAGGCTTCAGCCTCGTAGTGCCGCAGCCCACGGCGCCGGCACGGCGCCCGCGATCTCGATCTCGCGTGCTCCGAGCCAGGCCGCGAGGTCGCGAAGTGCGGCCGAAACATCGTGTCCTGCGTCCACCGGGGCATCGGGCTCGGCATAGACCGCATTGGCCCGAAGGACTCCGGCGCGACGATCGAAGAACGGGTCGATGCGGCCGATCAGCCGCTCGCCGTGGAGGATCGGCAGCACGAAGTAGCCGAACTCCCGCTTCTCCTTCGGCACGTAGATCTCGAGCCGGAAGCGGAATCCGAAGAGCTCCTCCGTGAACGCGCGATCCGCGATCAGCGGGTCGAACGGCGAGAGGAGCGTCGTGCGCGGCGCGAACTCACGCTTGAGCACCTCGGCGTGCGCGAGCCAGTCGCCCGGGATGCCCTCCACGGTGACGGGGACGGCGCGGCCCTCGCGAATGAGCTCACGCAGCGCACGCTCGCGCCCCGCAGGAGCCCCGTCGAAGCCGAAGCCGAACCGGTCGCGGCGTGCGAGGCCGCACCAGTGGAGCTGGTTCTCGAGCAGGGCGCGCGCGACTTCCCGCTCGGGGAGCCGGGGCTCCGCGACCGGGTAGCGTCGCTCGCCCAGATCCCAGATGCGCTGCGAACCCCGGCGGCCTACGATCGCGACCTCGCCGCCGAACCAGAGCGCGTCGAGCATCCGGCCGACGTTCTTGCCATCGTTCCAGCCGCCCGTTCGCCACGGCACCGTCGCTCGATCCTCGAGGTCGCGCGATCGCAGCGGCCCGCGCCGGCGCAGCTCCCGAAGCACGTAGCGGCGGAAGGCGGTGTTCGCCGCCAGCCACTCACGGACGTAGCGCGCTCGTGTCGCGTCGCCGCGTGGATAGCGGCGCATGGTCTCCCGATGGAGGCTGTAATCCGACGTGGGCCGAGGAAGGCCCAGTACTCGAACAGCCTCCGGTCGTCCCAGAGGAGGCGAGCGAGCTCGTCGGTGTCGTAGCGCCCGAGCCGGCTCCAGAGGACGAGGAGCTCGGTGCGCGCAACCGCGCTCGTGGGATCCATCTGGATGCGCCCCAGGTACTCGACGACCTCGAGGATCGTGCGCGGCTGCGGGGCCGAGAGCAGAGCCCCGGCCACCGCCAGGCGGCGCGCCCCGGTCAGTGAGAGCTCGATCATCGCTCGACGCGCTCGAGCCCGATCGTGCGAGCGAGGCGCAGGGCCGCTCCCTCGAACGCGTCGTCGAGTCTCGCCGAGGGGCGAACCTTCGGCTCGAGGTGCAGAGCCCGAACTCGCAGGATGCCTTTGCCGCGCTCGGATTTCAGATCCGCCCGTCCGACGAGCCGATCTCCGAGCAGGAACGGCAGCACGTAGTAGCCGAACCGGCGCTCGCCGTCGCGCTTGTAGACCTCGATCAGGTGGCGGAAGCCGAACAGGCGCTCCGCGAACGGGCGATCCCAGAGCAGGTTGTCGAAGGGCGAAAGCAGCACCCCGCCGGGCGGGGGCGAGCAGTCGAGCTCCGCCTCCGCGGGCACGTAGACGGGCGGTCCGCCGTCGTCGACGGCGACGCGACGGAGCCGCCCTTCGGCCATCAGCGCCTCGAGCGCTGGGCGGATGGCGCGCGTGCCGCCGCGGAACCGGCAGTGCTCGTTGATCCCGTACTCGGTCAGAGCGCCGCGCCCCTCGACCGCGCGCAGGGCGTAGCTGCGGCGGAACTCCTCCTCGCTCGGGGTCGGCGCCTCGAGGAGGGCCCGGGGGATCACGCGCTCGGGCAAGTCGTACAGCCGCTGGAACCCGTCGCGGCGCGCGACCACCAGCTCGCCGGCGGCAAAGAGCGCCTCGAGCATCACCTTCGCGGGCTTCCAGCCCCACATCTCGCCGGGCTGGCCCCGACCCTCGAACTGGCGCGAGGCGAGGGGGCCGCGGGCGCGGATCTCGCTCAGGATGCGCTCGGCCAGCTCGGGCTCACGCTCGATCACGTTGCCGCGCCAGGGGTGCACCCGGTAGACGTCCATCCGGTGCTTGAAGAGAGCGAAGTCCTCGATCGGCACGAGGCAGGCCTCGTGCGCCCAGTACTCGAAGATGCGGCCCTCCTCGAGGAGCGTGGAGACGACCGGCGGCGCGAAGGCACCGACGCGCGAGGCGAGTGCGATGCGATGGCTTCGGTCAACGGTCGAGATGGAGTCGAGCTGAACGCATGAGAGCCGGCGGATCGCAGCCTCGATGTCGTCGCCGCTCGCTCTGCGGAACCGCGTGGTGTAGGCCTGGTGGGCGACGACGAATCGGCGGAGCGCGGCGAGGGAGACCACGACCCGTATTCTGGCGGGAAGCCCCCGTCGCGCCGTATCGTTCTCATCAGGGTGAACACGAACCGCAGGCAGGACTATCTCGACGCCATCTTCGGGCCGGTCGCCCGCAGCACGGGCTGCGCCGAGCGGCGGCGGGGCGCGCTCGAGGAGGTGCTCCAGCTCGCGGTCGAGATCGCGCGTGAGGGCCGCGAGGGCCGCAAGATCGGGACGCTGTTCGTCGTGGGCGACGTCGAGGCGACGCTCACGCACTCACGCCCTCTGCTGCTCGACCCGCTCTACGGCCACTCGCCCGAGCTCTTGCACGTCTCGCGCCCGGAGTTCCGCGAGACGGTCAAGGAGCTGGCGCAGCTCGACGGAGCCTTTCTCGTCGACGACGACGGGACGTTCGCCGCAGCCTGCCGCTACGTCGAGGTCGACCTCGACGTCGCGTCCTCCTTCATGGCCGGCCTCGGAACCAGGCACGCGGCGGGCGCCTCGATCAGCGCGAGGACCGACGCCTTCGCCATCGTTGTCTCGCAGAGCTCGATCGTGCGCGTGTTCGCCGAAGGCGAGGTGCGGGCGGAGATCATTCCCGAGCTCTTCCTGATGGCGCGCGAGGGACTCTTCACTCCGGCGCCCGACGTCCGGCAGCTCCCCGAGGCGGGCATCACGCTCGCCGTTGCGGACGCAGCGGCGTAGCGCTCCGTCCCAGGCGACGGCTCCAAGCTCACCGCAGGGACCGACATCCCGCATCGTCAGCTCGGCGTCAAACCTAGAATCGAACGCGATGCCGACAACAGAGCGGGTCCGCGAGGTCAGGGAGCGGCTCTTCGCGGCCGGAACCGTGGTCGCCCCCGCGGACGGTGTTCGGCGGGAGCTCTTTCCGGTTGCGATCGGGCTCGAGGAGGGGCTGTCGCTGGCGGGGTGGGTGCGGAAGGAACGCGCCTTGGCGACGCTCGAAACGGGGCTCGGATACGGCATTGCAACCCTCTTCATCTGCGAGGCCCTGCTCGCGAACGGGCCCGACGGAAGGCACCTCGCTGCCGATCCGTACCAGTTCACCGGCCTTCCCGGGCACCGGACGACCTACGTCGGAGCGGGGCTCCAGATTCTCGAGGACGCGGGTGTGCGCGATCTCATCGAGTTCTACGCCGCGGAGTCGCAGATAGTCCTGCCGCGGCTGCTAGCCGAGGGTAGGCGGTTCGACCTCGCGTTCCTCGATGGCAACCACCGCTTCGAGGGCGTCTTCCTCGACCTCATGTACTCGGGTCGGCTCCTGAAGGAGGGCGGGATCGTTTTCGTCGACGACACCCAGCTTCCCGGCGTACGGCGCGCCGTCGATTTCGGCATCGCGAACCTCGGTTGGTTCATCGAGGACGGAGGCGAGGAGGGCATCCACGAGTGGCTCGTTGTCAGGACCGGTCCGAGCGACGCGTTCCTCAGGCCCTACTTTGAGTTCGTCGACTTCTAGTCGGTCGCGCTGCGGTGGTGCGCGAGGTACTCGAGCAGGTCGGAGCGTGTCAGGACGCCCGCCGGACGGCCGTCGCGGGCGACGACGACTGCCGGGCTCCCTCCGGCCAGGGTCGCGTACACTTCGTCGACCGACTCGGTCGCGTCTACGGCGGCCAGGGGCGGCTGCATCGCCGCGGCGACGTCCTCGTGCAGGGCGTCGGCGTTCTTGAAGATCCGCTCGAGCAGACCTCGCTCCTGCAGCGAGCCGACCACGTCGCGCAGCGACTCGGCCGGCGCGTGGCGTACGACGGGCAGCTGCGAGATCGAGTAGCGGTGCATGACCTCGATCGCCTGCCCAACCTTCTGACTCGACTCGATGACGACGAAGTCCGGCACCTCGCCGTCCTCGGCCCGCTTGAAGCGCAGCACCTCCTCGACGGTCGGCGTGGGCGCGCGCCGCTCGAGGAAGCCGTACTGGAGCATCCAGTTGTCGTCGTAGAACTTGGACAGATACGAGCGGCCGCTGTCGGGGATCATGGTCAGGATCGTCGCGCCGCGGCCGAACCGCTTCGCGACCTCGAGCATCGCGTGCACGGACGTCCCGCCCGAGCCGCCGGCGAGGATGCCCTCCTCCGTCGCGAGCCGGCGCGCGGTCAGGAACGAGTCGCGGTCGGAGACGCGCACCCACTCGTCGACGACGTCCGGATCCATCGTCTTGGGCCAGGTGTCCTTGCCGATGCCCTCGACGAGGTACGGGTGCACGTCGTCCTCGTCCCGGGCGGTGAAGACGGAGCCTTCGGGATCTGCGCCGACGACCACGAGATCGGGGTTGCGCTCCTTCAGGAAGCGCCCGGCGCCCGAGATCGTGCCCCCCGTGCCGACCGAGATCACGATCGCATCGAGCTCGCCTTCGGTCTGCTCCCAGATCTCCGGGCCGGTGACGCGGTAGTGCGCGTCCGGGTTCGCCATGTTGGAGTACTGGTCGGGCTTGTAGCCGCC
>Ga0136615_10001110_pt1 | contig 12726 bp, 10 predicted proteins | sample AntDrymUQ2882206_2_FD_106647 | JGI IMG/M metagenome (GOLD analysis project Ga0136615, IMG submission 106647) | Polar desert sand microbial communities from Dry Valleys, Antarctica - metaG UQ288 (22.06) | ecosystem: Environmental > Terrestrial > Soil > Desert | place: Antarctica: Dry Valley...
CAAGATGATGGACATCCTCGGGCTCGGCATGGCCGACGGCGCCGAGCTGCGGCTGCATCCCACCGGCAAGGCGGTGCTGCGGCTGTCGTGCATGTCGCAGGGCCAGGGCCACGCCACGACGTTTGCGCAGATCGTGTCGCAGGAGCTGGGGATCTCGCCGGACGACATCGAGGTGGTCGAGGGCGACACCGACCAGACGCCGTTCGGGTTGGGGACCTACGGCTCGCGGTCGACAGCCGTGTCCGGCGGCGCGGCGGTCGTCGTGGCCCGCAAGGTGCGCGACCGCGCCCGGATCGTCGCGGCCGCCATGCTCGAGGCGTTGCCCGACGACCTGGAGTGGGCCGAGGGGCGGTGGCAGGTCAAGGGCGTCCCGAGCACCGGCAAGGCCATCGCGGAGATCGCCACGGCGGCGCACTCCGGGCTCGAACTGCCCGAGGGTGTCGAGGGCCACCTCGACGCGACCACGGTCTACAACCCACCGAACCTGACCTACCCGTACGGCGCGTACGTCTGTGTGGTGGACGTCGATCCCGGTACCGGCCAGGTCAAGGTTCGGCGCTTCGTCGCGGTGGACGACTGCGGCGTGCGGATCAACCCGATGATCGTCGAGGGGCAGATCCACGGCGGGCTGGCCGACGGCGTGGGCATGGCGCTGATGGAGCTGATGGCCTTCGACGCCAACGGCAACCACCTCGGCGCCTCGTTCATGGACTACCTGCTGCCGACGTCGATGGAGTGTCCGTCGTGGGAGCTGGGGCAGACGGTGTCGCCGTCGCCGCACCATCCGATCGGCGCCAAGGGGATCGGCGAGTCCGCGACGGTCGGCTCGCCCGCGGCGGTGGTCAACGCCGTGCTGGACGCGATCGGCGTGCGGCACGCGGACATGCCGTTGACTCCGGCGCACGTGTGGCGCGCGATGCAGGGCCGCGCGCTGCGTACCGACGTGGCTCTCGAGTGATGCTCGCGCTGCTGCCCTGGTTCGACGCGAACGCCCGCGACCTTCCGTGGCGGCGGCCGCAGACGACGCCGTGGGGTGTGCTGGTCAGCGAGCTCATGCTCCAGCAGACGCCGGTCGCGCGCGTCGAGCCGGTGTGGGACGACTGGCTGGCGCGCTGGCCGGTGCCTTCCGCGCTGGCCGCCGCGAGCCGGGCGGACGTGCTGCGGGCGTGGGGCAAGCTCGGCTACCCGCGGCGGGCGCTGCGGCTGCACGCCGCGGCGGTGGTGATCGCGTCGGAGCACGACGACGTGGTGCCGGCGGAGCTAAAGGTGTTGGAGGCGTTGCCTGGGGTCGGCAGCTACACCGCCCGGGCGGTGGCCGCCTTCGGATACGGCCTGCGGTGCCCGGTGGTCGACACCAACGTGCGGCGGGTGGTGGCGCGCGCCGTGCACGGCGCCGCAGAGCCCGGTCTGGCCCGGACCGCTGCCGACCAGGCCGACGTCGAGGCGCTGCTGCCGGCGTCGGATGCCGCGGCGGCACGGTTCTCGGCGGCGCTGATGGAGCTCGGCGCCGTGGTCTGCGCCGCCCGGGCCCCGCGCTGTGGCCTGTGCCCGCTGCGCGCCGACTGCGCCTGGCAGTTGGCCGGCCGGCCGGCATACACCGGTACCGTCCGGCAGCCGCAGGCCTTCGCCGGCACCGACCGGCAGGTCCGCGGCCGGCTGCTCGACGTGCTGCGCGGCTCTCCCGGTCCGGTACCGCGCGCGGCGCTCGAGACCGCGTGGGCCGACGATGCGCAGCGCGAGCGATGCCTCGCGTCGTTGCTGGCGGACGGCCTGGTGGCGGCGGTGGGGGCCGACCGCTTCGGGCTGCCCGACGAGGGCTGAGCGGCGTCAGCCCAGCTCGGCGAGGAACTGCTCGACGGCGTCGCGGTAGGCCTGCGGGTCGTCGGCGTGCACCAGGTGGCCGGTGCCCGGGACGCGGACGTGGCGGGCGTTGCGCATCTGCTCGGCGATCCCCGCGAGCTGTCCCGGCGGGGTGTTGCCGTGCTCGCCCTCGATCAGCTGCACGGGGCAGCGCACGGCGCGCAGCGAGTCGCGGTAGTCGTGCTCGGCCCACTCGGCGGCGATGGCCACGGCGTCCTCCACCCGGCTGAGCAGGTGGTAGCCGTCGGCGCGCTCCTCGACACACTCCGCCATGTAGTCCCCGAAGCTCGGCCACGGCCAGCCGAAGGCGTCCCGGACGGCCGCCACCGAGGTGAAGGTGGCGGGCATCGCCCCGAACCAGTCAGCGGCGAGCTGCACGCTGCGGCCGCGGTAGTCCGGCGCCATGTCCTCCACGACGACGCCCCGCACCAGCTCGGGGTTGGCGGCGGCGAGCTGCCAGCCGTGCAGCCCGCCCATCGAGTGGCCGATGACCACCGACGGCGCGAGGGCCAGCTGGCCGACGACGTCGACGAGATCGGCGACGAACCGCTGTGTCGTCCACGGCCCGGCCGCCTGCGATCGCCCGTGACCACGAGCGTCCAGCCCGACGACCCGGCCGTGCTCGCTGAGCCACCGGGCCACCGCCCACCATGTGGTGGCGCGGCCCATCAGCCCGTGCAGCAGCAGGATTGGCCGCCCCGTACCGCCGAACTCCACGGCGGTCAGCTCGAGGCCGTCGGAAGTACGCACCGTTCGCCGCACCATGGTCATCCTGCAGTGCGCGACGCCCCACCGTCGGAGATCGCCGTGAGTGGACATCCAGCCGCGTTGACCACGGTCAAACATCCGCTCGTGGCGATCATGGCGCTGGCACGGGCCCGAGGGAGTCGCGCAAGCTGAGCCGCGGTGATCGTCGTGAGGGTGCGCCCCAGGTCGCCGGCCGACGCTGAGGCGCACCGAACTGGCGATCTTGGGCGGCGGCCTGGCGGCGCAGGCGGCCCGCAGAAACGGCGGTGGCCGGCACGGATGCTCTCCGTACCGGCTACCTGCCGTCTAGTTGACCAGCTTGCTCAGCCGGCTTCCTCCTCGGCGCCTGCCGCGACCTCGACCGGCACCTCGTCGGGCACCGGGACGGGCTTGGGCTCACCGCGGAAGACGAACTTGGCCTTGTCGTCGGCCTTGTGCGTCGAGCGGGCGTCGCCGGTCTTGACGTCGCCTTCGACCATGCCCTCGACGTCGACGATGACGATCTGTCCTGGCATGACCTCGCCGTAGAGGATCTTCTCGGACAGTGCGTCCTCGATCTCCCGCTGGATGGTGCGCCGCAGCGGCCGCGCGCCCAGCACGGGATCGAAGCCCCGCTTGGCGAGCAGCTTGCGGGCGTCCGGGGTGAGCTCCAGGGCCATGTCCTTGTTGGCCAGCTGGCCCTCCACCCGAGTGATCATCAGGTCCACCATCGAGATGATCTCTTCCTCGGTGAGCTGGTGGAACACGATGATGTCGTCGATGCGGTTGAGGAACTCGGGCCGGAAGTGCTTCTTGAGCTCGTCGGTGACCTTGTTCTTCATCCGCTCGTAGTTGCTGCCCTCGTCGTTGCCCTGCGCGAAGCCGAGCCCGACCGCCTTGGAGATGTCCTGCGTGCCGAGGTTCGAGGTGAAGATGATCACGGTGTTCTTGAAGTCCACCGTGCGGCCCTGACCGTCGGTCAGCCGGCCGTCCTCGAGCACCTGCAGCAGCGTGTTGTACACCTCCTGGTGCGCCTTCTCGATCTCGTCGAAGAGCACCACGGAGAACGGCTTGCGACGCACCTTCTCGGTGAGCTGGCCGCCCTCCTCGTACCCCACGTACCCGGGAGGGGCACCGAAGAGCCGCGACGCGGTGTAGCGGTCGTGGAACTCGCCCATGTCGATCTGGATCAGGGCGTCGTCCTCGCCGAACAGGAAGTTGGCCAGTGCCTTGGACAGCTCGGTCTTACCGACACCGGACGGGCCGGCGAAGATGAACGAGCCGGACGGGCGCTTCGGGTCCTTCAACCCGGCACGGGTACGACGGATCGCCTGCGAGACGGCCTTGACGGCGTCCTGCTGGCCGATGATCCGCTTGTGCAGCTCGTCCTCCATCCGCAGCAGGCGGGTGGTCTCCTCTTCGGTGAGCTTGAACACCGGGATGCCGGTCCAGTTGGCCAGCACCTCGGCGATCTGCTCGTCGTCGACCTCGGCGACGACGTCGAGGTCACCGGCGCGCCACTGCTTCTCCCGCTCGGACTTCTGCCCCAGCAGCTGCTTCTCGCTGTCGCGCAGGTGCGCGGCACGCTCGAAGTCCTGGGCATCGATCGCGGACTCCTTGTCCCGGCGGACGCTGGCGATCCTCTCGTCGAACTCGCGCAGGTCCGGTGGAGCGGTCATCCGGCGGATCCGCATCCGGGCGCCGGCCTCGTCGATCAGGTCGATCGCCTTGTCGGGCAGGAACCGGTCGTTGATGTAGCGGTCGGCCAGGGTGGCCGCCGCCACCACCGCCGCGTCAGTGATCGTGACCCGGTGGTGCGCCTCGTAGCGGTCCCGCAGGCCCTTGAGGATCTCGACGGTGTGCGCCACCGTCGGCTCACCGACCTGGATCGGCTGAAACCGCCGCTCCAGCGCCGCGTCCTTCTCGACGTGCTTGCGGTACTCGTCGAGCGTGGTCGCGCCGATTGTCTGCAGCTCCCCTCGGGCCAGCATCGGCTTGAGGATGCTCGCGGCGTCGATCGCGCCCTCGGCGGCGCCGGCGCCGACCAGCGTATGCAGCTCGTCGATGAACAGGATGATGTCGCCCCGGGTCCGGATCTCCTTGAGCACCTTCTTCAGGCGCTCCTCGAAGTCACCGCGGTAGCGGCTGCCGGCGACCAGCGAGCCGAGGTCGAGCGTGTAGAGCTGCTTGTCCTTCAGCGTCTCGGGCACATCGCCCTTGACGATGTTCTGCGCGAGCCCCTCGACCACCGCGGTCTTGCCGACGCCGGGCTCGCCGATCAGCACCGGGTTGTTCTTGGTGCGCCGCGACAGCACCTGCATTACCCGCTCGATTTCCTTCTCCCGGCCGATGACCGGGTCGAGCTTGCCCTCGCGAGCGGACTGGGTCAGGTTGCGACCGAACTGGTCGAGCACCAGCGAGCTCGACGGGCTGCCCTCGCCACGGCCGCCGCCGCTCTCGGCCGGCTCCTTGCCCTGGTAGCCCGAGAGCAGCTGCAGCACCTGCTGGCGCACCCGGTTGAGGTCGGCGCCGAGCTTGACCAGCACCTGGGCCGCGACGCCCTCGCCCTCGCGGATCAGCCCGAGCAGGATGTGCTCGGTGCCGATGTAGTTGTGGCCGAGCTGCAGCGCCTCACGCAGCGACAGCTCGAGCACCTTCTTGGCGCGTGGGGTGAACGGGATGTGCCCGCTGGGGGCCTGCTGGCCCTGGCCGATGATCTCCTCGACCTGCTGCCGGACGCCCTCGAGGGCAATGCCAAGCGACTCCAGCGCCTTCGCTGCAACACCCTCGCCCTCGTGGATCAGGCCCAACAGGATGTGCTCGGTCCCGATGTAGTTGTGGTTGAGCATCCGGGCCTCTTCTTGGGCCAGGACGACAACCCGCCGTGCGCGGTCGGTGAACCTCTCGAACATTCGCACTCCCTGCTTGCCGCCCGTGCCGGGCGTCAACTCGACGCTCCTCGGCACCGTCTACCTATCGTATCGGCCGGACCGTCATGGTCGCTTCGTGCGCGTTGAACGGTCTACGCACTTACATCGATGCAACGTAGGAGCCGCGCGGCGGATTCCGAAACGGCCTGACGCCGTTGTCCGCTCGGGGCGAACAACGGCGTCAGGTGAGGTGGCCGGGGCCGTCGAGGCGGGCCTGAGCCGGCCGGGCAGCTGCTGGGGCGCGGAGCTCAGTGCGCTGGGTGTCAGTGCTCCTGGTGGTAGGCGTCGAGCACCTCGGCCGGGATGCGGCCGCGGTCGGAGACCTTCATGCCGCGCTTGCGCGCCCACTCGCGGATCGCCTGGTTCTGCTCACGGTCAACGCCGGCACGACGCACCGGCGCGGTGCCCGGGGCACCACCTGCCCGACGGCGCCCTGCCTTGCGTGCAGCGGCGACATAACCGGACAGCGCGTCACGAAGCTTGTCGGCATTGCTGCTGGAAAGGTCGATTTCGTAGGTCTTGCCGTCCAGCCCGAACTCGACCGTCTCTTCGGCCCTGTCGCCGTCGAGGTCGTCGATCAGCGAAACGGTCACTTTCTGTGCCACTGCCCGTCCTCCATGAGTAATTACCGAGTCTTCCGTTGGGGCCCCCGAAACGGCTGTGCTGCAAGCCGTCGAGTTGCCACCAACATTAGACTGTATTCTGCGGACTTGTCGAGTTGACGCCCCGATCCAGTGATCTTATTCTGGGCGTACAAGCGGAAAAAGGATCGTTTCGCGTATACCGAGACCTGTGAGTGTCATCAGTAACCGGTCGATACCCATTCCCACGCCCCCGGAGGGGGGCATTCCATATTCCATCGCGCGGAGGAAGTCCTCGTCCAGTTGCATGGCCTCGACATCGCCTGCGGCGGCGCGCAACGACTGCTCGCGCAGTCGTTCTCGCTGTACGACGGGATCAACCAGCTCCGAGTACGCGGTGGCAAGCTCGGTCCCGAATACGACAAGGTCCCATGCCTCGGCCAATCTGGGGTCGTCACGATGCGCACGGGTCAATGGGCGGACCTCGACCGGATAGTCGCGTACGAAGGTCGGCTCGACGAGTGTGTGCTCGACGAGCTTCTCGAACAGCTCCAGCACGACCTCGCCGGCACTCCATTCGTCGCGAAGTGCCACGTCATGGGCGGCGGCCAGCTTGCGCAGGTCGTCGAGGGATGTATCGGGGCTGACCTCGGCTTCCACCGCGTCGGACACGGCCTGGTGCACCGTGACGTGGCGCCACGGCTGGCCGAGGTCCACTGTGGACCCATCGGGCCGGTGCAGGACCGTGGAGCCCAGTGCGGCCTGTGCCGCACGGCGGACCAGGTCCTGGGTCAGCTCCGCCATCGAGTCGTAGGAGCCGTATGCCTGGTAGGCCTCGAGCATCGCGAACTCCGGCGAATGCGTCGAGTCACTGCCCTCGTTGCGAAAGTTCCGGTTGATCTCGAACACGCTCTCGATCCCACCGACTACACAGCGTTTCAGGTAGAGCTCCGGCGCGATCCTCAGGTAGAGGTCGGTATCGAAGGCATTCGAGTGGGTGACGAACGGCCTAGCTGTCGCTCCACCATGTAGCGGCTGAAGCATGGGCGTCTCCACCTCGGTGAAGCCGCGTTCGTGCAGAGCGTCTCGAAGCGTTCTGATGACTTGTGCGCGCATCTGAACCATCTCGCGCGCCTGCGGCCGGACGATCAGATCGACATAACGCTGCCGTACTCGCGTTTCCTCAGACAGTTCCCGGTGGGTGACCGGCAACGGCCGCACCGCCTTGGCCGCCATCGCCCAGGAGTCGGCAGACACCGAGAGTTCACCGCGTCGTGACGTGACAACCTCACCGTGCACGAATACGTGGTCGCCGAGATCGACCAGCGACTTCCACTCCGCGAGTGTGTCCTCCCCGACTCCGGCGACGCTGAGCATTGCCTGTAACTGCGTGCCGTCGCCTTCACGCAACGTGGCGAAGCACAACTTGCCGGTGTTGCGTAGATGGATCACTCGGCCGGTGACCCCGACGATGTCCCCGGTGCTGGTGTCGGCGGGCAGATCAGGGTGACGCCTTCGGACCTCGGCGAGCGTGTGGGTCCGCGGCAGCTCCACCGGGTACGGCTCGACTCCGTCGGCCAACATGGCTGCGCGCTTCTCCCGACGGATGCGAAGTTGCTCCGGAAGGTCCTCGTCGGTGTCGGGATGCTCAGTCACATGGCGAAGGCTACGAGCACGCGAGATCGGGCAACAATTCGGTTGCTCAGGCGTCGCTGCCTGCCTCGACGCGGTGCGAGACGGCGGCGTTGCGCAGGTAGACCAGGCGCAGACCGAGCAGCGTGAGGTCGGGCACATGCTCGGTGATGGTCTGGGACTCGTCGATCATCAGCGGGGCCAGGCCGCCGGTGCCGAGCACGACCGCCGGCTCGTCGAGCTCGAGCATGATGCGGTTCACCAGGCCGTCCACCTGCCCGGCGAAGCCGTAGAGCACGCCGGACTGCAGGCACTCCACGGTGTTCTTGCCGATCACCGACCGGGGGCGTACCAGCTCGACCGTTCGCAGCGCGGCCGCCCGTGCGGCCAGCGCCTCCAGCGACACCTCGATGCCGGGCGCCAGCGCGCCGCCGAGGAACTCCCCGCGCGCGGAGACCACGTCGATGTTGGTGGACGTGCCGAAGTCCACCACCACGCACGCCTTGCCGAACAGCCGGTGCGCCGCCAGCGTGTTGACCACCCGGTCGGCACCGACTTCCTTCGGGTTGTCCACCAGCAGCGGCACCCCGGTGCGCACCCCCGGCTCGACGATCACCGTCGGCACCGTGGGCTGGAAGCGGGCGAGCATCTGCCGCAGCTGGCGCAGCACCGCGGGCACGGTGGACAGCACCGCGATGCCCGTGACCTGGGGGGCGAAGGGACCGAGCAGCGCGCGGACCGCGACCTCCAGCTCGTCGGCGGTGATCCGCCGGTCGGTGCGCATCCGCCAGTCCCGTATCAGGCTCGGCCGGATCACCGGGTCGCCGTCGCCGGTCTCGGGGTAGATGCCCAGCGCGGTCTGGGTGTTGCCGACGTCGATGCAGAGCAGCACCGGTCATTCCCCTGACGCTGTGTCGGCGTGGGAGCCGGAGCGCAGGCTCGAGCCGACCGGCGCGTCCGCCGGGTCGTCACCGTGCGCCACGATCCGGTTGGCGGCGTCAACGAACACCACCCGCGGCTGCAGCTCGCGCGCCTCGGCGTCGCCGACCATTGCGTAGGAGATCAGGATCACCAGGTCGCCCTTGTCGATCAACCGGGCGGCTGCGCCGTTGATGCCGATCACGCCGCTGCCGCGCTCACCCGGGATGGCGTAGGTCTCCAGGCGGGCCCCGTTGGTGATGTCGACGATCGCCACCTGCTCACCGGGCAGCAGGTCAGCGGCGTCCATCAGATCGGCGTCCACGGTGACCGAGCCGACGTAGTCCACGTCGGCCTGGGTCACCGTGGCCCGGTGGATCTTGGACTTCAGCATCGTGCGCAGCATGTGGACCTCACTCCCCGACACCCAGTGCCACGGAAACGTTGTCGATCAGTCGGGTAGTCCCGAGCCGGGCGGCCACCAGCAGGCGTGCCTCGCCGGCCGCGGGGGCGGGACCGAGCTCGGGGTCGCGCAGTTCCAGGTACTCGACGGCCGGCTCCGCCGTACGAACGGCACTTTCGTGCGATAGGGCTGAACGAGAGTGCCGTTCGTTGCGCGCGGGCTCGGCGGCGAGCACCGCGCCGGCTGCGGCGAGGACGGCGTCCGCACCGTCTCGCCCGGCACGCGCTCCGGCGCGTAGCGCTGCAGGCAGCCGGGTCGCCACCTGGCGTTGGTCGGACGAGAGGTAGCGGTTGCGCGAGGACAGCGCCAGGCCGTCGGGCTCACGGATGGTGGGTACGCCGAGCACCTCAACCGGCATGTCCAGGTCGCGCGCCATCCGCCGGATCAACACCAACTGCTGGTAGTCCTTCTCACCGAAGTAGGCCCGGTCCGGCGTGACCATGTTGAACAGCTTGGCCACCACGGTCAGCACGCCGGCAAAGTGCGCAGGCCGGACGCGCCCCTCCAGCTCCGCGCCGAGCGGACCGGGTTGCACGGTCGTGGTGGCCCCGGCGGGGTACATCGCGTCCACCCCAGGCGTGAAGACAAGGTCGACGCCCTCCTCGGCACAGGCGGCGAGGTCGGACACCAGCGTGCGCGGGTAGCGGTCGAGGTCCTCGCCAGGCCCGAACTGCAACGGGTTCACGAAGATCGACACCACGGTGGCGGCGTCGCCGGCTCGGGCTTGCCGCACCAGCTCGCGGTGGCCGGCATGCAGCGCGCCCATGGTCGGCACGAAGTGCACGGCCCGGCCGGCGGCCCGCAGCGCGGCGACGGCGGCCGCGAGATCGGCAGGTTCGGAGAGCACGGCGAGCTGCCCGCGCAGCTGCGTGGCGGTCATGGCTGCTCTGCCAACGTCGCCTGTACGTCCTGGGCGGCGTGCTCGGGCAGCATCCCGGCGGCCGCCGCCCGCTGCGCGGTGCGCTGGGCGAGTGCGCGGTAGGCGGCGACCATCTCGGGGTCTGCTTCCGCCAGCTCGCGCAGGTGGGTGCGGACGGTGCCGGTGTCGCCGCGGGCGACTGGCCCGGTCAGCGCGCGGTCACCGTGCCGCAGGGCGTTGTCCAGCGCGGCGGACAGCAGCGGTCCGATCAGCCGCTCCGCCGGCCGGATGCCGGCCCGGTCGAGGATCTCGGCGCAGTCGCGCACCAGCGTCACCAGGTTGTTGGCGCCGTATGCGAGCGCCGCGTGGTACAGCGGGCGGACCGCCTCGGCGATCCGCACCGGCTCGGCACCCATCTCAACGACCAGCGCCTCGCCGACGCTCCACGCGGCCTCGTCGTCGGCCGCCGCGGTCACCCCGACGCAGCACGCGGCGAGCCGCTCGACGTCCTCCGGCCGGCCGGTGAACGTCATCACCGGGTGCAGGGCCAATGGCAGTACGCCGTGCTCCACCGCGGGTTCGAGCACCTTCACGCCGTGCGCGCCCGAGGTGTGTACGACGATCTGTCCCGGGTGGAAGCAGCCGGCCGCGGCAAGGCCCTTGACCAGACCGGGCAGGACGTCGTCCGGCACCGCGAGCAGCACGAGGTCGGCCTGCTTCACGACCTCGTCGGGCGGCAGCAGTGGGACGTCGGGCAGCAGTGCGGCGGCGCGGTTGAGCGACGGCCGGGAGACCCCCGAGGTGGCGACGACGATGTGTCCGGCGGCGGCGAGTGCGGCGCCGAGAACCGAGCCGACCCGGCCTGCGGAAACGACTCCGACGGCCAACCGGGCCGGCCGGCCGTGGTGCGCGAGCGTCGGCTCAGACACTCTGGACTCCTACTCGTTCCAGTCCCGCGTGCGCGGGTACCAGACGTCAGCCGCAGAGTAGCTCGGCGGGATCGGCTCGGGCAGCCTCACGAGCCACCGGGTGACCAGCAGCACATTCGCCGGTCACCGACGCGGCGGCTGGCCTCCACCCGGTGGCGGCGGCTGGCGCTGCATCCAGTTCTGCGGCCGTAGCTGCTGGGTCGGCTGCTCCCAGTTGGGCGACGGCGGGGGCTGAGCAGGCCACGAGCGCTGCGCCGATGCCGGTGGCTGCTGACGCCAGCCCGCTGCCCACGGCGGCGGTGGCGGCGGCGGTACCCAGCCCGGCGGCAGCGGCGGAGGCGGCGACCAACCCAACGGCGGCCGCTGGAATGCCGCCGTCAGCGCCTCGGGCATCCCCATCGCCCGGCGCCGGGCCTGGCCGAGTACCGACAGCAGCTCGTCGTGCCAGCCGCGGTCCTGCGGATCGACGAGGCCGCGGGCGAAGCGGTTGCGCAGGAAGGCCAGCTCGGTCACCGCGGCCTGGTAGTCGCCGACCGCCTTGGCGGCCTCCTTGCCCGAGTGCCGCTGCACCGCCGAACGCCAGCCGCGCCGCCCCGCCAGGCTCGACAGCAGCTCGATCTCGCTCGGCGCCACCCAACCGGCCTGGGCGAAGCCGGGCAGCGCAGCAGCCACCACCCGCTGCTCCCTGCGGCGCTGCAGGACCACGAACGTGATCATGCCCGCGAACAGCGGCACCATGATGAAGACGTAGACGGCGAGGAAGCCCTCGCCGCCGCCTAGCGCGGCAGAGCCGTTCCACAGCGCGTGCAGCAGCACGGCCACGAGGTAGCCGGCGAGCGGCGCCAGGACCCGAACGGCCTTGTTGCGGCTCAGCGCCGCGATGCCGACGCCAATTCCCATCATCGCCGTGAACAGCGGGTGGGCGAACGGCGAGAACAGCCCGCGCAGCACGAGCACGGTGACCACGAGGCCGGACTGGCCGGCGGCGGCCTCCTCGGCGAAGGCGCGGCCGATGTAGAGGATGTTCTCCGTGAAGGCGAAGCCGGCGGCGACCAGGCCGGCGTAGACGATGCCGTCGATCACCCCGTCGAACTCGCGCCGACGCCAGATCAACAGGCCGATCAGGAAGGCGCCCTTGACGGCTTCCTCCACGACGGGCGCAGCGACCGTCGCCCCGATGACGTCGCCGCTGCCCTTGCCGAGCACCTCGTCGGCCGCGAGGGCCGCACTGCTGTTGATCACCAGAGCGGTGAGCGTCGCGACGCAGGCGCCCCAAAGGAAGGCAACGAGCAACAACCGCGGCGGCTCGGGCTCCCACCGGTCCGCCCACAGGAACGCGGCCACCACCGGCCCGACCGGCAGCAGGGCGATGAATGCGCCACCGATGACCGCCCCGATACCGACCTCAGAGGTCACCACGCCCAGCACGACCAGCCCACAGATGCCGAGCGCGATCAGCCCCAACACCGGCGCGAGCACGCGGCGCTGCTGCTGCCGAGCACGTACGGGCAGCCCCTGCGTGTACACCACCGGATCAGCGTAGGGCCGCGTTGCGCCACCCCGCCCGGCCGGCCCTGTGGCCGGCGGTGGTCACCGCGGCGGGCGGTCCTCGTCCTGTCCGGCGGTGCTGCTCGGGTCCTTGTCGTCGGGTGTGCGGCAGCACCGTTCCAGCCAGAGCGCACCGCCGACGAGGGACAGCGCGCTCACCAGGCCGACCACGGCAGCGGCCGTGTCCCCTGCCGCCGCGGCGATCTCCGACCCGAGTGGGAGCACGTAGCCCAGCACGCCGAGCCAGGCGCCGGCCATGATCGCGCCCGCGAGCGAGGAC
>Ga0136615_10001111_pt1 | contig 12717 bp, 14 predicted proteins | sample AntDrymUQ2882206_2_FD_106647 | JGI IMG/M metagenome (GOLD analysis project Ga0136615, IMG submission 106647) | Polar desert sand microbial communities from Dry Valleys, Antarctica - metaG UQ288 (22.06) | ecosystem: Environmental > Terrestrial > Soil > Desert | place: Antarctica: Dry Valley...
CGACGCGCTCGTCAAGGCCAAGGAAGAAGAGATCCTCGAGGTGTGAGCGCCTCCGGCGCCACCTACGTCGCGATCATCACCGACGGCAACGGGCGCTGGGCCACGCAGCGCGGTCTGCCGGTGGAGGAGGGCCACGGCGCCGGCGCCGACGCGGTCAAGGCGCGGCTGCGAGATGCCGTCGACCTCGGCATCCGCGAACTGACCGTCTACTCGTTCTCGACGGAGAACTGGTCGCGCCCGATCGAGGAGGTCGCCGGGCTGATGGCGATGTTCTCCGAGCGCATCCTCGCCGAGACGCCCGAGCTGCACGCCGAAGGCGTGCGGATGCGCTTCATCGGCCGCCGCACCGGCGTCGCGGCCGAGCTGCTCGAGCAGATGCGCTGGGCGGAGGAGAAGACGAGCGCCAACGACCGCATCACGCTGTTCGTCGCGTTCAACTACGGCGGCCGCGCGGAGATCGTCGACGCGGCGCGCTCGTTCACCGGCGGCACGGAGGAGGAGTTCCGCGCGCACCTCTACGCGCCGGACATGCACGACCCGGACCTGATCATCCGCACGAGCGGCGAGCAGCGCCTCTCGAACTACCTGCTCTGGCAGTCGGCGTACTCCGAGCTGCATTTCACCGACGTGCTGTGGCCGGACTTCGCGCGGGCGGACCTGGAGTTCGCGCTCGCGGAGTTCGACGCGCGCCGGCGGCGCTTCGGCGGGCGCTGATGGCGACGACGTCGCGGCGCAGGGTGCGGCGCTCGCGCCGGCGCAACACCGCGTCGGACTTCGGCGCGCGCCTCTGGGTGGCGGTCCCCGCGGCCGCGTTCGCGATCTTCATCGTCGTCTCCGGCGGCGCGGTGTTCGCCGCCGGTGTCGTGCTCCTGGGGCTCGTCTGCCTGCACGAGCTCTTCTGCATGTACGAGCCGCTGCGGCCGGTCAAGCTGGCCGGCTTCGTGGGGCTCGCGGGCATCGCCGCGGCGGCCCACTTCGGCGGCGAGCACCAGGTGCTGCTGGCCACCGTCGCGTTCTTCCCGCTGCTCTTCCTGGTCGCGATGGCGATGCCCGAGCGCCCGGGCGTGCCGGTGACCGACGGCATGGCGATCACGCTGCTCGGCACGCTGTGGGTCGGGCTGGCGATCGGGCACGCGATCCTGCTGCGCGCGCTGCCGCACGGCGACGGCATCGTGATCGACATCCTCGTCGGCACGTTCCTCGGCGACACGGCGGCCTACCTCGGCGGGCGCTGGTTCGGCACCCGGCCGCTGGCCCTCCGGATCTCGCCCTCGAAGACGCTCGAGGGGCTCGGGTTCGGGATCGCCGGCGCCACCCTCGCGGTCTGGTGCGCCGGCCTGTACCAGGACTGGCTCGGCGGCTGGAACGCGCTGCTGCTCGGCGCCGTCGTCGGGCTCGCGGCGCCGGTCGGCGACCTGTTCGAGTCCAAGATCAAGCGCGACGCGGGCACGAAGGACGCCGGCACGCTGTTCGGCGCGCACGGCGGCGCGCTGGACCGGCTCGACGCCGCCTTCTTCACACTCGTCGCCGGGTACTACGTCTGGCTGGTGCTCCTATGAGCGACACGAACTACGGTGCCGGGAAAGAGGGCAAGCGCGACCGGCAGATGATCGAGCTGCTCAACGAGCTGCGGATCGCGCTGCCGGGCGTGCAGATCCTGTTCGCGTTCCTCCTCACGGTGCCGTTCTCCCAGCGCTTCGACCGGCTGACGGTGTTCCAGCGCGACGTCTACTACGTGACGCTGCTCGCCACCGTGCTCTCGACGGCCTGCCTGATCGCGCCGTCTGCGGCGCACCGGCTGCGCTTCCACCAGGGCGAGCGCGCGTGGATCGTAGAGTCGGCCAGCCGGCTGATGATCGCCGGGCTCGCCGTGCTCGCGGTGGCGCTCGGCGGCTCCGTGCTGCTGATCACCGACATCATGTTCGACGGCGCGCGCGTGTGGCTCTATGCGGGCGCCGTCGTGCTCGTCATCGTCGGCCTGTGGTTCGCGCGGCCGCTGGCCCGCCATGCGCGCGGGAAGTCCTCGGGGCCGTAGCCGCCGGAACCGCGCCTGCCAGACTGGATCGCCGGATGAAGCGGCTCCTGATCCTCGGCTCCACGGGCTCCATCGGCACCCAGGCGCTGGACGTCGTGACGCGCGCGCCCGAAGCCTTCGAGCTGGTCGGACTGTCCGCCGAGCGCTCGCACGAGGCGCTCGTCGCCCAGGCGCGGGAGCACGGCGTGCGCCGGATCGCGGTGGGGGACGCCGACGCCGCGGCCCGTGCGGCGGAGGCGTGGACCGACGGCGAGGTGCTCGCCGGCCCCGAGGGGCTGGTGCGGCTGGTCGCGGAGACGGGCGCCGACCTCGTCCTGAACGCGATCGTGGGCTCCGCAGGGCTCGGTCCGACGATCGTCGCGCTGACCGAGGGCATCGACGTCGCGCTGGCCAACAAGGAGTCGCTGGTCGTCGGCGGCGAGCTCGTGGTGGCGCTGAGCGAGGCGACCGGCGCCCAGCTGATCCCGGTCGACTCCGAGCACTCCGCGCTGCGCCAGCTGATCGACGGCGAGCGCCCGGGCACCGTCGACCGGCTCACGCTCACGGCGTCGGGCGGCCCGTTCCGCGGCCGCACGCGCGCGGAGCTCGCGGAGGTCACCGTCGCGGCGGCGCTGCGGCACCCGACCTGGGCGATGGGCGGCAAGATCACGATCGACTCGGCGACGCTGATGAACAAGGGCCTCGAGGTGATCGAGGCGCACTGGCTGTTCGGCACCCCGTACGAGCGGATCGACGTCGTCGTGCACCCGCAGTCGGTCGTGCACGCGCTCGTCGGCCTGTGTGACGGGGCCACGCTCGCGCACCTCGGGCATCCGGACATGCGCGTCCCGATCGCCTACGCGCTGCACCATCCCGACCGCGTCGAGGTGCCGGTGCGCACGCTTGATCTCGCCGAGGTCGGCGCGCTCACGTTCGAGCCGCCCGACCTCGACGCCTTCCCGTGCCTGCGGCTCGCGCGCGACGCCGCGGCCGCCGGGGGCACCGCGACGTGCGTGCTGAACGCCGCCAACGAGGTCGCCGTCCACGCGTTCCTCGACGACCGGCTCGACTTCATGGGCATCCCCGCGGTGATCGAGTCGACGCTCGAGCGCCTCCCCGCCGCGCGCGTGCACTCGTTCGAGACGCTCTACCGGGCCGACGGCGAGGCGCGTCGGCTGGCGGCCGAGGCCATCGGGTTCCGAGGCGAAGCCGGTGACGAGCGAAGCGAGGCAGAATGAGCTGGGTGCTCGCGTTCCTCGGCTTCGCCGCGCTGATCATCCTGCACGAGCTGGGGCACTTCGCCGCCGCCAAGGCGGTCGGGATGCGGGTCGAGCGCTTCGCGCTGTTCTTCCCGCCGCTGCTCGGCCGCGTGCGGCGCGGGGAGACCGAGTACGCCGTCGGCGCCATCCCGCTCGGCGGCTACGTGAAGATCACGGGCATGAACCCGGCGGAGGAGATCCCGCCGGAGGTCGCGCACCGCGCCTACTTCCGCCAGCCCGTGTGGAAGCGCATCGTCGTGATCGCCGCCGGGCCGGCCGTCAACATCGTGCTCGCCCTCGTGATCCTGATGGCCTACCTGCTGATCTGGGGCACGCCCGAGGTCACGCCGAACAACCGCGTCTACTCGGTCGGCGCGGGCACCGCGGCCGCGGAGGTGCTGCGTGCCGGCGACCGCGTCGTGGCCGTCGACGGCAAGCGGGGCGACCTCGAGACGCTGCGGGGCCAGGTGGAGACGCATCGCTGCGCGGGCGCGCAGGTCGACGGCTGCCGCGCCGCCGCCTCGGCGCTCGTGACGGTCGTCCGCGACGGGCGCGAGCGGTCCTTCCTGATCGCGCCGATCTACAGCACCGAGTTCGAGCGGCCGCTGCTCGGCTTCAGCTACGACACCACACGAAGCTTCAACCCGATCGGCGGCGTCGGCGAGGCGGTCACCACGAGCCTGGACCAGATGTGGTTCGTGACCACCGCGACGGTGTCGACGATCGCCGGCATCTTCGAGGCCGAGAAGCGAAAGGAGATCTCCGGCGTCGTCGGCTCCTACGAGGCCACGCGCCAGTCGATCGAGCTGTCGACCGACCGCGCGGTCTTCCTGCTCGCGATCATCTCGCTCTCGCTCGGCGTGATCAACCTGTTCCCGTTCCTGCCGCTCGACGGCGGGCACATCTTCTGGGCGCTGGCCGAGAAGGTGCGCGGCCGCGCGATCCCGTTCAGCGTCATGGAGCGCGCCGGCTTCGTGGGCTTCGCGCTCGTCATCGGCCTGTTCGTGATCGGCCTCACGAACGACATCGGCCGGCTGACGGGCGAGGGCTTCCAGGTCAGATAGGGTCGAGGGATGTACGCCTCCTAGACTGGGAGGGGATGGCTTCCCAGCGACACGTGATGGTCGGCGACGTCCAGGTCGGCGGCGGCGCCCCCGTCGTCGTGCAGACGATGACCAAGACCGAGACGGCCAACCTCTCGGCGACGATGGACCAGATCCGGCGCGTGGCCGACGCCGGCGCCGACGTCGTGCGCGTCGCGGTGCCGCGCGACAAGGACATCGAGGCGCTCAAGACGATCGTGCGCGACTCGCCGATCCCGGTCATCGCCGACATCCACTTCAACCACACGCTGGCGCTCAAGGCGATCGACGCCGGCGCCCACTGCGTGCGGCTGAATCCCGGCAACATCGGCGGGCCCGACAAGGTCGCCGAGGTCGCCGCGCGCGCCGGCGCTGCGGGCGTGCCGATGCGCATCGGCGTCAACTCCGGCTCCCTGCCCAAGCACCTGCACGCGCTCGAGCGCGAGAGCTCCGTCGAGGCGCTCGTGACCGCCGGCGTCGAGTTCGTGGCGCTGATGGAGCGGCTCGACTTCACCGACTTCAAGGTCTCGATCAAGTCCACGAACGTGCCGAACACGATCGCCGCAAACCGCCTGCTGTCCGAGCGGATCCCGTACCCGCTGCACCTCGGGATCACCGAGGCGGGCACGAAGTGGTCGGGCTCGCTCAAGAGCGCCGTCGGGCTCGGCACCCTGCTGGCCGACGACATCGGCGACACGATCCGCATCTCCCTCTCGACGTTCCACGCCGAAGAGGAGGTGAAGGTCGCGTGGGAGATCCTCAAAGCGCTCAAGCTGCGGGAGCGCGGCCCGGTGTTGATCGCGTGCCCGACCTGCGGGCGCCTGCAGTTCGACATGGACACCGTGGTGGCCGACATCGAGCGCCGCCTGGAGGCCTACGAGGACCCCGTCGAGGTCGCCGTGCTCGGCTGCGCGGTCAACGGGATCGGCGAGGCGTCGCACGCCGACTTCGGCATCACGGGCGCCAAGAACGAGGGCCTCATCTTCTCGCGCGGCAAGGCGCTGAAGAAGGTGCCCCAGGACCAGCTCGTCGACGAGCTGTTCAAGGAGATCGACAAGTACACCGCCACGAAGCGGATCGACGTCGACGCGCTCGAACAGGCCGCCGGCGCCGAGTGGCTGCAGCGGATCGAGGAGGAGAACGCCGGCGAGCTCACGCCCGAGCGGCTGGCCAAGCTCGAGGCCGAGAGCGCGCGCGCCGACGCCGACGCGATCGACGCCGCCCTCAGCGAGGCCGACTCGCCGACCGACTCGCGCCGCTTCACCCGCGCCTAGTGGTCCGTGTCGATGGTTGCGAGACGGGGCACTAGCGCATCCCGAGCCGGCCGAGCTGCTCCATCAGCTCCGTGGCGGAGGCGGTGATCCCTGCGGCTCCGGCGGCAAGCGCCGCCTCGCGCGTGCGGTTCACCGCGGGCGCGCTGGCGTAGATCAGGACCGGCGTCGCGACACCCTGCTCGCGCAGCGCCCGCAGCAGCTCCAGCCCGGCGTCGGGATGAGTGACGCCGTCCTCGGTGCGGCCCATGTCGGAGATCAGCGCGTCGACGTCGTCGCGGGCGGCGATCTCGCGCGTGGCGGCCGCGGTCGTGCGCTCCTGGAGCACGGCGACGCCCTTCTCCTCCAGCGACGCCACCTCGAACGCGTTGTTCTCCGGGAAGTCGTCGACCCACAAGACCGTGCGCAGCCGCGGAACGCCTTCGGCGATCGGCGACGCGGCCTCGAGGACGGTCGCGCCCTCGACGCCGGGGGCGGCCTTGAGCGCCGAGACCTGGGTGCGCAGGTCGTCGACCTGGCGGGCGATCTGCTCGGATGCCTGCTGGACGCTGATCTCGATGCCCCCAGCCTTGACGGTGAACGCGCGTGAAGCGATCACGCTGCGGATGTTCGGCAGCAGCCGCCAGAGCACGACGGCGGCGAGCAGCGGCCAGGCCAGGCCGGTCAGGAGGTCGGAGACCTCTGCGAAGGTGATCGCCACGGGCACCGGGCGGAGCCTCCCACGGAAGCCACGCGCGCCGCAAGCTCAGCGATCGGCCGCGAGCGCCTCGCGCGAGTGCAGCGGCGGGCCACCGCCGGGCGGAAGCCAGCGCAGCCGCCAGCGGCCCTCGCGGCGCGCAACGGTCACGAGGAACGCGTTGGTCGCTGAGCGGACCGCGATCGTCCGCACCGTGCGGAAGCCGGCGCCGGCGAGCGGGGCGTGCTGGAGCTCGACCGGTGCCGCCGCTCCCGCGGCCAGCGGACGCAGCTGGCCGTAGACGCGCAGCCGGGCGGGTCCCCTCCGGCTCACCCACAGCGGCAGTCGGTAAGCGTCGTAGGCCGGCTTGGGCGTCCCGTCCGCGAAGCGCAGGCCGGTCTGGAAGCTCGACTCCAGCGCGTCGTCGACGAGCTTGTACTGCGCCACGGTCGCGATCCGCGGGTTGCGGAACGCGATCCAGTCGGACTGGTTGAGGTACTCGCCCTGGCGGGCGAGGGGGACGCCGAAGCGCCCGTCGGGCGGATCGGTCTGGAACCCGTGCTCGGTGTAGTGGATCGACAGCCCGGCGGGGATGCGCCCGCGCCGGGCACCGAGGTCCAGGAGCCGGACGAGCCGGCCCGCGGACGCGAGCGTGATCTCGGTCGCGCGGCGGCCGCGGGTCCGCGGCGGCGCCGAGCCGCCGCGCGGGTACGGGTGGTGGGCGAAGCCGGAGACGCGCAGGCGGCGCGGGTTCCGGCAGCCGCGCATCGCGGCCGCCCGCCCGAGGCACAGCAGCGTCCGGACGAACGCCGCCGGGGGCACCGGCCGGGTGGCGGGCCGGCCCGTGGTGCGTCCGATCGGGCTCGTCTCGCCCAGCAGCATCTCGTCCCCGGCGTGGCCGGTGGCGCGCAGCCCGCGGATGCCGGCGCGGACCATCGCGCGGTACGCGACGGCTGCCGCCGCGTAGGTCGCTCCGCCGCGGCGCGCGTACTGGGGCCGCAGGCGGCTGGGCTGGTTGGGCTCGTTGCCGAACGACCAGCGGTCGACGCGCGGCAGCGTCGCGCCCCGGCCGTCGGCGTAGCGGCCGGAGTAACGCCGCCCGAGGGCCGCCACGAACGCGCCGTAGGCCCGGCCACCCGGCCGGCAGCGTCCGCGCTGCGGCGCGCAGCCCGACGCCCACCTGGGTCCGGGGAACGAGGGGGAGAGGAGGAGGAAGAGCCCGCGCGCGCGGGTCCCGCGGACGAGGTCGTCGAGCGCGGCCCAGCGGGCGGCGGGGTAGTCGGCGGGATCGGCCGGGTCGAAGCCCGCCGGGCGCCGCCGGGCGCGCCGCGCGGGCGCCAGCGCCCGCCATTCCACCACCGCGCGCACGCCGTCGGCGCCCAGCGCCGCCGCGTCGTCGAGCGCAGCCTTGCGCGCGAGCGGCCCGGAGCGCAGCATCTGCGCCTCGTCCTCGACGAGCGACTGCTGCGTGGTCGATCCCGCGGCCGGCGCGCCGCCGAGCGCAGCCATCACGGCTGCGCCCAGCAGTGCGAGCCGCAGGGTCGGGCGCTCAGGCGACGGCGCTGTGGCGCTCCGCGACCTTGCCCCAGTCGACGGTGTTCCACCACGCGTCGATGTAGTCGGGGCGCTTGTTCTGGTACTTCAGGTAGTAGGCGTGCTCCCACACGTCGACGCCGACGAGCGGCGTCTTGCCGTCGGACAGCGGCGTGTCCTGGTTCGGCGTCCCGACCACGGCGAGGCCGCTGCCGTCGTGCACGAGCCAGGCCCAGCCGGAGCCGAACTGGCCCACGCCGGTCTCCTTGAGCTTGGCCTTGAAGTCGTCGAACGAGCCGAACGCGCTGTCGATCGCCTCGCGCAGGGCACCGTCGGGCTCGCCGCCGCCGTCCGGGCTCATCGACTCCCAGAAGAGCGTGTGGTTGTAGTGGCCGCCACCGTTGTTGCGCACGGCTGTGCGCTTGTCCTCGGGTACCTGCGAGAGGTCGGCGAGCACGTCCTCGATCGGCTTGCCGTCCAGCGGCGTGCCCTCCAGCGCGGCATTGGCCTTGTCGACGTAGGCCTGGTGGTGCTTGTCGTGATGCACCTCCATCGTCGCCTTGTCGATGTGCGGCTCGAGCGCATCGGAGGCGTAGGGGAGCGGCGGGACCTCGTAAGCCATGGCGGATCTCCTCGGTTCGGGTGGCTGGGTTGTATCACTAGGCTTCGCGCCCGCATGACCCGACTTTCCGGCTACCTGCTCCCGACCGAGAAGCAGCCGCCCGCCGACGCGGAGGCGCTGTCGCACAAGCTGATGGTCCGGGCGGGTCTGATCCGGCAGGTCGGCAGCGGCCTGTGGACGTGGATGCCGGCCGGCTGGCGGGTTCACCAGAACGTCGTGCAGGTGATCCGCGAGGAGATGGACGCGATCGGCAGCGGAGAGCTGCTGATGCCCGTGTTGCAGCCGGCTGAGCTCTGGCAGCGCAGCGGCCGCTACCCGATCACCGAGCTGATGAAGCTGAAGGACCGCAGGGGCGCCGACATGGTGCTCGCGATGACGCACGAGGAGTGCCTCACCTTCCACGTGGCGAGCATCGTGCGCTCCTACCGCGACCTGCCGCTCTTCCTCTACCACTTCCAGACCAAGGAGCGCGACGAGCCGCGCCCGCGAGCCGGCGTCCTGCGCACGCGCGAGTTCATCATGAAGGACGCGTACACGTTCGACCGCGACCGCGCCGGGCTGGACGCGAGCTACGAGCGCCACGCGCGCGCCTACGACCGCATCTGCGACCGGCTCGGGCTCGAGTGGTACAGCGTCGAGGCCGACGTGGGCATGATGGGCGGGTTCGGCGCCCACGAGTACATGGCGCCGTGCCCGGCGGGCGAGAACGACGTCGCCCTCGCGCCCGGCTACGCGGCGAACGTCGAGGTCGCCACGGCCGAGCCACAGCCGGTCGAGCTGCCGCCGGCGCTGCCCGCTCCTGAGCTTGCCGAGACGCCCGGCATGACCACCGTGGCAGCGGTCGCGCGCGAGCTCGGCGTGCCGGCCGGCGCACTGCTGAAGGCCTACCCGGTGTTCGTGGGCGCCGAGCTGCGCCTCGTCATGCTGCGCGGCGACCACCGCGTCAACGACATCAAGCTGCAGAACGCGCTGGGCGCGGAGTTCCGCCCGGCGCAGGCGGCGGAGCTCGCGGAGCGGATCGGCCCGGCCGGCTACATCGGCCCGGTCGGGACCGACGTGCCGATCCTGCTCGACCGCGGCGTGGGGCCGGGCGGGTACGTCACGGGCGCCAACCGGCCCGACGCCCACCTGCGCGGCGTGGAGCCCGGCCGCGACTTCCCGTTCGAGCCCGTCGACATCCGGTCGGTGGAGGCGGGCGACACCGTGGGCGGGCAGGCGATCCGGATCGAGCCCGCGATCGAGGTCGGCAACATCTTCAAGCTCGGGACGCGCTTCTCCGAGCCGCTCGGCGCCACCTTCCTGGACGAGAACGGCAAGACGCAGCCGATGTGGATGGGCTCCTACGGGCTCGGGCCGGCGCGCATCGTCGCCGCGATCGTCGAGCAGTTCGCCGACGAGCAAGGCATCTCCTGGCCGCGCGCGATCGCGCCGTTCGACGTCGAGCTCGTGGGGCTGGGCAAGGACGGCACGCCGGAGCGCAAGCTCGCCGACCGCCTGTACGCCGAGCTTTGCGACACTGGCCTGACCGTGCTCTACGACGACCGCGACGCCGGCCCGGGCGCCAAGTTCGCCGACGCCGAGCTGCTCGGCCTGCCGCTGCGGCTCACGGTCGGGCGGCGCACGATCGAGGCGGGGGAGATCGAGGCGCAGGTGCGGCGCGGGCGCGAGCCGCGCAGCGTGCCCCTGAACGGCGCCGCGGACGCAGCGGCGGACCTGTGGCGCAGCCTCCCGTAGAGCGCGCGCGGATCACCTTCCGCCGCCTGTCCGGCCTGGATCGCTCCGGACCGCCACCGCCGGAGACGCTCGCCGGCCAGCCGCTCAACCCATGGACGGTCCCGAACGCGATCGGATACGTGCGGCTCGCGCTGATCCCGGTCTTCCTGGCGGTCGCCTTCTCGTCGGAGAGCGGAACCGACGCCCTGCCGCTGGCGATCTTCGCGGTGATCGCGTGGACGGACTACCTCGACGGCATCACCGCGCGGCTCACCGGCCAGTACTCGCGGCTGGGGACGTTGCTGGACCCGCTGGTCGACCGCCTGCTGATCCTCGCCGGCGCGGCGGTCTGCTGGAACTTCGAGCTGCTCCCGCGCTGGGGGCTCGCGCTGCTGGCGGCGCGCGAGCTGTTCGTGATCTGGCTCGTGCGCTACGGCCAGCGCCACGGAGTCGACCTCAAGGTCAACTGGCTCGGCCGGGCCGGCGTCTGGCCGGTGCTGAGCGCGCTCTTCTTCGGCATGGCGGGGGTCGACTGGCTCGCCTATGCGTGCCTGTACCTCGGCCTCGCGCTGGTGCTCGGCTCGGCCGCGCAGTACGTTCGGGACGGGTTGCGGCGGTATCGCGCAGGGGTGGGCGGGAACCCTAGACCCGGGAACCCTAATCCTTAGCTTGAGCATCGGTATGCTTGCTGCTCTGTGACCCAGGAGAGGACCGCGACTTCATGATGGACACCTTCCCGGACCTTGGCTCGCTCTCCGACCAGGAGCTCAAGGACCTGATCCAGCAGCTCACGGACGAGGAGCAGGAGGTGTCCTACCGCCGGCGGATCCTGCACGGCAAGATCGACATCCTGCGTGCGGAGCTGGTCAACCGGCTGCGCAAGAAGCACGAGGGCGGCGAGGACGTCATCTCCGGGGCCGACGTGCAGCGCCTGACCGACATCCTCGCCGGCCGGGGCTCGGGCGGCGACGAGTCCTAGCGCCTCATGGCGCGCCACTGCCCCGAGTGCGGGTTCGTCGTCGGCGAAGGGGCGAACTACTGCCCCAAGTGCGGCGCCTACCAGGGCGCCGAGCCGGAGGCCAAGGAGGAGGTCACAACCGCGACCTACGTCATCGACGAGGCGACGGGCGAGCTGCGGCCCGTCGACGTCGGGGACGTCGCCGCCGACAGCGGCGCGCTGGTCATCCGCTCGGGCGGCGGGCGCGTCGGGCAGTCCTTCCCGCTGCGCGGCGAGCGGCTGACGATCGGGCGTTCGCCCGAGGCCGAGGTGTTCCTCGACGACGTGACCGTCTCGCGTGACCATGCCGTGCTCGTCCGCCGCTCCGGGGCCTGGTTCCTGGACGACTCGGGCTCGCTCAACGGCACCTACGTGAACCGCCGCCGGATCGAGTCGCACAAGCTCGAGGAGGGCGACGAGCTGCAGATCGGCAAGTACAAGCTGACCTACCTCGCCCGGTGATGGACCCGGTGGCCGAGCGCGACGCCCATCCCGCCGCGCCGGCCGATGGCGTGGCTCCGCCGCCGGGCGTCCCCACCGAGCCGGCCGATCCGGTCGATGCCCCGGTCGGCCCGCCCCAGGGCAGCGGCAAGTCGCTCACCATCGGCGCCGTCTGCAAGGCGCTCGGGCAGGAGTTCCCCGACATCTCGATCTCCAAGATCCGCTACCTCGAGGACCAGAAGCTGCTGGCGCCGCGGCGCACGCCGGGTGGCTACCGGCTCTACTCCGCCAACGACGTCTCGCGCCTGCGCACGATCCTGCGCCTGCAGCGCGACGAGTTCCTCCCCCTGCGCGTGATCCGGCAGGAGCTCGCCGCGGGGCGCTCGGAGCCGGAGGTCAAGCAGCCCGGCGCGGGCGACGGTGTGCCCGCCGCCCCAGATGCCCGCCCCGGGGCGGCGCTGCGGCGCCTGACCTTCTCGATCGCCCAGCGCGGGGCGATGTACTCGCTCGACGACGTGGTGGAGGAGACCGGCGCCGACCCGCGGCTGGTGGCCGAGCTCGAGGACTACGGGATCGTCAAGGGCGACCCGCGGGCGGGGACCAAGTACTACGACGAAACCGAGCGCGAGATCGTGCGGGCGGTCTCGGAGCTGTCGCGCTACGGGGTCGCCGGGCGCAACCTGCGCGTGTTCAAGACGTCGGCCGAGCGCGAGTCGGCGCTGCTGCAGCAGATCCTCGCCCCGGCGCTGCGCTCGCGCAACCCGGAGCGGCGCAAGGAGGCCGTCGAGGCCCTGGAGAACCTGGCCGCGGTCGCCTCGCACCTCAAGCACCTCCTGCTCGTGCGCGACCTGCGGCGGATCGCGAGGTGAGCGGCGCCGATCTCCGGGCGCTGATCCGCGACATCCCCGACTTCCCCAAGCCGGGGATCGTCTTCAAGGACATCACGCCGCTGCTGCTGGACCCGCACGCGGTCGACACCGCGGTGGCGGGCATCGCCGCGTGGGCGGGGCCGCGCGGGGTCGACTTCGTGGTCGCCGCGGAGGCGCGCGGATTCATCCTCGGCGCGGCGATCGCACGCGAGCTGGGCGCCGGCTTCGTCCCCGCCCGCA
>Ga0136615_10001112_pt1 | contig 12715 bp, 9 predicted proteins | sample AntDrymUQ2882206_2_FD_106647 | JGI IMG/M metagenome (GOLD analysis project Ga0136615, IMG submission 106647) | Polar desert sand microbial communities from Dry Valleys, Antarctica - metaG UQ288 (22.06) | ecosystem: Environmental > Terrestrial > Soil > Desert | place: Antarctica: Dry Valley...
CCCGCCGGAGTTGATGGGGGATGGGGTAATCGGCAGCCCGCCGGCCTTTGGAGCCGTGCAGTCTCGGTTCGAGTCCGAGTCCCCCAGCCATATCGCCGGCCTAGCTGGTGTGCAACGACATCGATTCGGAGGGGATCGCGAGTGAGTTCGTCGGGTCTGTCCGCAGTCGTGGTCCTGGCCGCTGGAATCGGTAGCCGGATGGCATCGGCGACCCCCAAGGTTCTGCACGAGATCGGCGGACGGAGCCTGTTAGGCCACGTCCTCGCCGCGGCCGCACCGTTGCGGGCCGCTCAACACCTCGTCGTCGTCGGAGCCGGCCGCGACGTCGTCGCCGCGCATGTTGCCGGCATCGCCCCGGACGCTGAAACGGTGGTCCAGGCCGATCAGCTGGGATCCGGCCACGCGACCGCGCTGGCCCTGGAGCAGGTACGCAAGCCCGGGCCGGTGCTGATCCTCAACGGGGACGTACCGCTGCTCACGCCGGGTACGTTGTCCGACCTGGTGGCCACCCATGCGAGCGCGCAGGCGGCCCTGACGGTCCTGACCGCGCGAGTGGACGACGCGCACGGGTTGGGCCGGATCCTGCGGGACAGCTCCGGTGCCCCGGTCGGAATCGTCGAACACCGCGATGCCGCTCCGGATCAGTTGGCTATCGACGAGGTCAACGCGGGTGCCTACGTCGCCGACGGTGCTGCCCTGGCCTCGGCGCTGGAGCGGTTGCGGACGGGCAACGCCCAAGGCGAGCAGTACCTCACCGACGCGGTTGCGCTGTTCGTCTCGGACGGGAGAACCGTCGCCGCGCACATAGCAGCCGATCCGAGCGATGTCCTCGGCTGCAACGACCGCATCGAACTGGCCGCCCGCGGTCGCATCCTGAATGACCGGGTCCTGCGGCGACACATGGCCGCCGGTGTCACGATCGTCGATCCGGCGAGCACCTGGATCGACGTCACGGTCGAGATCAGCCGCGATGTCAGGCTGCTGCCCGGCAGCCAACTGCATGGGTCCACCTCGATCGCCGAACGCGCCATCCTCGGCCCGGACACCACGTTGACCGACTGCGTCGTCGGAGAAGGCGCGACGGTTGTCCGTACGCACGGCACCCAAGCCGTGATCGGACCAGGAGCCAGCGTCGGCCCGTATACCTACCTCCGGCCCGGCACTCGGCTGGGCCCGGCCGCCAAGGCCGGTGCCTTCGTCGAGATCAAGAACGCCGATGTCGGGAAGGGCAGCAAGATTCCGCACCTTTCCTATGTCGGTGATGCCACGATCGGTGAGCACAGCAACATCGGCGCAGCCACGGTGTTCGTCAACTACGACGGGATCGCCAAGCACCGCACAACGATCGGCAGTCATGCGCGTACGGGCGCGGACAACATGTTCGTCGCGCCGGTGTCGGTCGGCGACGGTGCTTACACCGCGGCCGGATCGGTTATCACCGAAGATGTGCCCCCGGGAGCCATGGGAGTGTCCAGGGCACGGCAACGCAACATCGCCGGTTGGGTACGCCTGCAACGGCCGGGAACGCCGGCCGCCGAAGCGGCTCGAGCGGCCGCCCCGGAGGAATCGGAGCCAGGATCAGAAATGCCGGAGCAGGGCGGACAGGAGTAAGCATGAGCGCGATCCGACAGCAGACTCACAAGAGCTTGATGCTGTTGTCCGGCAGGGCATTCCCTGAACTGGCCATCGACATCGCCGAGCGTCTGGGTGCGACGCCAACGCCCGTCACGAGTTACGAGTTCGCCAACGGTGAGCTCTATGTGCGCTTCGACGAGTCCGTACGCGGCAGCGACGCGTTCATCATCCAGAGCCACACCGCCCCGATCAACACCTGGTTGATGGAGCAGCTGATCATGGTCGACGCAGCGAAGCGGGCCTCGGCCAAGCGGATCACCGTCGTTGCGCCATTCTTTCCGTACGCCAGGCAGGACAAGAAACACCGCGGACGCGAACCGATCTCAGCCAGGTTGGTAGCCGACATGTTCCATGCGGCCGGCGCCGATCGGTTGATGGTCGTCGACCTGCACACTGCCCAGATCCAGGGATTCTTCGACGGGCCGGTTGACCACCTGTTCGCCCTGTCCCTGCTCGTCGAGCACGTCCGAAACCGCTGGCAGGGCAAGGACATCACTGTGGTATCGCCGGACTCGGGCCGAGTGCGGGTCGCCGAACGCTGGACCGAACGGCTCGGCGGCGTACCGCTGGCCTTCATCCACAAGACCCGCGACATCAGTCGACCCAACGACGTGATCGCCAACCGGGTCGTCGGCGAGGTCGCGGGCCGGCATTGCGTCGTCGTCGACGACATGATCGACACCGGAGGCACGATCACCAAGGCCGCGGATGCGCTGTTCGAGGCTGGCGCTGCCGAGGTGGCGGTCGCGGTCACCCACGGGGTGCTGTCCGGTCCCGCGGTCGATCGACTGAAGAACAGCCGGATCAGCGAGGTCGTGGTGACCAACACCCTCCCGATCCCGCAGGATCGCCGATTCGACAAACTGACCGTCCTGTCCATCGCGCCGCTGCTCGCCCTAGCGATCAGGGAAGTCTTCGAGGACGGCTCGGTTACCAGCCTGTTCGACGGCGACAGCTAGCCGGAAGGCATTCCATGACTCAGATCCGTCAGCCCGCCGAGTCCCTCGACGATCTAGCGCCGGAGGACGACGACCACGCGGTGGCCGCCGCACTGGCCACCGCCGCCGGCGGCCGGCTGCTCGAGATCCGTGCCGAGGTCGGCTTCGGTGATGCCGCGGCCCTCCGCTGCGCCGGTGACGCGGGAGCACAGATTCTGCTTGCCAGCCAGCTCGCCCGGCTGCGTCCCGACGATGCGGTGCTCTCCGAAGAGGCCCGGGACGATCCCACCCGACTCGCCCGATCACGGGTCTGGATCATCGATCCTTTGGACGGAACCCGGGAGTTCTCCGAGGACGGGCGCAGCGACTGGGCGGTCCACGTCGCCCTGTGGGTCGACGGTGAACTCGCAGTCGGTGCGGTCGCGCTTCCCGGCCGCGGCATCACCCTTGCCACGCCGGCTGTCGAGGCCCCGCCGCCGGCGCCCGACCAGCCACGGGTGGTCGTCAGCCGGACCCGGCCTCCGGCCGAGGCATCCGCGGTGGCAGCCGCGTTGGCCGCCGTACTCGTGCCTCTGGGTTCGGCAGGGGCGAAAGTGTCCGCCGTCGTGCTCGGCGATGCGGACGTGTATGTACACAGTGGAGGGCAGTACGAATGGGATTCGGCGGCTCCGGTGGCGGTGGCGCGGGCGGCCGGCCTGCACACGAGTCGGATAGACGGTTCCCGGTTGATCTACAACCAGGCCGATCCCTATCTCCCTGACCTGCTCATCTGCCGGCCCGAACTGGCCGAGGACGTGCTCGCCATCCTCAACTGAGGTGGCACCAGCCGGTGCCGAGGTCGGAGGAGAGAACCGGGTATCATTGCGGGCAGTCCGGCGAGGGAGTGCGGCCGTAGCGCCCGACTCCGTGATCGACGGCGGTGTTGTGCGTCAGCTCCGCTGAAGTCAGCTCGGCGGAGAGGCATCGACCCACATGCACCGCCGCAACTCCGTTCGGTCCACTCACGTGGCCGACCGATACCCGTTCGACCCGCCCGGAGGCAAGCCATGGCCGAAGTCCGTATCACCGCGCAGCCGCGTACCGAGTTCGGTAAGGGCTATGCCCGGCGTACCCGTCGAGCCGGGCTCGTACCTGCAGTCCTGTACGGCCACGGCGAGGATGTCCGGCACTTGTCGTTGTCGGCGCGTGAGTTCGCCAAGGCGCTCAAGGGCGGATCCAACACGCTGCTCACTGTCGCGCTGGACGGGGAGACGCATCTGGCTTTGCCCAAGGCCGTCACTCGGCATCCGATCCGCCCTGAGTTCACGCACGTGGATCTACTGCTCGTACGCCGTGGCGAGAAGGTGACCGTCGCCGTCGCCGTACATCTGATCGGTGAGCCCGCTCCGGACACCCTGGTCAACCAGGAGTTGACCGCGTTGACCATCGAGGCCGAAGCGACCCACATCCCGCCGTCCTTCGATGTCTCCATCGCGGGCAAACACGTGGGTCAGTCGATTCTGGCCGGCGACATCGAACTGCCCAGCGGAACGACCCTGGTGACCGAGGCCGACAACCTGGTGGTCGGCTTCCTGGCCGCACCCACCGCCGAAGAGCTCGAAGCCGAGCTCGAAGAGGCCGAGGCCGAGGTCGGCATCGAGCGCGACGCGTCCGACGAAGAGATCCAGGCTGCCGCCGAGGCGGAGGCCGAGGCCGAGGCCTCGACCGATCAGGATGACGATTCCGCGGCACCGTCCGGGGACTCGGCCAGCTAGCCTTCGGCGCCAGCGTTCCGGACCGCCGTCGAGGCGTTGCGGGCTGCTGCTCGCTTTGGCGCACACCATGTCCGAGCCCACGACTTGCAGGACGGGGCCAGCGGTCGGCGGTGTGAATGCCGCTGTCGTCGTCGGTCTGGGCAATCCAGGCCCGGACTACGCCGGCCATCGGCACAACGTCGGTGCCATGGCGGTGACCGCGATCGCGGCCGCGCAGGGCATCGCGCTCAAGCGAGGACGCGGCAGGCTGGCCCGTGTGGTGTGCTCGAGTACGTGGGTGGCCGGAAGCCGGGTCCTTCTGGCCACGCTGACCACGTACATGAACGAATCCGGCCAGGCCGTACGGCCGTTGCTCGACTACTACAAGGCCGATCCGGGATCGGCGATCGTCCTGCACGACGAACTCGACCTGCCCTTCGGCACCGTCCGGGTCAAACAAGGCGGCGGGGACAACGGGCACAACGGCTTGCGTTCGATCACCAGGTCGGTGCACAGCCCTGATTACATCCGCATCCGGATCGGGATCGGACGACCGGTCGGGCGGCAATCGCCGGCCGACTTCGTCCTTCGCGACTTCAGCGCCGCAGAGCGGACTGAACTGCCCGCGATCCTCGACCAGGCGGCTGGTGCGGTGTCCCTGATCATCGCCGGTGGGGTCGGTCATGCCCAGAACGAGCTGCACCGCCCCTGACCCAATGGCCGCACGTTATGCGCATAACGTCCGGATTCGGGCTCGATTCTGGGACGTTATGCGCATAACGTCCGACAGCGGCCGTGTCCGGGGCGCCGACTAAACTGGCTCCGCGCCCGCGCTCGGCTGTGTTCTGGCGCGCCATCATCCCCATGAGAGGAACCAGTGCCGCTGTCCGGGCTGCTCGAGGCCGTACTCGCCGAGGGCGACGGGCGAGACCTGGCCGAGGCCGCCCGCCGTACCGGGGTGGACGTTCAGACCATCACCGCCATGAACCCGCTCGCGGTCGCAGCGATCGCCGGCGAACGCGAACGCGGCGGCGCCGGGCGTCCTGTGCTCGCCGTGACGGCAACCTCGAGGCAGGCCGACGACCTGGCCGCCGGACTGCGCTGCCTGTTGCGCGACCGCCAGGTCGAAGTCTTTCCGGCCTGGGAGACCCTGCCGCACGAACGGCTCTCGCCGCGAGCGGACACGGTAGGTCGACGACTGGCGGTGCTGCGCAGGCTGGTCCATCCGGCGCCGCACGACCCGCTGCGGGTGATCGTGGCCCCGGCCCGCAGCCTGCTGCAGCCGATGGCACCGGGTTTGGCCGATCTGGAACCGGTAGAGCTGGTCGCCGGGCAGAGCATCGAACTCGAGACAGTGGTCCGGCGGCTGGTCGATGCCGCCTACACCAGGGTAGAACTGGTCGAGCGGCGCGGCGAGTTCGCCGTACGCGGCGGTCTTCTGGACGTCTTCCCGCCCACCGAGGAACACCCGATCCGGGTCGAGTTCTGGGGCGACGAGGTCGAGGAGCTGCGCCCGTTCTCGGCCAGTGACCAGCGATCGCTGGACACCAAGGTGGAGCGGTTGGTGGCTCCGCCGTGCCGGGAACTGGTGCTCAACGACGACGTACGCCGCCGGGCCGGTGAACTGGCCGCTGACTACCCCGACCTGACCGAGATGCTCGACGCGGTCGCCGACGGCCGGGCGATCGAAGGGATGGAGGCACTCACCCCGCTCCTGGTCGACGGCCAGATGGTTGCTCTGGTCTCCCTGCTGGCGCAGGGATCACATGTCCTGGTCTGTGAGCCCGAGCGCGTCACTGCCCGGGCAGGGGAGCTGGTTCGTACCTCCGAGGAGTTCCTGGAGGCGTGCTGGTCGAACGCGGCCGGCGGCGGGCGGTCGCCGCTGGACCTCAGCGGCTCGGCACTGAGATCACTGGAGGACACCCGCGTCGAGGCCATCAAACGCGGGCTGCTGTGGTCCACAGTGGGAGCGCTAGGGACCGAGAACGCCGAGCAGATCCTGGATACCGCCGAGCCCGTCGTCCATGGCGGGCGCGTGATCCGCCTGCAGGCCACCCCGGCCGTCCGCTACCGGGGCGACCTCGAGACGGCGCTGCGGGAGACGGCAGAACTGGTGGGTGACCACTGGCGGGTAGTGCTTGCCTTCGCCGGTCCCGGTCCGGCCCAGCGCGCCGCCGAGCAACTCACGAGCGCCGGCCTCGCGGTCTCCATCGCGCCAGAATTGCCGGCTGATCTCAGCCCGGGCGTGGTCTACATCGCCCAGGCCGAGATGGAGGAGGGGTTCCGGTCCAGCCAGCTCAAGCTGGCCCTGATCACCCAGAGCGATCTCACCGGGCAGCGGGGGACCTCGACCAAGGAGATGCGCCGGCTGCCCTCGCGGCGGCGCAACACCGTCGACCTTCTCCAACTGCAGCCGGGCGACTTCGTCGTGCACGACCAGCACGGCATCGGGCGTTACATCGAGATGATCCGGCGCACGATCAACGGCGGTGAACGGGAGTACCTGATCCTGGAGTACGCGCCGTCGCGCCGGGGACAGCCCGGCGACCGGCTGTTCGTACCGACGGACTCCCTCGAATTGCTCACCCGGTACGTCGGGGGCGAAACCCCTTCGCTGAGCAGGCTCGGCGGCTCGGACTGGGCAAAGACTAAGGGCCGGGCGCGCAAGGCGGTCAAGCAGATCGCCGCCGAACTCATCCGGCTCTACGCCGCCCGGATGTCGACCCCGGGCTATGCCTTCGGCCCAGATACCGCCTGGCAGCACGAACTCGAGGACGCCTTCCCCTACGTCGAGACCCCAGACCAGCTCGCGGCCATCGATGAGGTCAAGGCCGACATGGAGAAGCCGGTCCCGATGGACCGGGTCATCTGCGGCGATGTCGGGTACGGCAAGACCGAGATCGCCGTACGCGCGGCGTTCAAAGCAGCCCAGGACGGCAAGCAGGTGGCGATCCTGGTGCCGACCACGCTGCTGGCCCAACAGCACTTCACCACGTTCTCCGAGCGGATGGCGCAGTTCCCGGTGAGCGTGGCGATGGTCAGCCGGTTCAACTCCGCGGCACAGCAGGCCGAGACGCTGGAGAAACTCGCGGCTGGCAACGTCGACATCGTGATCGGCACGCACCGGCTGCTCCAGCCGAGCACGAGGTTCCACGACCTGGGCCTGGTCATCGTGGACGAGGAGCAGCGCTTCGGAGTCGAGGCCAAGGAGTATCTCAAGACGCTGCGCGCTGCTGTCGACGTCCTGACCCTCTCGGCCACGCCCATCCCGCGAACCCTGGAGATGAGCCTGACCGGGATCCGGGAGATGTCGACGATCACGACCCCACCGGAGGAGCGCCACCCCGTGCTCACCTTCGTCGGCGCCCATGAACCGCGTCAGGTCGCCGCCGCCGTACGCCGCGAACTGCTCCGCGACGGGCAGGTCTTCTACATTCACAACCGGGTGCAGTCCATCGACAAGGCGGCCGCCCGGCTACGGGAGCTGGTGCCCGAGGCGCGCGTTGCAATCGCGCACGGCCAGCAGGGCGAGGACCAGCTCGAGCGGACCATGGTCGGTTTCTGGGAACGCGATCACGACGTGCTCGTCTCCACCACGATCGTGGAATCCGGACTGGACATCGCCAATGCGAACACGCTGATCATCGAACGGGCCGATCTCCTCGGCCTGTCCCAGCTGCACCAGATCCGCGGCCGGGTCGGTCGTGGCCGGGAGCGGGGATATGCCTACATCACCTATGACCCGCAGCGCCCGCTGACCGAGGTCGCCTATGACCGGCTGGCCACGATCGCCCAGAACACCGACCTGGGCTCGGGAATCGCCGTCGCGATGAAGGACCTCGAGATCCGCGGGGCGGGAAACCTGTTGGGCGGCGAGCAGTCCGGGCACATTGCCGGAGTCGGATTCGATCTCTACATCCGGCTGGTCGGCGAGGCGGTGGCCGACTTCAAGGGTGAGGCGCCGGTCAGCGAGGCGGCCGACGTACGGGTCGATCTCCCTATCGATGCGCACATCCCGCACGACTACATCGACGGTGAGCGGCTCAGGATGGAGGCCTACCGCAAGCTCGCGGCGGTCACCGACGACACGATCGCCGAGCAGGTGCAGGCCGAACTCGCCGACCGGTATGGACCGCTGCCACCAGAGGTCCTGGCCCTGCTCGCGGTCGCCCGGTTCCGCGCTGCGATGCGGGCGATCGGAGTCACCGAGATCTCCTTGCAGGGCAGGGTCATCCGGATCACTCCCGTGGCATTGGCCGACTCAGCCCAACTGCGGCTGACCCGGCTGGCGCCGGACTCGGTGTACAAGCCGGGATCGCAAGTGCTGTCAGTACGTCGTCCGGTCGGACCGGACGAGCCCTTGCGGGGCGTCGCGTTGCTGGACTGGTTGCATCGCCTGGTGGCTGATCTCGTCAGTGCGCCATGACCTCTCCGGCTCTTGCCGGGACAGCAGTCATCCCGACGCCATCACTCAGCGTGACTCACGTAGGTTAAGGCGCAGCGCTTTCGATGATTAGGGACTGTAAGTAGCGCCGTACTACCCAAAGTTAGTGTTATGCAAAACTGTATGTAGGCGACCAAGGGCGTCCGCCAGCCGAATGATTGAGAGCTGAATCAATCGTTCGGAAGGGAACTCGTGGTCAACGTCGTCTCAAGTCCGACCAGCGACATCGAGGAGGAACTGCTTTATGCGCCCCGCGCGCTAGCGGAGGCCGACTGGCGAACCGGTACGTTGACCGTGATCGTGCCGGCCTACAACGAGGCGGATCACATCGCCGATACGGTCCGATCGCTGCAGAACCAGACCAGGCCGCCCGACGTCATCATCGTGGTAGATGACTTCTCCGACGACGGCACAGGTGAGATCGCGGCGGCCCTGGGGGCCACGGTACTGCGACCGCCGGCCAACACGGGGTCCAAGGCAGGGGCTCAGAACTTCGCCCTCGAGCACGTGTGGACCGCGTTCATCATGATTCTGGATGCCGACACGACCCTCGCTCCTGACGCGATCGAGAAGACGCTCCCCGCGTTCGAGGACCCCAAGGTGGCGGCGGCGTGTGGCTTCGTGGTCCCGCGCCACGTGCACTCGATCTGGGAACGCGGTCGATACGTGGAGTACCTCTTCGCCTTCTCGTTCCACAAACAGGTGCAGGACTTCTACGGTCGCCCACTCATCTCGTCGGGTTGTTTCTCGGTCTATCGCTGTGGGCCCCTGCGCCAGGCCGGCGGCTGGGGACAACGCACCATGGCCGAGGACATGGACCTGACGTGGACCCTGTATGAGCTCGGGTACCGGGTGCGGTTCATCCCCGAATCGGTCAGCTACCCGGTTGAGCCGCACGACTTGAACTTCATCCGCAAGCAGTTGACCCGCTGGTCGCATGCGTTCGTTCAGAACGTCCGTGTGCACTGGCGCGGAATCGTGCGAATGCCGTACTTGTTCTCCGCGGTTGCCGTCTCCCTGAGCGACGCAGTTTTGGCATCGCTTGTGTTTCTCATGGGCCTGCCCCTTCTGGCCGCCCTGGTCTCTCCGGCCTTCTTGCTCGGCTACGTCGTCGACGCACCGGTCATTGCCGTCCCGGTGTTGATCGCGGCCGCACGTCGGGGCGAGGTGATGCAGGCCCTGACCAGTTTGCCGGCGTTCTTTGTCTTGCGGCTGGTGAATGGGTACTTGCTACTCAAGGCGCTCGTCCTCGAGCTGGTGCTGCGCCGACCACTGATCACCTACGAGAAGGGCCACTGATGGGCGCGGGTATTCCGGGGACGGGGATGGCCACCCTGTTCTACATCATCTCCGTGTTCCTCATGCCGCTGCGCGAGATCGTGCCCACGTTGCGAGGACAGAGCAGCTGGGCTCGCTGGAGGCTGATTGCCCGTCATCTCGTCATGGCCTTGGCGATGACAGCCGCGGCCTACGGCACCTACCGTTACGTGGCTGACGAGGTCCTGCCACCTGATACCACGATCGGCGGCGTGTCGGCGCTGGCTGCCACAGTCGTGCTGTTCGTGGTTTATCTAATGGTTGTGAACCTGCTTGCGTTACTGGTTCCGGGCAAGGTCGAGCTTCCGCAGTCCAAGCCTTTCCCCGAGCGACGTAGGGCGGTCCGGGCCGAGGGGCCGGCCCCAGCTTTCCACCCGCTTCGGCGAATCGTGCTGCGGGAGTGGGTAAATACCTACTCGAGCGCGAGGCAGACGCGTGGGCATGCACGCGACAGCACCGACCAACGCCTTCAAGGAACCGTCCAGATGGCGGGATCTTCGCCGCCCAGCCGCCAGTAGTGCATGCCGATCGCTCCGATATCGCGCATGATGGCCTTCTTTGCCGCGATGCTGCGCGCGTTCTCGAACCACACGGTGTGCTGGCGTCCTCGACTGTCCACGTATTCGAACCAGGGTGCCTCCATGGTCTGGCTGTACTGAACCGTCGCAGCATTGTTTCGGGCTCGGCGCATGATCTCGGCCCACATGAGGCTGGTGCCTCGCTTGCCCACCCAGTCATAGCCGTAGGTAGCGGCCCCGAGCACGAGTTTGGTTACTGGCACCTGCGTCGCGGCCCAAGTCATCACCGAGCGGACCCAGTTGATGGGAGCTAGAGCGCCCGGAGCAGAAGTGTCCCAGTGGTAGTCGTACAGCATGATCCTGACCTCGTCAGCAACCCGGCCGATCGCGGCGTAGTTCTGCGCCTGGTTCTTAGGCTGCGGTCCAGGCTCGGAGGACTTCGGGTGCAGCGTGACCGCCAACAGCTTGCCATCGGCGTGCAGGCCGGACGCGAGAGCGGTGACGAAAGCCGTGAAGGGATCACGATCGGCGGCCGTCAAATGCTCGTAGTCGATGTCGATGCCGTCGAACCCGCGCTCGCGAACGAGCGCCCGGATGTGCTCGACGTGCGCTGCACGCGCGGCCGGGTCGGCGAGGATGGCTCCGATCACCGTAGAATCCCAGATCTTGTCCCGGTAGTTCGCCAACGCTGGCAGGATCAGCGCATTGTTCGTGCGCAGCTGGGCCACTGCGGCGGCGGAGTCATCAACCGCACCGGCTTGCTGAACCACGATGGAGCCGTCCGCCGCAGGTGCGTACCACGACGGCGAAACCTCGGTTACCGCTGCACCCGCGCCTCCGATCGACTGCACGGCGCGGGATTGGTCCCAGTAGGCGACGTAGCCGATGGATCGCTCAACCATTGCGGTGGATCCGGTGGAGGAGGCTAGGCTCGCGTTCGCCGGAGATGCCCACAAGGACAGTTCGGCGCCGGTGGCAACGAGCGCTCCCGTGATCAGCGCGCCTGTGGTGCGGGTCATGATCATTCGCGTTGCAAAGAGGCGGCTCATGCCGAGGCACCCTGTCCACGATGGAATTGTTACTTCGAGTTATGGTAGTGTAACAAGAAGTCATTCCTGGCCCTGCTGCAGGTCTGCGTGTAGGTCAGCCTGGCACTGACGCCCACAGGGCGCCACGCGGTCGATGTCGGTCAAGCACTGCGCAGGACGGCATCCCTGATGGAGGACCAAGCCAATGCGTCTCGAACAGCATCGGCAATGGATAGCTGAGCCGTCCAGGCCAGCAGCGACTCGGCCTTGTCTACGCGGGTGTAGGAACCGACCACGTCTCCCGGTCGAGGCGGCCCCTCAGAGATCTCCAGCGCAACGCCAGTAGCACTCTGGAAGATGTCAACCAGCTCCCGAACTGTCGTGCCGCGTCCGGTACCGAGATTGATCACGGCGTACCCATCCTCGACTTCAGCTATGCTATCGAACCGTTCCAGGGCTCGGACATGCGCCAATGCAAGGTCCCACACATGAATGTAGTCGCGGATTGCCGAGCCGTCTCTCGTGGGCCAGTCCACTCCGGTAATCGTAAATGGAACGTGCTCATTATGTGCTTCCAGGAGTTTGCCGAGGGCGTGACTCGGCCGTGTACGCTGTTGTCCCGTTCGGCGTTGAGGGTCGGCTCCGACCGGGTTGAAGTATCGTAGAGAAAGGCATGAAACTAGTCCGGCTTGCGCTGCATCGGCCAGTATCTCCTCGACCATCGCCTTCGTCCGAGCATAGGGGCTTTGCGGATCGAGCGATGAAGACTCGTCGACTGTGAAATCCTCACCGACTGCGTATATCGAAGCTGATGAACTGAAGAGTAGGCGTTGGCAACCGAGCCGATTCAAGTGTCCGACAAATTCGACTGCCTTACTGACGTTGTTGCGATAATATCCGAGGGGATCAGCGACCGAGTCGGGGACCACTATGCTCGCGGCACAATGTACCGCCGCTGCGATCTGGGGGTGCTCATGAAATACCTTATTCATGATCTCTGGGTCGGAGACATCGCCACGGTAGAAGATCCGATCCTTCACAAATGCTTCAGCACCCGTGGACATGTCGTCGATGATGACGGGAATGTGACCGGCATCTATGC
>Ga0136615_10001113_pt1 | contig 12713 bp, 13 predicted proteins | sample AntDrymUQ2882206_2_FD_106647 | JGI IMG/M metagenome (GOLD analysis project Ga0136615, IMG submission 106647) | Polar desert sand microbial communities from Dry Valleys, Antarctica - metaG UQ288 (22.06) | ecosystem: Environmental > Terrestrial > Soil > Desert | place: Antarctica: Dry Valley...
GCAGGTCGCCAACTGGCGGCAGCAGCACTACTTCGAGTCCACGCGCGGCGAAGGCGACCGCGACGGCGGGGGCGACGAGGGCGACGACGACTGACGACGCGGGGCGCGGGCGGGCCGTACTATCGGCCCGCCCGCCCGTCCCTAGCGCAGTCGGCTTCCAGTCGCGGCCGCAAAGGCCAGCATGCGGCCGTCCTTCCGGAGCGCATAGACACGCGAGTCGCCGCGTCCGAAGCCGAACCCCAGGAGCGCACCGCCCGTGCGCAAAGGGCCCCGGACAAGGCCGCGCGCCGCGTCGTAGCGCCAGAGGTCGCGGCCGTCGCTGAAGAAGAGCCTGCGCCCGTCCCGCGAGATCGTTCCGGCGAGTGTCGCCCTGCCCGCACGACCCTCCTGGCCGGCTCGGGGGAACGTGGCGGTGCGCGCGACGCGCCGGGTGCGGAGATCGATCTCGGCGACGACGCCGAGAGCCGCATTCGCCGCGTACAGCCGGCGCCCGTCCGGCGAGAGCGTGAGGACGTAGCGTCTGAGGGTCTCCAAGCCACCGCTGGAGGGCAGGTCGATGCAGGCCGGGATGCTCCGCTCGAGGTCGAGGGCGTGCACGAAGGCGTGGTTGTGCTCGGTGTTCAGGTACAGGGTCAGGAGCCAGCGGCCGTCTGGGGAGCCGATCCCGCTCCAGGCGTAGCCCGTCATCAGGCGGTCTTCGCCCTTCGCGCGAAGCGGCTGCGCCCTGAGCCGGTCACGTGAGAGGTCGTACAGCCGGACGAGGTAGCGGGGCGAGCCCAACTCGCGCAGGTGCTGGATCAGGAAGAGGCGTTCTCCGTCGGCCGAGATCGTCTCGACCTCGAAGTCGCCTCGCAGCGAGACGGTCTGCCGGGGACGCAGGCGCCGCATGTCGACCATCCGGATCGTCGTCCGCGTCCCGTCACGCCGCGAGAGGGCGACCAGTCGGCCGTCGGGCGAGATCCCGGCGAGCCGCCAGCGACCCGGGACCTCCACTCCCCTCCGGGTGCCGCCGGTCGAGACGTACCAGCGCGTCAGCACCGTCCTGCCGCGGGTCGTCTCGGCGCTCACGTGCCAGCGCCCGTCGGTGGTCGAGATCCCTGCGGGCAGGGCGAAGCGCTGCTTGCCCGTGCGTGTGTCGTAGGCGAGGAGGGCGCCGCGCTCGCCGGTGGGCTGCACGAAGAGCAGCTTCGCGTCGGCCGGACTCGCGTTCTGGCCGCTGCACGGCACGGGACAGCCGTTTCCGGGCCGGGCCGGCGCCGATCCCGCTCCCGCCAGGAGGGCGGCGCAGAGGCCGGCCGGGACGAGGGTGAGCCATTTCATGTCGCTCCTTCCGATCGATGCCTGTGCCCTCTCTACGCTCCGCGCTGTCGAAAGGGTCCCGCTCCGGGGGGGACCGCTCCCGGTCTCGCGCACGTATCTCCGGCATGGACCTCTCGGACGAGCTCACTCGTATAGTCGAGGCGCGATGGCGGGCTCGGGCCGCGACGAGCGAGCCTGGGTGCGCGGCGCTCAGGCCGGTTCGGCCTCGGACCTCGAGGCATTGTTCCGCGCGCACTGGCCCAGCGCCCACCGCGCCGCCTATCTGGTCGTCCACGACGCCGCGGCCGCGGAGGACATCGCGCAGGAGGCCTTCCTCGCCGCCGTCCGTGCGCTCGACCGCTTCGACCGGCGCCGGCCGTTCGGGCCATGGCTGCACCGGATTGTCGTCAACCGCGCGATCGACTGGACACGGGCCCGTACCCTGCGAGCCGAGGTGGGGCTCACCGAGGCGGTTGCCGGCGCTCAGCCGGAGTCGCCGGCCGACGCTCGCGACCTCGTCGTCGCTCTGGCCGAGCTCTCGCCGGAGCACCGCGCTGTGATCGTGCTCCGGTATGTGCTCGAGTACACGCCGGGAGAGATCGCCGAGCTGCTCGAGCTCCCGCGCGGCACCGTCAACTCGCGACTGCGCCGGGGGCTCGACCGGTTGGGAGAGGTCGTTCCGTGAAGGAGCGAGATCTGCGCCGTCGTCTCGGGGGGCTCGAGCCGCCGCGCGCGGACGGGGCCCGCGAGCGCGCCTGGCAGGTCGTCAGCGCCGCCTTCGGCGAGCGTGAGCCGATCCGCCCGACCCGCGCACGCCTCCGCCCGCTCGTGTCCGTTGCGACCGCCCTCGCGCTGCTCGCCGCCGCTCTCAGCCCGGCCGGCCGTGCCGTGCTCGACACGGTGCGCGACACGGTGGCGCCCGAGCGCATCGTGCGCGCCCGGCCGGCGCTCTTCTCGCTGCCCGCCGACGGCCGCCTGCTCGTGGACTCCCAGCGCGGAGCCTGGGTCGTCCAGCGGAACGGATCCAAGCGCTTGCTCGGGGCCTACCGGGAGTCGTCGTGGTCGCCGACGGGGCGCTTCGTCGTCGTCGCCGGCCGCAGCGAGCTCGTCGCGCTCGAGCCGGGCGGGAGGGTGCGCTGGTCGCTTGCACGGCCCGGCGTCAGCCGGCCGCGCTGGGGCGGCACGAGGACGGACACGCGCATCGCGTACGGGAGCGGCACGACCCTGCGAGTGGTGGCCGGGGACGGTCGGGGAGACAGACTGCTCGCCCGCCGCGTCGCTCCGGTCGCGCCCGCCTGGCGCCCCGGGACGGGGCACGTGCTCGCCTTCGTCGACCCCGCCGGGCGGATCCAGGTCGTCGCTGTCGATAGGAGCGACCGTCGCCTGTGGTCGAGCCGCCCAACCCCGGCCGTTCAGGCGCTCGAGTGGTCGCGGGAAGGCGCTCTCCTCCTCGTGCGGGCACGGAGGTCGCTGAGCGTTTACAACTTCGCCGGGCGCCGGCTCTTCGAGCTGCTGGGAGACGGATCTGCCCCGATCGCGGCTGCCGCGCTCGGCCCGTCCGGCCGCTCTGTCGCCTTCGTTCAGACCGCTCGGGGCCGCAGCTCGCTGTGGGTCGTCCCGCGCCTGCGGCCGGATGCGAGCGCGGCCCGGCGGGTCTTCACCGGAGCCGGCCGCTTCACCGACGTGGCGTGGTCGCCCGACGGCCGCTGGCTGCTGCTCGCGTGGGCCGACGCCGACCAGTGGCTCTTCCTCCGCTCGACGGGAGTGCAGAAGCTCGTCGCGGTCTCGGATCTCCGCCGGCAGTTCAGGACATCGTCCTTCCCGCGGATCGGGGGTTGGTGCTGCGCTTCGTGAGGCGTGCGCTGGCGGGGCTTGCGCTGCTCGCCTTCCTGCTGGGCGGAGCCGCGGTTCTCTGGAACGCGACGCGCGGCGGGAAGGAACGTGCCCGGCTGCCCGCGCCGCCGGCGGTGAAAGCACCGCGGCCCGCCGTCGTGCCGCCGCGGCGGAGGTCTGCGCCGGCGCCATCCTTCGTCCGCATCCACTGGCGCCGCTCGTCCTCGACCGGCCTTCCGTGGGCCGGCGGACTCGTGCGGGGAGTGCAGCTCCCGGCCGAGGGCCGGTCGTTCTTTACGTGGGACCCCGTGCGCCGAAGGTCGCCCAACCGAGACTGGCGGAGGTTCGGGAGCGACCGGCTCGTGAGGATGGTCGTGCGGGTCGTCGCAGGCTACGCGGCGGACCATCCGAAAGCCCCACGTGTGGGCGTCGGCGACCTGAGCCGCACCCGGGGCGGCGACTTCGGGCACCGGTACGGGCTTCCCGGCCACGTGTCGCACCAGAACGGGCTCGACGTCGACGTCTACTACCCCCGGCTCGACCGGACCGAGCGGGCGCCGCGAGGAGCCGACGACATCGACCGCACGCTCGCCCAGGATCTCGTCGACCGGTTCGTGAAGTCCGGCGCGCAGAAGGTGTTCGTCGGGCCGCGCACCCGGCTCCGTGGGCCAGAGCAGGTCGTTCAGACCCTCCCGCACCATGACAACCACCTCCACGTCCGAATCGCTCGTGTCCCATAAGGCGCTCGCCGTCCTCGCCGCTTTCCTTGCTCTCGGGCTGCCCGACACGCCGACTGCGGCCGAGAATGGAGCGCTGCTGCTCGGCCGCTCGGAGGCGGGACGGCCCATTCTCGCCTGGCGGATCGGCGACCGGCGCAGCGAGCGGAAGCTGCTCGTCGTCGGCTGTATCCACGGTGACGAGTGCGCCGGCGCGGCGATCACGAGGCGTCTGGCGCGCTTGCGGCCCAACCTCGCCTCGGACCTGTGGATCGTGCCGAACCTCAATCCCGACGGGCTCGCCGGCGGGCATCGCCAGAACGGGCGCGGCGTCGACCTCAACCGCAACTTCCCCTCCGAGTGGACGCCCATCGGCAGGCGCTGGTCGCCGCAGTACGCCGGCCCGAGGCCGAGCTCCGAGCGCGAGACGCGCATCGCGACGGGGCTGATCGAGCGCCTCCGGCCCCGCGCCACGATCTGGTTCCACCAGCCACAGGCGCTCGTCCGGGCCTGGGGAGGGAGCATCCCGCTCGCGCGGCGCTACGCGCGCCTCGCCGGCGTCCCCTACCGGTCGCTGCGCTGGCCCAATGGCACGGCGCCCAACTGGCAGAACCACCGCTTCCCGGGGAAGAGCGCGTTCGTCGTCGAGCTTCCGCCCGGGCCGCTCCCGCCGGATCTGGCCGTGCGGCACGTGCGCGCCGTCCTCGGCCTCACCGAGACCATCGAGTAGGGTCGCCGCGGCATGCTCGCCGTGGGGGATCGAATTCCGGACGTCACCGTCTGGTCAGGCACACGGGAGGCGGTCTCGATTCCAGACCTCGTGCGGGAAGGACCGATTCTGCTCCTCTTCTACCTCTACGACTTCTCGGCCACCTGAACGGACGAGATGGGGCTCCTGCGTGACAGGAGCGCCGAGTTCGCGGAGGCGGGCGTCCGGCCCTTCGGCATCTCCCGCGACTCGCCGTACACCCACGCCGCCTGGAAGGAGGTGCTCGAGCTCAACTTCGGGTTGCTCTCCGACTGGAATGCCGACGCCGTCAGGGGCTTCGGCGTCGCGGGCGAGCATCTCGGGCGCCGGGACGTTCCGGAGCGAAGCGCGTTCCTGATCGACGGGGCCGGTACGGTCAGGGGCGCATGGCGCTACGAGCCGGGCGAGTTGCCCGACATGGACGAGCTGCTCGCCGCCGCGCGCTCTTTGTCGTCCTAGCCTGCGCCGTCCCGCTCGCCGCCGGGCTCGGCGCCACGTGGCCTGCACTGAAGGAGGCCGACGACGCCTTCCTGGCGGCCGGGCAGAAGTCCCCCGGCGGCGAGGCGGCTCCCGGCGATCACCTCCAGGTGGGGTATCAGCTCTGGCTGCCCGGCCACCAGCTCGGACGGGGACGGGCGCCGTGGATCGATCCGTACAGCTTCCGGCCGGAGTCCGAGCCGCGCTTCAATCCCGCCTGGTGGCCCTTCGGGTTGCTGTTTTGGCCACTTGTCGCCGCTCTCGGGCCGGTGCTCGCCTGGAACGCCTTCGTCCTGCTCGGCTTCGTGGCCGCCGGCGGCCTCACGACCGGTTGGCTGCGCGAGCTCGGGCTGCCGCGTGGGGCGGCGCTCGCGGGCGGACTCGCCTTCGCGCTCGCGCCCTACCGGGTCGTGCAGAGCGCGGATCACCTGCTTGCCGCCGCCGCGGTCCTGCTGCCGGCAGCGCTCTGGGCCTGGGAGCGGGGAATGCGGGGATCGCGGGCCTGGTTCGGCGTCTCCGCGCTCGCGCTCGCCTCGATCCCGCTCTCGGGCCAGGTGCACCTCGCGCTCGGGGCTCTTCCGTTCTTCGCCGCCTACGTCCTGGCGCGCTCGCGTGGGCGGCGGGATCTCGTCGCGTTCTCGCTGGCCCTTCTGCTCGCGCTCGCGGCCGGCGCTCTCGTCTACTTCACCGTGATCTCCGGCTCGACGGGGGCGGGTGGACGCTCGTTCGCCCAGGTCGAGCGGTACTCCGCGGGGTGGGGCGACCTCGTCGCGCGTCGCATCCGGGGCGAGCGGGAGGCGTTCGTCTTCCTCGGTTGGGCGCTGCCGTTGCTGGCCCTTGTTGGTCTCGCGACGCTGCGGCGGCGTGCACTCGCCCTCGTCCTCGGACTCGGTGTACTGGTACCGGTCCTGCTCGCGCTCGGCGCGACGACGCCCCTGTACGAGCCGCTCTGGCGTGCCCTCCCGCCGCTCGAGGCCACGCGGGTGCCCGAGCGCCTGATGCCCGTGGCCTGCCTCGCCCTCGCGGCGCTGGCAGCGTTCGCGCTCGCCCGCGTCAAGCGGCCGCTCGTCGTCGCCGCGGTTCTGGGGCTGCTTGCGCTCGACCTGCGGGTCGCAGCGCTGATCGAGGCGACGGCTGCCGATCCGGGCAACTCCGCCTACGTCGCGCTCTCGAGGCTGCCGCCGGGGCGCCTGCTCGAGCTTCCCGTCTACCGGCCCGAGCAGCAGGGCGGGAGCATCTACCACTACTACCTGCAGGGTGCGCCGCGCGAGCGACCGACCGGCTACTCGACGCTCGCTCCGCCGAGCGCTGACGCTGTTGCGCGGCGGCTGCGAGCACTCAACTGCGGCTTCTGGAGCGACGCCGAAGCGCGTCTCGTCGCAAGGCTCGGGGTTCGCTACGTCCTCGTCCACGTCGGGATCTACGAGCGCGATCGGGTCTTCCTCTGCCACCCGGGCGGGCTGGCCCGCCACGGCTATCGGATCGTGGTCGACAAGGGGCCGATCTTCCTGCTCGCCCTATCCTCCCCCGAGTGAACGTCGGACTCCTCTTTCCGGGCGAGATGGGCGCCGAGGTCGGGGCTGCCGTCCGCGGCCGGGTCTTGTGGGCGAGCGAGGGCAGGAGCCCGGCGACAGTGCGGCGGGCGGAGGACTTCGAGGATGTGCGGACACTGCCCGAGCTCGTCGCCCACAGCGAGATCATCCTCAGCGTCTGCCCGCCCGAGATCGCCGAGCAGGTCGCGCTGGAGGTCGCGGGCCTGGGCTTCCACGGTCTCTACGTCGAGGCGAACGCGATCTCGCCCGAGCGGGTGACGCGGATCGCGAAGGATCTCGACCGCGTCGTGGACGGCGCGATCATCGGGCGCTCGGGAACGCACCTGTACCTGTCCGGGGATGCGAGCGACCTGCGGGAGGTCGCGGCGCTCTTCGCCGGCAGCGAGGTGGAGGCGATCCCTCTCGAGGGCGGGATCGGCAGCGCGTCGGCGCTCAAGATGGCCTTCGCGGGCTGGAACAAGATCGGCTCTGCGCTCGTCGCCCAGGCTCACGCGATCGCGCGCGCCTACGGCGTGGAGGCGGCGCTCGAGGCCGAGGGCGTGAGCGGGGAGCGGCTGGGGCGCGTGGCCGCCCGCGCCTGGAGGTGGCGGCCCGAGATGGACGAGATCGGCGACACGTGCGCGGCGCTCGGGCTGCCGGACGGGATGGCGCGTGGCGCGGCGGAGCTGTTCGGGCGCTGGAGCCGGCACCGCGACGACGAGACGGTCGAGCTCCGGCGTCTCCTCGATGATCTCAGCTCGAGGCCGGCGCCTGCAGTGCGTCCACCGCCGGGCTGAAGCGAGGCGCTCCGCCTGCGAGCGGCCGAGCCTCGCGCGTCACTTCACCACGCCGGGGGTCGCGTGCGGGAGCCGATCGAGCTCGAGAACGGAGACGGTGGGGCAGAATCCTTCGGCGAGCGATCGAGCGATCGCCTCGTGGGCGCCGGGCGAGCCGGGCTCTGTGTAGTCGAGTGTGAACACCGGCAGGCCGCGGTCGCGCAGCGCTCGCAGGCCGGCCAGGAGCACCGCGGTCTCCTCCCGCGGCGAGCGTCGGTACCCGTGGCCGTGCTCGAAGCGCCAGAAGACATCCTCGTGCGCAATGGCGTCGATGGGGAGAGACTCTGCCACCGCGAGACCGTTCTGGGGCACCAGGAGCAGCGCCGGCGCCTCTGCGCGGAGCCCTTGCACGAGCTCGACGAGACCCGCCTGCGTCTCGCGGAACTCCTCGCCCACGTCGAGGTTGTCGAGAAGGAGGCCGTCGAAGCCAGCGCGGCCGAGGCTGCGCGCCTCCGCCAGGATCAGCTGGCGCCAGCCGCGCCGGCGGGCATCGACGTACAGCTCGCCCTCCCAACCCGGGACTGGACCGAGCGTCCACTCCGAGGGGACCGAGCTCGCGTAGTGGCGCCACTCCTCGACGGTGCCGAGCGAGAGGTAGGCAAGCACGAGGACGCCACGCTCCTGGAGCTCGCGAACCTCGGCGGGAGAAGTCGAGGTGACGCCGTCCACTCCCGCAACCGCGTCGACGACGGCGAGGTCGAAGCCTTCGAGCCGACGGAGCTCGACGCCGCCGAAGACCGGTGCCCAGCTGCGAACCCGACGGAGGGACTCGACCCGGCGCCGATGACGATTGATCGGAGAGGCGTCGATCAATCGTGTGTTTCAGCGTGGAGTTCGAGCTGCTTCTCCGCCAAGCTGCAGTTTCCGCTTCGCGGATGGCGGTAGGGACTGATCTGAAGCGCTTCCTTCTCCGTGGTGATGCTTCCGCCCCCGCCACAGGCAGCATGCTTTTTGGGCGGGGAGGCAGCCCCGATGAGAGAGGCGTCAATCGATGGTTGATCGACGGTTGTCCGATCAACCATCTAGCACGACTGCCGGTAGACACCCAGGGCCAGGCGTTTTCGCACCGAGCTGAAGCCCAGCTTCCGCGCCTGTGGGCAGAACGCCGCTGTCGGCAGTGAGTACTCGACCTCGAAGACCGCCTTCCCTGCGCGCACGAACGGCTGGAGCCTCTCGCACTCCCGGTACTCGAAGCACTGCTCGGTGACGGCGAAGTCGAAGTCGCCGGCGAGGTCTCCGACCTGATCGAGGTCGTTCTTCAGTGCCACGGAGAGCCCCAGCCGATGCGCAGCGCCGGCCAGCCAGCGGTTGTACCGGAGCTGATCGCTGTAGGTGAGAGCGAAGCCGGTGTCGTTGGCATAGGCGTCGACGTTGTCTGGATCGACGGCGTCGAACCCTTTCGCCCGGCACTGCTCGAGGCGGGCGCGCATGACGGGAGCAAGCTGCTTCAGGCGGCGGATGTCGAGCCAGCGCTCACCGGGCCAGCCGAGGAGGGGGGCGCCGAGAAGGGAGGGCGGAAAAGCGGAGCTGTCCTTCCGCCAGCTCTCCCAGGCACCGGCATTGAAGTAGCAGATCGCATGCCGACCGCCGCGATGCAGTCTCGAGACCAGGCCGGCGCTCGCGTCGGCGCCGTCGACCTCGTAGACGCTCGCCCGAACGGAGAGATCGACGGCGCCCTGGAGCTGCAGCTGCCAGCTTTCCCTCGGCTCGGGCAGCCAACAGCCTTGGCAGCGCGCAACAGCGCGCGGCTCCGGAACTCGCGGAGGCCCACCCGCGCCTGCGCCCGTTAGAGCCAGGCAGAAAAGGCCCGCGACGAGGAAGCTCCCGAAAGCCCGCATCGAAGCTCACCGTAGTACGGCACCGGGTCGTCGTGTGCCGAGCGGAGGTTGACTTCCCCGGAGAGGCTCGTACCGTCTGAAGAGCAAGCGGCGTCTGCGGCCGCTCTTGGGGGAAGGGTGACACACGTGAAGGTATGGCTCAAGCGCGGGCAACCTGCCCGCGATGATGAAGTGCTGGCTGTCCTGCAGGGAGAGCTCGAGCTGCTCCGCGAGGAGAACGCGCGGCTGCAGGCCGAGCGCGGCCTGCCTCTCGATCCCGGCCGCCTTTCGGGCGACGCGCGGGCGCTCGTCACGGCGGCCGAGCAGGCCGACTCCGCCGGCGATGAGGCCTGGCATGTGCTGACGGAGGCACTGGTGATGCGCGAGGCCCTGCTCGACGTCTGCCAGGGGGTCGAGCTTGCCATGGTGAGTCTCGGAGATCGACTGCGCACCCTGGCCCCGAGCGCCGCCCTCGCCCTCGACTCCTCGTGCGCCGACGGCGATCAGGGGCATTCGCACGGCAACGGCCGCCTGGCTGCGGCGTAGCAGCCGGTTCAGGCGTGATCAGGCACCTCGTCATCGTTCTTGCCGTCATGGGCGTCGTCGCTGCCCTCGGGGGCTCCGCTGTCGCCGGCACCGGTCAGCGAGTCGACCTCAAGGTTCTGTTGCTCTCCGCCGACGGGACGGAGCCCTCCTACGCTGCCTGGAAGGTGGCGCTCGAGCGAGAGGGGGTGCCGTTCGACGTGTTCGTCGCGACGGAGGCTCCGCCGCTCACCGCCGAGGCGCTCGCGGAGGGCGCGACCCGGGCGCGCTACCAGGCGGTGATCGTGGCGACCGGTGAGCTCGTCCTCTACGACGGTGCCGGCTACCGCTCGGCCTTGAGCCCGGCCGAGTGGGCCGTCCTGAGCGATTTCGAGCGGACGTTCGGCATCCGGCGGCTGAGCGCGTTCGTCTACCCCTCGCCCCGGTACGGACTCAACTCCCCGACCTTCGCGGGCGACATGGCGGGGGTCGAGGCCTCCCTCACCCCCGGAGGCGAGGCGGTGTTTCCATACCTCGCCGGCCCGGTGCCGATCGACCGCTTCAGCTACGGGTACCGCGCGACCCCGCTCGCCGGCGCGCCCTTCGCGACGCTCGTCCGCGGGCCCGACGACTCCGCGCTGGCCGGGATCTACACGCACGCCGACGGGCGCGAGGAGCTCGTCGTCACCGTCGATGCGAACTGGACCCAGCTACAGGCCCAGCTGCTGCGCCACGGGCTGCTCGGCTGGGTGACGCGCGGTGTCTACCTCGGCTACGAGCGCAACTACCTGGAGGCCCACGTCGACGACGTCTTCGTCGACAACAGCCGCTGGGACACCTCGACGAACACGACCCCGGAGCCGTCTCCGAACCCGATCCGGATGACCCCGGCCGACGTGGCGCGAGCCGTGGAGTGGACGGAGGCAACCGGTATCCGTCTCGACATGGTCTTCAACGCGTACGGAGCGTCGCTCTCTGACCCGCTGACGCTCGCTCTCCTCGCCCAGGCGAACCGCTTCCGCTGGATCAACCACACCTGGAGCCACCCGAACCTCGACGGCGCCGACGCGGCCACGATCGCAGACGAGATCACCAGGAACATCGACTGGGCGACGGGCAAGCTGCCCATCGATCCGACGGAGCTGGTGACGGGTGAGCACTCCGGTCTCGCGAACCCCGCTCTTCCCGACGTCCTCGCGAAGACGGGGATCCGGTGGATCGCAGCCGACAACTCGCGGCAACCGGCGCAGTACGCCATCGGCCCTGCGCTGACCGTCCCTCGCCATCCGACCGGTGTCTACTTCAACGTCGGGACGCGGGCCGAGCAGCTCGATGAGTACAACCACATCTACCTCCCGCCGCCGCACGGGATCTGCCAGAGCTCGCCGACGAACACCTGCTTCTCGCAGCCGGCGACCTGGGCGGAGTACGTCGACAGCGAGGCGAGGATCATCTTCCGCCACGTCGTGGGCAACGACCCGCGCGCCCACTACTTCCACCAGGCCAATCTGGCCGAGGACGGACTCCTCTACTCGGTCGTCGACGAGGTTCTGCGGCGCTACCGAGCCCTCTTCCGACCGCCACTGCTTCAGCTCACCCACGCCGAGGTCGGAACCGAGCTCGCCCGGTGGCAGAGGTGGAGGGAAGCACTCTCTGCCGGGGAGGTCAGCGCCTACCTGCTCGACGGCGAGCTGGTCGTGCAGACGAAGAGCACGGTCGAGGTACCGCTCACGGGGACGTCGGTGGGAACGGAGTACGGGGGCCGGCGCTCGGGTTGGATCACCGTCGCCCCCGACCCCGGACCCACCCCAGCGCCGCCGGCGGCGGAGACGCCGCCGAGTGCCGGCTCCCCGAACGGCGCTCCTGTCGGACAGGCTCCTGTCGGCCCGGCCCCTGGCAGCGGTTCGGTCAACGAGGGCAGCGCGGTCGTCGCTGCGCCCGAGACGGCGCAGTCTGCGGACGGCGCGGACGGCGGAGGTGTCGGGCCCGAGGCAGTCGCTGCGCCCGCGAACGACCTCGCACCGGGGATCGAGGGACAAGCCCGTGAGGGACGGACGCTCCTTGCCGATCGAGGTCGCTGGAGCGGTGCGGAGCCGGTCATCTTCGCCTTCCGGTGGGAGCGTTGCGGTTCGCGCGGCGCAGCGTGTCGGGCCATCGTCGGCGCAACCCGGCAGACCTACCGGCTCGCGCGCGGAGACGTCGGCTGGCGGATTCGCGCCGTCGTCTCGGCCTCGAACGCGGGCGGTTCGAGCTCGGTCTCGACCGGCGCAACGGCGTTCGTGGCACCGGCCGCGCCGCGGAACCTCTCGCGTCCGGCGATGCTTCGAAGCGGTGACAGCCTGCGCGCGTCCCCGGGACGCTGGCGTGGTGCGGGGCCGCTGCGCTACGGGTATCAGTGGCTCCGCTGCACCGCGTCCGGCGAGGCGTGCTCGAGCATCCGCGGTGCCACCGAGCGGCGTTACCGGCTTACCGCTCGAGATGTCGGAATGAGGATCGCGATCCGTGTGCGCGCTTCGAACGCGGGTGGAGCGAGCCGGGCCCCTCTGACCTTCGGGCGCGGAAGGATCGCCTCCCTGGGGCGATGACGGGGAGGCTGTCGGTGGTCCGACCTCGAGAACCGAGGCTCCACAGCCGTCCGCAAGAGCTCCGCGTCCTGCTGACGACGGAGGGAACCTACCCCTATGCGATCGGGGGCGTCAGCTCCTGGTGCGACATGCTCGTGAAGTGCCTGACCGACGTCAGGTGGGAGGTGCTTCCGATCGTCGCCGGCGGCCAGCGCAGGGTCGCGCGCTTCGACCTCCCTGCCCATGCGGTTCTGGCCGAGCCGATCGAGCTCTGGTCCGAGCAGATCCCCAGGTCGCGGGTCAAGCGGCGGGCCGGAGGTCACGCAGAGGTGCGAACCGAGCTACCCGGGGTGCTGGTGCGCGAGCTCA
>Ga0136615_10001114_pt1 | contig 12707 bp, 14 predicted proteins | sample AntDrymUQ2882206_2_FD_106647 | JGI IMG/M metagenome (GOLD analysis project Ga0136615, IMG submission 106647) | Polar desert sand microbial communities from Dry Valleys, Antarctica - metaG UQ288 (22.06) | ecosystem: Environmental > Terrestrial > Soil > Desert | place: Antarctica: Dry Valley...
AGCTTGACGAAGGTGTTGAACGTGCTCTCGAAGGAGGCGGCGAACATGGCGTTGCTCGCAAGAAGCCCCGGCGCCACGAACTGGACGTAGGGCTGGCCGTTGATGCCTCCCTGCTGGATGAACGCCCCGAGCCCGAGCCCGAGGGCTACAAGATACAACAGCGGTTCGACGAAGTTGGGGAACAGGATGCTCTTCCAGTACTTCCGGAATATGGTGATGTTGCGCTGCCACACCCTGAACGATCCGCGCGCCGAGGGTATCCTTATCGTGCCCACTACTCTACCAACCTCCTGCCTGTGAGCCGCAGGAAGACGTCCTCGAGCCCGGCCTGACGGTAAACGGTGTTCTCGATCTTCGCCCCCGAGCCCCGCACTCTCTCGAGGAGCGCGTCCGCGTCTTCGGTGTAGGCGAGGATCGACTCATCGCCTGTCCGCTCGACAGCGTCGGAGGCCGCCTCGATAATAGGAACGAGCTCTTCGAGGGACCTGTGGTCGGTCCTGAACTCGAGGACCTGCGGGCTGACGTGCTCTTCGACCAGCGCCCCGGGAGTCCCTTCTGCGATGATCAAACCCCCCTCCATGATCACGAGCCTGTCACACAACCTCGCGGCCTCCTCCATGTAGTGGGTGGTGAGGATGAGGGTCTTGCCCTCGGCCGTGAGCTCGCGCAACCGGTCCCAGACGAGCAGGCGCGCCTGCGGGTCGAGCCCCGTGGTCGGCTCGTCGAGGACGACGATCTCGGGGTCGTTGAGCAGGGCCCTGGCGATGAGCAAGCGCCGCTTCATCCCGCCAGAGAGCTGCTCGACCGTCGCCTCGGCCTTCTCGGAGAGCTGCATGAAGTCGAGGAGCTCCTCCGCCCTCCTGAGCACAAGCTTGCGCGGAAGGTCGTAGTACCTGCCGTAGATGAGCAGGTTCTCTTCCACCTTCAGCTCGTCGTCGAGGTTGTTCTCCTGCGGGACGACCCCGATGCGGCGTTTGATCTCCCGCTCGTGATGGTAGACGTCCAGGCCCGCTACGGTGAGCTCGCCGCCCGTCGGTATTACGGCCCCGTAGATCATCTTCATCGTCGTCGTCTTCCCAGCCCCATTCGGCCCCAAGAAACCGAAACACTCTCCACCGGATACTCTGAAGTCGACGCCCCTGACCGCCTCGAAGCCCGCGTAGCTCTTCTTGAGGCCCCGCGCCACAAGGGTGTGCTCCCCGGACAGGGTCCCCGTGGTTCTCTCAGTCTCCGTGTTCAACCGCCAACCTCTCTATAATCTTGGAAACGATGACCGGTTCCCATCCCCCGGTAACCGCCGCCGGACGCCCGAACCGGCCGGTGTTTCGGACAACGCTAGGGCCGGGGGAGATCTCGGGAACAGCACATATTCTACCGTATCTCGGCTATCGGACCAGCGCCAGGGGAGCGGCGTTCCTCTGAGTATAAGGCCAGCCAGGCTCCCTGCCACCGACGAAGGAGCGTTGCCAACTATTAAGGAATGTTCACCAACTACTCTATCGTTTTGCGAAAAGTGATGCTAAAATCTCGCGCATGTTTCATTCGGCGAAGCGGCAGCGACGCGGGTCAAGAGCAGCTTTTGCGCAGGTGAGAAGAACGGAGAGGGTACATGGGCAAAAGGTCTGACCGACGCAAGTTCAGGAGGCGACGCCGGTGGGCCGGGTTCTTCCTGCTCTTGTCGCTTTCCCTTGTGGCCTCCGGCGTGATGTTGATCAGGGACATGACTTCCCCTGACTTGCAAACGACCGCCTCCGGGAGCGTAGACAAGGTCGGTGTGGCGAGGGTAGCGTCTGTGCGCGTGCCCGATACCCCTGAGGCTACGAGCGGGCAGAAGGAGGACAAGGCGGAGTTCCTTGCCTCAGAAGAAGAGGGCAAGAAGACCGCTGCCGAGAAGAACGAGGTCGACACAGAGGCCGGGCAGAAAGCTGATGAGAAAGTGGCCGCCAGGGATCAGGCGGACCAAAGGGCGAAAGAGTCTGACCCGAAGCCGCCTGCAATACCGACGCCGCCAACGGACGACCTGTGGATGTCTATCCCGGCGCTCGGGCTATACGATAACTACGTGACGAACACGGGCGACTTCTCGGCGATGGACTACGGGGCCATCAAGTTGCCCGAGACGGGCTTCCCGTGGCAGGACAACGCGAACACCTACATAGCGGCGCACAGGCTGGGGTGGCCCGGCACGGCGAGCAACCATCAGTTCTACGATCTGCCGCTTCTGGCCAAGGGGGATGTGATCTACCTCGGCGACGTCAACGGGACCACCTACACCTATCGGGTCACCGGCTTCAAGGAGATAACGGCGAACGAGACCTGGGTCACGGCCCCGCAGGCCGGCAGGGACATGGTCTCTTTGCAGACTTGCATAGAGAACTTCGGCGACTACTGGACGATGGGCCCGAACTGGTACGTACGCTATATCGTTCAGGCTGACAGGGTCTCTGTGGACGTCGCGAAGTAACAATTCAGCTTGTTTTCGCTCGTAACCTCTCGCTCGTAGTCGGATGCGCGATTCGCAAAATGTCGATACCTCTGCGAAGTAGGGCGCCCCTGCGAGGGGCGCTGTTCTTTGGTGCGGCGCGCAAAAGCGTCTATACTTGCCGCGCCTGTCAAGGTGGCAGGCCCTGGTACTTCGAGATAGGAGAGTGACTCACATGGCACTGGTTACGATGCGCCAGCTTCTGGACGAGGCGGCGAACGGCGGCTACGGCGTCGGGGCTTTCAACGTCAACAACCTGGAGCAGGTACAGGCGATTATGGAGGCCGCGCGCGAGACCGGGTCTCCCGTCATCATCCAGGCCTCGCGAGGTGCGCGCAAGTATGCTAACGACCGCTTTCTGTACCATCTCATGGAGGCCGCGGCGGAGGTTTACCCCGAGATCTCGGTCGCCCTGCACCAGGACCACGGCAACTCCCCCGAGACATGCAAGAGCGCCATTGATCTGGGCTTTACCAGCGTCATGATGGACGGCTCGCTGATGGACGACGGCAAGACCCCTGCGGACTTTGAGTACAACGTGGGTGTCACGCGCGAGGTCGTCGAGATGGCGCACGCGTCCGGCGTCACCGTGGAGGGCGAGCTTGGGACGCTCGGCGGCATAGAGGACGACGTCGGCTCGGGTGAGGTGAACCTGACGGACCCAGACCAGGCCGTGGAGTTCGTCGAGCGGACGGGGGTTGATGCGCTCGCGGTCGCTATTGGGACGAGCCACGGGGCTTACAAGTTCACCAAGGAGCCTGATCGTGAGGTCCTCGCCATGCACATCATCGAGGAGATCAACGAGCGGCTTCCGACCACGCATCTCGTCATGCACGGCTCCTCCAGCGTGCCCAAGGAGCTCGTCGACATTATCAACGAGTATGGCGGCGACATACAGCCAACGTGGGGCGTGCCTGTGCGGGAGATACAAGAGGGCATCAAGCACGGCGTGAGGAAGATCAACGTCGACACCGACCTGCGTCTGGCGGCGACGGGCGCGATCCGCAAGGCCTTCGCCGAAGACCCTTCGGAGTTCGACCCTCGGTACTACCTGAAGCCTGCCAGGGCAGCGATGCAGAAGGTCGTGAAGGCGCGTATGGAGGCTTTCGGACAGTCAGGCCACGCGAAGGACTACGATCCCATCTCGCTCCCCGACATGGCAGTTCGCTACAAGGAACAGGGCCACCAGCTGACGGTGACGTAAGCAAGACCATCAGGGCCGCCCAAGTGCAGCCGGGAGCACGCCGGTAGGGGGCCCGGGTGAACGAGAGCGAGGAGAAGGGCCGAGGCTCCTGGACCCCGGCCCTGTGGAGGGCTCCGGAACGTTTGTGAACGAGGCAAGAGGTTTCAACGCCGATAACCGCCGCTCAGCCAGCGGAATCTGTGCTACGGAGATAGCGAATCTCGCGCAACAGGCGCATCAGTTGGATACCGTCATACGAGTACGGCAGGCTCGGGCAGCGGGAAGAGAGTGAGGAAGCGTTCCACCGCCGCCTCATCGCCTTCGATCTTCACGGCCCCGGAGCGCAGCGCCTCTGCCAGCGGGCAACCATTGTAGATCAGCCCGGCCAGCGTATCCGAGTCGGCCTCGATGGTCGCGTCGGGCCACTCTGCGCTGCCGCGTTCGATCTCGAAGCTGCTTCCACTCACCTCGGCCCGGAAGCGGTCCTCTCCCATTCTCAACTCGTAGCCCGCCTCGAGTCCCTCGGCGGCGCCAGGGTCGAACATCGTTCGGAAGGAGAGGACCAGGGAGTCAACACCGAGAGGTGCGTCGTCGGGCTTGGACGGAGAGCGGGCGCCCCACCTGCCGAGCCTGATGATGACCGGTTCCAATTCCTCGCCCCAGTCGGTCAACTCGTAGATCCTCGAAGCTGCCGGCGGAGGGAGCCTGCGGCGTCGCACGATCCCGGCCGCCTCCAACCCGCGTAGCCGCTCGGCGAGGACGTTGGGACTGGCCTGGGGCAACCCGGCCCGAAGGTCCGTGAACCGCTTCGGCCCCAATAGCAACTCGCGTACCACCAGCAGCGCCCAGCGCTCGCCGACGAGGTCGAGCGCATGCGCCGCCGCACACCCGTCGTCGTATGTGCGTTTCGTCGCCATGCCGGAGAGTATACCATCGTAAGTACTGAAATCTGTATATCTTGATCAGATTTGGAAGACTCGTAGTTGTTTTTTAGGACTATTGTCGTATTCTCCGACCAGATGATGTTGCGATCTCGGGAAACGGAGACGATCTAGATGATTGAGCGCGAGGAGGGGTCTTCAGAGCAGGTGGGTGGCCAGAAGCGTCGGGTGGCTCTATACGTGCTTTGTGTGGGGATGCTCATGATCGTTCTTGATGCTACGGTGGTGAATGTGGCACTGCCGGCGATCCAGGACGACCTTGGTTTCACGCAGTCTGGTCTTGCCTGGGTCGTCAACGCCTATCTGATCGCCTTCGGCGGTTTGCTGCTGCTCGCCGGGCGGCTCGGGGACCTGATCTCCCGCAGGGGGATGTTCCTTGTCGGCCTCGCGGTGTTCACGGTGGCCTCGCTGCTTTGTGGTGTCGCGCAGAGCCAGGAGTTGCTGGTCGCGGCCCGCTTCGTTCAGGGTGCTGGCGGCGCTATGACCTCCGCTGTGATCCTTGGAATGATCGTCACCATGTTCCCAGAGCCGCGGGAGCAGGCGAAGGCAATCGGCATCTTCGCATTCGTCGCCTCCGCCGGTGGCGCGGTTGGTCTACTCGTCGGCGGCGTGCTGACCCAGTCCATAAGCTGGCACTGGATCTTCTTCGTGAACCTCCCGATTGGTATCGCGACGGCGGTGCTCGCCTGGCGGCTGATCGACCCGGACAAGGGCATCGGGTTCGGTGATGGCGCGGACGTCCCAGGTGCTGTCCTGATCACCGGCTCCCTGATGCTCGGCGTCTACACGATAGTCAATCCGGCTGCGGAGTACGGCTGGGGCTCCGGTCGTACGCTGACGATGGGCGCCCTCTCGCTCGTGTTATTGGCGGCTTTCGTAGCCCGCGAAGCGACAGCGCGCAACCCGCTCGTGCCGCTGCGGATCTTCCGGTCGCGCAACGTCACGGGGGCGAACCTGGTACAGGTGCTGAGCGTCGCTGGGATGTTCGGGATGTTCTTCCTCGGCGCGCTCTACCTGCAGCGAATCCTCGCCTACGATGCCCTGCAGACCGGGCTCGCGTTCCTGCCCGTCACTATCCTGATGGGAACCCTGTCGGTCCACTATACCGACCGCCTGGTAATGCGCTTCGGGGCCAGGAAATTGGTGCTCGGCGGCCTCGCGCTTTTCATGGCCGGGCTCGCGCTGTTCGCGCGGGCGCCGGTCGACGGAGATTACGTGGTTCACATCCTGCCTGTGATGGTCCTTCTCGGCATTGGGGCCGGCCTCTGCTTCCCGGCGCTCATGACGTTGGCGATGTCGGGCGCCACGTCCAGCGATGCAGGGCTGGCCTCAGGCCTGATCAATACGACAGCACAGGTCGGCGGCGCCCTTGGTCTGGCCGTGCTCGCGACCCTGTCTGCATCGCGGAGCAACGCGCTGATCGGGGCCGGCGAGCCCACCGCGGCGGCCTTGACGAGCGGCTACCACCTCGCGTTCGGGATTGGGGCCGGACTCGTTGTCGTGGCTATCGCTATCGCCGTGACGGTGCTGCAGCCCGAAGGCCAGGCAAAGGAAGAAATCGAAGAACCCGTCGACTGCGAAGCGGCGTAGGTTCCAGACCGCCGAGAATCCAACGAACAGGAGGATGAACGTGTTGCTCGAGGGTAAGAACGCCGTGATCTACGGAGGGGGAGGAAACGTAGGCGGCGCGGTGGCCCGTGCGTTCGCCGGAGAGGGGGCCAGGGTCTTCCTCGCAGGACGCACCATCGCGACGCTCGACGAGGTCGCCGAGGACATAACCTCTGCTGGAGGAGTGGCCGAGACGGCTCAGGTCGACGCCCTGGATGAGCTGGCCGTCGAAGAGCACATCGGCGGGGTGGTGGAGCGAGCGGGGAACGTTGATGTATCCTTCAACGCCATCTCGATCCAGGACGTACAGTTGATCCCGCTCGTGGAGATGTCGCGCGAGGATTTCATGCGCCCGATCAGCACAGGCACGACGACGCATTTCCTGACCGCCACGGCGGCGGCGCGGCAAATGTCCACGCACGGCTCCGGCGTGATCCTGACGTTTTCCGCCTCGGCCGTCCGCGCGTTCTTCCCCGGCGTCTACGTGGGAGGCTTCGGGATCGCGTGTACGGCGATCGAAGCCCTCACAAAGCAGCTCGCGGCGGAGGTCGGGCCAAGCGGTATCCGAGTGAACTGCCTGCGTTCAGAAGGGATCCCAGAGTCCTGGGAGGGTGCTTCGACCGAGGACTGGTCGGCTCCGACAGAGGAGGTGGAGGCGTTCTTGAAGGAAAGGTCGCTGCTGGGGCGGGTAACGACGCTGGCCGATGTAGGCAACGCGGCGGCGTTTCTGGCGTCGGATCTTGCCGCCGCCACCACCGGAACCGTCTTCAACCTGACAAGCGGCACGGTCGTGGATTAGGCTCGCACGACCGCTCCGGCCCTCCCCAGAACGGCTACGGAAACGCGAGAACATCAAGGAGAGACGGTCATGGAAATAAACTATCTGGCCGTCGTCGTGGCCACCGTTGCGGCGTTCGTGGTGAGTTCGGTATGGTACGGCGTGCTCGGCAGCCAGCTCGCTCGACTGAACGACGCGTACGCGGATTCGGCACGACCACCCGTGTGGATAATGCTCGTCGAATTCGCCAGGAGCCTCGTCGTTGCTTACGTGCTCGCGGTCCTGGCCGGGCTCGTTGGCGACGCAGGATTGGGAGGCGCCGTGCAACTCGGGGCAGTGCTATGGATTGGATTTCCCGTCGTGCTTCTCGTGGGCTCCGTGATTCATGAGAACGTCCCGTGGAAGCTGGCGGCCATTCACGCCGGTGACTGGCTCGTGAAGTTGGTAGTCATCGCTGTCATCGTTGGCGTATGGCGCTAGATCGCCTGAGGGGACCATCAACCAGAGAGGAGAGCACAATGAACCTTCCGCACGTAGTGTCACGAGCAGAGTGGCTCGCTGCCCGCGAGGAGCTATTGAAGAAGGAGAAAGAAGCCACCCGCGCTCGCGACGCGCTCAACGCCGAGCGTCGCATGTTGCCGATGGTCAGGATCGAAAAGGATTACGCCTTCGAGGGGCCTGACGGCGAGGCGAGTTTACTCGACCTTTTCGAGGGGCATCGCCAGCTCATCGTCGGCCACTTCATGTTCGATCCGGACTGGGACGATGGCTGTCCGAGCTGCTCGGCTGGGGCTGATGAGATCTCTGCTGGTCTCCTCGACCATCTTAACGCCCGCGAGACGACGCTCGTCCAGGTCTCGCGGGCCCCCATCGCCAAGATCGAGGCGTACAAGGCGAAGAAGGGCTGGACCTTCCCGTGGTACTCCTCGTTCGGGAGCGACTTCAACTACGACTTCGACGTCACCATAGACGAGTCCGTCGCCCCGGCCGTCTACAACTACCGGACGAAAGCCGAGCATGAGCGGGCGGGCACGGGTTATTACTTCGACGCCGAGCAGCCCATCGAGCAGCCAGGCTCGAGTTACTTCCTGCGCGACGGCGACGACGTTTTCCACACCTACTCAACCTTTGGCCGCGGCGCCGAGATGACCGGCGGCTCGTACTACTTCCTCGACCTGACCGCGCTCGGCCGGCAGGAGGAATGGGAGGAGCCGAAGGGTCGCGCGAGCGACGCGCACGGTGCCACCCCCGACTTCTCGGAGTGAGCCAGGATCTCGCGTAGCCGGCGACTATCTGGCAAGCATTAGAAAGGGAAACGCTCATGAACGACCTTCAGCAGCAGGTCCAGCAAGCCATCGACGGGCTCGTCGAGTCCGGTGCCGAGCGCGGTCTGCAGGTAGCCGTATACTGGCGTGGCGACCTGGTGGTAGACACCGTTGCTGGCGTCGCCGACCCGGCGACCGTACGCCTGGTCACTCCGGACACGCCATTCTACGCCTACTCGGTCGGCAAGGGCGCGACCGCGACCGTGGCGCACGTGCTCGTAGAGCGTGGAGAATTCGATTACGACACTAGAATCGTCGAGTTGTGGCCCGAGTTCGGCGCCCACGGCAAGGAGAAAGCGACCATCCGCCACGCCCTGACGCACACGGTCGGCGTTCCCGGCATACCGGCCGACACCACGCCAGAAGACCTGTGCGACTGGGACAAGATGTGCGCGGTGATCGCCGACGCCGAGCCCTGGTGGGAGCCGGGTACAAAGACCGCGTATCACGCCTACCCGTTCGGCTACATCATCGGCGAGATCGTGCGCCGGGCCACCGGAAAGCCGATCTCGCAGGTTCTGCGAGAGGACGTGGCCGGGCCCCTGAGTATCGCCGACGAGCTTTTCTTCGGCGTCCCCGAGCCCGAGCTGGGCAGGCTGGCCCGGCTGGAGGACGCGGAAGGCAGCGCGGAATTTCTCGCCTCGATGCCCGATGACTCACCGTTCTTCGAGTTGGGACCGCGGGCGGTGACTCCGACCGCCGAGTTCGGCAACCGCCCGGACATACTGATGGCCGACATCCCAGCGGGCGGCAAGATGACAGCGCGTGCGGTGGCGCACATGTACGCCGCGCTGGTTGGCGAGGTGAATGGCGTTCGGCTGGTCTCGGCCGAACGGCTGCGCGAAGTATCGGCCGTGGCGTTCAGCGGCGTCGACCAGATCATGGAGTTCCCGTCCACATGGGCGCTGGGTTACTCCGTCGGTCGTATCGGGACAGAAGCGAAAGAGACCCCGACCGTGTTCGGATATGGGGGCGTCGGTGGAAGCTACGCTTATGCTGACACCGCAACCGGGATCGCGTTCGCACTGACCAAGAACAGGCTCACCCCGGATTTCAGTGCCGCCGAACAAGTTGCCGGGATCGTCACGAACGCGGTCGCCGACGGCTAGCCAGTAGTGTGGACCGGGCCACGATACGTCGTATTTCGGCCCTTGGATAGAAGGAGGTTTGACATGAGCAATGTTATCTTCGACATGGGAATGTCGCTGGATGGATTCATCGCCGGGCCGAACGCCGGTCCACGGAACGCCCTTGGCGATGGAGGTATGCGGATCCATCGATGGGTGTTCGATCTGGAGAGCTGGCGCGAGCGCCAAAGCCTCGTAGGCGGCCAGACCAATCGGGATGATGAAGTCTCTAATGAGACATTCGCCCGCACCGGGGCTTACGTGATGGGCAGGCGGATGTTCGACGAGGGAGAGGTGGGGTGGCCGGATCCCCCGCCCTTCCGCGCGCCGGTCTTCGTCCTCACCCACCATGAGAGAAAACCCTGGGTCAGACAAGGAGGTACGACCTTCACGTTCGTCACCGACGGCATCGAAAGCGCCATCAAGCAAGCAAGAGCGGCCGCGGGCGACAAGGATGTCAGGATCGCGGGGGGCGCGAATACCATTCAACAGTTCATCAAAGCCGGACTGCTCGATGAACTGCAGATCCACCTCGCCCCCATATTGCTCGGCGATGGAGTACGGTTGTTCGACCATCCAGGCACCGAGCAGATCGAACTGGAAAAAACCAGGGTGATCGATTCCCCCAGGGTCACACATCTCACGTTCCGCGTCGTCAAGGAAGATTGACATGAGAAAACTCATCGCGTTGGAGTTAGTGTCGGTGGATGGCGTCATGGAGGCGCCGGAAGAGTGGGCTTTCTCCTACTCCGACGACGAGATGAACGAGGCGAACGCGTCGGGGATGGCCGCGTCGGACGCATTGTTGTTGGGGCGGGTAACGTACGAGGGCCTTGCCGCCTTCTGGCCCAATCAGCCAGGCGGCGATCCGATGGTGGACTACATAAACAGCGTGCCAAAGCTCGTCGTCTCCACGACGCTGGAGGAGCCTCTGGAGTGGAACAACTCGACCCTGATCAAAGGAAACGTCGTAGATGAGATCACGGACCTGAAGCGACAGCGGGGCAAGGACATCACGATCATAGGCAGCGCCGTCCTCGTCCGGTCGCTGCTGCGCGATGGGCTCCTCGACGAGCTGAGGCTCATGGTCCATCCTGTAGTCCTGGGCAGGGAGAGGCGCCTCTTCGAGGACGGTGGAGATCGGGAAGTTCTGGAACTCGCAGATTCCAAGACGTTTAGCACAGGCGTCGTCTCCCTCACCTACCGGCCGTCTAGTAAACAGGGTCCTTAGTTGAAATACAGCGACAAAGGAGAGCTCATCATGGATTGGAAGATCGTAGCACTGTCGCCGGCCGCTGGGAGTGGCCGGGCGGCGGATACGAGGCGACCATGACCAGCCGTCGGGACCAACAAACAGGAGGAATGAGAACCCATGAAAAAACAAGTCCTGTTCATCCACGGTGGCGGGGAGGGGGCACACGAGGAAGACAAGAAACAGGCGGCGAGCCTGCAGGATGTCCTTGGGGCCGTGTACGACGTGCAGTGTCCGAAGCTGCCAAACGAAGATAGCCCCGAGTATGAAGCATGGAAGGATCGGATAGTAATGGAACTCAGCGCGCTGGATGGCGAGGTGATTCTCGTCGGGCATTCTCTGGGCGCTTCGATCCTGTTGAAATACCTCTCCGAAGAGAAGGTCGAAAAGCCTGTAGCGGGGATATTCCTCGTCGCACCACCCTACTGGGGCGCCGAGGATTGGGAAGTCAGCGAGTACGCGCTGCAAAAAGACTTTGCGTCGAAGCTGCCCGAAGGGCTGCCGGTGTTCTTCTACCACAGCCGCGATGACGAATGGGTGCCCTTTGCACACCTTGCGCTGTACACGGAGAAATTCCCGCGGGCGACTATCCGGGAGTTCGATGACCGCGGACATCAGTTCGACGATGATCTGTCCGACGTTGCCAGGGACATCGAAAGGCTGTAAAGGGGAACTCATGGAAACAACACGTTCAAGAGACGGCACCACCATCGCGTTTGATCGCTCGGGTGATGGACCGCCGGTCATCGTGGTTGGCGGAGCGACTTGCGACCGGGCGATGACCCGCCCACTCGCCGAGGAGCTGGCGAAGCATTTCACCGTGATCAATTACGACCGCCGGGGCCGGGGCGACAGTGGTGACATCGCACCATACGCGGTCGAGCGCGAGGTCGAAGATATCGTCGCTCTCATCGCCGAGGCCGGGGGGACGGCGTCGGTGTACGGCCATTCCTCCGGTGCTGGCCTCGCATTGCACGCGGCGGCGCACGGCCTCCCCATCACCAGGCTCGTTCTGCACGAGCCGCCCTACGTTTCAGATGTCGAAGAGGAGCGGCGGATCTCGCAGGAGTACGGCGAGAACCTTGAGGTTATCCTGGCAGAGGGCCGCCGTGGCGACGCGGTCGAGCTGTTCTTTACGACGGTGGGGATGCCGCGGGAGATGGTGGACCAGATGCGCCATGCCCCTATGTGGGCGGGGTTGGAGACGGTGGCGCCCACGCTCGCCTATGACTCCGAGGTCATGGGCGACATCAGCAGGGGCGGCACGATTCCGACCGACCTGCTCGGTGCCGTGACCGTCCCCGCCCTCGTCCTGTGTGGCGGGGCGAGCCCCGGTTGGATGGTCGACATAGGTAGACAGGTCGCGGACGGCATGCCGAAGGGGCGGCACGGTGTCCTTGAGGGCCAGGAACACGTCGTGCCCCCAGAGACACTCGTACCGGTGCTGGTGGAGTTCTTCGACGGATGATCGAAATCAGCTACACGATCGAACCGATCGGGGTCATACGCTCCGAGCTGGCCAGTCGGGAAGCCGCGCCTCTCCAGGGATACGAAGGCGCTCCCGAAGCCTGGCTGGAGCTCACAGCTCCGGTAGAACAAGGACTTGTCGGCCTCACGGCCGGTGACGACGTTATCATTCTAACCTGGCTTCACCGCGCGCGACGCGACGTGCTTCAGGTGCATCCACGCGGGAGGCTCGAGGCGCCGTTGACGGGCGTGTTCGCAACGCGGTCGCCGGACCGTCCCAACCCCGTGGGACTTCACCGGGTTTCGGTCCTGGAGGTCGCCGGACAGAGGCTGAGGGTCGCGCCAATGGAGGCAATAGACGGGACGCCGGTCGTTGATATCAAGCCCGTGCTCGCGCCATCAGAGGACCAATGATGTACCGGTCTGCAACAGCACGAGGAGACGAAATGAACGACGACGAGATCCGAGCGCCCCGCGCCAACGTCCCCAAGGCCGGGCCTGAACTGCACGGGGACTCCGTTGTTCTACGGCCCGTAGCGCTGGC
>Ga0136615_10001115_pt1 | contig 12695 bp, 14 predicted proteins | sample AntDrymUQ2882206_2_FD_106647 | JGI IMG/M metagenome (GOLD analysis project Ga0136615, IMG submission 106647) | Polar desert sand microbial communities from Dry Valleys, Antarctica - metaG UQ288 (22.06) | ecosystem: Environmental > Terrestrial > Soil > Desert | place: Antarctica: Dry Valley...
AGCACACCTGCCGCGGCGGCAGCTCCCAGGACGTGAAGGCGCCGAACTCGGCGATATCGATTCAGCACGGCGTCGTACGTGTCGGTCGGCGTATCGACGTCGTTGGCGTGCCGACGGAACGTTGCGCGGAGCTGCTCTTCGGTTCTGGTCATGCCATCCCCTCCGGGATCGATTCACTCAGGCGAGCTGGTTTTGGGGCGCTGGACAGCTGAGTACGCAACCGGGTCAGGCCGCGCGAGGCTTGGCTTTTCACCGTGCCGATCGAGCAGTCGAGAACGCGGGCGGTCTCGGCCTCGGAGAGGTCCTCCCAGTAGCGCAACACCAGGACCGCCCGCATTCGGGGCGGCAGCCGTGCCAGCGCGAGCCACATTTCGTCGTCACCGGCCTCCGGGCGGTGCTGGGTGGCGGCCCGCTCGGGTGCTTGGTCAGTGACGAACTCGTCGACCCGGCGTTGCCGCCACGACATCGCCTGGCTGGTCGCCATGACACGCCGGACAAAAGCCATCGGGTCGTCCTTGTCGCGCAGCCGATTCCAGTGCCGGTAGGTCTTCAGCAACGCCGTCTGCAGCAGGTCCTCGGCGTGGCCGCGGTCGCCGGTGAGCAGGTACGCGGTGCGGAGCAGGTCGGGGGAGCGTCGGACGACAAAATCCCGAAACCGCTCGTCGTCCTTGCCGACCATCAGCGCCGCCCTTCCACGTCCTAGTAGATGCGGAAACGCTGGGAAAGGTTGAGAGCAGGGCTCGGTCCTTTGAGCGCCACAACCGATCCAGTCCAGGACGGACTGCCAGTGCTCCCGTTGCCGAGCGCGGTCGGCGCGTCCAAGCACACACTCGGCCGTCCGTTTACCGCCGGCCGCAAGCGGCCCGTCCGGTGCTCACCGGCTCGGCGTTGCCACCGCGGCGGCGACACGCGCCCGACAGAGTTCTGGATCCCGTCCTTTCTCAGCGGACCGGGCGCCTACGTCGTGTCCGGTCATGGCGTCGGTCCTTTCTAGCTACGGAGTGCGGAGCAATACGTACGCGCGCTGCCGGTCGGCGCAGCGGACCGGGGCGGGACGTGTCGCAGAACGGCCGAGGTCGGTAGCAACGCGATCCTCCCGCGCGGCCGCAAGCCCCCGGGGTCGAGTGGTATCCGCCGAACGGCAGTCACCTCAGTGGGCCGGGCGACGGTTGAACAGTCTCCTCGCCCAGAGGTAGCCGAGCAGTGCGATGCCGACGCACCAGCCCACGGCGATCGCCGCGTTGAGGCCGATCGGCTCGCCTACCAGCAGTCCGCGCAGCGTCTCGATGACGGGGGTGAAGGGCTGGTAGTCGGCGAACCACCGCAGTCCGGTCGGCATCGAGTCGGTGGGGACGAATCCGCTGCCGAGGAAGGGTAGGAGAACCACGATCGTGGGGGAATTGCTCGCGGTCTCGACGCTCTTGTTGACCAGGCCGAGCGCGACCGACAGCCAGGTGAGTGCGCGGGTGACCATGGCGAGCATGCCGATCGCAGCGATCCATTCGACGAATCCGGCCGTGGGTCGGAAGCCGACGCCCAGCGCGACGCCGATGACGACTGCCAAGCTGAGCATTGTCTGGATCGTGCTGCCGAGGACGTGGCCGGTCAGCACCGAGGCTCGGGTGATGGCCATCGTGCGGAATCGGGCGCTAATGCCTGAGGTCATGTCCATGGCGACCGATATCGCCGTGCCCTGGGCCGCGCTGGCCACGGTGAGCACGATGATCCCGGGGGTGACGTAGTTGACGTACTCGGCTCGGCCTCCTGACGCTCCGCCGGACCGGCCGGCGCCAGTGCAGCTCAACCCGGCGCAGCAGTTCTTGTCGGTGGCCCCTCGTACGGTCGGCTGATCCGCCGGCGGTCTGGCAGCGCCGGCCACACCAAGGAGGATTGCCTTGGCCGGACCCAGGTTCGACGCCGTCGGCGTCGTCGCGAAGGACATGGCCGCAACCGTGGCGTTCTACCGGCGGGTCGGCGTCGGATTTCCCGAGGGCGCGGAGTCGGAGGAGCACGTCGAGTGTGCTCTGGGCTCCGGCATGCGCCTGATGATCGATAGCGAGGACCTCATCCGCGGTTTTCATCCCGGCTTCACCGGGGACGCCGGCGAGCGGGTCGCCTTTGCCGCCCGCCTGGACACGCCGTCGGAGGTCGACGCCCTGTACGCCGAACTGGACGCGGACGGCTATGGGGTGACGGCGCCGTGGGACGCACCGTGGGAGATGCGCTATGCCACGGTCCGCGATCCCGACGGGGTACATGTGGACCTCTACGCGGTCGAGGCCTCGGACACGTGACTCATCGCATCGCGCGCGCCCACGGCAGTCGTCTTTGCCCTGCGCGATGTCGACACGTCGATGTCGACCGAGGGCCCCGGGTGAGCTGCTGCCACTGACCGACCCGATCACCGATCTGGCCGCGCTCGCGGAGGCATCTCGAGCGGTCCTATGACAGCGGTCCGCCGGTTTGGCAGCTCCGGCGTGTGCGCGGGCTTCGTAACGCCGCGCGCTGGTGGCGCAGGGCTTGTGCCGGTTCAGGCGTCGGCCGGCAGGCCGAGCCGGCCCCCGCTGGCAGCGTGCAGTCGATGGATGTCTCGCAGCCGCAGTGTCGGCAGCCGAAATGCCCCTCCCTCTCGCCGGACGAGCCAGAGTTCTCCCCGGCGGCGGATCTCCACGCCGGCGATGTCCGCCCACGGCACCTTCGCGCTGCCGAGCACCGCGTGAACCCGCACCCCGTCTTGGCCGATGTCCACGCCGCTGCGCCAGACGTGCACCCCGGCGAGGACCGGCAGGACGAGCAGGATGAGCAACCACGGGCTGACCGAGACCAGCGGGATCGTGCACACCACGAAGATGCCGACGGCGAGCCACGCCGAGCGCGGCATGCGCAGTCGGCTGGTCGTTATGTCGGCGCCCACACGGTCAATCGTCGCAGAGCTAGGCTGGCGACCGTGCCGGGTGCCCGAACGCGCAAGCCTCGCAGCCATGAGGTAACCGAGGGATACGAGCGTGCCCCCGCCCGCGCGATGCTCCGCGCGGTGGGCATGGGGGACGAGGACTTCGGCAAACCGCAAATCGGCGTCGCCTCGTCCTGGAACGAGATCACCCCGTGCAACCTGTCCTTGGACCGGCTGGCCAAGCGCGCCAAAGACGGGGTCCGCGCGGCGGGCGGCTTCCCGCTGGAGTTCGGCACGATCTCGGTCTCCGACGGCATCTCGATGGGGCACGAGGGGATGCGGGCGTCGCTGGTCAGCCGCGAAGTGATCGCCGACTCCGTCGAGACCGTCATGTTCGCCGAGCGGCTGGACGGCTCGGTGCTGCTCGCCGGGTGCGACAAGTCCCTACCAGGAATGCTGATGGCCGCCGCCCGCCTCGACCTCGCCGCCGTGTTCGTCTACGCCGGTACGACGCTGCCCGGTCGCCTCGACGACCAGGACCTCACCATCATCGACGTCTTCGAAGCCGTCGGCGCGTGCGCCCGTGGTCTGATGACGCGGGAACGGTTGGACGCGATCGAGCGAGCCAGCTGTCCCGGCGAAGGCGCCTGCGGCGGCATGTACACGGCGAACACTATGGCCTCGGCGGCCGAGGCGATCGGAATGTCCCTGCCCGGCAGCGCCGCCCCGCCTGCGGTCGACCGGCGCCGCGACGACATCGCGATCCGCTCCGGCGAAGCGGTGGTCCGGCTGATCGAGCAGGGCATCACCGCCCGCCGGATCATGACTCGGGAGGCGTTCGAGAACGCGATCACCGTCGTCATGGCCCTCGGCGGCTCGACGAACGCCGTACTGCACCTGCTCGCCATGGCCACCGAGGCGCGGGTCGACCTGACGCTGGACGACTTCAACCGGATCGGTGACCGCACGCCGCACCTGGCCGACGTCAAGCCGTTCGGTCGCTACGTGATGGCCGATGTCGACCGGATCGGCGGCCTGCCGGTCGTCATGAAGGCGTTGCTCGACGCTGGTCTGCTACACGGTGATGCCCTCACCGTCACCGGCCGCACCGTTGCCGAGAACCTCGCCGAGATCGCGCCGCCGGACCCGGACGGGGCAATCATCCGCGCGGTCGCCGATCCGATCCACGCCACCGGTGGCATTGTCGTTCTGCGCGGGTCGCTCGCTCCGGACGGCGCAGTCGTCAAGGCCGCCGGGTTCGACGCCTCCGTTTTTGAGGGCACCGCCAGAGTTTTCGAGGGCGAGCAGGGCGCGATGGACGCCGTCACCGAGGGCAGCCTTCGCCCCGGCGACGTGCTCGTCATCCGGTACGAGGGGCCGCGCGGAGGCCCGGGTATGCGGGAGATGCTCGCGGTGACCGGAGCGATCAAGGGCGCCGGTCTGGGCAAGGACGTGCTGCTGTTGACCGACGGGCGGTTCTCCGGAGGTACGACCGGGCTGTGCGTCGGCCACATCGCGCCGGAGGCGACCGACGGCGGGCCGATCGCGCTGGTCGCCGACGGCGATCGGATCCACCTCGACGTGGCCGCTCGCCGGCTGGACCTGCTGATTGACGAGGCCGAACTCGACCGCCGGCGCGCCGGCTGGAAGCCGCCGCCACCTCGATACGAGTACGGCGTACTGGGCAAGTACGCCCGGCTGGTCGGCTCCGCGTCCACTGGCGCTGTCTGCGGCTGAGACTCTCTGCGCGGCGGCGGAGCGGAATTGACGCCGGCGCCCCGGATGGGTCACCCTTGGCTCGTGCGAAACAGCATTCTCGTACTCTGCTAGCGCGACCGGTCACCACGACCGCCGCGCTAACCCCTCCGTGCTCCGGCACGAGGGGTTTTTTCATGCGCCGCCCGCCGCCCGCGGACCCGCCGACCGGAACAGGCCAGCAATGAGCAGCAGCCCGACACCACGACCCGCCCCGCCACCGGGCGTCCCTGGTGCGACGCGAACCCTGACCGGCGCACAGTCACTCGTCCGGTCCCTCGAGGCCGTGGGGGCGGACCTCATCTTCGGCATCCCCGGTGGCGCGATACTGCCGGCGTACGACCCGCTCTACGACTCCACGGCGGTCCGGCACATCCTGGTACGGCACGAACAGGGCGCCGGCCACGCGGCCGCCGGCTACGCACAGGCGACTGGTCGGGTCGGCGTCTGCATCGCGACCAGCGGTCCCGGCGCGACGAATCTGGTCACGCCGATCGCCGACGCGCACATGGACTCAGTGCCGCTCGTTGCCATCACGGGACAGGTGCCGAGCGCGGCGATCGGGACCGACGCGTTCCAGGAAGCCGACATCTGCGGCATCACCATGCCGATCACGAAGCACAACTACCTCGTCACCGATGCCGCCGACATCCCGCGCGTCATCGCCGAGGCGTTCCACATCGCCGCTACGGGACGCCCGGGACCCGTCCTCGTCGACATCCCCAAGGACGTGCTGCAGGCGACGACGACTTTCGGGTGGCCGCCGACCCCCGATCTGCCGGGGTATCGCCCCGTTCTCCGCCCGCACGGTAAGCAGATCCGCGAGGCTGCCCGGCTGATGGCGTCGGCACGACGTCCCGTCCTGTACGTCGGAGGAGGGGTGCTAAAGGCCCGCGCTACCGCGGAACTCAGGGTGCTCGCCGAGGTAACCGGCATCCCGGTGGTGACCACTCTGATGGCGCGCGGGGCGTTCCCCGACAGCCATCAGCTCAACCTCGGCATGCCCGGTATGCACGGCACCGTCACGGCAGTGACCGCGCTGCAGCGCAGTGACCTGATCGTGGCACTCGGCGCTCGTTTCGACGATCGGGTCACGGGCCAACTGTCGACGTTCGCGCCCGGTGCCACCGTGGTGCACGCCGACGTCGACCCGGCCGAGATCTCCAAGAACCGCGTCGCCGACGTGCCCATCGTCGGAGACTGCCGCGAGGTGATCGCCGACCTGATCGTGGCGGTCCGCCAGGAGCACGAGGCCGGGCACCGCAGCGACATCGCGGCCTGGTGGGCGCAGCTCGACGGCTACCGCACGACGTACCCGCTCGGCTACGAGTGGCCGCCCGACGGCTCGCTCGCCCCGCAGTACGTGATCGAGCGGCTCGGAGCGATCGCCGGCCCGGAGGCGATCTACGTCGCCGGCGTGGGTCAGCACCAGATGTGGGCGGCGCAGTTCATCCAGTACGAGCGCCCTTACACCTGGCTCAACTCCGGCGGGCTCGGCACCATGGGGTACGCCGTACCAGCCGCCATGGGCGCCAAGGCGGGCCGTCCGGAGGCGACGGTCTGGGCGATCGACGGGGACGGCTGCTTCCAGATGACCAATCAGGAACTGGCCACCTGCGCGGTCGAAGGCATTCCGATCAAGGTGGCGATCATCAACAACGGCAACCTCGGCATGGTCCGGCAGTGGCAGAACCTGTTCTACGGCCAGCGGTACTCGCAGACGAACCTCGGCACCCATGCCACCCGCCGGATCCCGGACTTCGTGCTGCTCGCGGAGGCGATGGGCTGCGTAGGGATGCGGTGTGAGAGCCGCGACGACGTCGATGCCACGATCGACAAGGCGATGCGGATCGATGACCAGCCGGTCGTGGTCGACTTCGTCGTGGGCGAGGATGCGCAGGTCTGGCCGATGGTCGCCGCCGGCACCAGCAACAACGACATTCTTGCGGCCCGTGACGTGCGCCCCGACTTCGACGCGGGGGTCTGAGGTGACCACCCACACCCTGTCCGTGCTCGTGGAGAACAAGCCCGGCGTACTGGCCCGGGTGGCCAGCCTGTTCAGCCGGCGCGGCTTCAACATCGACTCACTGGCCGTCGGCCCGACAGAGAACGAGCACATCAGCCGGATGACGATCGTGGTCAACCTCGATGAGTTGCCGCTGGAGCAGGTCACCAAGCAGCTCAACAAGCTGGTGAACGTCATCAAGATCGTGGAGTTGCATACCGCCACAGCCGTGCAGCGCGAACTGCTGCTCGTCAAGGTCAAGATCGACGCCACTTCCCGCACGCAGGTGCTGGAGACCGCCGAGCTTTTCCGCGCCAAGGTGGTAGACGTCAGCACCGAGTCGCTCACCCTCGAGGCGACCGGCACCCCCGACAAGCTGGACGCGCTGCTGCGAGTGCTGGAGCCGATCGGCATCCGCGAGATGGTTCAATCCGGCGCCGTCGCGGTGGGGCGTGGTCCGCGAGTCATCGCCGCAACGCCCGCCGTACGCCAGCTCGACCGTCCCGCCTGATCCCCCGAAAGGACACGCATGGCTGCTCAGATCTTCTACGACGACGACGCCGACCTGTCGGTGATCCAAGGCAGAACCGTCGCCGTGCTCGGCTACGGGAGCCAGGGTCACGCGCATGCACTGTCCCTGCGGGACTCCGGGGTGGACGTGCGGGTCGGCCTCTTGGAGGGGTCGAAGAGCCGCGAGAAGGCCGAGGCCGAAGGTTTGCGGGTCGTGACGCCCGACGTCGCCGCGGCCGAGTCGGACCTCGTCATGATGCTGGCGCCCGATCACAAGCAACGCGGCCTGTACGCCGACGCCGTGGAACCCAACTTGCAGGAGGGCGACGCGCTGTTCTTCGGCCACGGCTTCAACATCCGCTTCGGCTACATCACCCCGCCGGCCGGCGTGGACGTCGCGATGGTCGCGCCGAAGGGTCCAGGGCATCTGGTACGCCGGCAGTTCTCCGACGGCAAGGGCGTGCCCTGCCTCGTCGCGGTGGAGCAGGACGCCAGCGGTTCCGCGCTGGAACTGGCGCTGTCCTACGCCAAGGGGATCGGCGGCACCCGCGCCGGCGTCATCAAGACGACGTTCACCGAGGAGACCGAGACCGACCTGTTCGGTGAGCAGGCGGTGCTCTGCGGCGGGGCGAGCGCCCTGGTCCAGGCCGGGTTCGAGACGCTGATCGACGCCGGCTACCAGCCCGAGATCGCGTACTTCGAGTGCCTGCACGAGCTCAAGCTGATCGTCGACCTGATGTACGAGGGCGGGATCGCCAAGCAGCGCTGGTCGGTGTCGGACACCGCCGAGTACGGCGACTACGTCTCCGGCCCGCGGATCATCGACGATCGGGTGCGGCAGACGATGAAGGACCTGCTCGCCGAGATCAAGGACGGCAGCTTCGCCGCCCGGTTCATCGCCGACCAGGACGCCGGCGCACCGGAGTTCCGTGCGCTGCGGGACAAGAGCGAGGCGCACCCGATCGAGGCGACCGGCCGGGAACTGCGCGGGCTGATGAGCTGGGTGCGCTCCGACGACGACTACCAGGGCACCGCCGCCCGCAGCTGAGCCTCGCGCTCCTCAGCCCCGCTGCAGCAGCAAGTCGGGTGCCAGTTCGGCAAGTACCTCGAAGTCGTCATCCTGGGTCCACACCGTGAGGTCGTGTGCGAGTGCAGTGGCCGCGATGATCGCGTCCATCGCGCCGGCCCGACGACCCTGGTTCCGGGCGGCGGCGAGCAGGTCGGCCAGCCGCTCGGCCACGACCTCGTCGTACGGCAGTGCGATGAACTTCCGTGCCTTATCGAAGGTGACCTGACGGTCCCTGCGCAGGTCCGGGTCGCTCGCGCGGCGCACGCCGATACCCAGTTCGGTCAGCGTGGCGACCGAGACTCGCCCCTCGCCGTCAGGCGGGTCCGTAACGGCTCGGTCCTGCTCGGCGGCGATGAAGATGCTCGTGTCGACGACATATCCGGTCACGACAGCATGTCATCGGTTGTGAGTCCTGCATCGAAGTCCTCGGCCCGTGACTCGACGCTGCGCCTTCTAGACAGGGCGCGGATCTCCTCGAGGTCGGCCAGGATCTGCTCGGTTGGTCGGCGCTCACTACGGCTGTGACGAGGAACGATGTCGGCGACCGGCCGACCGTGCACGGTCAGGACGACCGGCTCCCCGCTCTCGACGGCGGCGATGACTCGGGCTGTGTGGTTACGCAGCTCCCGCACCGAAACATCCATTGTGTAGCACAGCGTAGCACGCGTGACCCAGGCCATCCCCGCCATCAGCGTCGCAAGGTCGGTGACTCCTTGCTCACTCGGACGGCGTTCGTTGTGGTTCTTGCCGCCTAGAATCCTCCGATGACCGAGACTTCTTTGCAAAGCCTTCTTTGCTATTATCCGGGGTGTGGACGAGCCGGTTGTCGTTGTATTCACCGGGGTGCCCGGCACCGGCAAGTCGACGTTGGCCGATCGCCTCGCCACCGAGACGGGCGTTCCCGCCTTCGCCGGCGATTGGCTGTTGGGCGCGCTTGCCCCGTACGGGATCCTGGACGACATCCCGCGGCCGACGCTGATCGGGGTCTACCGCAATCTGCTCGGGACGTTGCTGACCAGGCAACTGCTGCTGAGGCAGTCTGCAGTCCTCGACTGCGGCATCGACGACGAGACGGCTGACCTGTGGAGCGAGCGGGTCGAGCGCGCCGGCGGGCGGATCTCCTTCGTCATCTGCGTGTGCAGCGACGAGGCGGTCCACCGCAGCCAGGTGGAGGGACGCGCAAGAGGGATACCGGGCTGGCATGAGATCGACTGGAATCACGTGCAACGAATGCGAGCCGAACTCCCGCCCCTGACCCGACCTCACATCACCGTCGATGCCATCGACGGCATCGAGCACAACCTCGGGCTGGTCAGGGCCAACGTCGCTGGACTGCCGGGCTAAACGGGCACGAGCTCCAGCAGATCGTCGAGCCCGCGTAAATCCCCGGGGTTTGCGGTGTACAGCCGGGCTCCGTGAGCTCGCGCGGTGGCCGCGATCAAGCGGTCCATCACCCGAGCCCGCGGCTGGCGACCAGCGGCCACTACGGCAGCGGCGAGCTGACCGTAGCTCCGGGCAACCGACGCGTCGACCGGCAACGGGTGAAACATGTGCTCGAGCAGCGTCAGCCGACGAAGGCGCTCCGCCCGGGTGTCCGGGTCAGCGGCGACCAGCACGCCGTAGTGCAGTTCGGCGAGGGTGGCTGCGCTGATCGCCAGATTCCGTTCCAGAATCGGCACGGTGGGCGCCAGGACGACGCTGGTATCCAAGACAGCCTTCACCGAACGGACCACGGATCCTGCAGCGCTTCGTCGATCCGCGCTCGGTCCTCAGCCCAGTCGTGATCGCCGGGTCCAGCGAACAGCTCAACGATCTCCTCGAATCGACGCCATACCCGAGGCTCGACCGGTACCAGGCACGTTCCTTCAGCCGCGCGGGAGCCGCATCGCCAGCCGGCTGGTCACCACGCCGGTGTTCAGGCCGATTGTCCGCAGCCCGCCGAAGAAGCGCGCGTGCTCGATCTTGCAGCAGCGATCCATGACAACGCTCAAGCCCGCCTCCCGGGCCAGCGCCGCCGCCTCATGGTTGATGACGCCCAGCTGCAGCCACAGGACGCGAGCGCCGATCTCGATCGCCTGCTCGGCAAGCTCCACTGCCTCATGGGCCGGCCGGAACACGTCCACGATCTCGATCGGCCGCGGGTGCTTGGCAGCGGCCTCGCGCAGGTCGGCGTACACCGGCCGGCTCATGATCTCGCGTTTGCCGGCGTGCACCGGGTTGACCGGGACGATGTCGTAGCCGTTCGCGTCCAGGTAGACCGCGGCGAACGAGCTCGGGTTGTAGTAGTTCGAGCTGAGCCCGACCATCGCGATCGTCCGGTACGACGTGAGGATGTGCAGCCGCTTCGCAGCCGATTGCCCGAGGTCGTTGCGCTCACCGACGGCGCTCATGTCTGGTACGGCGCGCCGAACGCCTTGGCCAGCACCGAGTGGCCTTGCCCGTCGTACGCCGGCCGCTCCGACGTAACCTGCGACGCGTCGAGTGCCTGCGACAGATCCCACACGATGTCCTCCACATCCTCGATACCAATGGACACCCGAACCATCTCCGGGCCGATCCGCGCCGCTCGCAATTCGTCGTCGTCGAGCTGCTGATGGGTGGTCGACGCCGGATGGATGACCAGCGACTTGGCGTCGCCGACGTTGGCCAGGTGGCTGAGAAGCTGCACCGACTCGATGAACCTGCGGCCGGCGTCGCGGCCGCCTTTGATGCCGAACGTGAAGATCGAGCCAGCACCGCGCGGCAGGTACTTCAGCGCCAGCTCGTGATACCGGTTCCCCGGCAGCCCCGGATAGTTGACGTAGTCGACGGCCGGATGCTGGTCCAGGAAGGTGGCCACCACAGCGGCATTGCGCACGTGCCGGTCCATCCGGACGTGCAGTGTCTCCAGCCCGATCAGCATCAGCCACGCGGTGAACGGCGCCATCGTCGGGCCGTAGTCGCGCAGCATCTCGGCGCGACACTTGAGCAGCCAGCCGAAGTCGCCGAAGTACTCGAAGAACCGCAGGTCGTGGTAACCCTTGGACGGCTCGGTCATGCCGGGGAACTTGCCGTTGTCCCAAGGGAATCGGCCACTGTCGACGATGACGCCGCCGATCGCCGTACCGTGTCCGCAGATGAACTTCGTCGCCGAATGGACCACGATGTCCGCGCCCCAGTCCAGCGGGCGGCACAGGTACGGCGAGGCGAACGTGTTGTCGATGATCAGCGGTACGCCGACCTCGTGGGCCAGCGCCGCGAGTGCCTCGACGTCGACGAGGTCGATCGTCGGGTTCCCGATCAGCTCGGCGTAGAACGCCTTGGTCGAAGGCGTGACCGCGGCGCGCCACTGGTCGAGATCGGTGCCGTCGACGAACCGGGCGTTGATCCCGACCTTGCGGAAGCTGACGTCGAACTGCTGGAACGTCCCGCCGTACAGGCTGCGCGAGGCGACGAACTCGTCACCGGCCTCCATCAGCGTGAACAGCGCGAGGTGCTGCGCGGACTGCCCGGACGCGGTCGCGACCGCCCCGATGCCGTTCTCCAGCGCGGCGATCCGCTCCTCGAAGACCGCCACCGTCGGGTTCATGATCCGCGAGTAGATGTTGCCGAAGCGCTGCAGCGCGAACAGGTTCGCCGCGTGGTCGGTGTCCTCGAAGACGTACGCACCGGTCTGATAGATCGGTACGGCGCGGCTGCCGGTCACCGGGTCCGGTCGCTGGCCCGCATGAACGGCGAGCGTGTCCAGGCCGAACTGTCGGTCGTCAGGCGAAGGCATGTGTTGCAGCCTAACCAGCGCCGGCCCGCCCCACGCGCTCGCCTTGTGGCTGCACTGGACCGCGTCTACCGTCGCGAATGAGCCCGTTTCATCCGGATTCGCCCCGCCGCCCGGATCCCCATTGTCCTGGCGGCTGCAGCTAGGAGGATTCAGTGGCAACGCAGGTACAGGACGTCAGCATCGGCACGGCGCACCCGCTCGAGCCGTTGACCGCCGACGAGGTGGGCAGGGTAGGCGCCCTGCTCCGAGCCGACAGAGACCTCGAATCGAGCGTGCGCTTCGTCTCGATCGCGCTGCACGAGCCACCGAAGCGTGAGGTGCTGGACTTCTCCGCGGACGGTGAGACGCCCGACCGCCAAGCCTTTGTGGTGCTCTACGACCGGGCACAGCAGCAGACGGTCGAGTCGATCGTCTCGCTGTCGTCGAGCACCGTGACCTCATGGCAGGTGGTCGAGGGCGTCCAGCCGAGCGTGATGCTCGAGGAGTTCTTCAGCACCGAGGAGATCACCCGGGCCGACCCGCGGTGGCAGGAGGCGATGCGCAAGCGGGGTGTCACCGACTTCTCGCTGGCGATGATCGACCCATGGGCCGCCGGCTCGGACCCCGAGGATCCGCCGGGACGCCGGCTGATCCGCCCGCTGACGTTCGTCCGGTCCAAGGAGGACGACAACGGCTACGCCCGGCCCGTCGAAGGCCTGATCGTGCT
>Ga0136615_10001116_pt1 | contig 12694 bp, 11 predicted proteins | sample AntDrymUQ2882206_2_FD_106647 | JGI IMG/M metagenome (GOLD analysis project Ga0136615, IMG submission 106647) | Polar desert sand microbial communities from Dry Valleys, Antarctica - metaG UQ288 (22.06) | ecosystem: Environmental > Terrestrial > Soil > Desert | place: Antarctica: Dry Valley...
GAGGGCTGCTGCGAGGGCGAAGGCGATTCCGTAACCGAGCAGCAGGTCGAGCTTGTGCATCGGTGTGGTGAGCAGACGCTCCAGGGTGCCTGACGTGCGCTCGCGCAACATGGCGACGCTGGTGACGAGAAACATGATGACCAGGGGGAAGACACCGAGCAGGGGCAGACCGATCGCGTCGAAAGCCGCGTCGTCGTCGAAGACGAAGCGCAACAGAACCATCAGCAGGCTAGGTACCAGGACCAGCAGCGCGACCGTACGGTGATCATGCGAGAGCTGGGTCAGTACGCGCTTCGCGGTGGCCCAGGTGATCGTCGGAGACATCAGGCCGCCTCCACCTTCTGGATCAGAGTCAGGAACATCTGATCGAGGTCATCGGTTCCGGCGGCCCGGCGCAGGGCGTCCGGGCTGTCATCGGCGATCAGGGCGCCCTCACGGAGCAACAGGATCCGGTCGCACCTTCCGGCCTCGTCCATGACGTGACTGGAGACCACCAGCGTCGTGCCGCCGGCAGCCAGCGAGGCGAACATGCCCCACAACTCCTCGCGCAGCACCGGGTCCAGTCCGACCGTCGGCTCGTCGAGGATCAACAGTTCCGGGTCGCCGAGTAAGGCACAGGCCAACGACGCCCGCGCCCGCTGTCCGCCAGACAGCGTGGCTACCAGTTGAGCTGACTGCTCCTTCAGCCCGACGTCGGCGATGGCCCTCACGGCTGCGCTGCTGCTGGCGCCGAGCACAGCAGCGAAGTACCGGGCGTTCTCTGCCACCGTGAGATCCGAGTAGACCGACGGAGACTGAGTCACGTATCCGACCCGGTGCCGAAGTCCGGCCGACCCGGCGGCCTCATCGAGCACCATGACCGAGCCACTGCTCACCGTCTGGACGCCGACCAGGCAGCGCATCAGTGTGGTCTTGCCGCCGCCGCTGGGCCCGAGCAGCCCGGTGACCGAGCCCCGGCTCACCGAACAGCTCAGACCGTGCAGCACTTCCTTCCCACCGCGCGCGACGACGAGGTCGGTGACCTGGACGGCTTCCTTCATCTGACTCAACCTTTCATCAGTCGTTGAATTAATGATTCAACGATAGATGAAATACCGACGGCCCCGCAAGTCATCGGGCCCGCCGGACTGGTCAGCAGAAGCCGGGAGTCGCCCGCCACGCGAGATCGGCGCTCGGGACGTCGTCCCGCACGACGGTTCCGTCGATCAGCCCGTACGGGCGGTCCGCCGCGTGATAGACGACGCCCGGGTTGTCCAGTCCGAAGGGGACGAGATCGGAGAGGAAGTGATGCTTGTTGGGCATCGAGAGCCGGATCTCGGCCACTTCTGGGTGACTCTCGAGCACGGCCTGACCCATGGCGTACAGGGTTTCCTGCAGCGCGCTGCTGTAGCCGACCGCGAACGTCTCGAGCAGCGTCGACCGGATGCTGGCGTACGCCGCTGCATAGTCCGATATCGGCATCTCATTCGGCTCAGTGCTCAAAGACGTTGCAGCGTAACGCCACCGGGCGGTGACCGCTGTGGCCAGGATTCGGTCGTCCGTTTCGGCCAGCGTGGTGTACCGATCCCGTGGGAACCCCGCGAATCCGGACTCGGTCGTCTTCAGGACCACCAGACCGGACAGGCCGGAGATGACGTGTGCGTCGGCACCATCCACGGTCACGACGGTCGTACGCACCTCGACGCCGGTCCGCGAGAACGCATGGTCATGCGATCCGCCGCCGACGGCGATCCGCCCCCAGCCGTACTCCTCGATCTCCACCCGAGCACCGGTCAGCCAGTCGTACGCGCTACTGAAATGACGAGCCAGGCGCAGCCCGAACTCCTCGATCTCGCCGATCCCGTCGCGGGCGAAGGCGTACACGGTGTTCTTCTGGGTGTCCGTGGCAAGGACATGCCCGTTGTCGCCGTCGAGGTGCACGGCGGTGAAGTCGCCGCGCAGCGCGCAGGAGACGTTCAGGTCGCGAAGGACGTGTCGAGCAGCGGAGCGGTCGACGGTCACGACGCGGACCTCGGCCTTGCCGTACTGATTGGCCCCGAGCGTGATCCCCATGAGTGCTCAACTCCCCCGATAGGTCGAGTAGGCATACGGCGAGATGAGCAACGGAACGTGGTGGTGGGCGGCGCCATCGCTGACGGTGAAGGCCACGCTGACTTCCGGGTAGAACGTCGACGTGCCGGTCAGCGCGAAGTACTCAGCGGTCGCGAAGACCAGTTGGTAGTTCCCGGCCAGGAGCGGCGCCTCGGCCAGCCTGGCGCGACCGTCCAGGTCGGTGATCGCGGCCACGGTATCCCCGGTGGGATCGGTCAGCAACACGTTGACCCCGAAGGCGGGAAGCCCCCTAGCGGTGTCCAGGACGTGGGTTGTGACACTCATGACTCGCTCACCAATTTCTCCACCCGTAGCCGGGTGATCTCCGCGAGCTGGCCAGTGACTTCGACCCGCTCGCTCGCCTCGTCGTTGTCCAGCCGCCGTCGTAACTCCGCGAGCATGTCCGCGGGGCTCCGGCCGGCCGCCCGGATCAGGTACACGTGGTCGAAGCGCGACTCATACTCCCGGTTGCCGTCGGCCAGCGCGGTACGCACCTGGCCCTCCGCCGTACTCATCGAGGCCTGTTCGGCCCGGGAGGATCGCGCCTCGGCGGACTCCCCCTCCACCCGCTGCCCGATCCGCGGATGCGCCGCGAGGGCCTGTTCGACGTCTGCCCAGTCCAGGTTGAGCGTGACCGCTTCGGCCTTGGCCGCGAGGTCGGCCGCACTCGGGTACGGACGCGCGGCGGCCACCTCGCGGACGAAACGATCCGCGGCGTTGCAGGCACGCAGGTGCCCGTCCAGATCATCTGCGGGCAGCTGGTTGAACCAACCCAAGGAATGCTCGGTCACGGTGAGAGGATGCCAGCCCAGCGCCTTGCGCATGGAATTGTTGGGAGAGGTGGGGTCGTGGCAGTGGAACGACTGATCCGGTGACCGATCCATCGCCTGGAGCGCGCTCGCCTCGGCTCTCGCCGGAAGTCCTTGCCTCGGTGGAGGATGCGCTGGGGCCGGTCGACCAGCGACGCACACGCGGGTATCCCGGCGACAGCAGCACGCGTCAGCCGGTCCACACCGTGTACGTGCCCGCGGACCGCGTCGAGTCCGGGCTGGCGGCGGCGTGGGGTGCCGCCGCACTGGCCGCCTTGGACGAACATGCGGCGGATCCCGCAGCCATGGCAGCGGTGCTGGGTCTTGCGCCGGCGATGGTGGAGGAGGTCTGGCCACTGGTCCGGTCGAAGCTGGAGCGGGAGCCGATCGAGGACCTCCGGGTCGACACCGAGGACGGCTACCGAGCAGCTTCCCAGGCCGAGGACGCCGACGTCCTGGCTGCCGCCGCGGCCGTCGCGACCGACGTACGGGCCGGCTGTGCTCCGCCGTTTCTCGGGTTACGGGCGAAGTGCCTGGAGGGACCGGTACGAGCTCGCGGGCTCCGGTCGCTGGACCTGTTCCTCGGTGAGCTGGTCGACGGCGTGGGTGGCACGGAGGGTCTGGACGGCTTGGATCTGCGCATCACGTTGCCCAAGGTCACCGACCTCGGGCAGGTGCAGGCGATGACCACGGTGCTCGACGCGCTGGAGTCCGCGTACGGCTTCCCGGAGGGGCGGCTCGGACTGGAGTTGCAGGTTGAGACCCCGCAGGCCGTGCTCGGTGCTGACGGCCGCTCTCCCCTCGCCCCGATGGTCCATGCGGCTGGGTCGCGGTGCCGCGGCCTGCACTACGGCACCTACGATTACAGCGCATCGTTGGGAATCGCTGCGGCGCACCAGACTTCGGATCATCCTGCCGCAGATCACGCAAAGTCGACGATGCAGGTTGCGGTCGCCGGCACCCGCGCCGACGCGGTGGACGGGTCGACGAACATCCTTCCGGTCGGCTCCTGCGATCAGGTCCATGCCGCCTGGCGACTGCATGCCGGACTGGTCCGTCGCGCACTCGAGCGTGGCTTCTATCAGGGCTGGGACCTGCATCCCGCCCAGCTGGTGACCCGGTATGTGGCGACGTACGCCTTTTTCCGCCAGGCCATGCCCGCGGCCGCGAACCGACTCCGGGCCTATGTGGCCCACGTCGACGGCGGGGTCCTCGATGAGCCGGCCACGGCCAAGGCGCTTGCCTCGGTGCTGATCCGCGGGCTGGACTGTGGCGCCGTGTCCGACGCCGAAGTCAGCGCGGCCACCGGCCTCGATCGCAGCGCCCTGGTCGGCTTGGCCGGCCGGTCCAGCTGAGAGCGCCGACCCAACTCAGCGGCGCCAGAAGTCGAAGCGGTCCCGACCTGGACGGAAACCGGCCGTTTCCGCCACGTTCACGGCTATCTCGAAGCGATCCCCAACCCGGTTCGGCGTGTGGGCATCGCTGCCGAAGGACACTGCAGCGCCGCCCTCGTCGTACCACCAGCGCAGAGCCGTCGCGGAGACCAGCGGACTCGCGGTATTGATCTCCAGAACGCGGCCGGATCCCGCCAGAGCACGGAACACCGAGCGGTGCTCCTCTTCGACCTTGGCGTCATCGTACGGTCCGGCCGCGCTCGGCCAGAAGCGACGCGGGTAGTCGAAATGTGCCAACACTTCGAAAACGTCGCTGCTCTCGATCATGCGCACCAGCTCGGCGCAGTAGTCCCGTACGACGTCGTAGGCCGACTCACCGGACAGGAACCAGCCGACCCCGACCAGCAGGCCGTCACGTGGCAGCGAGTGCAGCGAGCCGAGGACCCGATCGAAGCTCGCCTGATCGAGCAGGTCGGCAACACTGCCGGAGAACAGGTGTGGCTCACCGGCCTCCATCCCGGACAGGATGCGGAGATCTTTAAACCGCTCCCTGCACTCCTGGATGGAGGCGCTGTAGCCCTCGACGTCCAGCGGCTGGATTCCACCCTTGGCGCGTGCCTCGGGGACGTCGTTGATCGGCAGGTCGCGTTCGCCCCACGCGGTGAAGTCGACATGTTCGGTGAACGCAACACCGGGAAGCCCCACGGAGACGGCCTCTTCGCACGCCCTGATCATCGACGACCGAGACCGGGTATCCCACGAGAACTGGGTGTGGATGTGGTTGTCGGCGGGCAGCATCGCGCTCGATTGTCCCTGACACGAGTGAAGGCGTCCTTGTATCGAACCTATTGGCACATGGACGCCTTCACGCGGACGGACCTGGCGGTGTCCGGCCGGACGTCGGTGGGGCTGCCTACTCTCAGGGCATGTCCACCGAAGCCGAGCTCGTCACGCCCCGTCCGGACGTCGCGCGCGAGGCCCTGGCAGTCCTTCGCGAGCTCACCGGCAACCCCGGTGCAGATTTCCGCGAGGGTCAGGATGTCGCCATCGCGGCCCTGGTCGAGGGCCGCCAGCGCGCACTGGTCGTGCAGCGAACGGGATGGGGCAAGTCCGCCGTCTACTTCGTCGCCACCGCACTGCTGCGCGCCCGAGGCGGCGGCCCCACGCTGCTGGTGTCCCCACTGTTGGCCCTGATGCGCGATCAGGTCGCCGCCGCCGCCCGGGCCGGGGTCCGCGCCGTGGAGATGAGTTCGGCCAACACCACAGAATGGGGCGAGGTCAGCGACCGGCTGGCCACAGACAGCGTGGATGTCCTGCTGGTCTCGCCCGAACGGCTGACCAACCCGCGCTTCCGCGAGGAACTGCTGCCCGATCTGGTCCGGCGCTGCGGCTTGCTGGTCGTCGACGAGGCGCACTGCATCTCGGACTGGGGCCATGACTTCCGCCCGGACTATCGGCGGATCCGCGACCTGCTCACCCAGCTCCCTGCCGGTACGCCGGTCCTTGCCACGACGGCCACCGCGAACGAGCGGGTTGTCGCCGACGTGGCGGAGCAACTCGGCGCCGGTGGGGTCGACGTCACCACTGTGCGCGGCCCGTTGGCCCGGGAATCGCTGCGACTGGGCGTCCTGCGCCTGCCCACCGACCGGGCGCGGCTGGGATGGCTCTCGGCACATCTCGCCGCACTACCCGGCAGCGGAATCGTCTACACACTCACCGTCGCCGCCGCTGAGGAGACTGCGGCGCTGCTCCGCGAGGCCGGTCATGACGTACGCGCCTACACCGGCCGCCTGGATGACGCCGAACGTCGCGCCGCCGAAGAGGCATTGCGAGCCAACGAGGTCAAGGCGTTGGTCGCCACATCTGCCTTGGGCATGGGCTTCGACAAACCCGACCTCGGCTTCGTCGTGCACCTGGGAGCGCCGTCGTCGCCGGTCAGCTACTACCAGCAGGTGGGGCGGGCCGGGCGGGCCGTGGAGCGCGCCGACGTACTGCTTCTGCCCGGGCCGGAGGATCTGGCCATCTGGCAATGGTTCGCGACCTCGTCGATGCCTCGACCCGACGATGCCGCGGCAGTGCTGAAGGCGCTGCGCGATGCCGAGAAACCGTGGTCCACACCCCGGCTGGAGACTGTTGCCAACGTACGGCGGACGCGACTCGAGCTGCTCCTCAAGGTGCTCGCCGTGGACGGAGCCGTGGAGCGGGTCTCTGGCGGCTGGCGCGCAACGGGACAGGAGTGGGCCTACGACGCGGACCGGTACGAGCGAGTCGCCCAGACCCGCGAGGCCGAGCAGAAGGCAATGATCGCCTACGCCCGACCTGCTGAATCGCCGTCAACCACCTGCCGGATGGCGTTCCTGCAGCAGTCACTGGACGACCCGACCGCAACCGCGTGCGGCCGATGTGACGTGTGCGCCGGCCCGTGGTACCCGACCGACATCCCGGTCCAGGCCGCTGATGCGGCTGCCGCCCGCCTCGACCGCCCAGGCGTCGAACTGGCCGCCCGCGCCCAATGGCCGACCGGCGTGGACCGGCTCGGGGTCGGAGTACGAGGCAACATCGCCGCCGACGACCACGTGTTGACCGGCCGCGCTGTTGCCCGGCTCACCGATCTCGGTTGGGGCCAGCGACTGCGCGCCCTGCTCGGCGATGACGGACTGGGACACGAAGCGACGCCCGGAATGCTCGATCAGGAACCACCTGGTATCGAGGACGACCCGGACGCCGCCGACGACCTGGGCCGTCTCCGCGGCTCCAAGCAGGCGAAGGCTTCGGTCTCCGCACCCCCGTCCGGCCGCTCCTCGGACGGGCCACCCGTCGAAGCGCTCCTACGTGCCTGTGCGCAGGTGCTCGGCGCCTGGGACTGGGACCGCCGGCCGGGTGCGATCGTGGCCATACCTTCCCGGCGGCGGCCCCAGCTGGTCAGTGGCCTCGGGCGGGGTCTGGGCCAGTTGGGCCGGCTGCCGTATCTCGGCGAGCTGGATCTAGTCAACGGTGGACCGACCGGAGCGCCCGGCGGCAACAGCGCGTTCCGGCTGGCCGCCGTGTGGGAACGCTTCGCCGTGGGGCCGGAGCTTGCGGCCCGGCTCTCCGAGCACGGCGATCAGCCCATCCTGCTGGTTGACGACCTCGCGGACTCGCGGTGGACCATGACCGTGGCCGGCCGGGAACTGCGTCGAGCCGGGGCCAGCGCCGTACTTCCCTTCGTCCTGGCTCTGACGGCTTAGCCGGCATGCCGCGCACGAGTCCACCGCAACGATCACGTCTGCCCGCAAAGATGTGCGGTGTAGAGATCTGATCGTTGGCTCCGACTGATCGACATCAGCGCTGCACGACGGAGGAAAGAGAGAGGCACGCGCCATGAATTGGACACTCGAAGTGGTGGTGGTCCCGGTCGCGGACGTGGATCGCGCCAAGGACTTCTACGCCGAACAGCTCGGGTTCGCCGTGGACCACGACACAACAATCAGTGAACAGCTGCGCGTCGTCCAGTTGACTCCCCCGGGATCGGGCTGCTCGATCGTCGTCGGCAAGGGGGTCGTGGAGATGCCGCCCGGCTCGGTCCAGGGATTGCAGCTGGTCGTCGCCGACATCACGGCAGCCCACGCCCAACTCGCCGAACGGGGAGTCGACGTGAGCGATATCCAGGTGTTCGCCGAGACCGGCCCACGCCCGTACCGCGATGGTGACGAGCTGAACAACGTCGGCTTCTGCTACTTCAGCGATCCGGACGGGAACGGCTGGGCTGTACAGCAGATCAGCGGCCGCGACTGAAGCCGCGCGGGTACACGCAATACTTCGGCCGTTGCCTGCCACGACGTCAAGGAGAACCGCTATGGGCTACCTATTCCTGGCCGGCGCGATCGCCAGCGAGGTGATTGCGACATTGAGCCTTCGCGCATCTGAAGGCTTCTCGAAACTCGGATATACTGCCGTCGTCGTGGTGGGCTACGTGGCCGCCTTCGTGTTGCTCTCGATGACCCTGACGCGCGGCGTGCCGCTGGGCGTTGCCTACGGGATCTGGGCGGCCGTCGGCGTCGCCGCCGTAGCTGTGCTGAGCATCCCGTTGTTCGACGAAGGCCTGTCGGTGACTCAAGTCGGTGGCCTGGTGCTGGTCGTTCTCGGCGTGGTCGCCTTGGAAGCTGGCGGCAACCACTGAGATCCGAGGGAGCCGACGATCAGCGTCTCACCGGACGACTCGGCGAGTTCCGAGGTAGCCGGCTCCGGCGAAGATCACTCCGAGCAGCAGCGGCCATCCGGCGCGGAGCCCGACCGGCGGATGGAAGGGTCAGTCCCGTGCCTGCCGATCTCGATCTCGTCGTCCGCGCCCCGGCGGCCGTCGTTGCCGGCAGGAAGGTGGGTGCGTGCGTCGGCACACGCGGGGGCCGGATCGTCGCCATCACCGCCTATGGCGACAAGCTGACCGCCGCTCGGGTCGTCGAGCTGGGCGATGACGTCGTGCTGTTGCCAGGTCTCGTCGACAGCCACGTGCACGTCAACGAGCCTGGCCGTACGGAGTGGGAGGGCTTCGCGACGGCGACCAGGGCCGCAGCTGTCGGGGGGATCACCACGATCATCGACATGCCGCTCAACAGCATCCCGCCGACCATCGACGCCGAGGCACTGTCCGCGAAGCGAGCTGCGGCGCAAGGGCAGTGCCATGTCGACGTCGGATTCTGGGGGGGTGCCGTACCCGCCAACCTGGGTCGACTCCGCCCACTGCACGAGGCAGGGGTCTTCGGCTTCAAGTGCTTCCTACTGCACTCCGGCGTCGATGAATTCCCGGCCCTCGACAACACCGGAATGCGGGCTGCACTGGCCGAACTCGCCGACTTCGACGGCCTGCTGATCGTGCACGCCGAGGATGCGCACAGCATCGAGACCGCGCCGGACCCGTACGGGCCGCGATACGCGGACTTCCTCGCCTCCCGTCCGCGCGGCGCGGAGCAGACCGCGATCGCGGCGGTCATCGCCGGCGCCCGGGAGACTCGCGGTCGGGCGCATGTCCTGCACCTGGCCGATGCCGATGCGCTAACCATGCTGCGTCTGGCCCGTACGGAGGGCGTACGGATCAGCGTCGAGACGTGTCCGCACTACCTGACCTTCTCTGCCGAGGAGATCCCTGACGGTGCCACCCAGTACAAGTGCTGCCCGCCGATCCGAGAGGGCGAGAACCGCGACCGGCTCTGGAACGGCCTAGGCGCGGGCGACATCGACTGCATCGTGTCCGACCACTCGCCGTCGACGCCGGCGCTGAAACGGCTGGACACCGGCGATTTCGGTGCAGCTTGGGGCGGGATCAGCTCGTTGCAACTTGCCCTGCCAGCAGTGTGGAGCGGTGCCCGACAGCGCGGCGCCAGTCTGGTCGATGTGGTCGGCTGGATGGCCGAGGGCCCCGCCGCGCTGGCCGGTCTGACCCGCAAGGGCCGGATTGCGCTGGGGTACGACGCGGACTTCGCCGTGTTCGCTCCGGACGAGACGTTCGTGGTCGACCCGGCGCGGCTCCAGCACCGGCATGCGCTCACCCCGTACGCCGGGCGCACCTTGTCTGGCATCGTTCGACAGAGTTGGGTGCGCGGACAGCAGACTGGCGCCGAACCGTTCGGCCAGCTCCTGACCCGAGGGGATTCATGACGGGCACTGCGCCACCTGCCGCTCCCGCGCTTGGGGATGTCTCCGGCTCAGACGCTTTCGGCGCTCTCCCGGACTTGGCCTCGCGTTCGTTGTCCGGTGCCGTCGTGGCTGCCAACGACGAGTTCTTTGCCGAGAAGGAGAACCTGATACTTCCGTGGCCGGCCGCTGCGGTGGCGGACTTCGGGCACAAAGGGAAGGTGTACGACGGGTGGGAGACCCGACGCCGCCGTCAGCCCGGACACGACTGGGCGGTCGTTCGCCTGGGCCTGCCCGGGCGCGTGCACGGCGTGGTCATCGATACAGCCTGGTTCACCGGCAACTTCCCTCCGTACGCCTCCCTGGAAGCGGCTGCCGTCGAAGGACATCCGTCGGTTGCCGACCTGGCGGCTGCTGACTGGGTTCCGCTGCTGCCGCGGGTGGGACTGCGCGGCGGGTCGGCCAACTCGTTCGAGGTCGACTCCTCGATCCGGGCGACCCATGTCCGGCTGAACATCTTCCCGGACGGCGGGGTGGCCCGGTTGCGCGTACACGGGGTGCCGATCGCCGATCCGCGACCGCTGGATGTCGGACCGTTCGACCTTGCCGCCCTGGAGAACGGTGGCCGAATCACCGGGTGCAGCAACGAGTTCTATGGGACCCCACACCAGCTCATCGGTCGCGGCTTGGCGCTGAACATGGGCGGTGGGTGGGAAACCGCGCGCCGCCGAGACGGCGGCAACGACTGGGTCGCCGTCGGGCTGGCCTGCGCTGGGGTTGTGGGACTGGCCGAGTTGGACACCTCGTACTTCGTCGGCAACTCACCCGGTGCCGCCCGCCTCACCGGATGCATCGAGGGTGCCGACCCAACGCGCCCCGGCTCGTGGACCGAACTTCTACCGATGACCGGTCTGCAGCCGGACACTCCACACCGCTTCGTCCTGCCGCCCAATGGTCCAGGGGTCACCCAGGTACGACTCGACGTCTATCCCGACGGTGGCATGGCCCGGCTGCGACTCTGGGGCAGGCCAACCGCCGAGGGCCGGAAGCGATTGGGGCGTACCTGGTTCGACGCGTTGCTTCCCGCTCAGGCGGTGAGCGTGCTCCAAGCCGCTGGGGTGTCCGCGGCCGATGCCCGGGCAGCGGTCGAGGCCCGGCCGCTGTCCGGATCGATGGCACCGATCCCTCCCGCGACGATCAGCCGACTCCTCGACGGCCCCTGACCGGACGTTCTGAGGGTTTCAGGCGAGGCAGATGTCCTGAGGACGGACGGGTACCCGGTGGATGTCCCGGCCGGTGGCATCCCGGATGGCGGCGACGATCGCGGGTGTCACCGAGATGCATGGCGGTTCGCCGACGCCCTTGGCTCCCAGCGGCGCTTGCGGTTCGGGCTCCTCGATGAGGCTGAAGAGAACCGTCGGCGCGTCCAGGGTGGTCGGCAGCAGGTAGTCGGTGAAGCTGGCATTTCGAACCATGCCATCGGTCACCACGATCTCCTCCATCACCGCCAGACCGAGCCCCTGGGCTATGCCGCCTTCGATCTGGCCCGCGACCGACAGCGGGTTCAGCGCGCGCCCGACGTCCTGCGCAGTCGCGATCTGGACAACCTTGACCAGCCCCAGCTCGGGGTCGACATCGACCACGGCACGGTGCGCGACAAAGGCGAAGGCCACGTGGCAGTTGCCCTGACCGTTCTCGTCCAGGTCCTCGGTCTCCCGGTGGCGGTACTCGACCGTCTCGTCAAGCCGCAGTCCCGCGGAGGCCTGGGCGACCGGTACCCGCAGCGAGCCGATCGTGTCCACCACGTCGGTGCCCTCGACGGCCAGCTGCAGCGCCGGCATTCCGTACCGATCGGCGACGGCCTCGAACAGCAGCTCTCGGACCCGGCGGCAGGCGGCGTCGACCGCACCGCCGGACATCCAGGTCTGCCGACTGGCCGACGTGCTGCCCGACGACCCGATCTGGGTGTCGATCGTGTCCAGCATGACCTCGTCCACACCGAGGATGGTCCGGGCGATCTGCTGCGCGAGCATGACGAAGCCCTGGCCGACCTCGGCGGTGGCGAACTTGAGGGTCACCACGCCGTCGCTGAGCTGGCAGCGGGCAGTTGAGTAGTCGTCGAAAGCCTCGGAGTACATCAGGTTCTTGATCGACACGCCGTACCCGACCCCGCGTACGACATGACCTCGATCGGCCGTACGCCCGGTGCCGCCTGGCAACGACAGGACGTCAGCGTCCGAGGGCAGGTCGGGCGGCATCGGCAGGGCATCGGTCTCTCGGATGCACCGCTCGACCGGCGCGACGCTCTCCACCGGTTGGCCGGTGATCAGCGGGTCGCCGGTCTGCATGGCGTTGCGCAGTCGTACCTCCACAGGGGACAGCCCGGCAGCCGTGGCCAGCTTGTCCATCTGACCCTCGTGCGCGAAACACGCTTGTACGACCCCGAATCCACGCATCGCTCCGCACGGCGGGTTGTTCGTACGGGTGGCCCAGCCGTCGACGACCGCGTTCGGGCAACGATAGGGGCCCTGAGCGTGAGTGATCCCGTTGATGAGCACGGCCGGCGAGGTTGAGGTGTAGGCGCCGCCGTCGAAGACCATCCGCGCCTCGATCTTGACGATCGTCCCATCCGCCTCGGCGTGATGGCGCATCCAGATCTTGGCCGGGTGGCGGTGGACGTGGCCGAGGAAGCTCTCGGCCCGGTCGTAGGCCATGCGCACCGGCCGGCCGAGGCGCAGGGCCAGCAGGCAGGTGTGGACCTGCAGGCTGATGTCCTCGCGTGCGCCGAAC
>Ga0136615_10001120_pt1 | contig 12676 bp, 8 predicted proteins | sample AntDrymUQ2882206_2_FD_106647 | JGI IMG/M metagenome (GOLD analysis project Ga0136615, IMG submission 106647) | Polar desert sand microbial communities from Dry Valleys, Antarctica - metaG UQ288 (22.06) | ecosystem: Environmental > Terrestrial > Soil > Desert | place: Antarctica: Dry Valley...
CTGCTGGCCACGGCCGCCCTGATCCGCGACGGGATGGGGGCCGACGAGGCCGTCGAGACCGTGCGCGCGCGGCGCCCGGGTGCGCTCAACAACCTCGAGTTCGTGCGGCAGCTCACCGAGGGCTTCTGACAATGTCCCTGTACCGGCTGCACTCGCACCGTTCGCGACGGCGACGCCGCTACACCGCCCTGCCGGCGACGATCCGGACAGCGATCAACGCCAGCACGGGTGCCATCACGACGCCGAACCCGAGGGTCGCAGTCGATATCCACAGGATGTAGAAGTTCTGGGATACCAGGTGCATCAGCAACCCCAGCCCGAACGCCACTCCGGCGACCGCCGCAGGTAACGCGAGCCAGCTTCGCACCGCTGAGCCCCGCCGGCGGGTGCGTCGGATGATCGCGAGGGTCACCAGCATCACGACCGGGTACGCTGCGGCGGCCTTCCACTGCTCGGTCGGCCAGCGCTCGGTCAGGTGAGGCGTCAACCAGTCCGACACCCAGCCCGTGTAGGGCGCGATGGCCGCGATAGCCCGGTCCGCCGTCGACACGACATCGGGATTGAGCTGCTGCTCCGCAGCGACCAGCCAGTACGTCGGCTCGACTGTCGCCACCGGGATGAGCAGCAGGAGGAACATCGAAATCCACCGGGGCGGTGCGAACATCCGCTGCCGCCCGCTGGGTTTCCTGGTGAACTGTTCGCCCAGCCAAGTAAATGCCCCGGCGATCCGTGACCAAGCGGTGAGACGCCGCTGCCGGTCCTCGGCCCGCCGGTAAGCGGCCGCCCGGTTGAGCAACTCCTCGGCCACGATGAGCACGGCGACACCCTCGGCCGTCCGCGGGTCAGCCGCCGATGCCGCCCTCGCGGTCTCCGACCACCACCTCGCCCTCGGCAGGGACCGGCGCCTGACCGATGCGACGACCCGCTCCGCGTGGCCTGATGAAACCAACAGCTGCACCGCACGCGCGTAGAACCGCTGCAGGTCCTGCTGGTGCACCAGAGGCAAGCCCATGATGTCCGCGGCCAGCGCGTCGCCGGTCAGGTCGCCGCCGAGCTGATCCAAATGGTCCATGGCTCGAGTGGCGGCGCCGGAGACGCGCGTACCCAGGTCCTGCAACACCCGGCAATGTCCAACGGACGCGCATCCCGGGTGAGAGCAATGGTGCAGGGCCGCTACGTGCAGGGCGTCACTCTCGATGATCTGGTGCAGGAACGCGTGGCTGCCAGGATCCTGCGCGAGACGGAGCAAGCCTTCCTCGTCGATCGGCCAGCCGCGGTAGTGCGGACGCTGGTCTGGGATGAACGTGGCGGCGAAGCGGCTCACGGCGAGGTGCGCCTGCTTCTCGCTGCGCTCCACGCCCGAGAGATGCACGACGTCGAATGGCCGGTCCTCGAAGTTCGCCGCAAGCCAGGCGCGCAGCTGGGTGGCGCCCCCGCCGTGAAGCCACTCCGCGGCGCGATCGGAGTCGACCGTCATCGCGCCGGCCAGCAGGCGCCGGTCATCGTAACTCTCGTCACCGAACCAGAGCGGCTCGATCGGCTGTGCGGCCCGCACCAACCGGTGCACCGCCGGGGACCCCCCGGCCAACCACGACCGCACCTGCTTCGCACCCCACCGATCATGCGTGCTGCGCGTCAGCAACCCTTCGATGAGCAGGCGCCAGCGGAGGTCGGCGACGGTGGAGACGTCGATGTCATCGGTGGCCAGCAGTATCTTGAAAGCTTCCTCATCTCGGCCCGACATCATCGAATGGCCGACGACGAGGTGGTAGCAGATCATTCCGAGGCTCCAGTAAGGGCTCTTGGGATGGTTGCCGTTCCCGAGAGCTTCCGGTGCCATATAGCCGATCTTGACCTGAAGGTTGCCGATCGCCTGGCTCAGCCCGGTGCCCCGAACGCCACCGAAATCGGACAGCACCAGCTGCAGCGGGTACTCGGAGCGCACCATGATATTTCCCGGCGAGAGGTCGATCTGCCGCTGGCGGACAATGTCCTCCCAGAACACCAGGGCGTCGACCGTCGCTCCCACGACGGCCTGTGCCAGCGCGTCGCGCAGCTCGCCACCAGGATCGGCCTCGCGCCGAATCAGGTCCACCAGCGAGCCCAGCTCGAAGTACTCCATCGCCTCCCAGGCGACCTGCCTGCCGTAGCCGTCCGCCGCCCAGCCCCAATCGTGCAGTTCGGGGACGTGCGCCATCAGGGCGGGGTCGGCGAGGCGTTGCCGCAGCGCGACGTCGAAAGTCTCCTTCGGATCGAGCTGCGAGTGCGACTTGTAGATCTTGAGCGCCACCAGCCGGTCGCTCTCCACGTGGCGGGCCAGCCACACATCGGCCTCGGCACCCGAGCCAAGCCGCGGATCGCCGTTCGGGGCCGGCGCCAGCGTGAATCGCTCACCCAGCTCACCCAGCTCACCCAGCACGCCCCGCTCACCCGGTCCACCCGACCCCGCCGGCTGCGTACCCGGTCGCTGGAGGCGGGTGGGTGGCTCACCGGTAGGCTTCGACCGTCGCTGGTAGGTGGTCGAAGGCTCAGAGTCCTGCGGCAGGACGTCGGGGGTCCGACGCTGGTGGACGGTGGCCGGCCCGCCGGCCGGCGGAAGAATGTCAGCGGACCGTCGCTGCCACCTGGTGGCCGGCTCGTCGTCCTGCATCATGCCCCGCCCTCTCCGTCGAACTCCGGTTCACCGTGTTCGTTCAGCCGGATCACCCGGCAGTCGACGTCCTGCGCCAGGCGCAGAACCTGCCCGGCCCGGATTCGGCTGCCGCTCCCGCCGACAGGAACGCCGTCCAGATAGGTCCCGTTGGCCGACTGCAGGTCCTGGACGTAGAGGTCGCCCGTGGGCTCGCGATAGAAGCGGGCATGCTGTCGAGAAACCTGGTGCGTCAATCGGGCCTCGCCGTTGGTGCGAAAGGCGTCTGAAGACCGCCCAAGCACAAGCTCACCGTGCTCGGGCAGGTTGATCTGCTGGCGCCAGGGCATCCGGAGCGCCAAGCGCTCGATCGCTCCGCCCGCCGCCGGGTTCGATGGCACGCCCTGCTCGTCGGTCGCCGGGAAATCCTGCGCGCCGGAGGGCGTCGCGGCCCCTGCCTGGTCCTCCGCGGGCGGGACGGACTGCGGGTCGAGCACGAACGGACGCAGGCACCGAACGCAGGTGCCCTCCTCCGGGTTGGTCCGCCCGCACCTCCGGCACCGCCAGATCAGGGCCGCCACGACACGTCCCCCACCACGATGCCGTGCGCCTTCAGTCTCTTCTCCAGAGCGGGCAGGTCGCCGATCCGGGGAACTCCGACGGTCCAGATCCGGTCGCCTTCGACAGCGAACTGCAGTGCCGGTGACGAGGTCGTGGCGTCGCGGAAAGGCCCATAGCGCTCGACACCCAGAGCGGTGAACGGCACCAGTGCCTGGTTCGCCGAGCCGCGCCACATCAGCTCCGTCGGTCGGGTGATGTCGAACCGCCCGACGATCGCGGCATCGGCTCGCGAGGACAGCTGGGGCGCGGCGGCGCGGAACTCCGCCTCGTCGAGCCCAGTGAACACCAGGACGTCTACGGGATCGCCGGCCGGGTCGTCCGTGCCGGCGGCGGCGCGGATCCCGTCGATGAGCTCGGCGACCTGCTCCGACTGCTCACTGGGTTCGCCGCCGCTGACCGTCAGCCCGGTGGCGCCGCGCGACCGCGCGGCGCGCCACATCTCGACCACGTCGGCGACGGGCGTGCGCACGCCGTCCACGGCGCTCCAGGTGTCGCGCGACATGCAGCCGGGACAGGCGAGGCTACAGCCCTGCACCCAGACACCGAGCCGCGTACCGGGCCCGAGTACCGTGACCGGGAAGTGGACGCGGCTGAGGAGGATCGAGCTCGCAGCGCTCATGCGACCTCCAGCCGCCAGCCGGTGTCCTCGTCGAACGCAAGGCCGGTCACCCGGATCGATCCACCGTTTGGCACCGGCTCGCGGAAGAGGTGTCGGGCCAGCGGGTTGACCAGCGCAGCCTCGATCACGTTGTTGATGCCGCGTCCGCCGTCACCCAGCTTGGCCGACGCGTGCTCGATCAGGGACTCGCGGACGTCGTCATCGACCACCAGCGCCGCCTTGTGCGTGGCCGCGAGCCGGGCCGCGACGGTGTCGAGTCCCTTGGCCACGATCTTCTGGACGGTCGGTCTGCGAATGAAGTCAAGGGCCACATAGCTGTCGCCGAAGCGGTTACGCAGCTCCGGCCGGCCGATGCCTCGGTTGAAGAACTCCTCGTACGCGCCGCGCAGAATCTCCTCCACCTCGCGCGCGTCCAGATTTTGGTGCACCGTGCGGGTCGTCGCCTCGGCCTTCTCGTCCCGCTCGGCGACACCGAGGTTCGACGTGAACACCAGGAAGCACTCCGTGAAGTGCACCGTCGCGCCACGCCCGTCGGTGAGTCGGCCGTCCTCGAGGATCTGCAGGAACAGATCGAAGATCCGCGGGTGCGCCTTCTCGATCTCGTCGAACAGCAGGACACACACCGGGTTCGCCCGGACGGCGTTGGTCAGCTCGCCCCCGGCGTCGTACCCGACATAGCCCGGCGGCGCGCCGATCAGCCTCTGGTGCGCCTCGTCGGCCCGGAACTCACTCATGTCGAAGCGCAGCGGCTGGGCGTCACCGCCCAGCACAAGGCTCGCGATGCCCTTCGCGAGCTCGGTCTTGCCCACACCGGTGGGTCCCGCCAGGAACAGGACACCGCGCGGGCGGTTCGGCGAACTCGACAGGTGGGCCCCGTTGAGGCCGACGGCGGAGCGGTACAGCACGTCCATTGTCTTCTTGACGGCTCGTTCCTGACCGAGCACCCGGTTGTTGAGGTACGCCTCGGCAGTTTCGATCTTGTCCCGTAGGGCGCTGGCGGACCAAGGGTCGTCGGTCACCCCCACCCGCAGCAGCCGCGCGGCCTCGGCGAAACCCTCCGGCGGAAGACCACGCTCCACCGCGATGTCCCCGCAGGCGAACACCTCGCGGACCGTCATGCCGTGTGTCACCTCCGCGAGGCTGGTCGCAGCTTCACGCACGCTGCGCCGGCCGGCGCCCTGCTCGGGGGCGTCGTTCCCACCAGCCGGCAAGGCGTCCCTGCGCATGGCGAGGTCAGCGGCCGATCGGCGGCCGTCGAGGGTCGGCACCGGGACCCGGATCATCCGCAGCGCTCGGCTGCCGAGCGGGAACGCCTGATGAAGTTCCTCCTGCCGCTCGCACAGCCAGAAGAGGGTGTTGAACGGTGTCAGCGGGGTCCCGGGCGCCGGCGGGGTCGTGGCCTGCTTGTCGTCCGCCGACGGTGGCACGAGCAGCGTTGGCTCGGCGAGGTGACCCAGCGCCTCGACTCGTCCCAGCAGCTCCAGCAGTTGAGGGTCCGGTAGGCCCGCCGTCGGGAACGTCCGGCCTGCGTACGGGAACAGCAGAGCGACCGGCGGCTGCTCGTGCGTGACAACCGCATGGCAGAGCGATGTCATCCGGTCCACGGTCAGGGCACCGGTGACGAAGGGGCGCAACACCTCAGGTGGGGGTGCCCCGCAGGGCCGTACCGACAGCGAGCCGGTCACCGGGTCGACGGTGGCGAGAGCAGCGTACCCGCGGCTCTGGCAGATCTGCCAGAGCACGGCCTCGATGTCCAGGTAGGTCGAGCCCTTCTCCGGGTGAGGCATGGCATACAGGTCACGGACGTTGCCGGTCAGCAGGATCTGCGGGTGCAGCGCCAGTGCGAAGTCCACCTCGCGGACCCACGCCGGGGACGGCGCCCCAGTCACGATCCGGGCCGCTTCTGTTGTGCCTGCTGCGCCGCGGCGCGCTGGTGCTCCTGCTCGGCCCAGTGCCGGCGACGGTCGTGCGCCGCCACGTCCTCGGCCCGATCGGTGGTGCTCCCGCTCGTGATGTCCTGGCTCGCGTCACCGTGTCGCGTCCAGTTCGCGGCGGCCATCTCCGGCGCCCGGCGTCCAGGGGCTTGCACGTTGCCCAGGATCAGCTGGACGCCTCGGCCGGCTGCGCTCGCAACGGCCGCATCGAGATCCCGGCAGGTCTGCTCCTGCACCGCGGCGTCGGCTGCTGCCTGCGGATCGGGTGCTTCTCGGCGGTCGACGCCCGCCAGCGCACCGGCCCACGCCGTCCCCGAGGGGGCCGACCCGCTGCCGGCGCGTCGGACGACGGAGACGTACAATTGGTCCTCGGCGACCCGGACCCGCAGGCCGTGGTCAGCCGAGTGCCGCGACGGGACGACGAGGTAGGGGGCGGTGACGTTCGGTTCGTTCCCGTCGGGCCGCAGCAGCGACTGGAACCCGTCGGCGACGGCGTAGCCCATCTCCTGCAACGACGCCTCGAGAGCGGACACCGCCTCGGCGCGCGCCCGCAGCGTGCTGGCCCGGTCCACAGCCTCGGTGACCTCGCGCTCCAGCCGGGACAGGTGGGAGCCCGGTGCATCGGCCACCCTGCGGCGCAGCGCTGCACGCTCCTGCGGCGGCCCGGCGTCGGCCAGGACGAACAGGCGCTCGCGCTGCTCCTCGAGCGCGTCCTCCCGCTTGACCTGCTGGATCAGTCGAGCGGCGCGGTAGCGGATGTCCTGCACGACGGCCCGGTCCGCCGTCGATCCCGACCCCAGGTCCGCGCGGAGGCGCGCCAGCTCCCCGAGATCCGCCCGCGGACACCGGAGGCGGCACTCATCGAGAATGGCATCGGCCTCGGCGACGAGCACCACGGCGTCCACCGGCGCGGGTCGCTCCGTCCGCGTACCGCGGTCCGAGCCGGCAAGGCTCTCCAGGTCGATCGACGGCGCGGCCCGCGGCGCCGATGCGGCGGCGCCGGTCACTCGCGCCGTCCACGTCGGTGCGGCCGCGGCCCGAGCCACCCGCTCCCGTGTAGTTTCCCCAATCGCGCAATCGAGGACCTCAGCGGCACGTGCCAGCTCGGCACGCGCCTCGCCCACGATCCGCTGCAGCTCGGCCGAGTCGGCATCACCCCGTGCACGTCCTACCGAACGGATCTCGACCAGATGCCGCCCGTGGGCGGCGCGCACGGCCTCGTGGCGCACCCTCAGCTGCTTCTCCCGCCGTCGCAGTTGCGCCAGCTCAGCTCGCAGCCCCAGGCATGCCTGCCGCTCGCGCTCACGCACGGCCTGCCAGTCGATCGTGACCGAAGCACTCATGTCAGATGCTGTCTTCCTCCGGAGAGACGGGCGAGTGTCGCCGTGCTGCTCGACTCGGCGTTGGTGTCCGTAGGTCTACCTCTGCGATCGGATTGTTATCGTTCGTAGTCGCGTTCCGCGTGACGTGACGGCGATCGCCACCGAGATCGCGATCGTTACCAGGACCGGTAGGGAGGGTACCGTGGTCGGTGCCGAAACGCCTGCACCGGACGAAGCTCCCGGCCGCGGTCGAGCCCACCCGTCCGCGCAGCACAGCAGGGATGTGGCGGGCACGGACGGGAGGCCCGGCGGCGGCGCCGCGGAGTTCACGAGGGGCCTCGTTCCCCCGATAGTCACCCGGACAGACGCACCCCTCTGGGTCTGTCCGGAGTGCGGGTTCACGACGAGGGGAACGTTCGACGAGCCGTTCGGAGACGGCACGTGCCCTCGCCACCCACGTCTCCTGTTGCAGCCTGCCGAGGGCGACCGCCCTGCGGGGCGATGAGCTCTCGTGGACGCCGTTCTCGACACCCTGCTGACCGCTCGCGGAGGGCGCTGGGCGGCGCAGGCGGTGGCCGGCGCCATCGCCTTCTGGTGCCTTGGCGTCGTGGCGCTACGGGACGTTTCCGTGGCCGTGCCGTCCGCCAGCGGTTGTGCCGTGCCCGACGCCAGAATCTGGTGCGCGGGGATGGACCGGAACGGGCTGGTCCTGGCTGCGGCGGTCGTGTTCGGGCTGCTCGCCGTGATCGCGGTGTCCTCGGTCGTGGCCGCGTTGGTCGAGCCCGCGCTCACCCTGATCGCTGGTGATGGCTGGCCACGGCGAGCCGGTGGAGGAGAGTTCACCCAGTGGCGGACCTCCCGCCAGCTGCGCCGACGCAGACGGTTGGAGTCGCTGCTCGGCAGCGAAAGCTCCGCAGCGAGCCAGTTGGCATGGTACCCCCCGAACGACAACGCCATGCGGCCCACGCGGGCCGGCAACGCGTTCGCCGCGCTCGGGCGGCGAATCGTCCACCGCCACGGCCTCGGCCTGTCCACATGCTGGCCGCTGCTGGAGCAGGCGTTGGACGACTCCACCCGTGCGCGCGTCGAGAACGCGTCCACTCGCCTGGCCCGACGGATCCAGAACCTGCTCTGGGCGGTGCTCGCGCTGGTGTGGCTCCCCGCACTGCCGGCGTGGCTGGCGCTCGTCGTTGCGTGCACGTGCGTCGTGCTCGCACTGCTCCTCTGGCGGGGAATCGCCGCCGCCGTCGAGCAGTACTGCGTCCTGGTCGAGGCCGCCGTGCTCGCCCGCCGCCGCTCGATGTACGAGTCGGTGGGATGGGAGCCGCCGCGCTCGACGATCGAGGAACCGGCGAGAGGTCGAGCCTTGACGGCATACCTCAACCGGCTGGATCGGTTCGATGAGCAACCGCTGATCTGGCCGGTGGCTGCCGATGGATGAGGACCTGACCGAGGCTGAACTCCGCGTGCGGGTCGCGGCGGCTCGCCAGGTCCTCGACGACCCCCTGCAGGCGGCCGAGGACCGGCTCGCCGCCCACGCGGAGTGCGGATGGTTGCTCGGCCAGCTCTGCGCCTCCGCGGACGAGCCCGACGGCCGGCTCCTGTCCGAGGCGTTGACCCATCTGGATACGGCCGTCGTCATCGGCGTCGACGACCTCATCATCGACGACCCGGAGCTGATGGAGCTCCTGGGCACCCTGCTTCTCCGCGTGCCGGACGAGAATCCCGGCACCGTCGCCGAGGCCCGTGAGGTGCTGCGGGAGGCACTGACGTGCGCCGACCTCGACCCGGAGCTGCGGCTCCGTGAGCCTTATCAGAAACTCGGGCCGCCACCAGCATCACTGCAGGTCACGCACACGGTGGCCCGAGTTTCTGATAAGGCTCCGTCTCCTCGCGGGGATCGCGGAGGCAGCCCGGCGCCGCATAGCACTGACGTTGGGCGACGGGGGCGGCGACCGGCCGTCGGAGGACTTGGCCGATGCCCGCGACGAGCTCGTCGACGCGTGGGAGGCGGTGTTCACCGCCGTGGAGCCCAGGGACGAGCGCGCTGTCATGGCGAGCGCGGAACTCGCGCTGGCGCTGGCGGAGCGGATCCTGGCCGGAAGCGGCCAGCCGGACGATGTGTCGACCCTCCTGTGGCTCGTACAGCGGCAGCCGCACATGCCGGTGTACGACGGCGACGTCGAGCGCGCCACCGCGATGGTGCTGTTCGTGACGCAGGTCCTGGCTACCGCGTTCGAGCGCGACGGGCGTGAGGCGCTGCTGGCGGCCATGGCGCGGCTGCTTGACGACGCCCGGGGCTGGGCAGGCCTGCCCCCCGAGCTCGCGCCCCTGCTCGACGCCATGCTTGCCAGCGCCATCGTGAACGCACCCGACGGCAGTGCGCTCGTCACCCGGCTCGAGGAGGCCGCCGCCCTCCTCGAGGCCGCTCTCGGGGCGCTACCCGCCGACGATCCCCACGTTGTGCAGCTGCTCACTCAGCGGGCGCTGCTGGTGCAACGCCTGGCCGCCGGGGGTGCCCAGGCAAACCTGTCGACGGCAGCGACGGACCTCGCGCACGCGGCGGACCTGCTCGCAGTCGACCAGGCGGATCACGCCATCCTCGCGGGGACGCTCGCCGGCGTCCTCGATGCCCGTTTCCAGCAGCGCCGCGACCTGCGGGATACCCGCGCCGGACTGCGGATGATCGAGGAGGCCCTCGAAGGATTCACCGGTACGGCTCTGCAGCACGCCGTCCTGCTGGGCAACAGGTGCATCCACCTGCTTCGGATCGCAGCCGTTGACATGCAACCGGGGATCCTCGACCGCGCCCTCGCCGCCGTCCGCGCAGCGATCGCCGTCGCGCCACCCGTCGACGGCCTGCGCGCGCAGCTGCTGGCCGTCCAGGCGACGGTGCTGATGGCGCAGGGCGGTCAGACGCAGGACCCCGCGCTGCGGCTGGAGAAGGTCGTCGAGGCCCGGGAGTGCCTGCGCTCCGCGCCGCCGGATGTTGCGCCACCCCATCCCTTCGCTGCCGCTCTTGAGGTGGGGATCGACACGCTCCTCACGGAACTGGGCACGCCCCCGGACGGCGCCGGCGCGTTTCCCCCGCCGAGCCCGTCCCAGCTGCGTGAGCAGCTAACCCGAGCCGGCCACTCGACGGCCGCACTCGACCTGATCATGTCCTTGGTCGTAGCCGCCGATGCTCGCCGGGGCACCGCGGATCCCGTTGCACTCGATGAGGCCCTGGCCCGCCTGGACGCTCTGCAAGCCCCCTTCGGAGACGACGAGGCTCACCCGATGTGGGGGATGCTCGCCCTCGCGCGGGCGCGACTTCAGCGCGTCCGGGACAACCTGAGCTGGTCCCGCTCCCTTGAGTACTTCCTGGACTCCCCGCTGACGGACGGGGTCGATCGAGCGCGACTTCGTCATTGGCTGGACCAGGGCGGATCCGCACTCTCCCAGATTTCGGACCTCCTGACCGGCGCAGCGGTCGCCCAGATCCGCGACCGGGAGGACAGGCGCCTCTCGCGCGCGCTCGGACTGCGGGCGCTGCGGGGCCACGCCCTGCGGGTCCTGCTGCAGTCCGGCACGCGGGACGCCATCGCGACCGCGCGGGCAGCGGCGGCAGACGCGAATGAGGTGGCCACCTGGTGCCTCGCGGACGGCGCTGACGAGGAAGCGATCGCCGCGCTGGAGACGGGGCGGGCGCTGACCCTGCTCGCGGCCAGCACGGCGTCATCGGTCGCCGCTCGGCTCGACGCGCTCGGGGAGCGGGAGCTCGGTGCCCTGTGGCGGCGGGGCGTGCCCGCCGAGGGCGACGCGGATGCTGGCCCAGCAGACGTCCCCGACGACGTGCGGCACCGGGTGCTCGACCGGCTCGGTGCGGCTGGTGAGCTCACCCGGTTGCTACAGACACCGGACCTGGACATGATCGCGGCCACGTTGCGGGAACTACGCTACGACGCGCTGGTGTACCTCGTCCCGGGCGCCCGCGGCTCCGGAACCGACGGCCGCCCCCGCCCGCTGCTCGCGTCCGCGGCCGGTGGGCGATCCGGGGGGGCGCTGATCGTGAGTGCCGCGGGCCGGACCCGCTGGGTCGAGCTGCCGGACCTGTCGGTGGGTCCGGACGGGATGTTGGCCCGGTACCTGGCCGCCCATCATGCGCGGTTGGGCGGTGCAGCCGAGCCGGCCGAGCTGGACAGCTGGCGGCGGTCCCTCGCCGAACTCTGTCAATGGGCGTGGGACGCGGCGATCGGACCGCTGGAACCGTCGCTCGCCAGCATCCATTCGGACCGCCGGGCCCGGGTCGTCCTCGTCCCGGTCGACGCGCTGTCCGTCGTGCCGTGGCACGCCGCCTGTCCGGCTGGCAATCGGGCGGCCGTCGCCGGTGACCCGGCCGCCGCCGCAGGGGAGCGCCGTTACGGGCTCGACAGCGTCGTCTTCTCCTACGCCGCGTCAGCAGCGTTGCTCTGCCTGGCCGCGAAACGGCCCCGGCCGCCGCTGGATGCGTCCGTGCTGCTGGTTGGGGACCCGGGGGGTGATCTGCCGTTCGCGCAGGCGGAGACCCAGGCGCTGCGGCACAGCCTCTACCCGGCAGCGACGCTGTGGGGTGAGCCGCCCGAGCTGACCGACGCGCCCGCGACACCGGCCAGGGTGCGTGCGGCCCTCACGGGCTCGCGCTGCTCGCTGTTCCATTACGCGGGGCACGCGGTCATCGACCCAGGCCATCCGGGATCGTCGGCCCTGGTCCTGGGAGGACAGCGGTTGAGGGCCGACTCGATCATCCGGCTCCGGAGCGAGACCGGCCTCGGCTACTGCGTCTGTCTCGCGGCCTGCACCACGCACCTGACCACGCAGGCGTTCGACGAAGCGTTCACACTCGCGACGGCCTTCCTGGTGGGCGGCGCGTCGACCGTGATGGGCTCGCTCTGGCGCGTGCAGGACGCAGGTACGACAATCCTCATGTTCATGGTGCACCACCACCTCGCCGCTGGCATGCGACCCGTCGACGCCCTGCACCGGGCGCAACTCTGGATGATCAATCCTCGTCGGCGGGTCCCGCCGTCAATGCCGGCAGAGCTGCGGGAGCAGATCGGGCACCTCGACCTCGCCGACCCAGTGATGTGGGCAGGCATGACACACCAGGGCTGCTGATCAAACCGTCCCGGGGCCATGGTGCTTCGGGTCACGGACTGAGGTGCGCCAGCGCGTCATTGATCGGCATACTCCCGGAACGCCGCCCGACCTGCGATCGACCCGGCCCCTCGCCCGGGTGTGCGGGCGGGGTGCCCACGCACGTCAGCGCGATACGGTGCGCAGGCCGCGACACCCAACGCTCGATGAGCTCCGCTCGAACGTCGCACTCGGTACACCGGGCCGGTGCCCGGTCTAAGGTTTGCCCATGGCCCACATCGGCGCCCGATAATGTCCCTGTACCAGATGCACTCGCACCGTTCGCTGGAGTCGCCGGTGCTGCTCCTTGCCACCGAGAGCTGGGTCGACGCCGGGTTCGGGGCCCAGGCGGCCATCGCCCAGGTCCTCGAGACGATCCCGACCGAGGTGCTGGCCA
>Ga0136615_10001122_pt1 | contig 12673 bp, 13 predicted proteins | sample AntDrymUQ2882206_2_FD_106647 | JGI IMG/M metagenome (GOLD analysis project Ga0136615, IMG submission 106647) | Polar desert sand microbial communities from Dry Valleys, Antarctica - metaG UQ288 (22.06) | ecosystem: Environmental > Terrestrial > Soil > Desert | place: Antarctica: Dry Valley...
CGCTGGGCAACCAACGGCTCTATCGGGTGCGCGACGCCGGGCTGGCCGAGTTGCGGGCGTTTCTCGACTCGTTCTGGGCAGACCGCCTCGACGCGTTGCGCGCGGCGGTGGAGGGGGACTCGTGATCGACGGCGAGGTCGTCGTGCACGAACTAGTGCTGGCCGCGCCCCGGTCGGCAGTGTTCGCGATGTTCGTCGACCCGGCCCAGCTGGTCCGCTGGATCGGCATGTCCGCCGAACTCGAACCGCGACCCGGTGGGCGGTTCCGATTCGAGATCAGCCCGGGTCAATTCTGCGAGGGCAGCTACCTCGAGGTCGATCCCCCGTCGCGACTGAGCTTCAGCTGGGGCTGGACCGAGCCGACGATGGGCCTGCCACCCGGCAGCTCGGTGGTCGAGGTGGAGCTGACCGAGCTCGCGGGGCAGCAAACCCACCTGCGGCTGTGTCATCGCGGGTTGCCGGCCGATCGCCTCGAGATGCACTCTGACGGCTGGACCCACTTCCTTGCCCAGCTCAGCGCGGTCGCCGACACGGTTGGACAGGAGTCCAGATGAAGCCCATCACCGTGAGCGTGGAGGTGAACCGCCCAGCGGCGGAGGTGTTCGCATTCGTCTCCGACGTGCAGAACAACCCGAAGTGGCAGCGTGGGCAGCGCTCATGCGCGTGGACCTCACCAACCCCGCACGAGCTGGACGCGACCTACGACCAGACCGCGCGGTTCCTCGGCCGCGACATCGTCTCGAAGTTCCGGGTCAGCGAGTACGAGCCGGGCCGGCGGATCAGGTTCGTCAGCACTGCGGGCCCGTTCCCCATCGACGAGTCACGCACCGTCGAGCCGCTCGGCGCTGGCCGTTCGCGTGTGACGGCGGTGGTCCGTGGTGACGCGAGCAAGACGTTCTGGATCGTCGCGCCGCTGCTGCGCTCGATGGTCGCCCGCTCGGTACGAGGGGACTACGGCCGCCTGCATCGTCTGCTCCAGGGCGGGTCGACACGCTGAAACGCACAACTCGCCGGTGCGAAGCGCGCAACTCGCCGGTGGGGTTAGGCGTCGCGGGTGCCCATCCGGGTCAGCGCGATACCCAGGCCGATGGCGACGTAACAGACCGCCTTCAAGGAGGTGTCGGCAAGCGCGTCGAGCGGGACAGGGTCGCGCAACACGTCGGCGATGGCCGGCCAACCGGTGATCAGCAGATACGGCTGCAGCCAGTCCAGCGCCGGGATGGCGCTGAGCACGCCGAACATGATCGCACCCCCGAGCAGCACCGCCAGGACCACCAGCGGGTGGTCGGTCAGCGACGACACCGCCAGGGCGACTGCGCCGACCGCGCCGAGCTGCACGACGGTCCACCCGGCGGCAAGGGCCACCCGACCGATCGCCTCGCCGGCGCCCACTGCCGTACCCGACAGCGTCAGCAACCCGCCATCGCCGGCCGAGTTCCCGACGATGATCGTGCCGGCCAGCGCCCCGACGAGGCTGATCACCGCCACCGCCAGCAGCGCCACCGCGAGCACGCCGACCGCCTTCACGCCCACCAGCCGCAGCCGGCTGACCGGCGCCAGCAACAGTCCGCGCATCGTGCCGTGCGCCGCCTCGCCGGCCAGCGCGTCGGCCGCCGTCATCGACACGCCCAGCGGCAGCAGCAGCAACGTCAGCGCCAGCCCGAGCGCGGCGACCGGCAGCACCAGCCCGTTGCCGACGACCGACGCGATCAGCCCACCGTTCGGACCGCCGGAGCGGGCCCCCGCGATCGCGATGCCGATCGCCATGACCACCGGGAGCAGGGCGAACAGGCCGAAGATGACCAGCGTGCGGGGGCGGCGCAGCACCAGCCGCAGCTCCGAGCGCAACAGCCGGCCCAGCGGCGCAGCGGTGCGCGCGGGCGTCGCGGAGGGCGTGGTCACGGTCGTGGCGGTCACCGCCGGGCCTCCGTACGTGGGCCGGCCTCGGTGAGCCGGGTGAACACGTCCTCCAGGCCGGTACGACGACGGCGGGCCTCGTGCACCGGCACCCCCGCGCTGACCAGCGCGGCCACCACCTCCGGCGCAGGCAGCGTGCGCAGGTCGACCACCACGTCGGCTGACTCGATGTGGGCATCCGCGCCGGCGGAGCGCAGCGCCGCGACGGCGTCGGCCGGCCGCGGCGTCGACACCACCAGCGCCGGCCCGTCGGCCTCCAGTAGCGGTTGCAGCTCGCCGGCGGCGACCACCGAGCCGGCCTGCAGCACAGCGACGTGCGTGCAGGTGGCCTCGACCTCGGCGAGCAGGTGGGAGCACACGAGCACGGTGGTGCCCGCAGCGTGCAGCTCGCCGATGATCCTGCGGACGTCGCGGGTGCCGGCCGGGTCGAGGCCGTTGGTCGGCTCGTCGAGGACGACGAGGTCGCGGGGGAGCAGCAGGACGGCGGCGAGGCCGAGCCGTTGCTTCATGCCCAGCGAGTAGCCGCGGTAGGCGCGGTCGGCGGCACCGACCAGGTCGATGCGGTGCAGCGCCGTGTCCACGGCGTCGGGGATGGCGGCGGTGGCCAGCAACGGCTCGGCGGCGGCGCAGCGCCGCAGGTTCTCCCGGCCGGACAGGAACGGGTGAAACCCCGGGCCCTCGACGAGCGCGCCGACCCGCGGCAGCGCGTGTGCGCTCCGCTCCGGGATCGCCTCACCGAGCAGCTCCGCGTGCCCGGCGGTGGGTCGCGACAGCCCGAGCAGCAGCCGGACCAGCGTCGTCTTTCCGGAGCCGTTGGGGCCGAGCATTCCGAGCACGGCGCCGGCCGGGACGTCGAGGTCGATGCCGTCCACGGCGACCGTCTTGCCGAACACCTTGCGCAGCCCACGGGCCCGCACGGCCGGCGGTTGCTCGGTCACAGCTCCGTTGGTCGCGCCGGCCCCGGCTGAGTCCGTCACCGAGGCAGTCTCCGTCATGGCCGCTGCGTCATCGTTCGAGGGTCAGTGGCCCGAGGGTCATCGACTGAGCGCCTGGCTGAGCACCTGCTCCGGCACAGCGCCGACCGCCACCCGGCCGTCGTCGGTCAGGATCGCGCTCGCGACCGTCGTGGTGATCAGCCGTCCGTTGCCCCACGGGCCGCTCACCGGCTTGCCCAGCGCGGCGACGAACCCGCCGAGCTGGGCGGCGCTCGGACCGCCGCCGGCCTCGGTCGGCAGCTTTGTGAGCAGCACGGTGTCCCAGCCCTCGCCGACCATGGTGGACGCCGGCAGCTGCCCCGGATCGGGCACGTCCGATGCGGACCGCTCGCGGACGGTGGCCCCTTCCGGCGGCGTGAACTGGAACAGCGCCGGATCTTGCGGGCCAAACGACAGCTCGGTGAAGCCGATCTTGAGCACCGGGTTGGGGGAGCCGTGAGCCAGCACGGTGAGCCGCAGCGGGATGCGCTTCTCGGAGTCCACCGCGAGCCGCACCTCGCGCAGCAGCGTCCGCTCGGATGGCAGCGGCGCGAGAACCAGCTCGTATGCCGGCCGGCCGGCCACCTCGGAGGTGCCGTCGACGCTGACGGTGCTGAACGGGCGGGCCACGTCGAGGAGCTTCTTGGCCGCGTCGGCCGGGTTGGCCAGCGGCTCGGTCGCCCCGGGGGCGCCCTTGCTGTCGGCGGGCGTCTTGGTCACGGTCCGCTTGGCGGAGTCCCAGGCCCACACGGTGGTGCCGTCCGCGACGACCAGGCGCTCGGCGGCCCCGCTCGGCAGCGACACGCGGCCGCGGTTCTGCCCGTCGGTGGCGACCTGCGCCGCGCTCTTGCCGTTGGCCGCCTGGGGAATCCCCGGCAGCGCCGGCAGCCCGAGCTGGTTGTCCAGCTCCACGGTGCCTGCGAAGGCGTCGGTGTGTGGCGCCAAGACCGAGGCGATCAACGCCTCCGGCTCGACGGGCGGCAGGCTTGGCGCGGCGGTGGCACCGAGCGGAACGGTGAGCAGGCCGAGGCCGATCACTCCGCTGGCGACCAGCCCGAGCCCGACAGTGCGCAGCTTCATGGCTACAGCCTCGCGCACGACCTCTGAGAAGCCACTGAGAAGCGACCGCCGCAGTGGCTCGGATGCGCGCACGCCGGCGCGTAGCGTTCCGGGCGTGGCACGCGTGCTCGTGGTCGATGACGAGCCCGGCGTGCGCACTGCCCTCGGCCGCGGGCTGATCGCGGAGGGCATGGAGGTCGTCACCGCGAAGGACGGACCGAGTGGGCTGCGCGCGGCGCTGACCGGCACCTTTGACGCCGTCGTGCTCGACATCATCCTGCCGGGGCTGTCCGGGTACCGGGTGCTGGAGGCCATGCGCGCGCAGGGTGTGGACACCCCGGTGCTGCTGGTCTCGGCCAAGGACGGCGAGGTCGACCAGGCCGACGGACTCGATCTCGGCGCGGACGGCTACCTCGTCAAGCCGTTCTCCTTCGTCGTGCTGGTGGCCCAGCTGCGGGCCGTACTTCGCCGGCGTGAGCTGGAGCTGGGCCGCTCCAGGCGGCGGCTGCGGCTGGGTGCGCTGGTCGTGGACCCCGCCGCAAAGCAGGTGAGCTGGGCAGGGCAGCCGGTGGAGCTCTCGCCGCGGGAGTTCGCGCTGCTGCACGCCCTGTGCAGCCACCCCGACATCGTGCTGAGCAAGGACGAGCTGCTGCGCGTGGTGTGGGGCGACGAGCAGGCAGCCAGCCGCAACGCCGTCGAGGTCTACGTCGGCTACCTGCGGCGCAAGCTCGACGCGGTCGGTGCCGGGGCCGTGCTGCGAACTGTCCGGGGGCACGGGTACCTGGTGGGCACCACGCTCGGCACGACATGAGCCCAGCCCGCGCTCCCCGGCTGCCCCGACTGCGCCGGCTTCGGGCCTGGTGGGCGCGCCGCAGCCTGCGGGCGCGGATCACCGTCGTGATCGGCGGCGTCGCCGTGCTCGCGTTGCTGGCGCTGGCCAGGGTCGCGACGGGGCTCATCGCCTACGCGGTCACCAACGCCGCGGACACCCAGCTGCGCGCCGTCGCCCAGTCCGCCGCGGCCGAGGTCGGCGCCGAGCGGGCGGTGGCCCCCGGCGCGGGTCAGCCCAGGGTCCGGGTGCTGGACACCGCCGGCCAGCCAGTAGACGGCGGCCCCGCGGTGCCGCTGCGGCCCAACGACCTGAGGCGGCTGTCCGGCGGCGACGCGATCACCGAGTTCGGCGCCGACGAGGCGCGGCGGCTGCTCGCAGTGCCGGCCGCTACCCCCGACGGTGTGCCGCGGCTGGTCCTCGCCAGCTCCGAGCTCGTCGGCTACTACACGGTGCTGCGCCACGGCGGTCTAGGGCTCGCCCTGTTCGCGCTGCTGGCGGCCGCTGCGGTGACCCTGGCGGCGTGGATCACCGCCGGGCTGGCGCTGCGGCCGGTGGACCGGATGCGGGCTTCGGCCGCCGCGCTGCCGCCCGGGGAGCGGCTGCCGGTCCCGCCGGCCCACGACGAGCTCGGGGCGTTGGCCGGGGAGCTCAACGCGCTGCTGGCGCGGCGGGACGACGCGGTGTCCCGGCTGGAGCGGTTCACCGGCGACGCGGCGCACGAGCTGCGCTCACCGGTGGCCTCGATCAGGGCGCAGGCCGAGGTGGCCGTCGTCCACCCCGACCCCGCGCTCGCGCAGGAGACCCTGCGCAGCGTGGCCGAGGAGGCCGCCCGGCTCTCCGAGCTGCTCTCGGACCTGTTGGCGCTGGCCAGGGCCGACGCCGGCCGACGGCCACCGGCCGAGCCGGTCGACCTGGTCGCGGCCGCGCAGGACGCCCTCTCCCGACGCACCGCGGCCACGAACGGAGCCGTAGCTGCAGGCCCGGTGTTGCGGCTGGTCGCGCCGGTGCCGGCGACGATCGCCGCCGCCCCGCGCGAGGTGGCCCTCGTGCTGGACAACCTGCTCGACAACGCCGCCCGGCATGCGTCGACCGTGGTCAGGGTGTCGGTGCTACCCGCAGGGCGCGACGTTCGGCTGGTGGTCGATGACGACGGCCCCGGTGTTCCGGAGGGCGACCGCGAGCGGGTGTTCGACCGCTTCACCCGGCTCGAGCCGGCAGCCGACGGCGGCGCTGGGTTGGGTCTGGCCCTGGTGGCCGCGCTGGTGCGGGGCCGTGGTGGGGCGGCCTCGCTCGGTTCCGCGCCCGAGGGCGGGGTACGCGTCGAGGTCCGCTGGCCGGCCGCCGAGTAGGCCCTGAACCCGCCGCGGCACGTGGAGATGCGTGGTCTGCACCGAAAACCGATGCACGAGTTATGCTGGTTGGCATGTCGGACCACGTGCGTACCACGGTGAACGTTCCGGTGCAGCTAGCTCGGGCAGCGGCCGAGCAGGCGGAGCGCGAGCACGCCAGCCGCGCCAGCGTGCTGTCACGTTGGCTGCAACGCGGTCACGACGCGGCGCGATCCGACGCACTCCTGTCCGCCTACGACGAGTTCTACGCCGAGCCCGACATCGACGCGCCACCGCCGGAGCTGCGGCGCCGCCGGGCCGCAGCCTTTGACGCGCGCTGGGAGTGATTCGGTGGCCTACCTGCGCGGACAGGTGATCTATGCCGACCTCGGCTACGGACGGAAACCGTGGCTTGTGGTATCGAACAATCAGCGCAACGGGTCGCGAAAGGGCGACCTTGTCGCCGTGCGGGTGACTACGACCGCGCACGCAGTCGAACTGCCGACGGTGGTCCGGCTGTCCGCGGCCGATCAGCCTTTCGTCGGATCTGTGCTCTGTGACGACCCATACGTGATCGCCATCGACGAGGTCGACACTGCTGCCGGTGCCCTCCCGCCGGCCACCATGCGGGCGGTCGATGACGCGCTTCGACTTGCCCTCGGGCTCTGAGGCGCCGCAGCTTCTGCAACCATGCCCGCCCGTGCCCGTGCTGCGTGTCACCGCGATCATCGACGCGCCGACCTGCACCGTGGCCGGCCTGCTGCGCGAAGCCGCGCTGCTGACCGAGTCGATGCGCCGCTGCGGCCACTCGGCCGACGTGCCACAGCCGTTCCTGACCATCGGTGACCACGTGCGTTTACGTGTGCGGCTGCTGCCTGGCCTGCGGCTGCCGCTGGTGACCACCGTGACGCACGCCGACGCGGCCGGGTGGGCGTCGCGGCTGGTCAGCGGCGGGCTGCCCGAGCTGGAGCTCAGCACGATCCTCTCGGAGACACCGGCCGGTGCGCTGGTGCTCGACGAGATCCGGTGGCGGGCGCCGTGGGGCGCGTTGGGTCGGGTGCTGGACGTGGCGGTCGCCCGGCGGCTGGTGCTACGGCTGCTGGCTGTACACCGTTTGTTGCTGATCAGCCGCGCGGCCGAGCTGGCCGGCGCCGACATCGTGGTGGGTGCGGCCGTCGTACGCGACGGGCGGCTGCTCGTCGCGAGGCGGTCGCGGCCCGCCGACCTGGCCGGCCGGTGGGAGCTGCCCGGTGGGCAGGTGGAGCCGGGGGAGCCCGAGGCCGACGCGCTGGCGCGGGAGTGCCTGGAGGAGCTGGCCGTCACGATCATTGTGGGCGACCAGGTGGGCCCTGACCTACCGCTCGGGCGGCGACGACTACTGCGGATCTACGCCGCGACGCTCCCGGCGGGGGAGCCGCGCGCGATCGAGCACGCCGAGCTGCGCTGGGTGCGCGCCACCGAGCTAAGAACCCTGGACTGGCTACCGGCCGACCGGGCCGTGCTCCCGGAGCTCAGCGAGCTGCTGCGATCACGCTGACTGGGTCGCGCGGGCGTCGCGACGGCGCGTCTGAGGGCCTTGCCGCGCACGCCGAACGCCTTGAGCTCCTGCTTGCGCATGGCGACCACCGGGCAGTTGCTGCACCGCAGCGGCGCAGAATGGCAGCACTTCTTTCTTGAGCTTGCCATGGTTAGGGCAGGCTAAGCTGTCGACCGATTCGGATCGATACTCCGGACGGGGGTATTCTGGAATCACCGCCCCCACGACTTTTCGGAGATTCCTGCGTGCTCACCCCTGCCCCGACCGGCCTGCGCGACGAAGCGAGCGCAGAGCCCCGCCCCGGCATGCGCCCTGACCTGCGAAACGTGGCGATCATCGCGCACGTCGACCACGGCAAGACCACCCTGGTCGACGCGATGCTGCGCGCCTCCGGGGCGTTCGGCAGCCGGGTAGAGCTCGTCGACCGGGTGCTGGACTCCGGCGACCTGGAGCGCGAGAAGGGCATCACGATCCTGGCCAAGCACACAGTCGTGAACTGGAACGGGCTCACCGTCAACGTCGTCGACACCCCGGGCCACGCCGACTTCGGCGGCGAGGTGGAGCGCGGGCTGTCGATGGTGGACGGCGTGCTGCTGCTGGTCGACGCCAGCGAGGGCCCGCTGCCGCAGACCAGGTTCGTGCTGCGCAAGGCCCTGTCCGCGCAGCTGCCAGTGGTGCTCGTGGTCAACAAGACCGACCGCCCGGACGCCCGCAGCGCCGAGGTGGTCGACGAGTCGCTTGAGCTGCTGCTCGAGCTGGCCGACGAGATGCAGCTCGGCGAGAGCGCCACCCAGCAGCTGCTCGACCTTCCGGTCGTCTATTGCAGCGCCCGCTTCGGCCGGGCCTCGCGAATCCGCCCGGTGGACGGCACCGCACCCGACGAGCCGGGCCTTGAGGCGCTGTTCGACACGCTGGCCGCGACCGTCCCCGCCCCGTCCGACGATGTCGACGCGCCGCTGCAGGCGCACGTCACCAACCTCGACGCCACCAGCTACCTCGGCCGCATCGGGCTGTGCCGGGTCCGCGCCGGGCGGCTGCGCCGGGGCCAGCAGGTGGCCTGGTGCCGCGCCGACGGCACGATCGCGCGCGTCAAGATCACTGAGCTGCTGCGCACCGAGGCGCTGCACCGTGTGCCCACCGAGGCGGCCGAGGCAGGCGACCTCGTCGCGGTGGCCGGCATCCCCGACCTGATGATCGGCGACACCCTCGCCGACCCGGACGACTCCCGCCCGCTGCCCCGCATCGAGGTCGACGAGCCGGCGATCGCGGTCACCATCGGGATCAACACGTCCCCGCTGGCCGGCCGAGAGGAGCACGCCGGCACCAAGCTGACCGCCCGCCAGGTCAAGGGCCGGCTCGAGGCCGAGCTGGTCGGCAACGTCAGCATCCGGGTGCTGCCCACCGAGCGCCCCGACGCGTGGGAGGTCCAAGGTCGCGGCGAGCTCGCGCTGGCCGTGCTGGTCGAGACCATGCGCCGGGAGGGCTTCGAGCTCACCGTCGGCAAGCCCGAGGTCGTCACTCGCGTGGTCGACGGCGTGGTGCACGAGCCGTTCGAGCGGCTGGCCATCGACGTGCCCACCTCCTACCTCGGCCCGATCACCCAGCTGCTGGCGGTGCGCAAGGGCGAGCTCGACCAGATGGTGCACGGCGAGCACCGCGTCCGGCTGGACTACCGGGTGGCCAGCCGCGGGCTGATCGGCTTCCGCACCGAGTTCCTCACCGTGACTCGAGGTTCGGGGATCGCGCACCATGTCTTCGACGGCTACCGCCCGTGGGTGGGCGAGCTGCGCACCCGGCGCACCGGCTCGCTGGTGGCCGACCGGACCGGCCCGGTCACCGCGTACGCCTCGTTGCAGCTCGCCGACCGCGGCGAGCTGTTCGTCGCGCCGGGCACGGTGGTCTACGCCGGCATGGTCGTCGGCGAGAGCACCCGCGGCGACGACCTGGACATCAACATCACCCGCGAGAAGAAGCTGACCAACATCCGCTCGTCGAGCAGCGACGAGTTCGAGAAAGTCACCCCGCCGCGGCTGCTCAACCTGGAGCAGGCGCTGGAGTTCTGCTCGACCGACGAGTGCGTCGAGGTCACTCCCGGTGTGGTCCGGGTGCGCAAGGTCGAGCTCGACGCGTCTACCAGGGCCAGGGTGACGGCTCGGGCCCGCGCCGGCCGCTGACAAGCCAGCCGGCTGGGTAGCCTGATCGCCGTGGAGCTGCAGCAGATCGGTATCGGGCACCCGGCGGTCAAGGACGTGCTCGCGATCCAGCGCAACACCGCTCCTAACCGCTTCGATCTGGTGGTCGCCGACGGGCTGTGGGCCGTCAAGCTCGTGTTGGACCTGGGTTTGCGCGTAGACAAGTTCTTCTACTGCCCCGAACTGGTGCGATCCGAAGACGCGAAGGGACGGGCGGAGGAACTGTTCACCCGTGCCCGCCGCTCGTTCGAAGTCTCGGCCAAGACCCTGGAGCGCATGTCAGAGCGCGGCGAGCCAGACGGCCTCCTCGTGCTGGCCGAGATGCCGAAGTGGTACCCCGAGCAGATCGACCTGGGCGACTCCGCCCTGGTGCTGGTCACCGATGGCATCGAGATCCCCGGCAACCTCGGAACGCTGATCCGCACGCTTGACGCCGCGAAAGCCGACCTGCTGGTCATGACCAATCGGCGGACCCGGATGAGCCACCCGAAGGTCTTCAGAGGAAGCCAGGGCATGAGCCTGTCGGTGCCGCACGTCGAGTTCGAGGACACTGCCGACGCCATCTCTTGGCTCAAGCGCAACCGTTTCGCCGTCTACCTCGCCGACACCGACGACAGCAAGAACTACCGCAACCTCGACTACGTCGGACGAACAGCGATCGTCGTCGGCAGCGAGCGGTACGGGATCTCCAAGCCGTGGTACGACCACGGCTTCAGCCGAGTCGGCGTGCCGATGCTCGGCACGGCGGACTCGCTGAACGTGTCCGTCTCGGCGTCGATCCTCCTGTACGAAGCGCGAGCCCATAAGGACCGTTGGTCGCCGTCCTAGTTCGTGCCGCACCATGAAGGGCAGTGCGTGCACATCTCCCGGCCGAATGCTGGTGGAAGCTCCGCTGATCGAGGCCGATGAGCGTTAGAGGAACGGCAGCCCCTCCGCCCGTCCCGCGCTGCCCGCTGACGCCGGCCGCACACCGCGGTGGGAGGATGTCCACCCATAGCGTGGGGCGGCGAGGAGGTCGGCGGGTGGGCCGGACCACGGCCGGAACCTGGGTCGTCCGTGTCGTTGCGGTGGTCGTCGGCGTGGTTCTGGCCGCCACCGGCTGCAGCCCACCGCCCGCGCCCATCGTCGCGGCGCCGACGTCGGTGCCCCAGCGGCTGGTCAACCAGCTCGTCGTCGGGATGGACGAGCTGACCAACGGCTTCAACCCACACCTGCTCGCGCACGTCTCACCGACGACCGCCGCGCTGGCCACGCTGGTGCTGCCGTCGGTCTTTCGGCCGGCGACCGATGGCACGCTGCAGCTGGACCGGACGATCGCCAACAGCGCCCAGGTCGTCTCTGAGCAGCCCTTCACCGTCACCTACGAGCTGAACCTCAAGGCGGCCTGGTCCAACAACGCCCCGATCGCCGCCGAGGACTTCGTCTACCTCGCCGAACAGATGCGCCGCGAGCCCGGTGTCGCCGATCCCGCCGGGTACCGGCTGATCACCGAGGTCCGCTCGCGGGCCGGCGGCAAGGCCGTCGACGTGGTGTTCGCCGAGCCCTACCCGGCGTGGCAGCAGCTGTTCTCCAACCTGCTGCCGGCGCACCTGCTCAAGGACGCCCCCGGGTCGTGGACCGGCGCGCTCACCAACGGCATCCCGGTCTCCGGCGGACCGTTCCGGGTGCAGGACGTCGACCGCGACCGCGGCGAGATCGTGCTCGCCCGCAACGACGCCTACTGGGACACCCCGGCCGGGCTGGACCGGCTGGTGCTGCGCCGCACCGACGCCGCCGGCCTGGCCAACGGCCTGCGTACGGGAGAGATCCCGATCGCGCTGCCGCGCGCGGACCCGGCGGTGATGGCGGCGCTCGCCGGCCTCGGCAGCGACGTCCGCGTGCAGACCGTCCCGCAGCCGGTGGTCGTCGAGCTGGGGTTGCGGGCCGACGCCGGCCCGCTGGCCGACCCCCGGCTGCGTGCGGCGATCGGCGCGATGCTCGACCGCGACGCGCTGATCGCGGCGGGCGGTGGGACACCGCCGGGCAGCGTGCTGCGGGCCGACGCCAACGTGCTGGCACCGTCGCAACCGGGGTACACCCCGACGATCCCGCCCGGGCCGCCCACCCGGCCCGACCCCAAGGTGGCCGCGCAGCTGCTGGCCGCCGCCGGCTACAACCGCGACGGCACCGGCCGGTGGTCGGCCGGCGGCGTGCCGCTGCAGATCACCGTCGGCGCGCCCACCGACAACGTCCTCTACCAGCGCATCGCCGCCCTGGTCCGCGACCAGCTGGCGGCGGCCGGCGTCACGACGCTGGCGGTGGCCGCCCCGCCGACCGAGCTGTTCACCCAGCAGCTGGTCCAGCCCGCCCCGCTGACCACCGTGACCGGACCGCCGTCGGCCGCTCCGACCACTACCGCGGCCGCGACGACCCGCCCGCGCACGCCGGAGGCCACCGGGCCGGTCCGGGTCGACGTCATGGTGCTACCCCGCACCGTCGGCGGCGACCCGGCCACCGAGCTGGCCTCGGACTACGGCTGTCCGGCCCCCACGCAGTCGCTGCCCGACCCGCCGCCGGGGCCCACCGGCTACTGCTTCCCGGCGCTGCAGCCCCTGCTCGACGCCGTCCTGGTCGGCAAGGTGCCCGCCGGCGAGGCCATCGCGGCCGCCGAGCGCAGCCTGTGGGCCCAGCTACCGGCGATCCCGCTGTTCCAGGTGGTCAGCGTGCTTGCGGTGACCAACCGCGCGGCCGCCGCCACCGGCGCCGGGCCCGGCCCGCTGATCACCGGGCCGCTGACCGGGGCGCAGCGCTGGCAGCCCATCGGCTGAGCGCCAGACGTTACCGGCGGGTAATCGA